>JAEEGL016027296.1_pt1 | contig 111022 bp, 80 predicted proteins | sample 9134231 | NCBI WGS metagenome assembly JAEEGL01 (sample SAMN16246548, study PRJNA631951) | gut metagenome | biome: gut microbiome; feature: rumen; material: fiber-attached | host: Bos | place: Iran: Karaj | collected 2018-10
AAATCTTAAAATACTACTTTAAGATTTTTCATTTGTTGGTAAAATCCTAAAATACTACTGTCAAGACTCGCTTGCGAGTCTTGCGCGCCGTGATTCAAAGAGATGTTTTACATCTCTTGGCTGCATTTAGCTGACATTTACCTATCCGAATCCAATAGTTAGAGAATCTAACTATTAGCGTCGCTCGCGGAGCTTTTGTAGAGTTGCGAAGCAACTCTTGCAGTCAGGAGCTCGAACCCCGACTGAGTATAATTTGTCAATACCCCCACCTACGATCTAGCTTAGAGGTGGGGGATTTCTCCGACTGAGTTAAAATTTTTCAAAAATGATAATATTTTAAATTAGAAATATCAAAACTATACAAGACCATCACATTATTTACTATCACCTAATTTACCCTAACACCAATGTCCCTCAACAGCAAAACAGCCGGAAGTGCTACTTTTAGCACTTCCGGCTGTAATAATCTTTATTAACTTATCTATAATAATTCTTTCGAATTACAATCACTTCAGTCAATATATTATCAGACTTCACTTCGTTGAAATCATCAATCTTTTCAAACGAAAAAACTCTGATTAAGCCTTAGGACCTGCTGCAACGAGTGCCTTACCGGCTTCATTTCCTTCATACTTCTTGAAGTTCTTTACAAATCTTCCTGCGAGATCAGCTGCCTTAGCATCCCACTCAGAAGCATCTGCATATGTATCACGAGGATCAAGTATACCTGTATCAACACCCGGAAGCTCTGTAGGTACTTCGAAATTGAATACAGGAATCTTCTTTGTAGGAGCATTGTTGATATCTCCGTTAAGGATTGCATCGATGATTCCACGAGTATCCTTAATTGTGATTCTCTTTCCTGTTCCGTTCCAACCTGTATTTACAAGGTAAGCCTTAGCTCCGCTCTTTTCCATCTTCTTAACAAGCTCTTCAGCGTACTTTGTAGGATGAAGCTCTAAGAATGCCTGTCCGAAGCAAGCTGAGAATGTAGGTGTAGGTTCTGTGATTCCACGCTCAGTACCTGCAAGCTTAGCTGTGAAACCAGAGAGGAAGTAGTACTTTGTCTGCTCAGGAGTAAGAATTGATACAGGAGGAAGTACTCCAAATGCATCAGCTGAAAGGAAGATAACATCCTTAGCATCAGGACCTGAAGAAATCTTGTTGACCTTCTGTGCTATATTCTCAATGTGCTCTATAGGATATGAAACACGAGTATTTTCTGTTACGCTCTTATCTGCGAAATCAATCTTTCCATCTGCATCAACTGTAACATTCTCAAGAAGAGCATTACGTGTGATAGCATTGTAGATGTCTGGCTCTGACTCTTTATCAAGGTCGATAACCTTAGCATAGCATCCACCTTCAAAGTTAAATACTCCGTTATCATCCCAACCATGCTCGTCATCACCGATGAGAAGACGCTTAGGATCTGTAGAAAGTGTTGTCTTACCAGTTCCTGAAAGACCGAAGAAGATTGCTGTGTTCTTTCCATCCATATCAGTATTAGCTGAGCAGTGCATGGAAGCCATACCCTGAAGTGGGAGGTAGTAGTTCATCATAGAGAACATACCCTTCTTCATCTCTCCACCATACCATGTATTTAAGATAACCTGTTCACGGCTTGTGATATTAAATACAACTGCTGTCTCTGAGTTAAGGCCTAACTCCTTGAAGTTTTCAACCTTAGCTTTAGAAGCTGTGTATACAGTAAAGTTTGGCTCGAAATCAGCTAACTCTTCCTCAGTTGGGCGGATGAACATGTTCTTAACAAAATGAGCCTGCCAAGCAACTTCCATTATGAAACGAACAGCCATACGAGAATCTTTATTAGCACCACAAAATGCATCAACTACGAAAAGTCTCTTGTTTGAAAGTTCCTTGATGGCAAGATCCTTAACTGCAGCCCATGTTTCCTCTGAAGCTTTGTGATTATCGTTAGGATACTCTTCAGATGTCCACCATACTGTATCCTTTGAGTTCTCATCCTCTACGATAAACTTATCTTTAGGAGAACGACCTGTATAAATACCTGTCATAACATTAACAGCATCTAACTCTGTTAACTGTCCTTTTTCGAATCCCTCAAGACCTTCCTTCATTTCCTCTTCGTAGAGTAACTCATAGGATGGATTGTAAACGATGTCTGTAACACCTGTAATACCGTACTTTTCTAAATTCACATTAGCCATGATACTTTTACCTCTTTTCTTTTTATTTAATGTCTTGTTAAATGTAAACACACGTCATGGAATATAATAATATTGATGTGCGTTAGCATAGATTAACTAGTTCCGGAACAGCACGAATGTGCCTTAAAACCACAACAAAGTCGATTATACAACAGGCTATAAAAAAAATCAATCTTAATTTACTCTAAAGTTTCCTCTTCTGTTGTGATTTCATCATTATTACTGTTTTCGATTGTAGTTGTATTCTCCGCAGGCGCCTGAGTCTGGGCAGGTGCAACGGTCACAGTAGTATCCTGAGCAGGAGTCTGGGTTACCGCCTCTGTCTGAGGAGTCTGAGTTGCATTAGCAGACTCTGTTGACTCAACGTCCGTTTTACCAGGAGACACAGAAGGTGAAGGTGTAGCTGAAGCATAATAATTCGTGCTTGTACTTGTTTCTTCCTCATCCTCGTAGAGCTCAAATTTTGTCTCGGGCATACCTGTATGAAGATTTGTCATAAACTCATACCAGATATTTAAAGGATAACTTCCACCTGTCAGACCTGAGAGTGTCTGAGGCTGATCATAACCAACCCATACAGCTGTTGTATAGTATGGAGTATATCCACAGAACCAGCCATCCTTATAATCACTTGTAGTACCGGTCTTTCCTGCTGCTTCAACATTAGCAAGTGTGTGTCCTGCCGCTGTTCCCCTGACTAGTACACCCTTAAGTATATCAGTCATAATGGAAGCTGTCTTTTCTTCATAGATTCTCTTTGTCTTAGAAAGAGTTTTCTTCGGAACTATTGAGTTATTATTCGCATCATCTATCTTTACTATACATGTTGGATCACAGAATTCTCCGCCATTTGCAAGAGTCGCATAGGCAGAAGCCATCTCTGTTGTGGTGGCGCCATTGGTTAGACCTCCAAGAGAAGCTGCAGGTATGTAATCGTCGCTTGTAATATGAGAAAAGTCCATATTTAGAATATAATCAAGTCCTACCTCAGGAGTAATATCCTCAAATACTCTCCAAGCAACAACATTCTTTGATTTCTCAACTGCAGTTCTAAGCGGAATCTTTCCAAGATACGTACCATCCGCATTTTTAGGTCCTTCACTAAAATATGTATCATCTACAATGGTATCGGCTGAATAATCCTTTTCATTGATTGCCGGAGCATAAACTGCTATTGGCTTAAAGCATGAACCCGGCTGTCTTGGACTCTGGAAAGCCCTATTCAGAGTGTATCCCTCTAAGCTCTTCTGGCTTCTTCCTCCCACTATGGCAACAACCTTTCCGGTTTCGTTATTTATACAGGTTGCCGCTCCCTGGAAGGTGTAAACCTTGTTTTTCTTTTCTGTAAAAGCCTTTAACTGCTTATTTACTGTAGCCTGAAGTGCCTTCTGAACCTTTTTGTTAAGTGAAGTGTAAATCCTGTACCCCTTGGTATAAAGCTCTGAATGGCAATTATCATAATACTCGTTGAAGCTCTCATCATAGCTTTCCTTATCGGAATCAGACTTGAATTTATAACGGAACTTAAATCCCTTAGCACTCATAAGCGCCTTGGTTGCACAGTTAATAGCATAAGTAGTTTCAAAATTCTGTGTTTTAAGCTCTTTCTGCGGCTTTAAAACTATTTCTTCAGCTAAAGCTTTATCATACATCTCCTGATCGATATCCTTCATATCAAGCATTTCAGAGAGTATGAGTTTCTGCCTGGTTTTGGTATGTTCCATGTGCTCAAGAGGATTATAGTAAGTCGGTCCATTGGGTATGGCACATAAAAATGCAGTTTCTGCGAGAGTAAGCTTCGAAGAACTCTTAGAGAAATACCCTCTGGAAGCTGCCTCTATACCATAATAACCATTTGCAAAAAATACATTATTTATATAAAACTCCAATATTTCTTCTTTTGAGAACTTCTTCTCTAACTCTGAAGAAATAAATATTTCCTTTATTTTACGTTCCAGACTCTGTTCGGAACTAAGATACGTAAGCTTCGCAATCTGCTGTGTGATGGTACTTCCACCTCTGGTGATATCCCTCTTAAGTATCTTACTCTTTATAAGCTGTATGCTCGCACTGGCTATCGCCTTTATATCATAACCACTATGCTTATAAAACTTCTGGTCCTCAACATCCACAAAAGCGTGTATAACATCCTTTGGAATCTGGTTGTACTCTAAGTAATAAGTATCCTTATCACCCTTTAACTCTACTATTTCCTTTCCATCACTATCATAAATAATTGAAGTCTGAGAGGTTTTAAATGTGTCTGCAGTAGTATCGGCAACAAGTGCCTCTGCCTCCTTCTTCCAATTCATAATAGTAGGCCCGTACTTAACAGAGAATATAATAAGCAATACAAGAATTATAAAAAGTATGATAAGAGGAATAAGCTTAAAGATCAGCCTCTTCTTGCTCTTTTTCTTACTACGTTTATTCTTGCCCTTTGGTGAAGCACCCCTGCTCGATTTAGCTGAGCCTTTATTTGTATTAGCTGCTGTACTTCTTTTCTTTGTATTACCCGATGATGAGTTTCGTCTCTTTCTTCCACCCGAAGACCCCGACTGCGAACCGCTGCCTGATGGACGTCTCTTAGAAGCATTTCCCGCAGTACTACCACTTGTACTTCTTCCCGAAGAAGAGCTTCTTCTAGTCTTAGGAATTTCGTTAGTAGATGCATTTAGAGTTTCTGAAACATTCAAATCTCTTGTGTCAGATGAACCCGTTTTTCTGTTATTTGCGGAAGTTCTTCTCCTGCCCTGTCTGGGATTATGGTTTACATTGGTCTGCCCGTACTCGCGACGCAGATTTCTCTCTATCTCATCGGCTATCTCGTCTTCACGGCTTCTGTTTATATCCATATCCCTAAAATCATATCTTTTATCTGACATAGTATTCACCTTACCGAACACATAGTGTGAGGCATCGCACGAAAATGAACATCGTCAAGACTCACCTTCGTGTCGAAGCAATCGGGTGCATCGGTTCTTAAGTAACCGAAACTATTATTATTTCTTACCCTTATCATCGGATGACTTTGAAGCAATCTGTCCACTTAAGCTCTTTGCCTTAGCAGAAATCTTTTCTCTAAATGTAAGCTTTTTACCCTTAGCTTCAAGACTAGATCTTATACCCTTAACTTCTAAGATATAAAGACCACTTACACTTGCTCTTACTTCCTTCTTAACAGGAATAAGATCAAATATATTTTCATCACAAATAAGAGATGTAATCTGAGGTCCAACCTTTGCTTTTACGATTGGAAGCTTCTGATTTCTAAATCTTTTTGGTGTCTGATCAAGCACTGCCTGAGGAAGTCCTGCATCCTTCAGCTTCATGCGTTTCTTATCTATAACCAGAAGCTTTACACTCTGCTTTGCTGCTTCAAGCTGCTGTCTGGATTCATCCTGCTGCTTCTGAAGCTTCTTTCCCCATATAGCAAGTGCTATAGTAGCTGCCAAAAGAAGGACAATAACAACTATCATTATTATTATGCCGGTATTCACGGCCATAAACGGTAAAATCATATTCAACCTTTAACCTCTCATTCATAAAATAAAATCTTTATTAATCAAATTAAGAAAAAACCACCAAGTCTTGCACATTGTAACAAAAAGATGCTTTAAATGCAACTTTTTTCAGCATTTCCATCAATCTATGTACTCTATTTTCCCAAATAATCTCTTTTTTCCGTCATTATAGACTTCCAGATTCTCATAAACCTTACTCTGTATAAGCTTTTGAGTAGCCGCTCCGATGTGCTTCTGTTCGCTTCTTTCCAACTCATGAGCATATATTGGCTCCAGATACTCATAAACCATATGTGTACTTCTTACGAAAGGAAGGTGATCCTCAAATACTCTGGATGAATTAGTAATTGCAACAGGTACTATAGGTTTTTTTGCTTTAAGAGCCAGTCTAAATGAGGCTTCGTGGAACTCAAGCATCTCATCAGTCTTACTTCTTGTTCCCTCAGGTGCGATATAGCAGCTCTTTCCCTCTTTCAGAAGCTCTATTCCCTTATTAATGGTTTCCATTCCCTGTTTTATGTTGCCTCTGTCAAGAAAAAGGCAATCCATATATCTCATCCAACGACTTATAAGAGGAATGTGCATAAGCTCTTTTTTAGCTACGAAAAAGCTTAAGCTTGGTGCAAGTACATATCCGCAAATGATATCAAAAAAACCTCTGTGATTATATACAAAAAGTGCCGAATCTCCATCAGGACAATTTTTCTTTCCCTTCACAGTAAGGGTTATACCTCCTAAAAATATGATAACCCTGAATCCTGTACAGCTCATGGTTTGTGCTAATCTATGCTTTAAAACAGGATTCTTTAAACCTATGAAAAAACCTGCAATCCAAAAAGGAATGCTTATAAAATAATATATAATCAAAAATAAAAATATAATCAAAATTCTCATTACTTATTCCTCAAAAATCAAGCATTGTACTCTGATATGATTGCTTCAAGCTCCTCTATAAGTGTCTTCATTTCACTGTCAGTTCCAACCGTTATTCTCAGATTATTATCAATTCCCTTTGTTTTAAAATATCTGACAAAGATATGCTTCTCTTTTAATTTTTCAAATAAAAGAATAGCAGGTACACTCTTATGAGAAGCAAAGATAAAGTTTGTTTTTGAATCAGGGAAGGAAAATCCCAAGCGCTCTAATTCACCCTTAGTCCACTCTCTTGTCTTTATTATTTTTTCAACTGTAGTCCTAAAATACTCTTCATCCTCTAATGATGCAACCCCGGCCTCAATAGAAACTCTTGTCATAGGATAACTGTTAATAGAATATCTTATATCATTCATAGCATGTATAAGCTCTTCGTCCGCCACAGCGTAGCCTATTCTCATACCTGCCATACTTCTGGATTTAGAGTAAGTTCTGACAACTATAACATTGGAATACTGAGTCGCAAATTCCATCATGGTTTCAATATTAAAGTCTGCATATGCTTCATCTATAATGACTACAGAATCCTGATTTCGCTCTATAATTTCTTTTATATTACTCTTATCCAAGGCCACACCCGTAGGAGCATTGGGATTTGCAATTACAATTCCACCATTATCCTTAAAAAAATCATCAGGATTTACACTAAAATCCTCATTTAACTCAAAAGATGCAACAGGGATTTTGTAAAGCTCTGCCCATACATCGTAAAATGAATAGGTGATTCTTGGATAAAGAATAGGTTTTTGGGAATTAAAAAATGTCATAAATGCTATAGAAAGAACATCATCAGAACCAACACCTACAAAAACATTTTTTGCATTTACACCATGATACTCAGAAATTTTTTCTGTAAGGCGCGCTGAATCAGGACTCGGATAAAGCCTTAAATCTTTAGAGTCGTAAGTCTTAAGCACCTCCAAAACCTTAGGTGAAGGCGGATACGGATTTTCATTGGTATTTAACTTTATCATGTCCTTAAAGTCCGGCTGATCGCCCGGTGTGTATGGTGTAACTTTTCTTATGTTTGAAAAAATATTATTATTCATGACATTTTCTATCCCTTTATAATCTGTATTAATTCAAAATCAACTATTTATAGCACTCTGCAAGCTTTCCGAATGCAGGTAATGATCTCTTTATCATGTCCTCAGATACACAGTAAGCTATACGCACATAACCAGGTCCGAAGAATGTAGAACCGGGAACTACTAAAAGGTTAAACTCCTTTGCCTTAGCAGCAAAGGCTTTATCATCCCCATCAGGAGCCTTAACCCACATGTAAAATGCGCCTTCCGGCTTTACACATTCAAAACCAAGTGATGTAAGTCCATCGTATAAAAGCTTTCTGTTATTATCATAGGCTTTAACATTGGTCTTTTCTTCAAGGCAATCCTTAACAGCAAGCTGCATAAGAGAAGGAGCATTAACAAAGCCTAAAATTCTGTTTGCAACATTGGCTGCAGCCTTGATATTCTCTGCATCATCAAGCTCATCCGGCATTACAAGATAACCTATACGCTCTCCCGGAAGTGATAATGATTTACTGTAAGAATAGCCTACAACAGTATTATGATAGTACTTTGTAAGATATACAACCTCTGCTCCGTCGTAAGCAAGCTCTCTGTAAGGCTCATCTGCAATAAGATAGATAGATGTGCCAAATTCCTTTTCCTTAGCAACAAGAATTTCTGCCATCTTCTTTATAGTTTCTTCACTGTATATAACACCTGTAGGATTGTTTGGTGTATTTACGATAACAGCCTTAGTCTTAGCAGTAATGCGGGCCTCGAAATCTGCAAGGTTTGGCTGGAATGTAGGTGGATTAGGATCTACCTTTACCACTACACCGTCAAAGTTTGCGATATAGTTGTTATATTCACCAAAGTAAGGAGCTATAACCATAACTTCATCACCCGGATCGATAAGTGATTTTAATATTACATTGAGTCCACCTGCAGCACCGACAGTCATAAGTATGTTACTCATATTGAAGTTGGTGCCGTGAAGCTTATTTAAGTGATTAGCTATAGCCTCTCTTACCTCTTCATAACCTGAATTACTCATGTAACCATGAACAAAATTCGGACTGCTGTTATCAAGAACGCTTTTTATTACCTCTTTAACCTTCACAGGTGGCTCTACACTTGGATTTCCAAGGCTAAAGTCATAAACATTCTCAGGACCAAACTCCTTTGCAAGCTTCTTTCCTTCTTCAAACATAGCTCTTATGACAGAGCTTCCTTCCACATAACTAACCATTTTCTTAGCTATCATTTGTTTTATTTCCTTCCTGTTAATTGTATATTTTTTTTAAACACCCATCTTAAAGACTCCTTACAAGTGGGCTTTTTTCTGACTGACCAAAAAATTAATTACAATACCACAAGTCTTACCTTCTTATCCAGCTCACCATTGATATAAAGCTCACAACTCGTAGTTTCAGCCTTCTTTGCAAATAAGTGAAGTGTCAGATAACCATTTCCCTTTTTCATACGGTTTTTCAGCACATATTTTGAACCGAACTTAATCTTTATCATACGCTTATCAGTCAAAAGATCAATGTTATCAGACGGTATCCTTATGGTTCCGTTTTTATTGAGGGGTAACGAACATGAATAATCGTAATCCTTATCTATCATTTCATTTACCATGGAAAGACCATGACCTTGACCATAAATCTCATCAAAGAAGCCAAGCTCACTCATCCTCTTATAGATAAGCTTTCCTACAAGGCTATAACCTATCTCATTAAAATGTACCGTTCCATGAAGTACACTGGGTGGAGTCATGCCTTTTGTCATGTAATTCAGATCCTCTTCGCTAGGTGTAATCCCTGCATCCTTAAGGGCTTGAGTAGACATGTACTCTCTTAAGTTGATGTAATGCTTTCCATACTCATTTTCCATAGCACTCTCAAGTTCTTTCCTCTCCTCCGGAGTACCGGAATGAAGCCCTACTATTATGTACTTATTATGGTTGACGGCCTGATTGTTTATGATTGCTCTTTGATATGCAATCAATTCGCGAACATTTTCATATCCGCCGTTCTGACCAATAAATATAATCGGAATAAACTCTCTGTACCGAAGTGCAGTCTCGAATATTATTTGTGTGCCCTTCTTAACTTCAACCGGGTACTTTTCTCCCTCTACTTCCATATCACGCTTGAAGTAGTAAATATTATCTTCTTTGTTGATTCTGGAAGCATTTGTCGAGTAGAGTTTACCGTATACGCCATTTATATAAACATTGGTATTGTGAATGAAGGCTGTAAGCTTATCTGATGCAGATCTAAACTCTATCTCAACTCTACCGTCATCGGCCGGAATAGTGAATTTCTTAGTGGTGAGAACTCTTATAGAGCCTGTGTGGGCAGCTATCGATATAGCATCCTCACCGGAAAATCCCATGTTTACTACATTGTCATAAGGTCTGGTCTCTAAATCACCACCCGAAAGACGGTCATATATACACTGCTGAAGCACATCAGGATAAGTAATTCCGTAACCTCCGGTACCGTTCGTAAGTGAGTCTCCCCAGCATACAACTCCCGTATGTCCAACTTCTTCATTAAAGCCTTCAAGGTAAATACCATTTTTTTCGTAATAATCTATAATATCATCCGTAGTTTCTGTGTGTTCCTCGGGTTCTATCAGGTTACTGTAACCTCCATGATCCCCGGCAACAGGCTCCGGATGGGTTAAAACATAACTTTTTGTAAATATATTCTCCTCAGGCATAGAGGCTAATACAATCTCACTCGATTCTTCTTCGTAATTATCCCCATAAAGCAACTTATTGGCTTCATGATTACTTGTATCAAATATGGAAACATCAGAAAGGCTGTTACTGCCATATATATAAGAATCATCTAAATCCGCTTCGATGCATTTGATATCGGTGGTAAAAATACTTACCTCTATAGGACGCGTGCCACCCGCATGAGCGGATGGCAGCACGATTGCGATACAAAGCACTATAAATAATAATATGAACATAAATCTGTTATTAATCTAATCTCTTTAAAAGCTCTTCCCTCTGTGCCTCAAATCCAGGCTTACCAAGGAGTGCAAACATATTTTTCTTGTAAGATTCAACTCCCGGCTGATTAAACGGATTAACTCCAAGTGTATAACCACTTACACCACAGGCAAACTCGAAGAAGTAGAAAAGCTCTCCGAGAGCAAACTCAGTCTGATCAGGTACGATAACTCTAAGGTTTGGTACATTTCCATCAGTATGAGCAAGCTGTGTACCCTTGCAAGCACTCTTGTTTATGAAATCCATAGTCTTTCCTGCCAAATAATTAAGGCCGTCAAGATCAACATCTTCCTTCTCTATCTCTATATCAAATGTAGGAGTAGAAAGCTCTATAACTGTCTCGAACATAAGACGACTTCCGTCCTGGATATACTGACCCATGGAATGAAGATCTGTAGTAAAGTCACAAGCTGCAGGGAAGATACCCTTTTGATCCTTACCTTCACTCTCGCCGTAAAGCTGCTTCCACCACTCAGCAACGAAGTGCATACACGGCTCGTAGTTAGCTAATATCTCAACAGACTTACCCTTTCTGTGAAGTATATTTCTGATAGCAGCATACTTAAGAGCATCATTCTCTTCAAACTCAGCATTGAGACAGATGCTTCTCATAGTTTTAGCACCTTCCATAAGCTTATCTATATCAGCTCCGCTGACAGCTATAGGAAGAAGACCAACTGCTGTAAGCACAGAAAAACGTCCTCCTACATCATCCGGAACAACAAATGTCTCGTAACCCTCTGCATTGGAAAGATTCTTGAGAGCTCCCTTTTCCTTATCTGTTGTAGCATAGATTCTCTTAGCTGCTCCATCTTTGCCATAACGCTCTTCGAGGATTTTTTTGAATACTCTAAATGCAACTGCAGGCTCTGTAGTTGTACCTGACTTACTGATGATATTAACCGAGAAATCTCTGTCTCCAATAACCTCAAGAAGCTGTTTAAGGTAAGTTCCGCTTAAATTGTTTCCACAATAATAAATTTCCGGAGTCTTGCGGATTTCCTTAGATACACTGTTGTAAAAACCATGGCGTAAAAATTCGATAGCTGCTCTCGCTCCAAGGTAAGAACCACCTATACCAATAACTACAAGCACTTCAGAGTCTGACTTAATCTTCTCTGCCGCTGCCTTGATTCTGGCGAATTCCTCTTTGTCATAATTTTCAGGAAGATCAATCCAACCAAGGAAATCCTTTCCTGCACCTGTACCCTCTACGAGTACCTTTTTTGCATCGAGAATTATCTTCTCCATGGCCTTCACTTCATCTGCTGATATACAGTTTACAAGTGAGTAATCAAATTTTACATTTGCTGACATTTTTTTAACCCTTTCCTTCTACTTTGAAATAAGTATAAAACACTGCTAACATAGGTCTAAACTGTAGTTTTGGCCACTTGCCATTCTTAGCCCAAGTATATATTAGCATACCTATTTTATACATTCATACATCATAAATCAAGTACAGATTTCTTAACTTTTTAAAAAAATTGTGAAATCCTTAAAATAAGGGCTTTCTAACATTTGTATTTTTATTGATTTTAGTGTATAATACTCATTTAGATAACAGAATTAGACAAAGAAAAGACTGGAGGAAGAAAAATGAGTTTTCAGGAACATACCTTCGAATATGCTCTTGAAATGGTGAATGAATGCCAGAAGAGCGATTATATTGATAATGAATTGTTTGAAAAATTAGGCGTTAACAGAGGCCTTCGCGATCTAAACGGAAAAGGCGTAGTAACAGGTCTAACCAATATTTCTAAAATCGTTTCATTTAAAGAAACAAACGGAGAACGTATACCTTGCGACGGTGAATTATGGTATAGAGGCTATAATGTCCAGGATTTGGTAAAAAATCACTCTTATGATGGATTTGGCTTTGAAAGATCTACATTTTTACTATTATTCGGCAGACTTCCGGATGATAAAGAGTTCGATGAATTTAAGCAAATACTCTCAGAGAACCGAGACCTCCCTACAAACTTTACAAGAGATATAATCATGAAAGCTCCATCCAAAGATATCATGAATTCAATGACAAGAAGTATCCTTACTTTGGCGTCTTACGATTCATCTGCCATGATGACAGATGTATCAAATTGTATCAGACAGAGTATATCTCTTATATCCACCTTCCCTATGCTGGCAGTTTATGCTTATCACGCTTATAATCATTATGAAAACATGGAAAGCATGTACATCCACAGACCGGATCCAAAGCTTTCTACAGCGGCCAATATACTCAAGATGCTTCGTGCAGACGAAAAGTACACTTCAACAGAGGAAAATGTGCTGGACGTGGCTCTCATGCTTCATATGGAGCACGGTGGCGGTAATAACTCTACATTTACTACAAGAGTAGTAACTTCATCAGGATCTGACACTTACTCTTCCATAGCAGCCGGTATGTGTTCCCTTAAGGGCCCTAAGCACGGCGGAGCAAACATAAAGGTCATGAAAATGATGGACAATATTCGCTCAAATGTTTCCGATTGGGAAGATAAAGAGGAGATTAAAGCCTACCTTACAAAGATGCTAAATAAAGAGGTATTTGATAAAAAGGGTCTTATCTACGGTATGGGACATGCAGTTTACTCTATATCAGATCCTCGTGAACGTATCTTTAAGGATTATGTGCTAAAGCTTGTTAAAGAGAAGGGACGAGAGAAAGACCTTGCCCTATATCAAAACATAGAGGACATCGCACCTGAAGTAATAGCCGAAAAACGTAAGATATATAAGGGCGTTAGTCCTAACGTAGATTTTTACAGTGGTTTTGTTTATGAGATGCTTGGCATACCTACAGAGCTCTACACTCCTCTCTTTGCTATTGCACGTATCTCCGGCTGGAGTGCACATCGTATAGAAGAGATAATAGGTGCAGGAAAGATAATAAGACCTTCTTATATAAGTATCATGGAAGCTAATGACATTTATAATAAATAATTATAAAATAAGATTACTCCTAGAGAGGATTTACTTCTTTAGGAGTAATCTTTTTTCTTATATAGTGCCAATTAAGAATAATAATTAATGATTCCCTCGAACTATCCAAATCCTCATCAGTTGGAAAGTGCCGGTATGATAACTGTTGCGGTGTACGTCTTTCCTTTGTAAACCGCATAAACAGTTACATCCACAGTATAGAAGGATTCTGTCAGATAGTCATAGGTTGGCGTGATAGCGCAATGTCCTAAACCATTCTCATTAACCGGATAATAATCACTGTTACTTGACCACTTTACATTTGCCTGTTCTGAATCATCTATGCCTGAAAGTGAAAATTGAATTGTTGACCAGTCAAGACCGGATACCATAAATATTTCATCAAACCTCTCATAGCTTGGTACTACAGATATTTCACTTACGTTTATCTTACACGTAAACTCTTCTCCCATCCACCATGCTCTCAGTATCGTTTCTCCATTCTTTAAGCCTTTTATGGTACATACATTTCCATTTTGTGTTATGCTTGCTATCTCTGTACTATCCAGTCCGAATTCAACTTCTTTGTTATGGATTCCTTCTAGTGTTATCGTCTTTTCTACATCCTTACCAAGACTAACTGACGTTAATGACAATCTTGGATTAACAACATATACTATACATGATGAAGCTAGTTCTCCAACCTTTGCGGTTATGATTGCTTTACCTTCACTTATGGCAGTTACATATCCACCTGCACTTACGGTTGCTACACCGGGTGCAGAAGACTCCCATGTAACCGTTCCCACAGCATCTTCCGGATAAAGAGCATCTTCAGCACCTATGTACATAACAAGCTCGCTATTATTAAGCTTAAATGCTCCATTTCCAACCATTATTGGCAACTTATAATTCTTTGATCCGTAGGTGATTATTACAGAAGTAAGACCATCAAGTAATCCTGTAGCTACACCCTTATTATCGATACTGCATACATTAGTGTCTGAACTTGTAAACTTTAACTCTGATGTATTTACCAAACCATTTAGATTAGATACTTCAAATGTGATACTTGTACCAACTGCAACCGATGCCTCTGTGGGTGTAATGGTTACTCCAATACCATACTCCCTGGCTATATATTCAACTACCTTATATCTTGCTTCTACGCTGTTTTGACCCGGTCCCCACGCATTTTCTACCCAAAGACCAACAAGCTGTGCATATCTTTTATTATTTTCAGCAGTTATTGCTCCACTATCACTTGTTAGATTTGTATAACCCGATGCTTCAGCAGGTGAACTCTTACCAAACATTGTTTTTATGGAATTATAAACCGTCATAAGACGCGTAAGTCTAAGTCCCTCATCTTCATCCTTACTAAACCAATAACCTTCATCATAGGACATAAGTCCTTGATCGATAAATGCTTCCATTATCTTTTCATTTTCAAGTGCCTTTGCCTCTATCAACATACGATTTTCATATCTTTGCTCAAACTGAGCTTTTAGCTTAGAATCAGCCAGAGAACGAAGTTTTTCCTTCAGTTCCGTATTATTATCAAATTCACTGTTGGATAAGCCCATAGCCTCACGATAAGTATCTAACTCCTTGATAATATAATCTCTGTAAACAAATTTCATGGAAGACCTGAAAGAATCCCACTCTTCATCTGTTGATGGGTGAGTACCCTCATAACCAAAGACTCCCTTGTCATTTCCGCAATATGCCTCAAATGCATTTTCCATTCCCTTATCAACCCAGTCCTGAACTTGTGCTTCCCAAATCTGATCAAAAAACTGAGTTGTTTTTACTATAGGAATATTGGACGCAACCGCTTTCATAATTGATGTTCCTGCATCAGCGTAATTACCGTCACATATATGTGTAATGGTTTCCGGAACCGCACCTGCAACAGATGTAGCATATCCAAACCACTTTTGTTTATCTATATTCTCACATAGGGTTTTTGAGATAATTTCTGTTGCTTTTGATGTAAATCCTGCTTCATCTCCCGCATACCCCGACTTCAAAAGACTTATAAAATCACTACTCTTTCCCAGCTGCTCTTCTATTTGCTCTCTTATATCTCCCCAACCTCTGTCTTCTGTAAGTCCCATGTCGTCCAGGACAAAGCCTGCGAAGCTTTCAACCACCTTACCTGCAAGCTCCACCTGTTGGTCTGCAGTATAATCCTTTATAGCTTCGATCTTGGCTGCATTTTGTACAAGATGCTTCTTAGCCACTTTAAGTGCCTTAAAGTCTGAAAAATGATCTGTCTTAAATGTCATAATGCCCGCAGAAAGATCGTAAACATCCGGTGTTATGTAATAAGTTTTACCATTAAATATATAAGCCGCACGATAATTATAAAGTTCACTTGCCGATACGCTGTTCTTTAGATTAATCCTTATGGTTACTTCTTTATTGAGTCTTACATGCTCCATACCATCTACGGTAATACTTAGTACTTCTCCGTCAGAACTAACATTTACCTTAGTAGATACATCAAATGCGCCTGCCGGAATCTTTACTTCATAATTATCCCCTGAAAGCGTTCCGATAGTCGTAATGGCACCTGCACTGACATCACCTGTTTTCTTGGTTTTTGTAAATGTTTGATTGACACTTTCATCATTTTCATTGTCGTTATAAGATGGATTGGTTGTAGGTGCCGGTGTCTTTGCAGGTGATGGTGATTTGGATGGCGTAGGTGTAGCAGAAGTAGTTTTTTTAGTTGTATTGTAATTCGTTTTATTGATTACATTTACATTGCAACGATACTTTTTCTTTTTAACTTTTCCTATTATTTTTGTAGAGCCTATGCTCATAGCATAAAGGGTACACTTGTTTTTCTTTCCGGAAATCCTGGTTATAGCAGAGCTTTTTACCTTCCACTTTACTTTCTTTCTGAGTTTCTTCTTCATGTTGATAATCTTTAATGTATGACTATCACCCTTTATGATATTTACGGTTCTGGAATTGATAAATGTCTTCTTTGTTTTGATAACATTCATTACATATACATATTTATGATTCTGATAAGTGGCATAAACATTGGTTTTACCAACTTTATTTGCCATTATAAAACCGTAATTGTTTATACTTTTTACATTTCCTATACTATAATCCTCAACCGACCAGCTTACTTCACCTCCACTAGCAGCAGAGAGTTTGATATATCCGGTCTGTCCCTTATATATGTTAAATGAACCGACCTGTGTAGTTGACGGTGTCGGGGAAGGGGTCACGGTAGGTGAAGCAGAAGGCGATACCGACGGTGACGGTGTCAAAGTATAAGTGTAAGTATTGGTGGTAGTAGTTGTGGTCGTAGTTGTTGTAGTCGTTGTGCTTGAAGATGATGAAGACTCACCCGCATGAAAATCTGAGTATATTATCTTAATCTCTCCATCCTTAAACTCACTTTCATTCTCCGGTATAATGGCAGCCAAAGTGTAGGATCCCCTAAGAGAAACCAATAAAACTATAACAATTCCGAAAACAAGATATAATAAACTTTTACTTACATGACTTTTATCATTTGCCTTTTCCATACATCTACCTCTCTTTCTCATTTTAATCATTTGAATACAATATGATAAGCGAATCTTATCGAAAGTCACCTAAAAAATTTCTGCATAATCAAACGATCTTTTTGTCAAGACTCGCTTGCGAGTCTTGACAAAATTTCCTGTATGTTATATTAATTATATTAATTCTGCTGCTCTCCGAACGATCTGATATATATGCATATATTATATACTACAAATTAATAATTAGAAATGTATTATAGTAAATCGTCAATGACAAAAAGAAGTTTATCGTGGTTTTGACCAAACACCGGACCATTTAAAAAAATCTGATATAGATATAAGTATTATAAATAATAAAAAACGCTACTATTCTCAGATATAACCCCTGTGAACAGTAACGTTTTTTCAATAAATGATATTCTTTTAAATTATCAATTCGCCACTAAAATATTAGAAAGTTTTTACATTGTTATTATGATTATAATTTGCCATCTTCTGACTTATGGAATCAGCCATTTCTTTATACTTTTTATACATCTTATCATTTAACTTTCCTGATTCCTTAAGTTCTTCAAGTCTTCTAAGATAAGTCTGATAATCTTCCTGAGCAGCATCCTTGTAATTATTTCTGCAATTCATGTTCACAGAATCAAAGAGTGCTTCAAGCTCTGCATTTTTCTTATCCCAAAACATCGCTAAATCCCTTTCCTTAAATCGAGCAGCGAAGGGTAACGTGTACCCTGCTCCCATGCGAGTGGTCGGTCAGCTATTCTGAAATCTTCCTTTCGACAACTCTGCGATAGTAAAACCAGCCAAGTCACTTTTAGACCTGGCCGGTAATAATTTCAAATATTAAAAGTAAAAATTACTTTATTACTCTGACTCTGATAACACCATCGATAGCCTTTACTTCATCTACGATAGCGCCTGTCGTAGCTGAATCAATATCAATAATTGAATAAGCATAATCTCCGCGGCTCTTATCTGTGATATGAGCGATGTTTACATTTTCCTTAGCAAAGAGTGATGTAAACTGAGCAATCATATTTGGCGTGTTTTTATGAACGATTGTAATTCTTCCTGCTGAATCGCACTTTCCTGCGTCACAGTTTGGCATATTAACTGAATTCTTGATATTACCGTCCTCTAAGTAAGCTCTAAGCTCTTCTGCAGCCATCATAGCGCAGTTATCTTCGGACTCTTCTGTCGAAGCACCTAAGTGAGGTGTAGCTATAACGTTAGGGAATGTTACAACCTTTGCATTTGGAAAATCAGTTACATACTTACCAACTTTTCCGCTCTTTAAAGCCTCTCCCATATCATCATCATTTACAAGCGTATCTCTTGAGAAGTTAAGGATTACGATTCCTTCCTTCATCTTATCAAATGCATCTTTATTAAGCATGCCCTTTGTGCTGTCAAGTAAAGGTACATGAATTGTGATAAAATCACACATCTTATAAAGTTCATCATATGATTTTAAGATAGTTACATCTCTGTTAAGCGAAACTGCATTAGCAACCGAAAGATACGGATCCACTCCATAAACCTGCATACCAAGACGGTTAGCAATGTTAGCAACCTGAACTCCGATGGCTCCAAGTCCGATAACACCGAGTTTCTTGCCCTTTACTTCTGATCCTGCAAAGTTTTTCTTTGCCTTTTCCATGTCCTTGTTGATTTCAGCATCTTCCTTGTTTTCCTCAACCCACTTCATACCACCGTATATATCACGGCAAGCAAGAAGCATACCAGCCACAACAAGTTCCTTAACACCATTTGCATTAGCACCGGGAGTGTTGAAAACCACGATTCCCTTTTCTGCACAGGCATCAAGAGGAATATTATTAACTCCTGCACCTGCTCTTGCTACTGCAAGAAGTGATTCAGGAAGATCCATGTCATGCATGGAAGCGCTTCTTACAAGCACTGCTTCTGCTTCGTTTATGTCCTCTGTCATTGCATAATTATCATCAAATATGTCTAATCCAACCTGAGCGATAGGATTGAGTGTTTTATACTTAAACATTATTTATTCTCCTTTTCATAGCTTTCCATAAATTCTACTAACTTTTCTACACCTTCCTGTGGCATAGCATTGTAGATGCTGGCTCTCATACCGCCTACGCTTCTGTGTCCTTTTAAGTTCTCAAATCCCTTAGCCTTAGCTTCAGCTATGAACTTAGCATCCTTCTCAGCATCTCCCGTGATGAAAGGAACATTCATAAGAGAACGATCCTCAGGTACTACGGTACCCTTGAAAAGTTCACTGTTATCAAGGAAATCGTAAAGAATCTTAGCCTTAGCTTCATTTCTCTTCTTCATCTCTTCGAGACCGCCCATGTTCTTGAGCCACTTAAATACAAGTCCGCAAACATAGATTGTCCAGCATGGTGGAGTATTGTAAAGAGAATCATTATCAGCCTGAGTCTTCCACTTAAGCATGGTAGGTGTTCCGGGAAGGCACTCATCTGTGATAAGGTCTTCTCTGATGATTGAAATAACCATGCCTGCAGGTCCTACGTTCTTCTGAACTCCGCCGTAGATAACACCATACTTAGAAACGTCTACAGGCTCTGAAAGGAAGCATGATGAAACGTCTGAAACAAGGATTTTACCCTTTGTATTGGGAAGAGTTTTAAACTTTGTTCCATAGATTGTATTATTCTCACAGATGTATACATAATCTGCATCTTCTCTGATAGGAAGATCAGAACAATCAGGAATATAAGAAAATGTCTTATCTTCTGATGATGCAACTGCTACTACATCTCCGTAATTCTTTGCTTCCTGAAAAGCTTTTTTTGCCCACTGTCCTGTTACGATATAATCAGCTTTCTTGTTCTTCATAAGGTTAAGAGGAACAGCTGAAAACTGCTGTGAAGCTCCACCCTGTAAGAAGAGAACCTTATAATTATCCGGAATATTCATAAGCTCTCTGATATCTGCCTCTGCAGTCTTGATGATGTCATCAAATACCTTTGAACGGTGACTCATCTCCATAACTGACATGCCACAGCCCTTGTAATCCATCATATCTGCTGCTGCTTCTTTAAGTACTTCTTCCGGTAATACCGCCGGACCGGCGCTGAAATTGTATACTCTGCTCATTTTCTTAATCTCCCTTAGGTATTAATATTTTCATGAGTGACTGTTTTTGTCACTTATGCCTGATTTTTTTACAGACAACCGTTATGTAGTATAGCTTAATTTTTGGTTTTTGTAAATGAGAAGTTGAGATTTCCTTTTTCAAAAAAATCTAATTTATAACCTCATTATTTGTTTTTAAGATCTTCCGCATCAAATGCATCGCTTATGTTTGCTCCCGGAGCAACCATAGGGAATACCTTATCATCCTTCTCGATAACACAGTCTATGATTACAGGCTGATCCTTAGTATTAAGTGCTTCTGTAAGAACAGGAATAACATCTTCCTTCTTCTCTATACGAAGTCCCTTAGCACCGAGACTCTCAGCTAGCTTTACATAATCTACAGGATCATCCAGAATTGTATTGGAGTATCTCTGGCCATAGAAAAGTGTCTGCCACTGACGAACCATACCGAGAACAGAGTTATTTATAATAAGCTCTATAACCGGAGCCTTTGCACGAACTGCAGTGATAATCTCGTTAAAGTTCATACGGAAGCAACCGTCTCCCGCTATATTGACAACTGTTTTATCAGGGAATGCAGTCTTAGCACCTATAGAAGCGCCAAGTCCGTAACCCATGGTTCCGAGTCCGCCTGATGAGATAAACTGACGTGATCTGTTGTACTTATAATACTGAGCAGCCCACATCTGATGCTGACCTACCTCTGTAGTAATAATCGCATCTCCCTTTGTAAGCTCGAAAAGCTTCTCGATAACATAAGGACCAGTAACACCACTCTCATCATAGTTAAGAGGCATCTCCTCCTTACGGTTTTTAACAGTTTCAAGCCACTCTGAATGGTTCTGTTTCTCAAGCTTTGAATTAAGTATCTCTAATACCGACTTTGCATCTCCAACTATATCAATATCCACAATAATATTTTTATTAATTTCAGACGCATCTACATCTATCTGGATGATGGTCGCGTCCTTTGCAAATGTGGCGGAATTTCCGATAACTCTATCAGAGAATCTGGAACCAACAACCACAAGTACGTCAGCCTCGCAAACACTGAAGTTTGATGTCTTGGTACCATGCATACCAAGCATACCCATGTACTTATCGTCATTTCCGTCAAATACACCCTTACCCATAAGAGAATCGGTTACAGGCGCATCACACTTCTCTACAAATTCTCTAAGTTCCTTATCAGCACCTGCTATAGCAGCACCTCCACCAACGAAGATTACCGGCTTTTTAGCATTTCTTATAACCTTAAGTGCTTCCTCGATTTTATTCTGATCGATTTTTTCAACACTTCTTGGAATAATCTCAGGAACTTCCTTTTCATACTCGGTTGACTCTGCTGTTGCATTCTTAGCAATATCGATAAGTACAGGGCCCGGACGACCTGTCTGTGCAATCTTAAATGCACGTCTTAAGGCAGGAGCAACCTCCTCGGCGGAGCGGACTAAGTGGCTGTACTTTGTAATTGGCATAGCAACCCCTGCGATATCAACCTCCTGGAAAGAATCCTTACCAAGTAAGTTAACACCTACGTTACAGGTGATTGCTACAAGTGGAACCGAATCCATGTAAGCTGTAGCTATACCTGTTATAAGGTTTGTAGCACCCGGACCACTGGTTGCCATACATACACCAACCTTACCGGTAGCTCTTGCATAGCCGTCAGCTGCATGAGCTGCGCCCTGCTCGTGAGATGTAAGGACATGTCTTATCTCATCGCTATGTTTATATAATTCATCATATACATTGAGAATTGTGCCTCCCGGGTAACCGAATACTGTATCAACACCCTGCTCCTTAAGACACTCAATAACTATTTCTGATCCTGTTAACTGCATGTTTTCCTCCTATAATGCGGTTCTTAAATACCCGCGTTTTAAGATTTTTTTGTTACTTTTTTACAATTCAAGACTTGAAGGCAAGTTGAGACTTGCTTTCAAGTCAAGATTTTTTTCGAGTCAAGATTTTTTTCGAGTCAAGATTTTTTTCGAGTCAAGATTTTTTTTCGAGTCAAGTTTTTTTTTCGAGTCAAGACTTGAAAGCAAGTCTTGCGCCCTTGTCAGCTGAAGTAACGAGGGATGCGTATCTTGCAAGATATCCTGTCTTTACCTTAGGTTCTCTAGGCACCCATGCTTCCTTTCTCTTCTGAAGCTCTTCATCGGAAACCTTAACATTTATAGTATTTGCAGGAATGTCAATTGCGATGATATCGCCTTCCTCAACAAATGCGATTGGTCCGCCAAGTGCTGCTTCAGGTGAAACATGTCCGATAGATGCTCCTCTTGAAGCTCCTGAGAAACGTCCGTCAGTAATAAGTGCTACACTTGATCCAAGTCCCATACCTTCGATAACCGATGTAGGATTAAGCATCTCTCTCATACCAGGACCACCCTTAGGTCCTTCGTATCTGATTACAACTACATCTCCCGGAACAATCTTTCCACCCTTGATAGCTGTGATTGCATCCTCTTCTGAATCAAATACTCTGGCAGGTCCTTCGTGTACGAGCATCTCGGGAAGTACAGCTGAACGCTTAACAACACAGGTGTCAGGTGCTATATTTCCCTTAAGCACCGCTATACCGCCTTCCTTGGTATATGGATTATCGATAGGTCTGATAATCTCAGGATTTTTATTTACATGACCCTTTATATTTTCTCCCATTGTATTACCTGTACAGGTCATAACATCGAGATTTAGTAAATTCTTCTTTGAAAGCTCATTCATGACCGCATAAACTCCGCCAGCTTCCTCTAACTCCTCCATGTAAGCATTACCTGCAGGTGCCAAATGACAAAGGTTTGGAGTCTTGTCGCTTATCTCATTGGCAATATCCGGAGTAACTAAAACTCCTGCTTCATGAGCAATAGCCGGTATATGAAGCATGGTATTGGTTGAGCAACCAAGTGCCATATCTACTGTAAGAGCATTCATAAATGCTTCTTTTGTCATGATATCTCTAGGCTTGATATCCTTTCTGTAAAGCTCCATAACCTGCATACCAGCGTGCTTTGCGAGCTGAAGTCTGGATGAGTAAACAGCAGGGATTGAGCCGTTACCCGAAAGACCCATACCAATTGCCTCTGTAAGACAGTTCATACTATTTGCGGTAAACATACCGGAACATGAACCACAGGTAGGACATGCATGACATACATAATCATCTACCTCTTCTTCTGAAAGCTTTCCTGCTGCGTGAGCTCCTACTGCCTCGAACATGGTTGAAAGACTTGTCTTCTTTCCCTTTACATGTCCTGCAAGCATTGGACCACCGCTAACAAATATAGTAGGTACATTAACTCTTGCTGCTGCCATCAAAAGTCCCGGTACATTTTTATCACAGTTTGGAACCATGACGAGCGCATCAAACTGGTGTGCGAGAGCCATACACTCGGTTGAATCACAGATTAAATCTCTGGTTACGAGAGAATACTTCATACCTGTATGTCCCATGGCAATTCCATCACAGACAGCTATTGCCGGGAACACTATAGGAGTTCCTCCTCCCATAATTACACCCTTTTTTACTGCTTCGACTATCTTATCGATATTCATGTGTCCGGGAACTATCTCATTGTAGGAGCTTACGATACCTACCAATGGACGTTCCAGCTCTTCCTTAGTCAATCCAAGTGCATTGAATAAGGATCTCTGTGGCGCAGTCGCCATACCTTTTTTTACAGCATCACTTTTCATAGTTATCATACCCTTTCTGTTATATATTTATGTTTACTTAAGCCTCTCCACAACCAAATCACCCATTTCTGTTGTGGATGTTTTCTTTGTTCCTTCAGTGTATATATCTACGGTTCTGTAACCATCCTTAAGTACCTGACTTATGGCATCCTCTATAGCTTTTGACTCTTCTTCCATATCAAATGAATACTTAAGCATGAGTGCCGCAGATGCAATAGTCGCAAGAGGATTAGCAATATTCTTTCCTGCTATATCCGGTGCTGAACCGTGGCTAGGCTCGTAAAGTCCAAGCTTTGTAGCTCCAAGACTTGCACTTGAAAGCATACCTATAGAACCTGTTACCATACTTGCTTCATCAGAAAGTATATCGCCAAACATGTTCTCAGTAAGTATTACGTCAAACTGCTTAGGATCTCTTACAATCTGCATAGCACAATTATCTACAAGCATGTCTTCAAGCTCTACATCCTGATAATCAGCATGCACTTCATGAACCACCTCTCTCCAAAGTCTGGAGGAATCCAGCACATTTGCCTTATCTACACTTGTAACCTTTTTACCTCTCTTACGTGCTATCTCAAATGCCCATTTTGCGATACGTCTTATCTCTTCTTCATTATATGAAAGAGTATCTACGGCAGTTCTAAGTCCATCGATAGTCTTAGTATATCTGTCTCCGAAGTAAAGACCGCCTGTAAGCTCTCTCATAATAACAAAATCAAATCCGCCCTCTGTAAGCTCTGATTTAATAGGACAAGCACCTGAAAGCTCATCATAGAGAAGTGCGGGACGCATGTTGGTGAAAAGTCCAAGTCCCTTTCTTATTTTAAGAAGACCTGCTTCAGGTCGCTTAGAAGGCTCAATCTCATACCAGTTTGAATGACCAACATTTCCTCCCACTGCTCCAAGAAGCACTGAATCGTAGGTTTTTATCTCCTCTAATGTTTCGTCTGTAAGGCTTTCTCCGTAAACATCTATAGAGCAGCCTCCCATGAGAAACTTCTTATAATTAAATGTATGTCCGTACTTTTCTGCCACTGCATCAAGTACCTTGACAGCCTCTGCAACTATCTCAGGGCCTATTCCGTCGCCCGGAATAAGGGCTATATTGTATTCCATTATATCTCCTCCTACTGGTTCTTTATTGAATGGTTATTAGGAAATAATCATTCAATACATATTCGAGGCACTTAACACTTAAAAAAAAGAGAGATGTGCCTTGAACAGTAAACTATAGTTTATACTTAATTATGAACTATGTCAAGTTTCACAAATTAAAATAACTTAACTTCAAAATGAATATAATTCATGATAACTAGCAATCGAGTAGTCGGTCAGCTCTGCTGACATTTTCCTTTCGAGGACTCTGCGATAATAAAGAAGGGACTATGCGTAAATCCACATAGTCCCTAAAAGAATAATACTATATATAACAATTAAAAATGAATATTTCTCTTATATGTTACTCTACCTCACCTTGAAGTGCATCGTAACCTGTTTCTCCTGTACGAACCTTTACTACATCTTCAACATCGTATATAAACATCTTTCCATCTCCGATGCTTCCTGTGTAAAGTGCTGATTTTGCAGCCTCTACCATATCCTCAACAGGAACCTTTGAAACTACCGCTTCCACCTTCATCTTAGGCCTAAGTGTGGTTTCATCGCTCTTTACACCTCTGTAGTAAGATACACGCCCCTTCTGAGTTCCATATCCCATAACCTGAGTTACAGTTATACCGAGAACTCCGATTTTACTCCATGCATACTGTAATTCCTGAAGTTTTTCCGGCTTACAGATAACTGAAATCTTAGTAAGCTTGTGTCCATCGCTTCCTGTGGTAGTTCTAACCTGAACAGGTTTAGCCACATAAGTACTACTTCCTTCAGTAGTTTTCTGAGGAGTATGTACTCCGTCTCCCGTATCCACGATAGCTGCTGTTTTGATTTCAGGCATATCCGATCCTGATACATCTAAGCCTACTTTATCGGAATAGTAAAGAGTTTTCTGGATAGACTTTACAGATGGCATAAAGTCAGAGTATGAGGTAAGTAAGTTATGCTCAGTTATATCAAGACCAAGGATTTCTTCTTCCTCAGTTGCTCTTAATCCAAGAGTTTTATTAATTATAACAAATGTAATTGTTATAGTAACAGCTGTCCATGCTATTACTGCTAAAAGACCTATTACCTGAATACCTAAGAGCTTAAATCCTCCGCCATAAAAAAGACCGTTAACTGTGTTTTCAGGTGCTGTATCAGTTGCAAAGAGTCCAACTGCCAGTGTTCCCCATATACCATTGAGAAGATGCACTGCACAAGCACCTACCGGATCGTCTATATGAAGTTTATTATCTAAGAACCATACCCCAAAAGGAACTAAAAGTCCCGCAACAACTCCTGTAACTAAGGCACCGGTAGCATCCATTGCATGACACCCTGCTGTGATTGCAACAAGTCCTGCTAATGAAGCATTTAGACACATGGAAACATCCGGCTTTCCAAATTTTATCCAAGTAAAAATCAGACAGACAAATGTAGCTACAGCAGGCGCGATAGTTGTTGTTACAAAGATAGATCCGAGCTGATCTAAGCTGGTTGCAGCAGCTCCGTTAAATCCATACCATCCAAACCAAAGAATGAAACAACCAAGTGCTCCAAGCGGGAGCGAATGACCAAGAATTGCATGAACTTTAGTAACCTTCCCCTTTTCATCGTAGGAAAATTTACCAATTCTAGGGCCTTCAATTTTAGCTCCGATTAAAGCGCACACACCACCGACAGTGTGGATACAGCAGGATCCTGCAAAATCTATAAAACCCTTATTTACGAGCCATCCATCGCCCCATACCCAGTGAGCTTCTATAGGATAGATAACTGCCGAAATAACTGCTGAGTAGATACAGTATGATAAAAATCTTGTTCTTTCAGCCATGGCTCCTGATACGATAGTTGCAGCTGTAGCACAGAACACAAGGTTAAATACAAACGCAGACCAATCATAATTACTGAAGTTGGTAAAAATCTGAAAATTAGGCTTACCAAGAAAACCAAAAAAAGCATTTTCACCAAGTAATAATCCACCGCCAATCAATATAAAACATACGGTTCCTATACAAAAATCCATAAGGTTTTTCATGATGATATTACCGGCATTTTTTGCTCTTGTAAATCCGGATTCAACCATAGCAAAACCACATTGCATAAAGAAAACCAAAGCAGCTCCAATTAAAAACCACACTCCAAATACGACTGAGTTAACTTCTGATATGTTCATAATTATTTCCTCCTATTCTGTCTAATCATTATGATTGTTAATAGTTAATATTTATCTAAATTATCAACCTCCTTTTTCGTAAAAATTTGTTCCGTATTTCAAAAAAAATTCACAGAACAATTATCACTTTTTTTAATCTTTTAATTGAGAGATGCGCCTATTATATAAGGAGTTTTTTTTTGACACTCATGCGAGTAAAAGCGCACCTCTCCAAGGCAAAAAAGGGGCTGTGGATAATCATCTTATCCACAGCCCCTTCGCTGTCTATGTCGGGTATTTTATTCTCTTTTTTATCAAATGTCAAGTGTTTTTTTAAATTTTTTTTTAAAGTTTTTTGAATTGTATTTATTAATATTTTTGCTCTAATTTGGAATTGAATTAAGATAATCCATAAAGTTTATCTTGTTTTCAAGAGCAGTAGTGGTTGGTCTTCCAAGATCTGCTCTTGAGCCAATTGCACATGTAACCTCTATAAAGCAAAGCTCATTTAAACTTTTAGCTTCCTCGAGTGCTTTGTCAAGATTATCGTAGTTTTCTACTTTTTTTACATTCACATAACCACAGGCCTTTGCTATCGAAATCATATCGATGCTTTCAGCCACTGTAGGCATACCACCGACTGTCTCGTGAGCACCATTATTGATTACTATATGTATCAGATTCTTTGGTTTCTGTGCTCCTATAACAGCCATTGCGCCCATATGCATAAGAGCCGCTCCGTCACCATCTATACACCACACCTTTACACCGGGCTTATGGATTGCTACTCCAAGGGCTATGGATGAGCTGTGCCCCATGGAACCGACTGTAAGAAAGTCATACTTATGACTTTTTTTATCAGCCTCTCTTATCTCAAAAAGCTCGCGACTTGCCTTTCCTGTGGTACTTATTATAGGATCCTTACCACTTATCTTTGTTATGTGACGTATAATCTCCTCACGAAGCATGGTATGATTATTCTTATATTCGATACTATAGTTTTCATTTGTCGAATCTACTGTTAGCGCTCCTTTACGTACTACAAAAGCAACGTTCTTTCCTTTAGAAAGAAGTTCTTTAAACTCTTCCATCTTCGTAAAGACTTCCTCATCGGTTGTTTCTTTTCCAATTACATAAGAATCTATGTCCATGTCATCAAGAAGTTTTATAGTCACTTCTCCCTGATATATATGCTGCGGCTCATCATGTACGCCCGGTTCACCTCTCCATCCGATTATAAATATCATGGGAATAGCATAAACCTTTTGACTTAGAAGAGATGCAACAGGGTTTATAATATTTCCTTCGCCTGAATTCTGCATATATACTACAGGTACCTTTCCGGTGGAAAGATGGTAACCTGCCGCCAACGCGGTACAATTACCCTCGTTGGCAGCTATTATATGATGTTTTGAATCTATGCCGTACCTAGCCATAAGATAATTGCATAGTTCCTTTAGCTGTGAATCCGGCACACCCGTATAAAAGTCCGCTCCTATTATTTCAATTAATTTTTCTACGTTCACAGTTTATCTCCTTTTATCACTTGACCTTTAGCATGAATACAAGCTCTTTTGCCTTGCAGGTTTCATTAGTTGCAACGCTTACTCTTTGCTTTAAATGTGAACTGCATAGCCTTTACTTCATCAAGACCTTAATTTTTGAAGACCATGTAGAGTAAATATTGGTTCCGTTATAATCCACGTAAGCTCTTACACGCACAAAATACTTTGGTTTTTTCAGATTTTTTACAACTACTTTTGTCTTCTTTACATCCTTAGTTGTCTTACTCTTCATACCCTTATAAGGTGAATACTGAATCTCATAGCGAACTTCATAACCTGTTACAGTGACAGGTGAGTAAGTAATTCTTATTCTCTTTTTCTTCGGACAAACTACTGAAAGCGAATCAACTGCACTGACTACAGGCTGAGCTTTAACTGTAGGTACAGGTGTAGCAGTGGCAACAGGCTTAGCAGGTGCCTGTGTAGGAACCACAACCGGCTCAGGAGTATAAATAGAGCCACCTGATGCAGGATTTACATACGCATAAGTTCTTCTTATAGACTTAAGAACCGGATATGTGTAGGTTGTGTATCCCATATACCATGTATTCTGAAAGTCAAAGCCTTCAAAATTCTTTAAGTCGCTCATTTCAGCTGATGTAAGGATCTTGACACCTTCAAGCGGTGAATCCTTATCAATGTTATTGTCAAGTGCATAACACTTCTCCACGAGACTTGAGCTGTTAGAAAATGCATAGATACTGCCTGCTTTTGTTTCTGTCTGAGCATCAATCTTTCCTGTATTATAGCTTGTTATGATATCTCCTCCTGCATTTCCGCCGGAGATTCCGCCTACATAAGCATAGGTATTGGTTGTTGAAATATTCACATTACTGTAGCAGTTTTTTACGTAACCGTTGTTTCTGCCGCAGACACCACCTATTCTTACTCTGTCGCTTGCCTTTATCGAGTCATCTACTTCATCCTCATCTAACTGCTCCTGAGTAACATTGCAGGTGATACTACCTGAAACAGAGCAGTTTTCGATAGTTCCATCATTATAGCCACATATAGCTCCGAACTTATCAACAGTTGTAGAACTCTTGTTGATATTTACGCTTATATCGAGGTTCTTAACTACAGCATCTGCCTCTATACTTTTAAAAAGACCAAGATTGTACTCTTCGCTTCCATCAAGATCATTATAAGAATAGATATTTAAATTTTTTATACTGTAACCATTGCCATCAAATATAGCGTTAAAGTGATCAAGTGGCACCCATCCACCCTCTGCAGTGTGAACACCTCCTGATACGGTATCGGAAAGATCAATGTCGTTCATAAGCTTAAACGTTACATTTTCCTTTCCTCCAACCTTTCTTAGGTCATCAGCTGTCCTTATCTCTATGATTGCATTATCCGCAGTCGCATAGGTAAATAAAGGAAAGCTTGAAACAGTAAGTGCAAGTGAAAGTAATAATCCGATTTTTTTCTTCATAGTTGATTTCCTCCCTAATTGTTTTTTTAACTATATAAATGTCAAGACTCCACAAAGGAGCCTTGACCGGTATGTATTTATTGTGACATATATATTATGGTTCTACAATGTTAAAGTCTCTTGTCCAAACTTTGATGTACTTTCCAAATCTGTCGAGAACTGTATCATCGCCTTCGATCTTTACTTTATCCTTTATGCTATCCAGGCTTCCTCCCATAATTCCAAGAAGTGCCTGCTTAGGACAGGTAAGAGTAGCATCCACGTCATCCTCTGTTCTTTCTTTATAAACAAGAACTACGCCTGAAGACCTCTTGATATAGTACTTTTCACCTGTATCGGAAATATTTAAGTTAAATGAAAGATCATCATCCTGAGCTGCAAGAGCATCCGTTGCGATGCCAATATAATCGAGCATCATGTCTGCTGTCATAGCTGCACGAACATCATTGCTTCCGCCTGCATTCTTCTTTCCTATTGACTGATTGCCGTTTCTAAGCTCATTAGCACCTGTGAGATAGATATTTCTCCATGTTCCACTCTCTGCCTGATAACCAAGCTGCTCAAGAGCGTCAGCGTAAAGCTGTCTTGCCTTTGTATTGGATGGATCTGCAAATACTATTTCCTTCATAACTTGCGCAACCCACTGATACTCGCCCTTATCAAAGTCAGCCTTTGCCATCTTTATAACCTTGTCAATATCTCCAAGGTACTCAACCCACTTTTTAGCTGTTTCCTCAGGTGGAAGCGGATCAAGATTTACAGGATTTGCATCATACCATCCAAGATACTTCTGGTAAACTGCCTTTATGTTGTGCTTTAATGTACCGTAATACTGTCTTGTGTACCAAACCCTATCAAGCTTATCAGGTAATTTGAGCATGTTTGAAATCTCATTTGGAGTATATCCATCATTTGCATAATATAATGTCTGATCGTGGATAAACTGGTAAACTGCCGCTGTATTTTCCATGTAAGTCTTTATGTTTTCAGTATCCCAATGTGGCCAGTTATGCGACTGGAAGACAACATCAGTCTTGTCTCCAAACATCTGCTCTGCCTCAAGTATATAAGTTGCCCAGTCAGCTGCATCTCTAACTTCAGCACCACGAAGTGTGTAAACATTGTGCATGGTTCCGGTACAGTTTTCTGCAAGCCATAAACCTCTGTACTTAGGGAAGTACGCATTCATCTCAGCCGGAGCTTCTGTACCAGGTGTAAGCTGTATCTGAACCTCAAGTCCGTCTATTACTATTGTTTCGTTCTTTGTTACATCATAAGTTGGAGCAAGTAAGCCTGTATTTCCTACAGACTGTCCAAGTCCGATACCCATTGCAAGGCGGCCCTTCTCGCCAACACCAAGAGTAACACCGTACTGATACTGTGCTCTACGTGACATAGCGCTACCTGCATAGATATTCTCTGATACAGCATGCTCTAAAAATCCTTCCGGAGCAATTACTGATATCTTTCCTTCATCTATCTGATCACTTTGCGAATCCCAATCATCTGTCTTCTTTGCAACAGTCTCACTTACTGTACTCTGATCTAGGAGACCGTAGATTCCACCGTAATGATCTACATGTGAATGGCTGTATAAAACTGCCTTTATATCGAGTGATTCAAGACCTAACTCTTTCTTTGCATATGCCTCCATAAGAGCCTTTGCTTCTGCCATATCCTGCTTGCACATGAGAACATCGAAGACAATCCAGCCATTATCTGTTCTGATAAATGTAGCATTGGACATATCGTAACCACGTACCTGATATATACCGTCGCAAACCTCAAAAAGACCTGCGTAGCTGTTATATAAGGTGTTTCTGAAAAGACTTGGATTAATGGTTCCCGGAAGTTTAGATTCAGGAAGTTCTGCCATCTCTTTAATGAAATCATATACAGATACATCCCAAACTATATTTCCATCTACATCCTTAATAACAGGTGCTTCCGGTGCTTCTATAAGACCTCTCTTTGCATTTTCCTCTTCTGACTTGTCATCAAAATCAAGTCTATCGAGCCATGCAGCGTTTTTAGCCTTTGTAATATCGGTTGCATCCTTCTTCTCACTGTTAAGAACCACGCTGTTATCAGGTGTAGGACTGCTCTTTGGAGTCACTGTAGCTGCGGGTGCTACGCTGGCACGCGTTGACGGATTGGCACCTGTTGCTGCTGCTACTGAAACATCTATCTTAGACTTAAATGTCTTAGCTTTATCAGATTTCTTAGAAGACTTCACAGCCTTTATCTTAACTGTTAAAGTAGCCTTTCCTGCCGACACACCCTTAACTTTAATCTTTTTCTTAGAGGCTGTAGCGGTTGCAACATCCTTCTTACTGCTTGAAACCTTTACCGACTTCACTTTGTAGCCATTAGCATTTACCTTAAGTTTCTCTGTTTCACCTACAGTTACCTTTGCTGTCACCTTTACAGATGGAGTTTCTTTTGCACTGGTATCTGTGTCTGTCATGGTCACAGATGTAAGTGCAAGTGCTGCCGCCATAGTCGTTGCCAGTACTCTCTTAAGTGTGAATTTCTTTTTCATTTGAATCTTTCCTCCTGTTTTGTATTATTTTATACTTTCCAAAGTCCATGAAGATTACAATACTCATAAACCTCAAGAACTTCATCTCCCTCAACAAGTGCAAATGTAGCCTTCGGCTCATCTTGCGGATTCAAAATCTTTCTCTGATTACCATTCTTTGTCTTAATAGCAATCCACTGTATATAATGATTTTCTAGCATTGGATGCTCTACACTTCCCACGGTTACTGTAACTGTATTACCGTTTACTTCATATACGGGTACATGTTTTTCAAGTGCAGCATCTACAGTTCCCGGAACAAGCTCCTCCATAGCTTCACCGCAACACATGGTAGGAACAGCCGTTTCATTTACCATAGCAATTATCTTTCCACATTTTTTACAACGATAAAATTTCATAGTCGTATACCTCCTTAAAAAATTATAAATATTTACTATTACTTACTTCACTAAAGTGCTCTGCAACCTCTCTAACCTTATCCTCTGCGTGCTTAAATGCTTCGGAAATCTTAGGGTCAAAATGAGTTCCTGCGTCTTCCTGTATAATTCCCATTGCTTTTTCAAATGGAAATGCCTTCTTATAACATCTCTCCGACACAAGAGCATCAAAAACATCAGCAACTGCCATAATTCTTGCGGATAAAGGAATATCCTCTCCTGAAAGCCCCTTAGGATAACCGTTTCCATTCCACTTTTCATGATGATACTCAGCAAGATTTTTCGCTTCTAAAAGATAACCCGAATCCGGTACTTTTTCAATAACCTGCGAAAGAATCTGAGCACCTGCAGTTGTATGGGTCTTCATAATTTCAAATTCTTCATCGGTAAGTTTACCCGGTTTATTTAAAATAACATCAGAAACCGCAATTTTACCGATATCATGAAGAGGTGCGGAGTGCTCAACATCATACATGAATTTTTCAGTTAACTGATCTGTGTAGTATCCAAGTTCCATCAGAGATTCCATGATTATTCTTGTATATGCTGCTGTTTTTCTGATATGGTCTCCCGTCTCCTCATCTCTGTTTTCAACCATATCTGCAAGAACAATGATAAGCGCATCCTGCATCTGAGCTATGGTTTCGGTCTTCTCATTCAGTACATTTACATACCGGACGTTGTTTTCCGTAGTTTTTGTAAATGCATTGTAAAGATTTTCTATTTCGTCTCCGGTCATTATTTTCAGCTTTTCGATACGTGATACGTTTTCTTCAAGTGACTCCTCATTATCATATGCAAATGCACTTGCACTTAAAGCCATAGTATTAACCGGAAATACAATATTATACTCTGATATCCACAAACCTACTGCTAGGATAAGAGAAAAGAATCCCAAAAATAGTGAAAGTAACTTAGCAAGGAAACTGTATTCGTTGGACTTAACTACATCCATGGAGATGTCAGCCGCCGCATAGCAAACACACTCTCCTGCCTTATTGTAGATAGGCTTATATACAGTAACAAGCCATCCATAGGTATCATCAGTAATGATAGGGTCAATTTCCTTTCCTGCAAGAAGAGCATCGATTTTTTTTTCAAATGACTTATCAAACTCGACTACAGCTCCCGGCTCTTCACCCTCTACATCTTCAGTATCCAAGTCAAATACTACATGACATCCGTCTTCTAATATTTTGTAAACATAGATATAATTAATATCCTTTGAGCTTTCTTTAATACTATAAAGTCTTCTCTCAACCTCTCTGTACTCCTGAGAGCTATCACCTTTTTCGATGTACTCATCGATTTTCTCCGGATCTATAACTCCTATTTCAAGATTAACAGTACTTTCTGCCGTCCTGTAATAATCATCTATAGAATAGTTTCTGTAAAGAATCATGCTGATTATCATAGCAACGGCACCAATCGAGACGCAGGCAACCACCAAAAGCAAAAGAATCTTGGTCCGAAGCGATACTCTTCTGTTTTTACTTTTTCTCACAGCTTTTACTTCTTCTTTGGTAAGAGGAGTCTGTTGCCAACCGGTAATCTCAAACATATTTGTAATTGATTTAGGAAATACATATATAGCTAAAAATGTAATAAAAACAGACAGTGCCTTATCTATTACCTCTACAGGAAGCTTGTCCATAAACATAGCCATAAACGATTCATCCGTACCATACATTCCGTTAAGAAAATAATCCAAAGTATTGGATAATAGCAGACTTGATATAGCAAGAATCACAAAAACTATAATTCCACCATAAAAGTGCTTTAATACCCCTTTTCTCGAACAATAAGAAACCACCACTGCTATCAATATATTTATTATGGCATAATAAATATATGATGACGACGTAAAGGACATAATAATATTAGTTGTTATTCCCACGATAATAGCAGGAAGATAACCACTTAAAACTCCTATAAACATCGTACCGATAGAGTCGAGAAATATCGGTAAATGAAAAAATTGTACAATTACGTAACCCAACAGATTTATTATAATTCCAGGTATACAAACAAGGATAATCTTAATAAACCTTTTATTATCAAATAATCGGTATCTATCCATCCGAAATAATCTCCTTTAAAATGTAGATGCGTTTTAATCATTAGTAATAAGATTATAACGCTTATAAAAAGAAGATACAAGGGAAAATTTATGTTCGTGTCAAGTTTGTTGAATAAAAAAACATAACCCGGGTCAGTGGAATTAATCTTTTCACTCAGGCATACAAAAATATAAGAAAACAAAAAATGACGGAGTAGGGATGAAAATTTCCATTCCACACTCCGTCTTTTTATGGGAATTGTAATTATATGTACCTTGAAAGTTTATTTTATACGGAATCAGACTTACTTGATGAACTCGATGAGTCTGTCTTGCTTGAGGAGCCTGATTTGCTCGAAGAACTTGAAGAATCTGACTTGCTTGATGGTTTGCTGTCCGGTTTATGGGACGGCTTTCCGTGTCTTTCATGTTCTGAAGAAGAGCTGCTTTCCGACGAGTTTGAATCGGAAGATTTCTTCTCCGACGAGCTTGCCCCTGAAGAAGAGTTGCTATCCGATGAACTTGAGTCAGAGGAACTGTGACTATGATGACTTCCGGGTCTATTATGGCTATGTGAACCGGAGCCGTCTGAAGAATTACTCTTATCCGAACTTTCTTTTCCTGAACTATTGCTCTTGTCGGAGTTGCTACTCTTACCGGAACTGTTTTTATCCAAGCTACTCTTATCAGACTTATTATCCTTACCGGAATTACTGTTTTTATCAGAACTGCTCTTCGATGAGTTATTCTTGTCTGAATTACTGTTTTTCTTGGTACTCTCCTTACCTGATGAAGAATCACTTGACAGCTTAACTGATTTTCCTGTAGATGCGCTTCCCTCTTTATACTCTTTACCGTTTACATAAAGCTTATGTCCATTTAGATTAATGCTGTTTTTCTCGCATGTAAGACTTGTTACATATGAATCAGACGTAAGAGTCCATGTAGAATTGCCTGAAATCTCTACATATACTTCACCATTACTTTTTTCGCTGTTTACAGCACCCTTAAAGGTTGAATTCTTTTTAAGATAAAGGTTAAGTGCAGAGTCACTGTCTACAACTATATCACCCTTAATTTTCTGATTAGTAGCCTTTAAGTTAACCTTTCCTCCGTTTGAACCCTCATTTCCCCAACCGGCCGCAGCTGCACGAAGAAATACGCCATCAGAATCCTTATTTGTAATCTTTACATTTTTTAGATTTATATTTGCAACAGTATTATTTACAAAAAATATATCGCCGTTTTTGTTTGTGATAGTGCCGCCCTTCATTGTATACGAAGCAGTTCCGTTATCAGCATCTCCAGACATGGATTGGTAAATCATTACTGCTTGATAGTAGCTTGATTTGTCACTGTTTTTCTTATTGTTGTCAGCAGTAAGATTTACATTCTTGAGAGTGACGGAATTCTTTCCTTCTACTACAATCCCTTGAGAAGCCTTTGATACAAAAGTACTGTCAGATACTGTTATGTCGGCAGTTGAGTAAATCACCGGAGATCCTGTGCCACTAGTCTCATAATACCCTTTATTCACATTTACCGTTCCGCCACCTCTGTCGGAGCGAATAGCTGCAGATGAATTGCCTGATGTAATTATAGTGAGGTTCTCAGCATTTGTAGTTCCTCCGCCGGTTGTCATTAGACCACCTGAACAATTTCCCTTGGTCTCTATAACAGAGTCACTTATATTAACTGTAGTTCCTTCACCATAGGAAAATACACCGTTAGCATGTTCGCCATCACTTTCAATCAAGACATTCTTTAAGTTAAGAGTTGCCTTGTTAGTTGCAAAAACAGTTGCATTTTCACCGTAAAAATCAGCTTCATCACCACCGGAATCTCCTGTTTTTTCAATCTTTACATTACTGTAATCAGCATTTTCTCCATCAGCTAATACAGCATGTTCTCCATCAGCATCATTGGATATGGTATCACTTATATCAATGTCATTTTTTGAAAGAAAATCACCGGAAACTGATGCAGTAGTATCCTTAGAATTATTATCAGAAGAATCTTCAGAATTTTTATCTGAATCTGTACCGGATTCTGTATCAGTTTCATTACTATCACCTGTCTTGTCAGATGATGTATCTTCCTTCGAAGCACTAGCTTCCTGAGTAGATGTAGTCTTTGCAGTTTCGGTGCAGCCTGTAAATGTCAGACAAAGACTAAATATAGAAAGAGTACCCGTAATTATATAAAGTTTATTTAAAAAATGTTTTCTCATAGTATACCTCCCTTCTTTAGTACTAAAATATGGTTTTCTTAACTTCAAAGAGAAATATATACCTAATAAATGTCAAATTGCCGTTAATATTGTGGCAAAACTAGACCGATGTTGTGGAATAAATATGAACAGAATCACTCGAAAAAAGAGCCGCTCCTTAGAGCGACTCAATATTTTTTATCGATTATCTACAACCTCCGGATACATATCATGCTTCATAAGTCTTTCTGCAGCCATGGTTTCCCACTTAGTTCCGGGTCTTCCGTAATTACAATAAGGATCTATGGAGATACCACCTCTTGGCAAAAACTTTCCCCACACCTCGATATACTTCGGATCCATAAGCTTTATAAGATCCTTCATAATCATATTTACACAATCCTCATGAAAATCACCATGATTTCTGAAGCTGAATAAGTATAGCTTCAAAGATTTACTCTCAACCATTTTTACATCCGGTATGTAGCTAATGGTGATGGTTGCAAAGTCAGGCTGTCCTGTAATGGGGCAAAGACTGGTAAACTCGGGACAATTAAACTTTACGAAATAATCATTGTCAGGATGCTTATTATCAAAGGTTTCTAAAACCTCAGGAGCATAATCATCCTTGTAAACTACATTTTTTTCACCTAAAAGCTCTAAACCGGTATTCTCTTTATTGCGACCTAAATTAATATTTTCCACGTTATTTCCTCCATGTTATCTGTTGTGAACCAATGCGTGAGTAAATTGCAAAATAAGTAATAGGGGATTTCTCCGACTGAATATAGTTTATCATAATCCCCACTTTCGCTTCGCTTAGAAGTGGAGGATTCTCCGACTGAGTTAAATCAAAGGAGCAAACTCTATACCGCTCCCCTCTATGGCTTCACCTATTTTTTCTTCATTATCCATATGCATGATATAAACCTTTATACCATTCTCTGTTAGCCCCTTTAAAAACTCCAATCTCTCGCTTATGCAAAGGTGTACCGGTGATTTGTTGTAGGCCATCTCCACGTAAAACTCAGCGTCCTTCGTATTATTTAAATATGCTTCATAAGGTTTAAGTGTACAGGTGTCTCCGGAAAATATGACATCTTTCCCGTGTATCATAAGCTTGTAACCAAAGCACCTGCCGGCCAGCTCAGGCGAGTGAGTTGTGGAAATCGCTTCCAACCCCCACTTATCCAGTTCCTCCGCCATTATTATGGAATACGCATCATCTGCACAGCCTTCAAGACGCTTGAGAAGGTATATAAGATCCTGCTTCACTTCATCAGAAGGCGTAATTACATACACCGGAAGCTTCCATACGTAGTAACAAAAGTGAATGAGCATAGCAATACCACTGACGTGATCTCCGTGAGTATGGGTTACAATCACATAAAACTTTACTCCTTCACTTCCCTCGGATATCGAACTTTTGGGGGTATCGTCAGAAAACTGATTAGCTCTATATTTACTATTGTATGCATGTATCAAACCATCAGGCCCCATTTTTCTGATTTTGTGAAAAGAAGACATGGGACAGTCCAGCAAAATAATGTCTTTTTTGTCTACAAAGAAGGCACTGTTCTGATCATCAGTAAATGCAGCGCCCCTTCCCAAAAATTCAAGCATATCTACTTTGTAACTCCTTTTGATTATTGAATAACTAAAGATATTGTATCACATTTTGGTTTGAAGGTAAAGGAACAGTTAGGGCATTTCGAGGTCTTTGTTTTGCAGAAGATGATAATAAAATCCTTATGTAAAAGGTAAAAAGAAACAAATCACAATAAATATTGATGAAGTAACAATTGAATATTTTAAGGATAAAGCAGAACATACCGGTATCCCATATCAATTATTGATTAATCTTTATTTATCTGATTGTGCAAAAAAACAACCGAGAATTACAGATATCATGGAAGTGATAAATTCGAAAAAACTCTCTGAAGTAATAATAACATTACTACAGAGAGTTTTCTTTATTTACAATGCATGCCAAATAAGCAATTATTATCTTGTTTTAAATCTAACGGTTATTTTATTGTTTTGTTTATCCATTACTACTAATGAATTCCATTTTCCTTTATTAAGCTTATTTGAAACTTTATTAAGTATAAAGATGTATTTTCTAGAGCCATTTTTTACTGAAAGTCTTTTTCTATTTAGTTTAATTATCTTTATACCCTGAGCAGATCTAATTATAACCTTTTTATTTAACGTATAGGTTTTCTTGACAGAGCAACCGAAGGTGATTACGTAATAGACGGCGTTAATGTAAATGAAGCGAATGATAATGAACTATCCCTTATAAGAAATCAAAAAATCGGCTTCTTATTTCAAACCTATAATCTGGTGGCAAAAACTTCTGCACTAAAAAATGCTGAGCTTCCCATGCTGTATGCCGGTGTCCCGAAAAATGAAAGGCGAGAAAAAGCTGCAGATATGTTAAAGCTTGTTGGCATGGGCGAAAGTTGGTATCGCACTGGGCATCGGAGCATCCTCACTTTTGGGATACGTCGCAAGCCCATCTGTAATCAGTATAGTTGGATCACTCCTTTTCTCACTGGCAATCGGACTCTTCTTCGGTTATTACCCTGCCAATAAGGCAGCTAAGATGAATCCTATAGATACATTGAGATATGAGTAATTAAAGTGAAACGTGAGCGAATTTTTAAGTCACTTATTCACAAAGCCTTTTTATAAGACTAACTATTTCACGATTATAGGGACAATTATCAATCAGTTTTTTGGGTATTGGCATTTTGCCTTTTTCACCATTTTTAAAATATGTTATAAGAGTATTGATAAGTGTTTCCGTATCGCTATGAATGATAGCCTCAATTTCCGGTGTGATTTCTGACTTATCCTCAGGAGTCACAAAAAGAGGCTCATCAGAGTGCATAAGTTTAGGATAATTTTCTTCTATATGCATCAAAAATTCAAAATCTTTTTTTGTTACTTTATCATCATCATGAACGAGGTATATGCACCCGGTTTCAGTTTCAAGATCAACGGTCTCGTGAATAGTATCAGTCTGACCTGCATTTGTTACCCACCCGGAATGGAAGCTTTTCATCCCCATCAGAATCGGAATAATACCGGAAGAAGAAATGTGCTGATCGGTTTCTGATGAAAAGTCTTTCGAGTAGCCTTTTCTGATTGGCTTGTACGGGCGGTTTCTAAACTCTTTATGAAACTCCTTATTTAGCATACTATCCAGTATTATATCTGTTTCATGATATCCAAATACCTTATCAAGAAAGTCTGAGGGCGCACTGCCACCCAGTACCCTGCAATTAGCTTCTATAAGAACCGGTCCGTCTTTATCTATCATGTATTCGCCGTGAACAGGTCCATCTGTTATTCCGATGGCCTGCACGGCCTTAAAAGCATAATCAACAAGTTCATTTTCTTTCATCCCAAGTTCATTAATAGTTTCATAGCCTTGATAAATCATAGCTCCTGCGGAAGTACGTTTTTTGAAATATCTAAAAATTGAGGTTAGCGCAGGGACACCATCTCTACTGATAGTATTTACTATATACTCATCTCCAAAAATACGCTCCTGAATCATCAGACGATTGACAGCTTCGCCAAACATATTTTCCGCTTTACTCTCTTGGTCAAATGCTTTGATAAGCTCATCTTTACCGTGAACAAGATGAACACCTACCGATGCCACACCGTGTACTTGTTTTATAACTGCATCTTCCACACATGTTTCCTCGATAAAAGATATACAATCCTCTCGGGAAGACACTTCTTTACCCCTTATATATCTCAATCCTGCCGCCTTTAAGCATCTTTGCATTTCATCTTTTTCAGTCATAGCTTTGATATTTGAGTAAGGATTTCCCACCAAACCGAGACTGTCCGCAAGTCTTGTCCCAATTATAACTCCTTCCTCTCCACCCGGAAGAATAAGGCGCGGATTAAGTGCTTTGATTTCTTGCAAAGTAATCTCATAATTTAGATTTTCTTTTATTATGGTTATGGGATAATCAATTCTTCGGTATTTTACCCGGCGCTCTTCGTCCATTAACTTACGGGCATATCCTTCAGGGATATATGCCTCCAATATCACGGGGTTATACCCTCTCTGACGTATATCTTCAAGATAATTAAATGCAGTTGACATCGCTTCAGCGATAATTATATTTTCCTTCATGAGATATCACCTATTGTGAGACTTGTGGAATTCAAACCTAATATATATTCATGTTTTATTCTGAAATATTTTGTAAGCATAAGCTCATTTGCAGTCAAATCGGTACTATTTGTATTTATGGGATAAAAAGCCTTACCGGGACTTCGAAATATAATACAATAGCTATTTTCATCAGAGCATATCATAATATCAGCTGATATATCGGAATCATTATTTTTTTGAATATAAGTAAACATTTCTTCAACAGCAAGGCATATTTTATATAAAACTCCTTTATCAATGTCATACTCTTTCATACTTTCTGAAATAATACTTCCTGCTTCAGCCGGACTTCTCATACCATCCAATGAAAAGCTACATAATGCTTTCAGTGGATACTCTTCATCAAGAAGTAATATGGGCGAGTACCTTCCCTTCGACTTTTTTACTATTCTGTGATTTACAATAACAATAATAATCGCTATCACAATCATACTTACAGGAAAAGCTAATATAATTCCATATCCACCAATCAAAAGATACATTATCCCTCCTATCAGGGGTATGGATACTGCTTTATCAAGAACACCGAGTACTGATGCATAGGTTGTTCTATCAAGGGTATTGTAGACATCTCTTAGCAATAATACAATACTGCGGAGAGGATAATAAAAAACATATAAAGGAGTGAGCGTCGCAATAAGTTCAAGCGATGCTTTTTCCCGTATATTAAAGAATGCAGCGACATTATTTGAAAAAAGCAAAAATATAACGGATATAACAGTACATACAGAAAATATCACTATAGCAACACGCTTTGTAAGAGTGCGAATACCAAAATAATCCCCCTCACCTTTAAGGATAGCAGTAAAGGAAGCATTGTTATCAACTATTCCGGAAAGAGCTATGGAAATAAATGAATCCATTTGATAAAACAGCGACATGGTAACTAAACCCGATGTTCCAAATGCAGCATTCATGAAATAATTGCAAAATACTGTTGTAATCGCATATCCGGCCTGCCCTATGCCCGAAGGAAACCCCTTACTTACTATATTCAAAATGGTTTTTTTGATTTTTTCGGGTTTTTCCATGGAAAAGGGCACTTTAGATTTGATGCAAATAATAACAACAAAAAATAATACTACAGTATAAGATAATAAAGTAGCAAGGGCAGCACCCTCACACCTCATGCCAAATCCTTGGATCAAAACTATATCAAGAATTATATTTAAAACGTTAACAACAACCACAATTATTGTTGACAAAAACGGCTTCCCTATGATAGGCAGAAAAAAACTAAGATGCATAAGTACTATACCTACTGGAACAAACAAACTTAATATCTTAATATATTTATCAAAGTCAGCTCTCAATTCCGCAGGGCAGCCAAATATATCTCCAATAAATGTATGAAATACAAGCAGAAACACCAATAATAGCATTCCCGTAAATACAGCTAATAAGGCAGATGTTGTAAAATATTCATCTGCCTTTTTATTATGTTTTTTTCCGAGATTTTCTGCATAAAGAATAGAACCGCCCATCCCGGTGATGGTATATATCATGCAGACCAAAAAAACAATTGGCGTCCCGAGATTTACTATTGCAAATGACTCTGAATTTAAAAGCTGTCCTACTATGAGGCTGTCTGCAAATTCACTCAGAGATATCCCGACTGCCGTCAGCGTAGCAGGCACCATGTACTTCCCATAGGTGCGACTTAGGATATCTCCCGATCTTCTTAATTTTTTATACATTTTCATTTACTTATAAACAAATTGTCATATAGGGTGGAATACAAATCACCTCATCCTTCACATTATCCTTAATTGAAATCAGCGATCCTGTCTCAATATAATCATATCTCCCATCAGCCACAAGATACTTTATCATCTCTCTGGCTGTCGGATATCTTTGAACTTCATCAAATATAATCAAGCTTTTTCTTTCTTTCAGTTCTACACCATAAATATTTTGAAGCATCATAAATAATGTGTCTATATCATTATTGAATTTAATAAAATACTTTTTTATTTCTTCTGAAGTTCTGGCAAAATCTATCAAGAGAAAGCTTTCATACTCATTTCGTGCAAATTCTTGTACTATTGTTGATTTTCCGACTCGTCTGGCACCCTCAATCAGAAGTGCTTCTTTACCATTCGTTTTTTTCCATTCCAAAAGCCTATTATATATTTTTCTTTCAAAAATCATTCTCGCATACCTCCGGAAAGTATCTTTACTCTATAATACTACCAATATAAAAAAGCACAATATAAAAACACTTTAATCTTTGGTGTATGCGCAGTTTTATTTCAAAACAATGAATGGCGTATACGCACTTTTAGCATTCCTTAACTCTTTAAATCGCTAATACATTTTTTTAATTCTTCTATTTCTTTTTGCTCAGCTTTAATCTTAGCAATTTCATCGGAGAATTCGTTTTCTTCGTCATCCTTATGTTTAGAAAAATACTCCTTTCCGATTCTGTTATAAGTATCATCTACATTTTTCTGATGAGAGCGAAGCTTCGCCTTAAGTGCAGTCACATCTCTTGCTTCTTTAATCTTATCTCCTACTGTCTGACCTGCCTCAGCGAGGGCATCTGCCATTTCATCAAAAATATTACTCATATCATTATCCGTCCTTTCTTTGTTATTTGTTATTTGTTATTTATTATCTTTATTGTTTCTTTGAAGGATTATCTCCGGGAAAACAATTCTTCATAGACAGCTTCAGAAACAAATTGCATCATTTCCGAATCGCTTTCAAACTCCCTATCCGGTATTCCTTTTTGTTTGCAATAATCTGAAATTACAGCTTTTACCTCATTAATATCAGGTGAATCCTTATCTCCTAAGCCAAATCTTGCTGTTTGAGTCATAATACTTGACAATTTAAGCAAAGTTTTTGAATCTACCATTTTAAAAATCTCCTTAAAAGCGCAGCCATTGGTTTTTATTATTATATAATAAATCAAAACTGACGTCTATACAACATTTTTGCTTTCTAAAATGTTGATTTACGGACATTTTTCAAGAAAATAATAATCAACAACAAAAGCATGGGCAAATATACACCCCAAAAAATGAGCCTTGAGTTATTCAATAACGAAACAACACAGGGCTCATATAATATTTTTTAATATCAATATACTTTTATCGTCGGGCTAATCCATAGTACTTTCCTTTGCCTATAAGATAGAAATATTTTTTACGGTTTTGTTTAATGATCTTAATTGTGTAATCTCGGCCATACTTTATGTACGCTCCTTAATAGTGCTACCATCATTAACAAAACTTATAATTCTATGCTATCATAGGCATAACTATCCCGATAAACTGTTTCCGGGGCTATGTCGATTTCGCCATTGTTCCATGTGATAACTCCATGAAACAGAACAGGGTTACTGAATATTTTTTCATCTGCAAGAGAATCAAAAGCAGAACCTTTAAGCATTGTTGTATCAAAAATGTGCTTTTCTCCTGTGGAAAACGTTACAATCATCATGCCGCCACATAAAGGCTTGACATCAATAATCTTCTGAAAATTGTTGCAAAGTAGAAACCATTTTTCACAACAAGACCGAATATCTATATTAATTTGATTATTATTTCAGTAGAAAAATCAGCTCATAGCTCTACATTTAAAAAATGTGGTGATTATATTCATATCTTTCTTATTTTCATTCCGGTTATCTTGTAACCATATGATGATTCGTCATTTAAAGCTAATGTATATTTTATTTTATAATTAGGTTTTCCGTTATCGCGCCCCCAATAGCCATAATATATTTTTTTCGTAACATCAATAAAATCACTTCCTGAAGAAAATCTGTACCCTGTTGCACTATATGACGTTTCTCCCTCGTTACTTGCTTTATAAATAACAATCTCGCCTTTACTCTTAAAAACATCATAAGTCCAGCTTACCTGTTTTGTTGAGCTAACATCTTCTTTACCAAGCATTCTGCCGAACATTTCTAAAGAAGTATTATTAAGATCGTCATCTGAAAAGCTAAAAGTTTCATAACCGAATTCTCCCATTCGAATACCATTATCATCATCTACATTAATTGAAAGAGCTGAAAAGCGTGCCATATTGTTATTACTTAATTTGATATTCCATTTTTTCTTATTACGAGTTGATTTCTCGGTTAAAATACTTATTTCAGCCTTCTCCATATTCTTTAGTAACTTTTTAATACTTACTTTATTTATTTCAATATTTTTACTTTTAACATCAGCTATTGGAGAAACGCATAGTGAAAGTGCTGTTACGAATACAACAGCTACTTTTTTGATACTATTTTTTCTGTAATTATTAAATATTGTTTTCATTCTATAATCTCCATTCTTGTTATTTAATTACAAGTCTATTTGATAATTCATAGTCTACACTCAATAATCTACTTCGTTTATTCTTTTAAGTCGGTCTGATTACCAAACAAAATAATATTCTCCAAGATGACAGAGAAACAATTTTTCTAAATCTATTTTGCTATGATTTACACTAATTTGCTATGTGTAGTATACCAGCAACTATCGAATTTTAAATTTCACACTTTTTTTGTTACCATCATTATCAACGATAGTTATTCTATTAAAACGTGAAGATTTTCTCAATAGCTTATTATATTTCGATAATCTAAACTTTATTTTTTTTGCATTCTTCTTAATCTTTATTGACTTTCCGTTGATTTTAAATGTTTTAATTTTTTTAGTAGCCTTAATGATAACAACCTTAGATTTTTTATATGTTTTTTTATTTTTAATATTAATTCTTATTATTCCGTTACTTTTATCTATATTTACCGGCTGTACACTCGATATTGTGGCGGGCTTAGCACTTGGATTTGCACTAGGCTTTATGCTTGGCTCTGTGCTTGGTTTGACACTTGGAATAACTGTTGGTTTAACACTATCTTCTTTTTTTAGAATGCTAAAACTGCACGTTGTAATTCCCGCATAGTACTCTTCTGTTTCTTCAACACTTACTTTCAAATAATATCTTCCCACTTCTGTTGGCTTAGTTTCGCTATATGGTCCATCAACTTCTGAAGCATATTCATATGTAACGTTTCCATTACCTATATTTCCACTTAATACAGGTGTCGAAGCTGTATCGCCCACTGTCCAGTCGTCCATGATTACCGATAGTGTTAGAGGCTTTTTATTTAAAACCTCTTCATCTTTTTTAAGAATATTAAAAGTGCATGTAGTTATTCCACCATAATACTCTTCTGTTTCTTCAACACTTACTTTAAGGTAATATTTCCCCACTTCTGTTGGTTTAGCTTCACTATATGTTCCGTTAATGTCTGAATCGTACTCATATTTTACTTTTCCATTACCTAGATTTCCATTTAATACAGGTGTTGAAGCTATATCTCCCTCAGTCCAATCATTCATGATTACTGATAATGTAAGCTGCTTTTTATTTATAATCTCTTCTGCTTTTTTTAAGATTTCAAAAGTAGTTGTTGTTACACCACCATAATATTCATCTGTTTCTTCAACTGTTGCTTTTAAGTAATATTTGCCAACTTCAGTAGGTAAATCAGAACTATAATTACCTAAAAGAGAATCAGAATATTCGTATTTTACATTTGCACCACCCGTATTGCCTTGTAAATCAGGTACTGATGGTGTATCTCCATATGTCCAATCATCCATAAAGACGGCTAAAGATAGTTGTTCCTTTTCAACAGTTGGTGTATCTACTCTTAAGGTTGTTCCGGTTATAGATATATCTTCATATTTATCATTGTAAGTATCATCCGAATTGACCGTAAATTTTATATTAGTATATCCCGTCTCCGATGGATTGATTAATCTAAATTTAACATTAAACAGTACACCATCATCTGTTATATTTTCAGAACCAGCCCATTTAATGTTGAATGAATTACTCGATGAGGTCTCGATACTGTCATTAACTGTTTCATTTTCTAAAAGACTTCCAGGTATTACTTCCACAGCATTTACTAATTCTCTGTCATATTCAACATTTATATCCATCCCCATTATACCCGGGTTATTCTGAATACTCACCGGAATCGTAAATGTATCTGCTACAACTGCGGAAATAGTATCTTCTTTCAAAACTAACTTTGCAGTTCCTACTGCTTCTGCAACTCCCGGTAAGCATGTTATTAAAAGGGAGAAAACTATAATAAATGATATTAGCTTTTTCTTAATTCTCATTGCCATCCTCCATCTTCTTCTTTTTTAATTTCAAAAAAATAATTATAACAACCGATACAAATACCGAAATAACTATGATAATACCAATCATTATTAGATTATTTTTTTTACTTCCAGTATTCTTCGTGTCTAAATCTTTGATACTTATATCTTCTAAACCATCTCTAATAAACTGTTCGTCGACATCTATCCCATCTGACAATAGTGAATCTTTAATGCTTTTTATTATTTTATCTTTCTTATCATCCGGAACTTCGACTAGGTTTTTATAGCCATTGGTATTTAATTCATCTACTACATGATTTTTGAAATTCTCAATTGCCATATTATCCGAAAGCAAAGGGTTTTTGCTATTCGCAGCATATTCACTGATTGCTCCCCTTCTTGCTTCTTCCTCTGATTTGATAGATGTTGAATCTACATTGTTATCGATATTTATATCAGTGTTATTTGTTATTTTATCATTTGTATTATTTCCCGAATCTTCTATTGTATCCTCCTTTATCTCCAAAGCATCCTCTTTAAAATCATTTAAATTAATCTCAATATCCTTACATTCAAGATAAACATCCTGATATTTTTCATTGAAGGTGTCTTCCTTACTATATGACATCTTTATAGTACAATTATTAGAGTTTGTTTTTGCAACAATATAAAATAAACTTCCCTTGTCATCAGTTATTTGAGATACATTATTCCATATTGCTTCTGATTTTCCGACTTTATTATCAATATCACTCATAAAGTTACCTTTTGCTGTTATAAGCCCCTTTGATATTGAAATAATGGAAACATCTTTTTTGTCATACTCTAAATTAATGCGAAAACCCATTATACCTTTATTCTTTTTGATTATAATAGGAATAAGATATTGATTATCAGACATAACTTCTGAATTTGAGATGTCGGCTGATACCAAAAAGGTATCAGCCGCATATGCTTTATCAGTTTGGACAATTAATCCAAATATTATTCCGGTTAACAATACGGTTAATAATGTTAATATTTTTATTCTTCCAATCACTATAGTTCCTCTTTGCCTACTAGATATCTTCCGAGCATGGCTGCGTCTCTGTTATTGACATATCCATCTCCATTTACGTCTACTGCGAGTAATTGGATATCATTCGGTGTTTCTTTTCCCAAAAGAGTTCTAAGCACACCTGATACGTCTTTATTACTTATCTTTCCATCTCCGGTATAGTCACCTGTTATGATAATGAACACTTCATCTATTGCAGCACCATTTTCGCCATCCATTCTGATTCTTGTTCCTGTTCCGACTTTCGCATCAGAAGAAAGTAATTCATTGTTGTTATTATAGAACTTAATCGAATCAGAATCTATCTGCTTCATCACTTCCGAAACAATATTTTTATCAGCAGGTATATTTCTTAAAACACCATCAACAAGCTTATATTCCGAATTGCTTAATAAGCATATTGATGTTTCAGGATTTCCGATTACTTTTACGGTACATTCTGCTGTCTCTCCTGTTGATGTAAGTGTTGCTTTTATTGTTACCGTTCCTTTTTGAAGACCATTTACAACACCATTCTCATCAACTGTTGCAATCGATTGATCACTGCTTGTCCACTGAATCATCTCATCCTTTGCAGTTTCACCGGATTGCTCATATATAACCTTTGCATTAATGTTGTAAGATGAATCTGCCATTATTGAGTATGATTTTCTTCTAAAAGAAATTGTTGTATAATCTTCTGCTTTTACGTACTGAGGCTTAAGAGTCATTTCCTTTGTTACTGAATTAACATCCTCATCTCCTGTCACATTATCACCTTTCTCATCAAGTATCCAAGTAGTAAATTTGTATCCTTCCTTTTCAGGAGCAATGCTCTTATCCTGGGCGGAACTACCGTATTTAATCATCTTTTCAATTACTTTATCACCATTTTCATCAAGATAAGTAACAGCATATTTTTTAGCATCATATACTGCATATAATGTCATACTTTCCGTTACTGTTTCAGTGTTTGACTTCCACTCATCTGTTAAGTCTTCATCATAATATATTTTATCCAATTCCACTGATGTATAAACACCTGTAAATATCTTTGATAAATCTAGCTTACTTCCATCTTTTACAAATTCTTTGTAATTTTCAATAGGTGTATTATCATACTGGTTAATGGATATAACATTAACTACATGTGTAGGAGTATTTCCTGTTGTATTGATAGAATACCACTCATCTACAACATCACTGTCATTCATACCCATCTTGGTAGCATAAAATTTAAGAACCGTTTTATCCGATACCGTAATAGGATTACTGTAAATTTTTACGTTCTTATTATTTATATCCCTAGGATCTGATTCATCTGTAGTATAATAAATAATTGCATCTTCAGTATCTGTCGAAATTGTAACCTTTTGTTCTGTATCATATTCTCCAGTTTTTACAGATGCCTCAGGTAATTCAACTGTTTCGTCAAATGCATACAAAGCACCGACGGTAATGTTAGAAGTAATATTACTTAAATCAACATCCTCACCCCAGCAGATAAATCTCTTATTATCAATATTTTCAGGGACAATACCATCTGTATGTTCTTCTTTATTAGCAACAACAGTTTTTGTGATTTCACTTGAAACATCCGGTTCTATAGCACTTTCACCTGCTTCAACTTCTTGTTCATCAACAACTTTACCGAAGTTATCTACAAATGTGACTGTAAATGTCTCTTTAGCAAATTCCGCTTCAATTAGACAATCGTTAGGGTTGCCATGAAGTTCATACGTTCCATCTCCGATATCAGCAGTCTTTGATTTCCAGCCCTTAAATACCATTCCTTCAGGAGCTTTTGGATTATCAGGTAATTCTTGAACACCTTCACAATCAACATGTTTTTGTTCAATCACCCTGTTTTCCCAATCAACAAAAGTTACATTTACCTTCTTCAACTCATATTTCGCTGATATGTCCATATCAGAAGTTATATTAGTAACATTCTTATCCCAACCTGTAAATGTAAATTTATCACTTAGTTTAAATTCTGTTGGAACTACTGCATCTTCTCCTTCTTCAACAAGCTGAGTCTCACTCCATCCACTTTGACCTACTCTAAATGTAACTTTATGTTCTGGTTTTTTAGCTTTAATCTTTCCGACATTTATGTAGTTGGTTGTTCCCTTGACACCTATAGCCACTGTATAATCACCGGTTCCACTGTAAGATATTTCCTCTCTAGGAATAAATGAAAGATCTATCTTTCCATCTTCTCCTATCTTAGTATCTCCAATATACTCAACATTATCTTCTGATATTTGACTAACTTTATTTTTAAATATAATAGCTACAGCATTCTTTCCAGCAAGACTCATAGCTTCTTCCGGAAGTTCAAATGTAGGAGTATGCTTCGTACCACTATTATCTGCTTCAAAATCTTTATATCTATACTGCTTGCCAGATTCATACAAAAGCTTTGTCGTTCCTGCTTTGAGCGAAGTATCTCCATTAGGCTTATCTTCAACCCAACCAGACCAGTTTTCATCTACTTTGTAAAACTTATATGTATAAACAGGTGTTTTTGTTCTAGTATAATATCTCCATCGATGTATAGAGTTATATCTTCTTAACAATGCATCCTTGGTTGATGGGCCAACAATTCCATCTGCTGCTAAGCCCTCATATGCCTGAAACGCCTTTACATTGCTCTCAGTTTCCGAACCAAATGTTCCATCCATTGTCAAATTATGAGCAGTATTTAATAACAAAGCTTGTAAAGCACAAACCTGTGCACCAGTCTGCCCTTTCCTGATGTATGTTACAGAATTAAATGCTGCCATCCAATTCTCACCTCCGCCGTTTGGATCAGGATTTGGAGCTATATACTCAGACTTAGTAAGTTCGTTATTTTGATTTGTGGTTCCAGTACCTGCATACGTCCAATTGCCATAACTATAATTTGTATCTGTTCCATAATTAGTCCAACCTTCAAGTGTTGTGTTCGATGATGTTGTATAGTTAACAGCTTTGGTTCTGTATACCTCTCTTTCAAGAGGATTAACATCTGTTTCAGTAGGTACTCTGTCAGTCCATTTTCCATAACCGGCTGCTTCTACAGCCACATCTTTTATTTCAGCAAGTGGAACAGCTGATTCATAATCATCTAGTACTAGTATCCTAGCTTTATCCGCAACTTCTTTACAAGAAATGACCATGTCCTCAACATATTTAGCTCCATCTGTATCTCCTTTTCTAGCTGGAACTCTTAAGGTTCTTGTTTCTCCCTGAGCTACAAGCTTGCCTTCATTAGTAGACATATATGTCATTATCTTAACATTTCTTGCATTTTCAGAATGATTTTTCACTGTAAAGCTTAATGTATATATACCTTCATCATGATTTTCCTGACATGAATCTTTATCTGCAGAAACAACCATTGGAAGTTCAGGATCAGCCCACTCAAATACAGGATATACTGTAAGATTAGAGGATACATGACCAAATTCATCACTCCATCCATTAAACTTATATCCAGCCGGTATATTCAATTCCTCTTCTTTAGGTGCAGTCGCAGGATCGTCATAAAGAATTGTCTGGGTATCAATAATCTTTTTACCATCTGAATATTTAAAATCTACTTTGTATTTATTTCTTGTATAAGTAGCTATTACTTCTGAATTACCAGTAACTCCCTGATATTTTCCGTTCCATCCGGAAAATGTATGTCCAACCTTTGATGGAGCTACAGGAGCATTAGCTGATCCTCCATATGGCACTTTCTGTTCAGATATAAGTGAGCCATCATCATTTACAAAACGAACTACACATGGATCATGAACAGTGATAGTTCTAGTTGTTTTCTTGTCATTATGCGTACTTGCTGTTATAGTAACACTACCGGCCTTAACAGCTCTTACGGTTCCATTACTTACTGTTGCAACACCGTTGTTAGAACTTGACCAAGTAACATTTTTATTTGTAGCATTTCCAGGTTGCACATTAGCAGATAATTGCATAGTGTATCCTACCGTTAAGTCATTTGAACCACCACCTATTGATATGGAAGTTGGATAAATAACCTTAGTACTATTCCACCACTCAATCATCTTTGCTCGTGTATATTGTCCTACTATACCATCAACAGCTAATCCATAAGCACTCTGAAACGATCTAACAGCATTTTTGGTTGCATTACCAAAAACTCCATCAACAGAAAGACCACTGTTTAATCGCCTATTACAAATAGCCTGAACCCATCGAACATCATTTCCTGAGTAACCAGTTCTAAGTAATCTAGTTGGAACCGGATGCATGTCAGGATTATTGTAATCAATAGGTTGTGGAGGTGGAACAGGACCGTTTATAACTCTAATAATATACTTTACTGGAAGACCTGCTCCCATATTATATGATGCTTCAATTACCTTGCCACGTGATGAACTTGCATGAATAACTCTACCATTTCCTATGTAAAGTGCAACATGTGTACCGTAATGAATTATATCTCCAGGATGTGCAGCATTAATATTGGTTCCAATATTTCTTCCAGCATTTACAAGCCATGTTCTATTTGGCCATAAATTTATTCCAAAATGCTCATAAACACTACATATTAATCCTGAACAATCAATACCTTTATGTATTGTATTGCCACCATATACATAAGGAGTACCAATATAGTTTCTTGCATAGGCAACTATATCATTACCTGTAGCCGCCTTTGCTTCCTTCTCCATTCCTGGCATAACAGGCGTTAATGTTACAACCATGGTTAAAACCATCAAAAAACTCAAAATTCTTTTCCCTATCAGGATTTTTAACTTTCTTTTAATTCTTTCCATATTCCACCTCCATAAATTACATTTCATCAGTTAATAATACTCAATAATTACTCCCTGACATACCAATAAATTACTATGTTTTTGTCAAACAAATCTTTTGAGTGTACTTAAAAATCGACTGTTGATTTATTTCTGATAATAATACTGATATAATTGCATAGTATGATAATGCAACCATTGAAGTTCATTGAATCTGTTGACTATCCATTAATATTTATTATCAACTGTACGTCTTTTAACTACTATTAATTAATAAAGCTTCGCAAATATCAATAAATATGCGTAACAAATCAATTCGTTAGAATTACACAAATTATATCATAACGATAATAAATGGATTTTATAATCGCAAAACTTACGTGTTTATTATCAAAACTCTAAAAAAAGCTTGAAAATCAAACGAAATATAAATAAATATTTAAAACATGAATAAATCAATAATCTCTCTGTTATGAATTTATGCTTAACTTATCTACAAATCCTTTATAATTCACTCTTATAAAAAAAGCCAAGCCATTATAACAATGAGCTAATTCAAGAAATTCTTTTTTATTTAAGGTATCCGAGCTTTCACCACTATATGACATCATTTTACAATTCGGCGTCATTCTAAACGTATATTTTCTTTGTTTTAACAGCTTATATTCATTTTCATATCTGTTTTTTTCAATTCTTTCAGTTAATCTTCCTTTTAATGTCAATTTGTTATTTTTTATTTTAACATAATAAATATAGCCTTTGTACGCCATATCTATATCCTTTTTAGGAATTAATGCTCCTACATAAGTACCCGGTTTTTTCATTAAATCATTGTTTGCTATTTTCAGTTTGTTTTTTTCATTAATAAAACTAGTTTCAGCATATATTGAGGGGATGTGCATATTACTGAAGACTAAGCATATAGAACTTATCGAAATAAATAAGGTCCTGATTATTTTTCTTTTCCAATACTGATATTTCATATTTCTCCTTTCTCTACAGTCACAAAAAAGTGTTAATCACAGATATAAATTTAAAAGTATATAAATTGTATATCATAATCATATAAATTTACTTATAAAAATTATTTATAATCATCTTTGCAATTTGATAAGGTGCAACGAATATTCCAACAAAAAATGATATAACTCCTTTTATAATAAAATACCAAATCCAATGTCCAATTGGCATAATCAAAAATAAATTTGGAGTTATCATATTCAATGCTCTCCAGCCGAAGTATGCCATTACTAAAGCTATTACCGCAAATACTTCTCTCGTACCGCCAAAAGCTCTGATTAGTGCATACTCAATCCCAAAAATGATCATATATAATAATATTATTATTAATACTTTTCCTACAAAAGACTTTAGAAAAATCACAAAACCATTTTCCTTAGTATTATTGTAGTTATCATTTAAGTCATATTCAATCTGCTGTTGTGGTGGTGATTCATATACATATTGATTGTTAATATTTTGGTTAAATCTAGGATTAAAATTAGGTTTAACATTTAAAATATTATTTTGATTAATATATGGATTATTATTAGGGTAAATATGAAGATTATAATTTGTATTAGTGTATGAGTAGATATCTGGGTTTACATTCGGATTATTGTATGGGTTGATATCCGAGCTAACATTTGGATTAGCGTATGAGTTGATATCTTGGTTTACATTCGGATTATTGTATGGGATGATATTCGGGTTAACATTTGAATTAATATCCGTGGTATTACTGTAATTATGAATATGACTCTCACTCTTTCCAAATATCTTTCCACATGTAGAACATATTGTTGCATCATCTAAATTAGAACTTCCGCATTTTATGCAGTATTTACTCATATTTATTTTTCTCCTTCATTAATATATTATTTTAATCATTCTCTATTATTTGAAACACCCCCTCTAGTTGCTACATTTGAAGTATTTACATTTTTATTATGTACTTCACTCTTATCATTTTCTAATTTACGAATTCTTCCATTTATTCTTGATATTTTATAGTTGATTTCTTCTAGCTCTTGTTTGGATAATTTTAAATCTAATATATCTTTAATTTCTTTAACTTCATTAGTATTTACACCCACGATTTCTTTTATTTCATCATATTTACTATTGTCATTTCGACTCAATGATTTACTTAACGAAATCACTGTAAACACAGCTAATACTATCGTTAATATAACATTGATGATAATCATACCAATATTTTTCTTATTCAATCGTTTCTGCTTAGATATATTTTCATTATTTGTATTATTAATTATATTATTCTCCATAATCAATGAATTATTTTTATTTTCCAATTCCTTAATTCTATTTTCCAATTTCTTGTTATAATCAGAGTTCAGTGGATATTTAGAATTTTGAAAATAAGATGTATTATCTTCTCTTTTCACATTATCGCTTTTTAAATAATTATCTTCTTTTTCAACCCGCCAGCATATTCCGTTCTTTTCGTCATAAACAGGATTTCCTGCTACTATCTCAGGAATATCTCGATTATATAACAACGCATTGTATAAATTGGTTCTCCATTCCCAATCAGGTTCACGATAATAATTAATATTGTCTGATATTATCCTTTTATTATCGTTCATAATGCATAGTACTGTTTTATCATCCGTAATTTCATTTAATCCGGAAATAAAATTATAGTACTTATCGCATTCTTGTATTATCTTGTCAGCGATTTCTGGTTTAAAAATATTGTTATATGCATTTTTTAAACATGCTAAAAATAGCTTTTGATCATTAACATTTGTCCCATTTTTCACAAATTGCTTAATCAAATTATCACTATAATTAGCTTCAGCACACTTATAACTAGAATATGGATTCATAAAAAAAATTGCTGCAGATACATAAACATTATTCTTTTTAAAACTGTTATTATCCAACTCTTTTTTATTTAATGGAATGTTCAGTAAAACCGGAATAAACAATCCATCAAGCATTCCATCTGTAACCATCAAAACAGAGGCAATGTTTTCCTCCATTCCAAATTCCCATGTTTCCTCTCCACCCCTAAGTGGTATTACAGAAACGGAGTCTGAACCTTTTTGACGAGATGTAATTGAATAAAACGTTCCATCGTTTTTTTCTCCTATTATTCCTCCATCGCCAGAATGACCCCACAGCAATTTTTCACCATTATATAAAACAACATCAAGTGTAGTGTCAAATTCAGATATTGGCTTTTCCATTTTTTGTGAGACCTTAAAAACAGTATCTAATGAATATCTGTAACACAGTTTTAATAAACTAATAATTTCCTCATAAGAATCATTTTCGGTTATTCGGGTTTTAAAAAAATCAAATGCTGCTTCAACTGCATTTTGGGATCCTATGTTTGAATATATAGCACTCCCCACACCATCGGCGATTGCACCAAAATACCAATTATTATTCAATCTTTCAGATTTACTGTAGTCTTGGCATACAATTTCACTCTCTTTATGTGAAGTACCTTGCTCTGAAATGTTATAATATTTCATAAATAATGCTCCAATTAAATAATACTAATAATATCTAAAATATTATTATGTCCATCCCTCATCAATCTTCCTATTTATATCTGCTACTCTTGCATTTTCAGGCACATCATCAAGTCTTGTTTTCTCATTTACTCTGCTTTTAGAAATAAATATCATGCTTTTACTAAGCCAATCAAATATTGTTGAAAAATCCATATCACGGAGTTCTAATACCCTAGGAGTAAGCTTTTGCATTTGCTTTGGATCGTATTCATTAACACCTAATGCCCAAAACATCAAGTGGCCTGAACTCCCTTTTTGTTCTTCTTCTTTTATACGTCTTGCACATGCCTCCATTTCAATCTCAGTTGAAGTTGCAACACCATCTGTAATCATAAAAATCCAAGGCCTATAACAAGGCGTTCCAAGCTTATGATAAAAACTAATTCTTTGCTTAAGCAAATCTATAGAAGTTTGTATTCCTGCAGCCATATCAGTAAATCCATGTGCTTCTAAGTTTATTATAGGCATCTGCGTAATTGAGCAAAAATCTGATACAACCTCAACCTTAGAAGCAAAAGTAACGATCGCAATATCAATTTTCCTTTTTGCAATTGAATCCTGACAAATTTCCTCTTTGAACTTTTTTATTGCATTATTTAAATTTATTATTCCATTATCTTTTCTCATAGATGAGGATACATCAAGCAAAAGTACACACGCCAAATGTCCCTCTCCCATAGAGGAAATATTTAGATTACCAAAAATATCATTCATACTTTTTTCTTGTTTCACTATTCTTGCCTCCTATTGTTTATTTTTAATACAGGTCTTATTCCTGACAAGTACTGTCCGTATCTCACTGTAAGAACACCTACATTTCCACTAATTGCATCTATATAAGAGAACCCTGAACTCATCCAACATATCTCTGTTTCCTTTTGATATCCTTTTCTTTTTACTGCATCCGTTGGAGCTGCAACAAGATACTTAACGGAATAATACTTATTATCAATTCCGGTATCTTCAGATTTCTTACTAGATATCGTCTTCTCAGTAGATATTTGTATGTCTTCTTTTTCGCTCATTGCAGAAATAGGCGATTCTCTTTCCAAATCCATCAATAATATATGAAATAATATAATAACAAAAATCAGTAATATGAGAAATCTTATTAATTTCCCTTTTTGCTTTCTAGATTGTATGCTACTTTCATTTAATTCATTACTTGTTTTTTTATTACTACCATATGCATTTGAGCTTGTTTTTGAGCTTTGTTCATGTGTATTTTTAATATTATTATTTGTCGAGTTCGTATTTTTTACATATTTTATACGATAAGCGCCATAAACATTATGTTCACCAGTATTTGTATTATAATATGAAAACTTATCTTTAATTTTTTTTTCTTCGCTATAGTCATTTTCTTGTTTGTTCTCCTTATCAAGAAGGTTTGATAATCTCTTTTCTACTTCACAATATGGACATTCTGTATTGCATGCAAAATAATAATGCTTTTTATTATTACAAATTGTAAGTTCATTGCAATTTTTTAATAGTACCTCTTCCCATTCTTCAGCTATTGGTCTCAATTCAGGATTCTTAAATCCATCTACAAAAGCTCTAATAAATAATTTCTGAATGTCAAAAGGTAAACTATCAAAATCAGGCGTAAATACAGGTTGTTTAAATATATCATTCTTTTGATAAAATGGATAAAAACCATTTTTTATGTTATCATCAGGTTGTGGACAATCTACGGAATTGATTTCATCCTTGCAAGCGCAAGAAAATGCATGTGCCCCGTTCATAAGTAAAGAGAACAGGTGTAATGCTAAAGTAAACAAATCAGTTTCTTTCGTATAGGTTGGTAAAGTCGCATTTGATAAACCCACACCAGCAAATTCCCCCTGCAATTCCGGTGCAATATACTCTTGAACTCCTACATTACATCTGAATACTTTATTATTAAAAGTCAAATGATATGAATCCACATCAACCAATAAAACATTAAATTTTCTTTCAGGATCAAGCTCAACACATATATTTTCCGGATTTAAATCACCACACATATAACCCAAATCATGCATATTCTGAATTGCTATACACAGATTAATACCAACTAAAATTCTATGCCTTAAATCAAATTCTCCTTGATTTAGCACATCTCTGAAACTAATGCTTTTTAAAGCTTTCCTCATAATATATCCACAAAAGCCATTCTCATCATATATTACATCAAGTGGCCAAGCGACCTGTCCCATCTGCTCGAATGTAATCTTGTTTTCGTGCATATTGATTAATTTTTCTTCACAATCTTTTGTTCTTTTATTTTCAAAAAAAACCTTTGCTACATGTATCGGATAACCTGATATTTCACGAATCTCACCTTCTCCACCTTTGGCAAGACAATTGTCGGATAATTCGTATGTATTTCCAAATATACCCCGATATAATTTTGACATTGCCATTACCTCCAAAAATACTATTTTTTAGAAAAGTTAAAAATCTTTTTCATTTTTTTTAGCTTTTCACTAGCTATATTGTTTCCCAAGGCTTCTGCCTCTATATAGTATTTTTTTGCTTCTTCTTTGAACTGTTTTTTTTCTGTTTTATTCAATTTATCGGAAGCACTATCATAATAATCCCCTATCATTAAAAACACATTAGATCGTTCTACTGGATTCATATTTGGATTCTGACATATATCAATTAATACATTTATGTCTTCCATAATAATGCTTTCGTCAAAATTTTGTATTTTATGAGAAATAGTCCTCAAATAAACCGCATATGGATGTAGTGCAATAACGTTCGGTTTTTCTATATTCTCTTCTATCATACTATAATTGGCATTGCTAAATCCTATAAAAACCAATTTGTAATAGGCCTCTGCCTTTAGTTTATCCACCTCAACTTCATTTTTTTCCGTAATATAAACATCTCTATTTAAGATTTCTAAAGCTTTATTTATAGATGCAATAGACTTTTCATACTCTTCATTTAATCGGTACTCTTCGGACTTTAATAATAAGTATTCCGTTTTTTCAATCAAATCTTTATTATTAGCTGATTCTCCACTTATTGTATTAACATTATTTAATTCCTTTCTATTGTTATCAATTATAATATTTTCGTAATATTGGTTATTATTATAGTGATTTTCACTTTTATGGCTCTCGTAATTGTAATCTTGGGTATTTCCATTTACGTTAAATACATTCTTAATCTCATAATACTCATTACTGTTTACATCGATTAAACTTCTGATTTTCAATTCATATTTTTCAGCCTCTTCTAAATTTGCTATAAAAAAGACTCCATTTCTATACATATATTCTAATCCGGCAATACATATTAATTCATTATTTTTTTCACCCTTGTGAAACAATTGATATGCCCGTTGTTTATTCTGGTTTAATCCTTCAAGTCCGAACAGATTTCTTATTCCTAATTCTCCGTAAGCCCCTGTATCTCCATTTGAAACAAGTTTTTCTAATTCATCATTTGTTAGTTTTGTATATTTCCCCATTTTACATTCTCCATTTTTGCTCTTTATAATTACTATATCACTCTAATAATATCTGTTAATTTACCAAGACATATTATTATTAATTAATCAAGATAGAATATCATTTAAAAACTTTTTATATTTATACTCTCCACATATCATTTCATATTTTCCTTCTTTTTTTAAATACCTATCATATTCATTTTTTGTTACTTTCTTCATACCACCATCGGATGAATTGAAATGATAAAAGAATTTATAATTACCATCTCCTCCTTCTTCATACTCTTCATTTTCATAATCATACGTAGATTGTAATAATTGAAATCTTTGTTTCATTTCATAGTCTTGATATTCCCATACTGTTGTCCATACTGCAGCACCGGCAAAGTCGCTATTGATATTTGTCACCTTACCTTCTCTCTCCTCAAAATAGTAACCGTGATTTCCACCTACTCCATATCCCCATTTATCCATGATACAATATGCCATATCATCTTTAATTGTATATACATCTATATAATAACCATCTAATTCGCAAACAAGCTCAGGAATGTCATCATCATCAAGGTATATTAATGAGTATTTCAATTCGCCTAAGTCTGAACGATGATCAGAATCCCACGATTTTATCAAATTAGCATATTCTTCCTTCCATTTTTCATTTATAATATTAACATCGTTTCGATTTTCATATTCTGTATTGCTATCATTTTTAACATCGTCGTTATACGGATAAAATAGACGCAATTTTATGTCTGAAATACAATTATTTGGGTCAAAATGTATATTAACATCAACTACCATTTTTTTATCATAAAACCAAAAACCAAAAAATTCCTGACCAATAAGCATTTCATTATTAAAAACACATTCACCACCATCATAAAAAGCATATTTTATCTTTTTTTCAAAAATAGGTTCAAGTTTATCTTTGCTTAAACCAACCTTTAATCCAAATAATTCATATTCATTACTTTTAAATGCACATTCAGTTTCTAAAAAGCTTTCATCACCATCTTCAAATACATCTACAAGCCCATTCCGATAGTCTGCAATTAAAACATCGAAATTCATATCATTTTCACTTATGTATTTATAAAAGCATATATCTTCGAAATCATCACCCCAATCATATTTTTTTGCTTTTACATCTTGATTACCAAAGAATTCTGACATTATATCGTAATTATATGTAGAAGCATTTTTGTTTTTCACCAAAAAGCATCCGAAATCCTTTGAAATATCATCAGTATTATTCTCTAGATTATCAATAAAACATCCGGTTAAATCACCAAAATCCCCTAATGCCTCGGAATAATTGAATTCTTCAACATCTTGTATCTTCCTATTTTTCGGAAGACTATCTACTATATTACTCTTCCAATTATTATAATCAGACAAAGGCATCATTCGAGCAAATACCTGATTTTTTCCTTTTGATTCAAAATCATATACTATTGCAGATTCTTCTCCATAGCCATTATCTTGTAATGTAACTATTAATTCTTCATCATTATCTTCATCGAAGTCGTAAATGATATACTTATATTTTCCTTTGATATTTTCTATATCTATTGCATTAGACTTGCCATAATTTGCGTCATCTGGCAAAGTTCCGTCCATTTTCAAATCTCGTAGATAATTATAAAACCTATCTCTTCTATAGATTTTTTCCCATTTTTCCTCTGTTAATTTATCACCTTCCTTTAATAAAACCATATCATCGACTACTGTCTTACTATTATTGGATGATTTAATCTCTTTTTTGTTTAAATTATTTACAAGAATTACAATCATTGTTGCCACTAGAGCAACCACTCCAATAGAAACAACCGGCAACAGTATCCTATTTTTTTTATGATTATTGGTATTATTGTTTTTATTATAATTGTATAAAGGATCTTTTATTATTTTTTTACAATTAACACAAATCAACGTATCTGATTTGTTTAATGCTCCACAATATTTACAATATGTATCCATATTATTCCTCTCTCTAAGAAAAACATCATAAACGGAATTAAACCTATGAATAATGAAAAGTTTTTTTCTAGTTTAAATAATTATTCGCTCTTATAAACATATCACCCAATTGTGATTGTATTATTTTGATGTCAACATTTTATCATAAGTACTTTTATTTATAATTGTGATCGCAAAACTGACGGTTTTATTTGCAAAACTAATTTCTACAGATCGGTACACCTTTTATTAGTCAATTACGGCATACAAAAGAAGACGCTGCACCCCTTAATATATTGCTGAACCTGTAGCAATATACTTTGTTAAAGTTATTGTTTTTTCTTTTTCATCTAAAGTATATCAAATTGGTTTGAAATTTCAGGTATAATTTGTTTTTCAACTATTTCGTGATTTGACTCATTTTCAGTTTCTTTTAAGTTACTCTTAAAAAAAGAACCAAAACCACGCGAACTCTTTTTTTTAACATCTGTATTTTTCTGCTTATTTGGTATAGTATCTTCCTGACTCCACGGAATAAGTATTTCATCAATTTTATCTTTTCTTAATTGTATATTGTTTAAATCTTTATTGTTTTGATCGTTAATTTTATTCTTATTGCTTGGAATATTATTATTTATATTATTCTTTATATCATTACTATTAAAACTTCTTCCTTCGGAAAAAATATTGGATATTTCATTTGCTGCATTTTTACCGACCTGAATGGCTTTATTATTTACATTTGTTGATTGACTTGATACCATTGCATTCTTATTGCTTAAATCAACATTATTGTTTATCTCTATCTCCTAATCACAATTCTAAGTCATAACCACCACTTCAAGTGGTGGTTTATAATAAGTTTGTAGCCCAACGAAATCCGGTTACAAACCTTTCTTTTTTTAGTACAGATGTGTGGACATTCCAATCTATCAGTAGATTTTTCCTCGAGTACTGGTCGTCCTTCTCTCATCTAAACAGTTAACCGTTACATTGCACATAGTACACTCTCCCTTCCAATCATTCTAATAAAAATAATATTCAATTTAACTCGCTAGCTATATTCTGCCCATGTAGTTTATTTGATTATAAACCCATTACCTTTAAAATGCAAATAGATTTTTTAATGGCAACTGCCTAAACCTCATCCAATCATCACTTACATTGTTTAATTATGCGTTTTATTTGCATAACTCAAAATAGTTAAGTAATAAAAGACCAAAAAAATAATTTACTACTAAAAAATAATTGTTTAATATATAGGTGTAGGTAGCAGACTTCCCATTATAAGTGATGTATATATGTTTTGGCATTAAATCCATTGTATAGGAGGCTTATATGAATACCACGAGGAGCGGCAATAATTCTGATAATTATTATGAGAAAATTGACTACGAATTTGATTTAGATTATAAGAAAATCGGCGAACGCATAAGAAAATTCAGAAGAGCTTCCAACATAACCCAGGAGCACCTTGCAGAAATGGTTGACATAAGTGTTACTCATATGAGTCATATAGAAACAGGGAACACAAAACTTAGTCTTCCGGTTTGTGTAAAAATTGCAAAAGCCCTTAATATTAGTATTGATGATATTATTACTGATAGTTCCGATATAAATCAAGGGCAGGTTGACAGAAAGTGGTCAACACTTTTAGAAGAAATAGATATTCGGGATTCGGATTATCTTTATAATATTACTGATTATGTATATGGAAAATTGAAGGAGTATACTTCTTTAAAATCATAAGGTTGAAGTCAAGGGGCTGTCGCACTAACAATTAAAAAATTGTTAGTGCGACAGCCCCTTATTGTTTTTTATTATAATTATATCTTTGCCATATATAATAGCAGTAAATATCTTCCATTCCAATTACATTTATATTATAATCATATTATAATCAACAAAAAATATAAGGGGGATTTCAGGGATGAATGCTAATTTATGTATATTGGTAACAAATGATGATGGTATAAATTCAGATGGTCTTAAAAGACTTGCACAAGCTGCTAAGTCCCACGGTGAAGTGTGGGTAGTTGCGCCGGATAGTCAGAGAAGTGCAAGCTCTCATAGCATAAATCTTCATGATACTATCGAAGTTAAGGAGATTCTTTCGTTTAGCGTGTCGGGTGTTCGAGCTTATTCTTGCAGTGGTTCGCCTGCCGACTGTGTACGTGTAGCTATACACGCAGTTATGGATAAAAAGCCTGATGTAGTTATATCGGGTATTAATTATGGTTACAATGCAGGAACTGACATACAGTACTCCGGAACCTTGGGAGCAGCTTTAGAAGGTGCTTTTCAGGGAATTCATGCCATTGCATTTTCCGAATCAGCTGACCCCTGCCATGAAACTGCTGATAATTATCTCGCAGACATGCTTGCAGAGGCACTAAATGTAAAACTTGGATACGGACAGGTTGTAAATATTAACTTCCCACATGGACCTTTGAGTGAGTGCAAGGGCGTCTTACGCGACAGAAGCATATCCAGAGGTATGTTTTTCTCTGACACTTATAAAAAAATAAGTGATAAGGACAACGGAACTAGTGAATATATGGTTGATGGTAAGTGGACTGCAATCGGCGAAGAGGGTTCCGATATTAAAGCTATTATGGATGGATATGTATCCGTAGGAATTGTATCTAATATACAGTAGCAGTCCCACTATTATTACTCTTCACTATGTATGGTAATCATTCTACTGTTATCACTCTCCTTCCTCCCTTCCCTTCACTATATATGCTAATTATTTTATACAAAAAACTGCATATAAAGGCACAGATTTTATATTATCTGCAATCCCAAAATTGTTTTCAGAAATTCTGATAGAATATTGGGGTTTAAAGTGTTTCATATAATTTTTCAAGCTTGTTGATTTTTTGTGTCTTCCGGATTTTATTTCAACAGGTATGACATCCGCTCCTATCATAGTTATAAGATCAATCTCCATGCTTTCATTTGGCTTATAATAGTACATTTCTTTATAATTTAACATCATTTGTTGAAATACATAATTTTCAACTATTGCTCCCTTGTATATATTGTGAGTATGAACACTCAGATCATTGGGATTTAAGCCACAGATTTTACAAAGTAAGCCGACATCTGATACATATATTTTAAAGCAATCTGTATTTTCATAGGCTTTTATTGGCTTTTCAATTGTCTCAAGTCTGTTAATCTTATATATCATACCGGAAGAATTAAGCCAATCTATAGGTGCATAATAGTCTCTTTTTATAGCAGTACTTTTAATTTCTTTATATTTAAATTTGGGATTAGCTTTTGCTAATTGCCTTGGTATGCTGTCATAAACTGCAGAAATCTTTGCTGTCTCAACAGCATTTGTTACATATTTGTTCATATCAGCCAAGTATGATAATCTCAAGTAATCCAATAAATCTCTATTAAAAAACATTACATTTTTTTCTGCCTTAATATAATCAACTACAATCTGAGGCATACCTCCAACTATCAAATAATCATGATAAATATCCAACGCTTTTTGATGAATCGCTTCAGGAAGCTGAGTCATGGTTTCATACGATTCTATAATCAGATTTCGTAAATCATTCTGCTCACATGCCAACAGGAATTCTTCAAAATCCATTGGATACATATTTTTTAAATATACTTTTCCTACCGGAAATGAACTCGAAAATCTTTTGATCTTTACTCCTAACAAACTACCTGCGGCAATTACTCTGTAATTATCTTTTGCTTCGCAAAAATACTTTAATGAAGTTATGGCTCTTTCACTTTGTTGTATCTCATCTATTACAATAGCTGTATGCTTATCAATCTTTTTTTCAAGTATTATACCTATGCTTCTGAGAATTGAATCAGGTGATAAATTACCCTCAAATATATCAGAAATTTCCGGACGTTCTTCAAGATTTATATATACATAGTTGTTATATGTATCTTCACAAAATTTTTTTATAATCCATGTCTTCCCAACCTGTCTGGCACCCATTATAAGTAATGGCTCTTTTATACTGTTTTTTTCCCATTCAGCTATCTCTTCATATATTTTTCTATACATTTGCATAGCCTCCTTTGCTTTTGTACCGGTATACTCTTGCAAATCTTAGTCCCCCTACACTTTTTCTAAAAGGTAAGACATCTCGTCTGGTATTTATAATTAATCAGAAAATATTGTAACATATTTATATATAATCTGCAATTAAAATGATATAATTCATTTTTTCCAGCGAAATAAAACGAATACTTTCAGTTTTTAAAAATGTATAAAAACGATAAAATATGTATCTGTCGCTCCTTTTCTTCTCTTCACCCTGTATGGTAATCATTCTACTGTTATCACTCTCTTCCTTCCCTTCACTTTATATAGTAATTATTTCCTGTTATAAAACTATATATTGTGTTTTATCTTCAAAAATCATTGACTTTTTTTAATATATATGCTATAATCCGTTTGTCGTGTTAATGATTGCTATGAACTAATCCCCCAAAACACATAGTTTATAACAATCCCGTATACAAGAAAGAGGTGCTTAAATGAGTCAATCAGACATTAGAAGAGTCAGGTTATCCGTTGATAAGAACATCGGGAGTAAGGTTAAGATTAAGGCTAACCGCGGCAGACATAAGATAGATGTTACCGAAGGTGTTATTAGCAAAACTTATCCAAGTATATTCCTTGTTGAAGTCAAGAATAAACTTGATTCAAGCATTCAGACTGTTTCATTTAGTTACACGGATGTATTAACAAAAGACGTAAGGATGCAACTTATCTGATGGTTGCATTTTCCCTATAGGGAACTAAAAAAACCTCCTGAGCGGAGGTTTTTTATTTTGCTTTTTAAGTTCAGGCACTCACTATTAGATTAATGCAGAACTTACTCCAATATATTTTTAGAATAAACCATTTTCTTCAAATGCCTTATAAAGCCCATCATTTGTAACCTTATCTGCTATATAATCAGCTATTTCCTTTATAGCTTCATCTCCATTCCCCATGGCTATTCCAAGTCCGGCAGCCTTTATCATTGTCATATCGTTAGCTCCGTCTCCAACTGCCACAGTATCCTCTATAGTGCATCCATAGTACTTAGCTACAATTTCCATTCCACGTGCCTTAGATACCTCTATATCTCCGATCTCACCATTTTCACTTTTTTGATTATTTATGGAGCTGGCTGTAATCGTAAAGTAATTCCCAAACATTTCTTCCATTTCCTTTAATGTAATATTCGAATCATAATAAAGGATTTTACGTGCCTGGGCTTCTTTCGATAAATCATCTGACTCTCGCATTATACCTACAAGTTCATTCGGTACGTCTCTCTTTACTCCGTGTGACTCCTGTATGCTTATAAAAAACTCCTTGGCATAATCAAGGTTTTCGCGACTTCCTACTATCTCATGCTGAGTTTCCAAAACATGTGGTATATGGTTTGTTTCCAGTAAATCATATACTTCCTTTACATGCTCTGACGGAAGAGGCTTATCAAACAGCACTTTCCCATCTGCCTCTATGTAAGCTCCCTGTGAAGTTACCATACCATCCATCTCTATTGCTTTTACAAAGACCGGAACCTCACCCACCGCTCTTCCAGTATTTATAAAGACTTTATTTCCGGCCACACGCGCCCTTCTGATTGCTTCCAGAGCAGACTCCGGCGCGGGAGTAAAGCTTTCATTCAGTGTTCCGTCTAAATCTAAAAAAATTATCTTCATGTATATTCCTCTCTTTAAAGATTATATCAGTGTTTTTATTCTATAAGCTACATTATAAATTTTCCTAGTCCTCTGCACCTCTTACATCAAAGAGCTCTATATCCATATCAACATCACCCTTTATGCCATCAACTTTACCATCACTGGCGTACTGCCACATTTTAAACGCGTATGGAGTCTGTGGTTTTTCTATGTAGTCTGCATACCACATCATGGTGTCCTTTAATTCGTACATGTTGAGCTTAAAAGCCTGCCAATTTAGATTAGCATATAGCCCCGCCTTGTAGCCTGCTTCTTCTATACACTTGCAAAATTCCAATGTGCAGTTAGTAAGAATTTTTCTGGACAGATCATCGGTTCTGGCTTCGTCCCAGTATATGGTCTCAGGATCATAAAACACCGGATACTGTAATTCTTCTCCGGCTAGATTGTCTATAACAAATTGAGCTTCCTCCCTGGCTTCTTTCTTGCTGATTGCCTGTGAAAATATATAGACTCCCACATCAATTCCGGCCGCCTTTGCTCCTGCTATATTTTCTTTAAATCTCGAATCAAGGCTTAAAACACCTTCAGAGTAACCTCGGTAACCAATCCTTATTATGGCAAAGTCTATTCCGTCCGCCTTGACCCTGTTCCAATCGATATTTCCCTGAAATTCAGAAATATCAATTCCGGATTTATACTTATACTTAGAGCTGTCAGTGTAGGTCATACGGTTATTGACAAGCTTAAACTTTTCTTTATCAAAGTTTGTCATGTTAGCTCTTTTCTCAACTCTAAATGTAAATATTTCCCTTGCTGCGTCAATAAATGTAACCTCAGCCGGAAGTTCGCCCTCGATATTCTTTGTTTCAACCGAAACATTTGGCATAACTTCTTCCACAAATTTTGTCTTAAATTTCGAGCCAAATGTATACATAATAACTATTATAAGAGAGAAGAGAACCATAACTCCTATTGCAGGAACCAAGTATTTCATGGCATTTACCTTCTTTTTTCTTCTCCGATAGTTTTTTGATGTTTTATTTTTGTGATTATTGTTCATCATAATCGCCCTTTTATCTTATCTGAGGTCTTGCTTTTTTATTACGCACCCAGATACTTCATAAACATATTTCTCGCAATCGGTACCGCGTACTGGCTGCCTGTTCCTGCTCCCTCCACCACTATTGCTACTGCAATCTTCGGATTATCTGCCGGTGCGTATCCGACAAACCATGCGTGAGACGTTCCACTGGAATCAATCTCTGCAGAACCTGTTTTTCCTGCAACCGGATACGAAAGAGCTGACAGCGCAGAAGCAGTTCCATATTCACAAACTGCCATCAAATATTTATTCAATTGCTTGGCAATTTTTTTGGGGCATTTTTCACCCAGGCTTTTAGCTTTATATTTGCTTACAGCCTTTCCCTGAGCCGACTCAACGTGGTCCACAAGCTGTGGAAGCATGAGTTTTCCTTTATTTGCAACCGATGAAACAATCATAAGATTTTGCAGGGGCGTCACAAGAGTTTCGCCCTGACCTATAGCTGTCTGTATAGTTTCATCTGTATTTGAATCTTCATCCAACTTAAAAGAACCCTTATTATGTGGAAAATTCACCGGCAAAAGTTTATTAAAATAGTAATTTTCGCAAAGCTTTTTCAGTGAATTATTATTTATCTCCATCCCTATATTTGCAAAGGATGTATTGCAGGAGTGAGCCATGGATTTTTCCAGACTTACAACTCCGTGAACTTCATGTGAAAAGCAATGTATGGGATTACCTTCAAAGCTATCCTCTCCCTTACAATCGTATGAGTAATCAGAGTATGTCTCATTTTCCTTTATGTACTCCATGGCTGTCAATATCTTAAAGGTCGATCCGGGTGGATATAAGCCCTGAGTTGCTCGATTAAGGTAAGCTGAGTTTTCTTCGTCGACTGTCCCAAGTGGCTTCCTGCTCTCAGTATTAGGATTAAAATCAGGTTTTGAAACCATCGCCAGAATCTTTCCGTTCCTGGGATTCATGGCAACTACAGCACCATTGTAATTTGCAAGGGATTCGTAAGCCGTTTTTTGAAGCTCATAATTAATTGTTGTTATACAATTATTACCCTCACTTTTCTTACTCTCAAAGTCATTCATTAATTTTTGAAGGGGATTTATATCCGATGCAAGCATAGAAAATCCGGCAGAAAGCTCAAGTCCCGTTCTTCCGTCCTCCACCTTTCCCACCACATGGCAAAACATGTTATCATAAGGATAATATCTATTATATCTGCCAACTTTGTCTTTCTCAGATGTAGCAAGCACCACACCGTCAGAGGATACTATATCGCCTCTTATCACCTTCTTTTCAAGTAAATACTGCCTTGTATTATAAGGATTGTTTATCTTATTTTCACTATCAATCACTACAAACTTTAGTAAATAAGCAATCATTAAAAATGCAACGATAATATAAAAGTATGTAATATAGAGAACATTTCGATTATATCGAGGACGTTTCAACCTGGCATCCTGCTTGTCCCTGTGATTCTCTACTTTTTTTCTTTCTTCTCGGGAGTATCTTTGTTCTTTTTCTCTCATGCCTCTTTCCTCCCTTCATTCTTCATTTCCTCCTCTTCCTGATCCATACTCAGGATATACATTCCCTGAACGATAAATATCATGAATATAGTACTTATAATGGAACTTCCGCCATAACTAATCAGTGGAAGCGTCACACCGGTAGACGGAAGAAACTTAGTTACACCACCCAGATTTAGAAGGGTCTGGGTTATATACTCTATGGATAATCCAAGTGCCACAAGCTTATAAAAAACCTTCCTCATGCTAAGAGAAATCCTTACAAACATCATAAACATGCATATCTCAAGAAGTATTAAGCATATCCCAAAAAATGTACCGAATTCCTCAGCAATGGCGGCAAATATAAAATCACTTGCAACTACAGGTATATCTTCAGGCGCTCCTTCCGAAAAGCCCATACCAAGGAGTCCTCCTGTTCCGATAGCAAATAGGGACTGTGTTACCTGATATCCTTCGTTATCTATGTGACTCCAAGGGTCTATAAAAGCCATCACCCTGATCCTTACATGTGAAAACATCTTATATGCAACAACAGAAGCAGCCGCACCTCCGCCAAAGCCTGCCAGTAGGTAGCGCTTCTTTCCCGTTGCAACAAAAAGCATGAATAAAAATGTAATGAAGAATAAAAGGGCACCACCCAGATCCTTCTCCAAAACAAGTATTCCTACATGCACTGCAGCCATAATTCCAATTATTACCACATGCTTAAAGTCCCTAAATTTGGACAAGAAGGATGCTAAAAAGAATACATAGATTATCTTTACAAACTCAGAGGGCTGAAATACAATTCCCTTAATCGAAATCCAGTTTTTAGCTCCATAGTTTTCTGTTCCAAAGACATAAACCGCAGCAAGCATAGCTATTCCCACAACTGCATATGCTATCCCTAATTTGGTGTAAAACTCGAAAAAATCTATAAATTGCGGTACCAGCAGACACAGTATACATGTTACGCTAGCAAATATTAATTGTCTTGTAGCGTAACCTGTATTTAATCTGCTTAATTCCACAAATCCTATCATCATCAGCATATTGGTCATGTTAAGCAAACTTCTGGATATATGCTTGTATGTAGCACGAAAAGTTAAATCCATCAAAAACAGAAACAGCATCTGTCCCAGGTACAACCACACATAAGCCGCTTTACTGTTATGAAGGAATAGTATTAGCATAGACAGAAAATGAATAATAAACATTATTCTAAGCTGCCTGTTATAGATTTTTTCTGCTTTTTCTTTACTTTTTAAGTAAGAAGAAAAGCTTCCGTAAACATAAAAAGCAAAAAGAAATATGATCAAATATCTCGATATTTGAACAATTATAGAATAGGTTAAATTTTGCATAAAATCTCCCTGACCTTTGCTGCTGACTCTGTGGTGAATTCAAGTCGGTATGAACCAATCCCCAAAGATTTATAAAAAGATATTTTCTTTAAATCAAAAATCGGTTTTTCCATATATATTTCATTATAACAAAATCTACAGAAATTTAAAGCGCACATCCTGCTTACTTCCGCTTCCATGTTATCCAAACAATTTAGCTTTATGATACCGGGTTCTTTTGTTTTTCCCACACAACCTGCTACATTCTTCTGGACACAGTTAGCTGATACCATAAGAGGTGCCTTACAGTATAATATCTTACACATGGCTTCTCTTAAGTCATTCGGTATCCTTTCTAAATCTTCATCCTTTAATTCATATGATATACTAAAGCTCTCTGCCCCTCTCTTTATATATGCTCTGCAAGCAGCACTGTTAAGAGTATAGGCAAATGGTCCTGTGATAATTATCTTTTCCGGTTTGATTTTCTTAAAGTAAAACGCTAAGCCAAATGCATCAAAGCAATTTACAAGATACCCCTTAATTCTATCATCTAAAAGAGCATCCCTGTAAACAGACTTAAGACAATCTAATGTATCATATCTTATAATTCTCGGAAGAGCTATGTAAATATCCTTTCCGGCCTTTACACCTTCTTCTGCAAGTTCTAATATTTCATCCGTACTAAAAAGCTCCAATCTTATGATTATTGTCCCTATCTTATCAAAGCCTAAAACAGCATCAAACTGCTCTCCGGTAAGTATTTGAGCCTGGTAGGATTCTTTAAATTCACTTTGCTTATAATCCTGTTTCTTATGCCTGTCATTCCTCTCCGTCTCATCCCTTTTTTCTATCCTTTTCTCTTGCAGTTCTCTCCTGTACTTAGCTAAAAGAACCTCTGTAAGCTTCTCAACACCCTTTCTTCTTATATCCTTTACCACAGACATCGGAATAAAGGCATCGCTCTCTACATCAATCTCTACCTCTGAAACCTCCATTATGGTATTTCCAAATTGACATAGTGCTTTCTTTATTTTTTCACTGTCCGGTTTTTGGGACTGCGATTTTTCTGTTTCATTATCTCCGTATACCGTTACATATGCTGAATCATTATTAAGAGTAAGGCTTGGCTTTTCTCCTTTATATGCTCTAAAGCAAAGCTTAATCGGTATCTTTTTATCCTGATTTATGTAAAGCTCATTTACTTTTTCTAGGAGAGACTCATTTCTGGTCCTATATACACTATCCCCTTTTCTTATACCGCACCCCTTCTTATATCTTGCATTTACATATCGCCCAATCTTAAAACCTTGAGCTGTAGTATATTCATACTTTACATTCATTTCCTCATCCCTAAAATCAAGGACATCATGAGGACCTAATTCTATTTCAGTTTTAAATGTACATTCATTCTTTTTTATATTTATATCTGTTACAGTTCCAACTCTTACACCACCGTGATTTGGACGCTTAAATGAAAGCATATCTGCAGGTGCTGTATAATGCCGTAAGTATGCTTGTTTTAATTCATCCTTTACATATTTCTCTTTATCTATCTTCTCTTTATCTGCACCCCTGGGAGGCCTTAAATAAGAACAGGTAAAGCCTGCTCTGTTATAGATATCAGACATATCAAATATATCTTTATCAAGCTCGCTCCTATGATTTTTCACATAATCCTTATATCCAGCATAACCAAGACTTTCATAAAGCTTTTTATATTTACTGTAAACTGATGTTATCATAGCAACATAAGAAGGCTTTTTCATGCGTCCCTCGATTTTATAAGAGTCAACACCTGCTTTCGCAAGTTCTCCGAAAAGCTCCAGTGCACAGTTTTCTTTAAGGCTCAGTATATGTCCCTTTCCTATGCAGTCAGTCAAAAAGGGCAATCTACAGCTTCCTGCACACTTACCTCTGTTTCCGCTTCTGTTGCCTCGTATGCTACTCATAATACACTGTCCTGAGTATGCATAACAAAGAGCTCCGTGAACAAATACCTCCACTTCCATGGATGTATCTTCACAAAGCTTCCTGATTTCTTCGATATTTAATTCTCTTGCAGGTACTACCCTTGTTACATTATTATCTTTAAAAAATGTATCGTTAAGCCCCGTAGTTATGGTAGTTTGGGTACTTAAATGTATGGGAAGATCAGGAAAAAGTCTGTGGATTTTCTCCAAGACTCCTAAGTCCTGAACTATAACTGCATCTAAACCCTGTTCGTAGTACTTACTCAGATAATCATAAATCAATCCTATCTCATGCTCATATAATAGGGTATTTACTGTCAGATACATCTTTTTGCCATACATGTGGACATAATCAATAGCCTTTAGCACCTCTTCGGAATCAAAGTTTCCTGCATAGGCTCTCGCTCCAAACCTGCTTCCACCCATATATATAGCGTCAGCACCTGCATTAATGGCGGCTTTCAAACATGTAAAGTCACCTGCAGGTGCCAAAATTTCTAAGTTATTATTTTTTTCCATTATTATTAAAATTCTTATTTTTATTATTCTTAGAATCGAATGAAACAAGCTTTCCGCTTTGCATAGATGCAATCTGACCGGACAGTGCTTCGGCTTCCTTTGTTTTATCCTGAAGCTTCTGCTTTAATTCCTTGATTTCGTCTTCATACTTCTTCTTAAGTGCTTCCATTTCCTTTTTCTTGGTTTCGTTGTTCTTTACAATCTCTGCCTCAGCCTGCTTCTTTATGTTGGCTATCTGGGAATTACCGGAATTTTTGAACTTTTCAAGTTGGAGCTCGTAGTCTGATTTCATTTTGTCCATCTCGACCTTGTGAGTCTTTGAGATATTATCTTTTTCTTTGCGATGCTCCTCATCCTTCTTTTCAAGGTCTTCCTTAAGTGAATCCTTTTCCTTTTCCTGCTCGGTTAGCTTATTCTTAACATCAAAAAAATCTTCCTGAAGCTTTTTTCTGGCTGTATCGGTTTCTTCGAAGTTCTTCTTTGCAGTAAAGTAATCATCTGCAATATTTATGCAGATAAGAACATTTTTCATGTCAGCATCAAGCTTTGAATAATATTTCTGAGAGCTTACCTCTTGAATCTTTTCATCTATGTATATAGCAACCTTCTGAAGATATTCTCCACTTGCCTGTCCTGATAGAGTATATTTTCTTCCGTCTATATAGACTCTCTGTTCACTAGCGCTCATAATTCTCCTTAATTATGCATCCTGCATATCATCATCCATAGGTGGTTCGTCGTAAGGTTCCTCATAATCATCATACTCTCCTACATAACCACCGCCATTAGTAACCTCTTCAAAGGTTGTTCTGTCAAGCTCTACTCTATCCTGTCTGATAGCTGAAAGCTGCTCATTTACCTGAGATTCGAAACTTCTCATACCGTCTGTTATGAAAAGCTGCATATCGTCAAACATGCGCTCGATGGCATCCATCTTATCTCTGGTATAGAAGGTTGTACCCTCATAAAGCTCATTGGCACGCTCTGTAGCATAAGCAATATTGTTATCAGCCTCAGCTTGAGCATTTTCTCTGATAATCTCAGCCTCAGCTTCAGCATCCTCGATTATATACTTAGCCTTCTGCTTAGCTTCGATTACAATATTGTTTTCCTCCAGAAGCATATCCTTCTTCCTGTTAGCCTCTTCTATGATTCGCTTCGCATCATTTTCCGCTCCGGCTAAAATCTTTGCTCTTCTGTCAATAACCTTACGGTAACGGTCAATCTCCTCAGGGATACAATTTCTGAGAGCATCAAGAAGATCGTAGAGGCCGTCGTATGGTACTATCAACTTTCCGGAATCAAACTTTCTAGTCTGACAATTAGATAAGAAATCCTCTATCTCATCAATCTTGTTTTCAATTTCAAACGTTTCCTTCTCGACTTCGTTTTGCATACTGTTCCTCCATTCATTTAATGTTATTTATATGATCAAATGTATCAGTTTTTATGTAGATAATTCATAACCTCTTTTGGTACATAAGCAGATATATCCGCTCCGAATGCCATAAGTTCTTTAAGTCCGGATGAACTTATATAAGAGTACTCCGGAGATGTCATCAGGAATACGGTGTCCGCTTTTTCGTACAGCTTTTTGTTGATAACAGCCATAGGATACTCATACTCAAAATCAGTAGAATTTCTAAGTCCTCTGACTATTGCCCGGGCACCTGTCTTTTTTACAAAATCTGCCAGAAGTCCGTCGTGTGTCTCAACTCTGACATTAGGTATACCTTTAAGAATACTTTCTAAAAGCTCCTTTCTTTCAGATACCTCAAACAAAGATTTTTTGTTTTTGTTAACAAGTATACCGATGATAAGCTCATCAAACATTCCGGATGCTCTCTTGATGATATCTATATGTCCAAGGGTTACCGGATCAAAACTTCCGGGGTATATCGCACAACCCATATCCTATCCTCCGTAATCACCCATATCATGAACTATACGTCATGAAAACATGCTTACTGTTTTTATACTCCTTAACTCTGTATATATCATATCCTAAAGAAGAAGCAAAGTCAAAATCTGTTTCAACGGCTGCTTCAACTATTATGATGGTATCCTCCCCTACAAGACGAGAATCCGAAAGACTCGATAAAACCTGTTCTTCATATCCCTTTGTGTAAGGTGGATCCATAAATATAATATCAAAGGGCTTAGATGCACTCTTCTTAATCTCTTCTAAGGCTCTAAGTACATCCTTACCTATGATGCTGCACTTATCAGTAAAGCCGGTATGTGCAATATTTTCCTTTATACAGGAAAGTGCTGCTCTGTCGCTGTCAACTAAGACCGCATACTCTGCCCCTCTGCTCAGTGCTTCGATGGCTATACCGCCGCTCCCACTGAAAAGGTCGAGGAAATGAGCTCCATAAACATCTGCCTGAATAATATTAAATAAAGTTTCTTTTATCTTATCACTTGTAGGTCTTGTATGCATCCCTTCGGGAGTTACAAGTTTTAATCTTCTGGCAGTGCCTGCAATTACTCTCATATCTTCCTCTTACTCCTGACTATACTCACAAATGTCGTTTAATTGTACCACATAGGACGTTTTATAGTCAAGTATTCATAATTATATATCTAAAGCTGTATATCTTCTGCCTTTATGCACATCATATCAGCTCTTTCAGGCATCTCTAAGTCTATGATTCTGTTGGCCTGATTAACCATAATCCTCTCAAAGACATTTCTTACTCCACGAGCATTGCCAAACTCTCTTTTCTCTGACGGACTCATGGTTACTATGTATCTCTTAACTTCCTCGAAAGCATCAGCCTCAAACTCATAACCAGCTTTCTCTGCCATAGAAGAAAGAATCTCTATAAGCTCATCATCAGTATAATCACGGAATTCTATGAACTTATTAAAACGAGACTTAAGTCCTGTATTTGCCTCAAGAAACTCTTGCATCTCAGCTGTATAACCCGCAACTATTACTACAAGATCGTCACGCCTGTCTTCCATGAGCTTAACCAGAGTGTCAATCGCTTCATTTCCAAAATCATTTGGCGTAGCTCCCTTAGCAGCAAGTGAATAAGCTTCGTCTATGAAAAGCACACCTCCCATGGCGCTGTCTACTGTTTTTCTTACATTGATAGCTGTCTGTCCCACATATCCAGCTACAAGTCCGGATCTGTCAGTCTCAACGAGATTTCCCTTTGACAGTATCCCAAGCTCCTTATAAACTCTTGCAACTATTCTTGCAACAGTTGTCTTACCTGTTCCAGGAGCACCTGTAAATACCATATGGTAGGACATATCCACAACCGGCATATCCATACGCCTTCGCATATTTCTTATCTTAATAAGATTTATAAGTGATCTGACCTCTTCCTTAACTTCTGAAAGTCCCGTAAGCCCTTTAAGCTCGGCTACAGCATTCTCTACTCTTTTATCGAGCTCAAGTCTCTCTTCTTTTTCACGCTCCATAAGTCTTTGCTTCATTTGTTCAAATGAAGCGCGAGCGTCTAAAGCGTCCTGAGCTTTCTCGGATTCCTTTGCAGTTTCAGCCTTCTCATCACTTATCTTCTCGGCGCTTTGAAAACTGTAACTCTGCGAAGCTTGACTCAATTGGCTTTTTTCTACTGTAATCGGTTGAATCTTATATGATCCCGGACTTATAAGCCACCTTACATCACTTTTAATATTTACGGAGTGAATCTTTCTGCTGACATAGGACGCATAGCCCTTTGCCTGCTCTTCAGAAAGCCATACAAAAGACTCTATTCTCTCACAATACTTTTCAATTTTAGCATTAATAAACTCGGAATTATCTTTATTCAAAAAAGACATGCACATAAGTATGTTTAGGTATGAATCCAGGAAATACTTAGTCATGTCATCATCTTCGGAATTATCATAAAGTCCACATAACTGGATAAGAATAGGCGGTAGAGAAGATACTCTTTTAGCATAGAGGTACATCTCGTCAGACAGACCATTCTCCTCTGTGATTGCGAGAGGATTGGTATCTGTCAAGCCTAATAAGAATTTTCTTTCTTTTTCAAGTATATCATCACAGCTGTCTGCAAGAGCAGCAAGCCCTGATTGAACGTATAAATCAAGGGTCTCTAAGCAACTCTGGTTGGTTATCTTTCTAACTCTTTCCCAGAATCCCTTATCTTCAAGCTTTTTACAGCATTCTACAAGTTTGGAATAATTATCACCTGATATCTTATGCAATTGTTCAAGTGTATATACATTTTCCATGACTAAAACCCTTTACATGAAATCCACATCATCTTGTGCCATTTCAAGATTATACACCAAGATTTATGTGATGTACAGAGTAATTACATGATTTTTTTTCACATTTTGTTGTTTTGATTTAATGGTATTTCAACGTAGGTCTTTGACCTGTATTTTACTGTAAATCTCAGGATTTATTACCACCTCATGAGCAATTTTTAAAAGCTCTTCATCCCTATATATATTTGCAAGCTTAAATTCCATCTCTCCACTTTGTCGCACTCCAAGTACATCTCCCGGACCTCTTAGTTTAAGGTCTTCATTTGCAATAAAAAATCCATCATTGGAGCTGTTTATAACACCAAGGCGCTCCTTTGCTTTCTCTGTTTCATGCCCCATCATAAATATACAGTAAGATTGTAAATCTGACCTTCCTACTCGTCCTCTAAGCTGGTGAAGTGTCGCAAGACCGAATCTTTCTGCGTTTTCTATAAGCATGACAGTTGCATTGGGAACATTTATACCCACTTCTATTACTGTAGTTGAAACAAGTATATCGATATTTCCTTCAGCAAAGCCGGTTAATCTTTCATCCTTTTCTGCACCTGTCATCCTGCCATGTACATAATCAATATTAACACTCTTCGAGAATACTTCTTTCAAGCTTTCCACATAATCAAGACAGTTTTCGGCTTCTATACTCTCAGACTCATCTACCATAGGGCAGATTACATATACCTGATGTCCGGCTTCTATTTCCTTTTGCATGAATTTATATGCCGAAGGCCTGTAGGATATTCCCACGACACAATTCTTAATTGGTTTTCTGTTAAGCGGAAGTGTTTTTATGACACTGATGTCCAAATCTCCGTACAGTAAAAGCGACAGAGTACGTGGTATGGGAGTTGCACTCATAACAAGCATGTGAGGTCTGTTACCCTTATTTGCAAGCTCATCTCTCTGCCTTACTCCAAATCTGTGCTGTTCATCGGTTATTACAAGCCCAAGATCAAAAAACTCTACACCCTCCTGTATGAGTGCATGTGTACCAACTATTATTTGGGCTTCTTTTGTTTTTATAAGAGCAAGAGTCTCTTCCCTGTCCTTCTTTTTCATGCTTCCATCCATGAGAACCACGTTTACATCAGTAAGTCCGGCTTTTAGTAAAGCTTCTCTTATAGATTCAAAATGCTGAGTAGCAAGAACCTGAGTAGGAACCATAATTGCAGCCTGACTTCCCGCTTCTACCGCTATAAGCATAGCAAGTAATGCAACTATAGTCTTTCCGCAGCCTACGTCACCCTGTACAAGTCTGTTCATACAATTACCGGAAGCCATATCCTCTTTTATAGTCCGGTAAGCATCTATCTGACCTTCTGTAAGCTCAAAGTCCAAGCTGTCCATAAGCCTTTGAGCCATTTCAGATTTTTTCCAAATGTAATAGGATATATACCTGGTGCGCTTGAGCTTTAGCTTTTCCACACCTTTTAAAAATTCATAAAGCTCATCAAAAACAAGCCTTCTTCTTGCTGCTTCGCAGGAAGCACTGTCGGAAGGCTCGTGAATATCTGTTATTGCTTTTTTTCGGGATATGAGAGCATTTTTCTTTAAGAAGCTATCCTTAAAGTACTCATCTTCAAAAGAAAAATCTGATAATACAGCTTTTACAGCCTTTTTTACTGCATTATTGGTAACACCTGCAGTTAGAGGATATATGGGTAAGAGCTTATACTTATCTCTATTATAATCCTTAAGAGTTATAACCTGCGGCTGTCTCATAACTCTCTTACCTGCCTTAAAGTCTACCTTTCCACGAAATATATACTGACCTCTTACTACAAAGCTCTGACTTATGTAGGGCGCATTGAACCATGTTAATTCAAGCCTTCCGGTGTTATCCTCCACAAGTGCTATGGTTATAGACTTTCCGCTAAAGCGCTTAAGGACAGGCTTTTTACAAAGAGTCACACTGATTACTGCAACTTCACCCACACTCAGATCTTTTATCCTTACGATATCTCCGTATCTGTCATAGGTTCTCGGATAATACTCCAAGAGGTCTCCCACTGTAAAAATCTCTAATTTGTTGAAGTTTTTTTCTGTTTTTTCACCTATACCTTTTATACAGGTAAGCGAAGAATATTTATCCATGGATTCTTCCCCGTTTTTTTCAAGTTTTTCGAAGTCTTAGTTTTAGCTCAGTCAAAATAAGATTTATCATATATAGTCTTTTCCGGATTTTTTGTTAAATCTTCGTTTTCCTTCACACCTGTCTCCTCCAATTTTTCAATTGCATTTAGAAATTCCTTAGGTGTAGGATTTTTAGTAACTGTGTTATCTTTTCTTTTACTCTCCATTTCATTTATATATCTTTGAAGGTCAGCAGGAGTAGCATTCTTATATTTTTCCATATCCTTCTTAAGATCCGTATACTTTCTTCCGTCCCTACTAAGTATCTGATCGGAGTGAACCATGTAAACAGCCAGGAAAACACTTACGGAAATCACTATAAATACAAGAAAAACAGACACTTCCGGTGCCTGGGCATCGCTTATAAAAAGAGAGGCAAAGTTATCCTTTGCATTAACGGCTGACCCGACAATTCCAAATCCGGGTTTTACCCCCCTTACTCCCAATCCAAATATAGGTCCTTGTACAGCCCCTATTGCATACCAAAAAGCAATAGGGGCAATTATGCTTTCACGATTTAAGTAAATCATGCATGAGAAAAATGATAATATAAATATGCAGAAAAATCCAAGTATACTTGAAATTCCAAATGTATAAATATAGTAAAATGATTCTAAAATCGAGCTTAAAATCACGGATGAAAACATGCTGTTTTTCTTAGAATAAGATACCAAAAATACACCTTTGAATAAAAATTCAAATGCAATACTTTGGATAAAAATTCCTATCATTATAAGATTTAAATCTAAAAGACTCATGTTTTCATTAACATATTGAATATCAATATTTCCGACATATAGGCTTATGAAATAATAAAGACAAAATATACCGACACCGTAAAAAATTCCAATAAAAAAGTTCACGATTATCTTCTTATCACCATAACCAACTGTCTTTATATTTCTTTTATCAAACTTTACGATATAAACAATCGACGCTATTATAAGACCCACAAATCCAATAAGATTTGAAGCAGATATGTATGCAGGCGGGTCTTCCACCAACCTTTTTGCTATTGGCATGAGCTTATTCATATCAGTACTTCCTGACTTAATAAGGCTACTTGCTTCACTGTCATTCATGAGAAATGCAATCATAAAAGGAACCTTTACAATTCCTCCGATTAGGTCTCCAATCAAATAAAGAACAACAGGAATCAATACATAGACGAAAGGACTTCTATCCTTTCCTTTCATAGCCTCATACATAAACTTCGGCTTTCTAAAATTCATTTAACCTCTCTCCCTTCCTATACTCCTTGGGAGTACAACCTATGGTGCGTAAGAAAACTTTATTAAAATAACTTATATTACTAAATCCTGATCTCCTGGCTATCTCACTGATGCTTTCATCCGTATCCGCCAACGCCCGACAACTCATAAGTATCCTCTGACGATTTAGATACTGTATAGGGGTATACCCTGTAACACTTTTAAAGCTTCGGCAAAACTGTCCCTCACTCATGGGAATTATAGCTGCAAGCTCCGCTAAGGTTATATCGTAACTATAATTTTCTCTAATATATTTGAGCACAGGTCTAAATCGACCCATGGTTCTTTTCTCATATTTATCAGTTGTTTTTTTATATATAGGATGCTGATATAAAAGATTCCATATGGCAAATATGGTATACTTTAATTCTAATTCTTTATCCTTAATATCCTTTTGCTCTGTGTCTTCGTACCTGAGAACATGGGTCCTAAGCTCATCATACCATGGCTTCTCCCCTGCCTTCATAAGCTTCTTAAAGACTACCTCGCCTTCCATGACCGTTCTTATATACTCTTTGTAAAGATTGGAGTGCACATCACTCTCCATCATCTCATAAGAAAAGTCCAGCGCAAAAAAAGTAACTTCCCCATCTCCTGCATTTACAGCACTATGCAGTTGGTTTGTATTGATAAAAAGCATATCACCCTCAGAAAGAGTAAAGCTTTCTTCTTCAATTGTTACTTCACACCTACCCTTTGTTACCGTAAAGATTTCAAATTCGTTATGCCAATGTGGGTAAAAAAGAGTATCCGAATCCGCCGGATAACTCATCTTATGGACACCTACAGGAAGCTCGATAGTTCCGTGAAGCATCTTTTCTTCATAATATTTTTTCTCTTTCACTTACCTAAAACTCCGTTAAAAAATGGGATGTGGCCCTTTGTGAACCACATCCCAATTCTATACTATTTTGATATAATTATCAATCGTAAATAATTATCTCTGTCCCTTTTTCTTCTTTCTCTTCTTTCTTGAGCCTGAAGCTTTCTTAGAGTTTGAAGAAGATTTGTTATTTGAATTAGAAGCTGTCTCAGATACCTTTGACTCTGACTTAGCCTCGCTCTGGCTATCAGTCTCTTCAGCACTCTTTGGTGTTGCCTTAGGAGCACTCTTCTTAGAAGCTGACTTTACCATAGCAGCAGCTTCCTCTTCTTCTGAAGCCTTGATAGTCTTGAAACCGGTCTTAAATGTATACCAAAGTGGTCCGGTTACAAATACTGATGAATAAGCACCTGCTAAAACACCAACCATAAGTGGAAGTGCAAATTCTCTGATAGTACTTACACCAAATACAACAAGTGCAAGAAGTGTAAAGAATGTTGTAAGGTTAGTATTTATAGATCTTGATAATGTGCTTGATACACTATCGTCAACAACTTGCTTTAGAACTGATGGAGTTCTTCTCTTACCCTTTAAGTTCTCTCTTACACGGTCAAAGATTACGATTGTAGAGTTGATAGAGTAACCAAGGATAGTAAGCATAACTGCGATAAATGTATTACCTACAGCTGTCTTTGATACTGCATAGAAAAGAAGTACTATAATGATATCGTGACAAAGAGCTACGACAGCACTTGTAGCAAAGAGAATATCCTTGAAACGGAATGCGATGTAAATAAGCATAAGGATAATAGCAAGTATTACTGCTACAATCGCATTGGTTCTCATTTCATTTGAGATAGAACCGCTTATATTCTCGTATGCAATATTCTTTGTTGTTATATCATAATCCTTCTCAATCTTATCAGTAACCTTATTTCTGTCATCTTCACTGAGAACGTTTGTCTGAACCTGAAGCGTGTTAGAAGACTTAACCTTTGAAAGAATTACCTGCTTAGCTCCGCCTTCGCTCTTAAATACATCTTCTATGTCCTTCTTAAGTGTGTCATTTATTTCTGTATCATCGTTAAATGTAATCTTATATGATGTACCGCCCTTGAACTCGAGACCGAAGTTAAGGATATTTCCTGTATTTGACTTATTCATAATAAGGAATACAGCACAAGCTATAATAAAAATACCTGAGATGCAAAATGAAATCTTGCGGTTCTCAACAAACTTCATTCTCTTAGCTTTTTTCTGAATTCCGAAGAACTTAATATCGTTAACTCCAAGAACACAGAATGCATTGAGTAAAAGTCTTGTAATAACAAGAGCTGAGAACATAGAGATGATAATACCGAGTGCAAGAGTGATTGCAAATCCCTTAACTGTTCCTGAACCTCTTAAGTAAAGCACGATAGCAGCTATAATTGTTGTAATGTTACCATCAACGACAGCTGATGTAGCCTTTGAGAATCCCTGCTTAATTGCAGAGTTTACTGTCTTGCCGTCTGAAAGCTCCTCTCGAATACGGGAGAATATGACGACGTTCGCGTCAACCGCCATACCGATATTCAGGATAACACCTGCAATACCGGGAAGTGTAAGTGTTATATTGAGACCATTGATGGCCAAAAGATAAACAACAAGGAAGAAGCATAAAGCTAAACTTGATGCAAAACCAGGCAGACGATAGAAGATTATCATAAAGATTATTACAAGTATGAAACCTATGATACCTGCCTTAACACCTGTAGAAAGTGCGCCCTGACCGAGCTGTGCGTCAACTACCTTTGACTCAACCTCCTTTAACTCTATAGGAAGTGCACCGATACGAATTCCGGAAGCAAGCTCCTCTGCTTCTGCTTTAGACTTGTAATTTCCGGATATCTGAGCCTTACCGTCAGTAATCTCAGCCTGAACAGTAGGTGATGAAAGTACCTTGTGATCGTAAATGATACTGATAGCACTCTTGTCAGCATAAGCCTTCTTAGTAGCCTCTGCAAACTTCTCTGTACCGTTCTCATTGAACTCAAGTGATACCACGTACTCTCTGGCTCCTGTTTCACTGGTAATAGCTTCACCGTTAGCATCTAAGACATCTGAACCTGTACATATAACCTTATCTTTATCATATGTAGCTTCTTCAGTCTTTTCATCTACTGTAACATCTGCTTCGTGTACGAATACAAGCTCACCCTCTTTACCTAGTGTTGCAAGAACTTCTTCAGCGTTGTCAACACCTGGGATATCAATAACGATACGCTTGTCACCCTCCTGAACAACCGATGCTTCAGAACTGTAAACCTCAGCTCTTGACTGCATCTTAGAGATAGTATCCTTCATCTCTTTATCAGTAGGATTATCACCAACTGCTTCGTAAGAAATACTAACTCCGCCGTTAAGGTCGAGACCTAAAATAATGTTTTTCGCACTCAGCTTGTGCTTTGAGCCAAAGCCTACAAATGAAGCATAAGCACCGACTCCAATGAGCACAAGAATGATGAGCAAGGCAAATACGCCTCTTTTTTTGTCTTTCATTGTTACTTTCTCCATTCCTTGCCGGTTTTTCCGGTTTTATTGTTATAAGGGTTAATAATAGGCGCGACTCACTCTCACGTCATACAAAGACTTAGAAAATATGTCAAACAAATATAATAACCCATATATAGTAAGGCATTATCATCAGAAATTAAGCTTAAACCCTAAAAAACATAAGCTTTTATTAGATAAAAACGCCAAACGTACGCATTATAGCATATCCGGGTCTATAATTCAATAATTCTTATTCTGATTTTTCAACCTCAGCTATGTTTGCCTTTTTCATAGGTATACGACAGTTTTTGTTGTTACCGAATTCAACAACTACTACGTTATCATCTACTATCTGTATAACAACACCATAAAAACCACTTGATGTTACTATACTGTCGCCAACCTTGAGCTCATTAATCAAAAGGTCATGATCCTTCTGCTGCTTCTTCTGTGGTCTGATAGCCATAAAGTAAAAAACACCGATAATCACTACCCAGATAACGACCATGTAGATCATGCTTCCGGTAGAAGCTCCTGCAGATGTTCCAAGAGCCGAAATAATCGCATTACTCATAATTAATTTCCTCCATTTTGAAAATCTTCTTCCTTTTGTTTCCTATAAGCGTCAAATCTGCCTTCTTTTATGGCAAGTCTGATTTCTGCCATAAGATTATTATAGAATGCAAGGTTATGTGTTACCATAAGCCTCAGTCCCAGCATCTCGCCTGCTTTGAGAAGATGTCTTATGTAACTTCTCGAGTACCTCTTGCAGACAGGGCAAGAGCACTCTGAATCTATAGGATTATCATCCTTCATAAACTTTGCATTTAACAGATTTATCTTTCCTTTTGAAGTATAGGCATGTCCGTGACGTCCGTTTCTTGACGGATACACACAATCAAAAAAATCCACGCCTCGCCTGACAGCTTCGAGTATATTCTCAGGAGTTCCAACTCCCATGAGGTACACGGGTTTATCCTTTGGCAAATGTGGAACTGTATAATCAAGAACTTCATACATCTGCTCATGACTTTCTCCCACAGCCAGTCCTCCCAGAGCATAACCGTCCAAATCCATATCAGCTATTGTCTTTGCATGCTCTACACGCAAATCTTCAAAGGTCATACCCTGATTTATGCCAAAAAGAAGTTGATCTTTATTTAATGTCTCTTCCAAACTGTTCAGTCGATAAAGCTCTTCCTTGCATCTTATAAGCCATCTGGTGGTTCTGTCAACGGACTTCTTAGCGTAATCATAATCCGAAGGGTAGGGTATACACTCATCAAAAGCCATAGCAATGGTGGAACCAAGATTTGACTGAATCTGCATACTTTCTTCAGGTCCCATAAAAATCTTTCTTCCGTCAATATGAGAACTGAAGTAAACGCCCTCTTCTTTTATTTTTCTAAGTCCTGCAAGAGAAAATACCTGAAAACCTCCGGAGTCTGTTAACACAGGCCCCTTCCATGTGGTAAATTTTCTGATACCACCCATCTCTCTAACCAGACCATCACCCGGTCTTACATGAAGATGGTAGGTATTGCAAAGCAGAACCTGTGTACTGATATCTTCCAAATCAGGTACACTCACAGCCCCCTTTATGGCTCCTACTGTCCCAACATTCATAAAAACCGGTGTTTCTATGGTTCCATGAACAGTTTCCATAACAGCTGACTTAGCAAGGCCGTCCTGATACTGTACCTTGTACTTGGCTTTACTCATGTAACGCACCCTTCCTTTTTACATATACAGCTTACATATATAGGAAAATCCTTTTCGCCACCCTTTTTTAAGCTATTTTTGATCTCTTAAAGACAAAAAAAAGCAAGAAGGCAACGATACGACGAATTATAACACAACCCTTCCTGCTTTTACAAGTATTATTTTGTTAAGATTGTACCGGGTATTGCTTCTCTTTACTGTACGGGCAGAATCACATTAAAGGTAATTGTATCTTCTGCATACGTAACATTTATCTTTCCCTTACATCCCTTTATACAGGCTTCTGCTAAAGAGAGACCTATGCCATATCCCTTCTTTTCACTGTTATGAGACTCATCGGCACGATAAAATCTGTCGAAAAATCTGCTGTAATCAAGATTTTTACCTTCTGCATAGGTATTGCTTACACTTAAGAATACCTTTTTTCCTTTTTTATGAGACTCAACTTTTATTGTACCTTCGTCGTCACAGTACTTTATGGCATTGTCCGTAAGCACGGAAACAACCTCTCTAAGTCCGTTTTTATCGCTTTTTATGGTTATATTTTCTTCTATTTTAGTTTCTAAAGTCTTTCCGCTCTGCACTGCAACCGTTTTAAAAGAATCAACCTCAGTTTGAATAAGTTCTGAAAAATCAAATTCCACTATCTCTACGTTCTTTTTTTCATCAGCCTTAGCCAGAGTTATAAGCTCTCCTATAAGCTTAGTCATCCTTTCAACCTGATTCTTTATACTTTTTGTCCACTCTGATTCTCCGGATACCATTTCCACTACCTCTGTATTAGCAGAAATTATCGCAAGAGGCGTCTTTAACTCATGACCTGCATTGGTTATAAACATCTTCTGTTTCTCGTAATTCTCAACGAAAGACCTGACCACTCTTTTGGACATGATTGATACAAGAAGAAAAAATACCATGAAGCAGATAAGTACGATAATAATCGTAAAATCTTTTACAACATTTACATTTTCCATACGTGAGGTTGCATCCACAAATACCACAAGACTGTTTCCATTATCCATATTTGAAATCTTGTAATAATATACAAATCCTTTTTTTTCAAGTATCCCTTCTCTGTCTCCGGAAGACAGGAGTTTCTTGAAAAAGTTTGGATTCTTTTCAATATCCAGAGCTTCATTGGCATAATCAAAGGCTTTATCAGAGGATACGGTAGTTATCCTGTCCATATTTAGGTACTCGATTTTACCCTCACTCGATACACTTATACTGAAAAAACGTATTTCGTTTCTTGACTCTTTGTTTATCCTAAAAGCCCGAAAATCCTCATCTTTATCATCGTAGCTCGGTAACTTACCATCACTGCTACTTATTAATGTTACCAGTGAGTGAAGATTATTCACGGTATTATAATAAACATAAATATTTATTGGAATAGCAGCTAAAAGTAACACAAAAAGAGCTGACGCTGTTGCTATTATAATAAATTTTCTTTGAAATTTTCTAACCATGGCTTCACCTTTTTTCGGAGGTTATCATGAAATTATTTTTAGTGTAAAATCTCCGCCTTCTTCTCCTTCAATCTGGATATTTGCATCTATTGCTCTTAATTTATCTCTTAAAAATGAGACGTATACCCAGACTACATCCTCATTTGCATTATCTTCTTCTCTCCAGACATTATTGAAAAGTTCCTTTGTACTTAGAGCCTTGTCTACATTTAACATAAAAAGTTCCATAAGCTTTGTTTCTTTTTTTGCAAGACCTATGGAATTCTCACTGCTTATAGATTGCTCTTCTGTGTCAAGTACCACACTTCCCACACTGATTTGCTTAGGCATGTACTTGTTTACCCTTCTCATCATGGAGTTGATACGTGCTATCAACTCTTTCATGGAAAATGGTTTAGCCAGGTAATCGTCAGCTCCCGCATCCAGTCCTACGACCCTATCATCAACCTCGGACTTTGCAGTCAAAAAGAGGGCAGGCGTTACATTTCCCATAGCTCTAAGATTTTTTAAAGCAGAAACTCCATCAAGCTTTGGCATCATGATATCAAATATCATACAATTATAAACTCCTGTTTTTGCTTTTTCTACAGCCTCCTCGCCGTCGTAAACAGCATCTACACTAAACCCTTCATGTGTTAAAACTGCCACTAACGCTCTTGATAATTCCTTCTCATCTTCAGCAAGTAATATCTTCATAGGTGCACTTCACCTCCGTTATTGTTTTTTGTGAATCAGATTCTTGATGGTCTGCATGGAAACATCGCAGGCCGCCATATCATCTGCAACTCTTTTTAATTCGCTAACTATAAGTTCCTGGTTTTCAACATTCTTTTTATATTTAAGCTGATGCTCAAGGGCTGCCCATGAGTCCATGGCTATAGTTCTTAGTTGCAATTCAACATAGTACTTTCCGGGAAAATTTCCCTTGACATCCTCTCTGTCCCATGTAACTTCGAGTATAGCATGGTAGCTTCTGTATCCGTTTGGTTTAGAATGCCTTATATAATCCTTTTCATTAATAATCGATACATAAGGGATACTCTTAATAAATTCCAGATTTTCAAATATATCATCCACAAATGATGTAACTATACGTATACCTATGGCATCTTTTAGTTCAACGAGGGCTGAATGTACATCCTCCTGTAATCCCTTTCTTTGACACTTTTCTCTCATGCTCTCATCTGACTTTATTCGACAACTTAAATGCTCATAAACTTTTGTACCGTTTTGTGCATAATAGCTTTCATTATTATCTTTTATTCTTCTTATAAGATCATCAGCAATCTCATGTAAGGTTTGTTCATAATCTTGATATATGCTCATAAGCGATTTCCTTTTTTATACTTTTTTTGTTAACTCAGTCGGGGATTAAATACCGACTGAATTAAATATAATTGGAATATTTGTATATAGTGTGAAATTGTTGTGTCAAATCAGCGTGTTTTTCTTTACTATTCAGTCTTATTCTGTTATTATCTTTGAGTCATGATGAATTTTAATGAAAGGCTGATATAATGAATAATAATCAAACATTTAACTATAAAGGCGCTATATTTGACATGGACGGAACACTACTTGACTCCATGTTTCTCTGGGACATAGCTTGTAATAAGTATCTTACTGACAGGCAGATAACACCTGAAGATAATCTGGCTGAAAAGTTTAAAACCATGACTCTTACTGAAGCTGCCCACTATTACCGGGAGCGCTACGGCATTACCGACTCCGTAGAAAAAATATGTGATGATATCAATGCCATGATTCACTACGCTTATACCCATGATGTAGTTGAAAAACCAGGTGCCCTTAACTTTGTAAAGTCACTTTATGAAAAGGGTGTAAAGCTTTATGTCGCTTCAGCGACAGATACAGCCCTCGTTAAGGATGCATTTACTCATGCAGGTTTAATCAGGTACTTTGATGGTTTTCTTTCAACTCAGGATACAGGAATTTCTAAAAGAGATTCTCATATATATGACTTGGCAGTCCAAAAAATGGGACTCACAAAAAATGAGGTCCATATATTCGAGGATTCCTTCTTTGCCATAAAAACCTGTGTTGATGCAGGCTACCGTGTAACTGCCATGGATGATATATCTTCAAAGGATGATGTAGAGCAGATAAAATCCATGGTTGACCGCTACATATATTCATTTGAAGAGGTTATGGGTGATAACTCCTAATATTTATTAATAATTATTATCAGGACTTCTGCATCACAGCTTTAGAGACTCCGACTGAGTTAAAGTATCACTTAACATAAGGAGCAAAAAGCTCATCAAGTGTTAATGTATCCGGAACACTTTTTGCATTTTCTAACTTAGAGGACAGAATCTCATAAAGCACTTCCTCTGCGTCAGATGCGTCAGTAACTTCGATATCCTCTATATCAGTTATCTCATCTGCTTCGATAACCGAAGCTCTTTTTACATTACTTCCATCTGAAGGTGATTGAAAAACACTAACTGAATTAAGGTTCGCTTCAACCGGTTGCAAGGTAGCTGCAACTTCCACCCTTTTTGTTTCAGCAACAGGTATCGATGTTTTAATATAATTTGAGGGTTTACATTCTACTACAGTAGCATTAACAATCTTACCTTCTACCGGCTCCCTGATAATTGGTTCTGCAGGTTTAGTCGGTTTAATATAGTTTACCATATTTTTAGGCTCTACAGGTTCCCTGAAGGTCGCTTCTTTAGGCTCTACAGGCTCCCTGAAGGCTGCTTCTTTAGGCTCTACAGGTTCCCTTAAGGCTACTTCTTTAGGCTCTACAGGTTCCTTTGGTTTTATTATCTTTCCCTTAAGAGGATTCTTTATCTTCATTCTTTTCTCCATTTCAACTAAACTATGACATCAATTCTTCAGCAAAACGGGATATAACAGCATCTTTATTGAATCTGGTTTTTGTAAAATATATATGAAGATACTGCTTAGCTCTGGTCATACTTACATAGAAAAGTCTTCTTTCCTCTTCTATATCTTCTTCTAAAACTGCTTTATTGTGAGGGATAATACCTTCATTTGCGTCCGGTATTATTACACAACGGTACTCAAGACCTTTACTGGAGTGCATAGTCTGTATGATAACAGCTTCCTCCTTGTTTTCCCTCATGCTTTTATTTCTTGCAGCTTTTTGCTCCTCTAATTGTAAAGTATATTCATCTATAAAGTCAAACCATTCTTTATAAGAATCAAACTCCTTCGCAAGTGCTAAGAGTTCATCCATTAGCCCCATCATGTCATCGGGCTTAATATTTATTTTCTCAGCATAATCCTTGATATAACCATCATAACCAATTCCACGTCGTATGAAATTTACTCCTGCGTAGGGCTTTAGTGATGATAAATATTTCATATCCTTTACAAATTTATCAAGTCTCTCAAGCATCCACTCCTTTTCTTCGTAAAAGTCATAAATTTCGTTAATATCAACCTCCGGTGATGAAAAAACATTTCTGTTTATATATCTGTTAGGGCGATTATATACTCTCAGATAATGATTTCTGTCTGAACTTCCGAGTGCAATCTTTATATAACTTAGTATATCTTTTACTATCCAATGCTCATAGATATTTGGCACATTATCCTTCATAAAAAATGGGATATTGTGGGAACTAAGCTTTGAAACCACAGTTCTAGCCAGTGCATTGGTACGAAAAAGAATCGATATATCACCATAATTTAAGCCTGCTTCACGGTATGACATGATATCATAAAGTATCTTATCGCTTTCTTCTTTTAAATTTTCGAATTCCTGAATTTCTATATACGGATTAATCTTTTCATAAGCCTCCTCATCTGAAAGTCCCTTGATTTTTTCCTCAAGATTAGATGACAAAGTCTTCTTCATGCGATTTTCATTGAAACCGATAACCTTTGCAGAGGCATCTACAATATTTGGTGTACATCGGTAATTTGTTCCCAAAAGCACTTTTTTTGCATCCGGAAACTCCTCTAAAAAAAGCTGCATTATGTCGGGACGTGCTCCTCTGAAGCCATATATAGACTGGTCATCATCACCCACTATAAAAACATTTTTCTCTTTTCCTGTTAACTGCTTTAATATATTATATTGAAGCATATTTACATCTTGAAATTCATCAACCAGGATGTACCGAAAATAGGACTGCCACTTTTTAAGAAGATCTTTTCTTGCATCAAAAAGCTCATATGTAAATATAAGCATGTCGTCAAAATCTATTTTTTTATGATCTCTTATCCATTTCGAATATTTATTATATATCTGCTTGAAAAGCTTTTCGGGACACCCAAGAGAATAAAAATCATCTATATCAATCTTACTAGATTTGACAAAACTAATTTGAGATGAAACATCCTTTACAAATTCATTTTCATCCCTTATTTCAAAGTCCTGCACCCCTGATATAAATTCTTTTAGAAGTGCAAACTTTTCATTTTCTTTTAAAATATTATCTGTGGTATATCCATAGTGAACCTTTAGAATTGTAAAGAAAATCGAGTGAAATGTACCGAAGTGAACCTTATGTAAACCTGTCTTTTTCTTTTCCGAAGCAGTGCCATTTAAAAATCTCCATTTCATCTCATGTGCAGCTGCTCTGGTAAATGTAACGACAAGTATATGCTCCGGCTTTACACCTGAATTAATAAGATAATCCACTCTTTCTGTAATAACCCTGGTCTTACCTGATCCAGGACCGGCAAGTACAAGCATGGGTCCCTTTATATGGGTTACAGCTTCCCTCTGTGAGGGACTTAATTCTTTAAGTCTATTCAAAATTAAACCTCATTTTTTAAATTCGTTTAGATAGTAGATTATATCATACTTTTAAATTCGGGTCAGACTCTAATTAAAGAATCTGACCCGATACATGTGCACTTATATTATTTACTTTATGAAAGCTTTTCAATTCCTTTTCTGATACGATTACAGGTTTCTTCTTTTCCGAGAATTTCAACTATCTCATATGCTCCTCCCGGAGTAACCTGCTTTCCTGAAACTGCAGTTCTTAGCGGCCATAAGCAAAGACCGTTCTTTATCTCTTTCTCTGCTATATAATCCTTGCAGAGCTTCTCTATGCCTTCTCTGCTGTAATCTGTTAAAGCCTCGAATCTGGGAAGAAGATCCTTAAGTGTAACAAGTGAGTTTTCAGGATTTGTCTTCATTTTCTTATGAGTGTAAAGAGCTATGTCGTAATCAGGAAGTTCATCAAAGAAATCTATCTTTTCAGGAATTTCTGTAAATACTTCGATACGACTTTTAACAAGGTCAGCAATCATCTTCTTATCGTAAGGAGCCTTTACTGCCTTTTCAACCTCAGGTAGTGCGTACTCGTAGTACTTCTCATCATCCATCTTCTTTATGTACTCGCCATTCATCCACTTAAGCTTAACTATATCAAATACAGCCGGCGATTTGTTGATACGCTTATAATCAAAGCACTTGCAAAGCTCTTCGAGACTAAAGATTTCCCTTTCTTCCTCAGGACTCCAACCGAGAAGCGCCACAAAGTTTATAACAGCTTCCGGTAAAAATCCCTGCTCGAGTAAGTCTTCTACAGAAGAATGTCCGCTTCTCTTTGAAAGCTTTTTATGATTCTCATCTGTAATAACAGGACAATGAATGTAGGTTGGTATATCCCATCCAAATGCTTCATAAAGTCTGTTGTACTTAGGGGCACTTGAAAGATACTCATTTCCTCTTACTACATGAGTGATTTCCATAAGGTGATCATCCACAACATTTGCAAAGTTATAAGTAGGATATCCGTCTGATTTGATAAGAATCATATCATCGAGTTCTGAATTATCCACCTCGATTTCTCCAAATACAACATCATCAAACTTAGTTGTACCTGTTGTAGGATTATTCTGTCTTATAACATAAGGTACACCGGCATCTAACTTTTCCTGTATCTCCTCGGGAGTAAGAGAAAGACAGTGCTTATCGTACTTTGCAATCTCCTTACCTGACTCTGTTGTCTCACTACCTCTGAGACTGTCAAGCCTCTCCTTGGTGCAGAAGCAGTAATAAGCTTCACCCTTTTCTACAAGTTGCTTAGCATAATCCATGTAAACGCCTGTGGCCATACGCTCACTCTGAACATATGGTCCGTAACCACCATCCTTATCAGGACCCTCATCGTGCTCTAATCCTGTGACGCGCATGGTTTTATAGATAATATCTAGTGCCTCTGCTACGTATCTTTCCTGATCCGTATCCTCTATACGAAGGACAAATGTACCGTCCTCGTGCTTTGCAATCAAATATTCATAAAGTGCGGTTCTTAAATTACCTATATGCATTCTTCCCGTAGGAGAAGGTGCAAATCTGGTACGAACCTTACCTGTGTTACTCATAATTGTGCTCTTGCCTCCAAAATCTAATTATTCTGCCTTTACGAGAAGCGACTCACCCGTCATCTCCTTAGGCTGTGGCATATCCATAATTTCAAGAAGTGTAGGTACTATATCGCAAAGTCTTCCGCCCTCACGAAGTGTGTAGGCAGGATCGTAATTAACAAGTACAAAAGGAACAGGATTGGTTGTGTGAGCTGTGTGTGGCTCTCCTGTTTCGTAATTAACCATCTGCTCTGCATTACCATGATCAGCACAGATGAACAGAACTCCATCCATCTCCTTAACAGCCTCAACTGCTGTTCCTACAAAGCTGTCAACCTTCTCAATAGCTTCCACTGCAGCTTCTAAGACTCCTGTATGTCCTACCATATCAGGGTTTGCGAAGTTTATGATGATAACGTCGTACTCACCTGATTTAATCGCTGCATTTAACTTCTCGCTAACCTCAGGAGCGCTCATCTCCGGCTTTAAGTCGTAAGTTGCAACCGCAGGTGAATTAACAAGGATTCTGTCTTCACCTTCATTTGGTTCTTCAATACCGCCGTTAAAGAAAAATGTTACGTGTGCATACTTCTCTGTCTCAGCGAGACGAAGCTGCTTAAGATTATTAGCTGCAAGATACTCTCCAAATGTATTGGTGATTTCTTCTTTCTTAAATGCTACATACTTATTTGGAATGGTTTCATCATAATCCTTGAAGCATACATATGTGAGTGGCATAAATCCATTTGCTCTCTTAAGATAAGATATATCCTTTGTAGGCTCAGCTATCTCACCCTTAGGCTCAAGCTCTGAGTCAGGCATACAAAATGCCTTTGTAATCTCTCTTGCACGGTCAGGACGGAAGTTAAAGAATATAACTGAATCATTTGGTTTTACTACAGAGATTGGATTTCCTGCTTCGTCTGTAATAACAGTAGGAAGTACGAACTCATCTGTTACACCATTATCGTATGAATCCTGCATAGCCTGAACAGGATCTGTTGCCTTAACTCCTTCTCCGATAACAAGTGAATCATATGCCTTCTGAATTCTGTCCCAGTTATTATCACGATCCATGGCATAGTAACGACCTGAAAGTGATGCAACCTTACCAACGCCGATTTCAACAGTCTTATCAACAAGCTCCTGTAGATAATCCTTACCTGATGCAGGTGGTGTATCTCTTCCGTCGAAGAATGGGTGAATGTATACATTTTCAAAATTTTCTTTCTTACACATCTCAAGAATTGCATAAAGATGTGTATTGTGGCTGTGAACACCGCCGTCTGACAAAAGTCCCCAGATATGAAGATCTGAAGAGTTTTCCTTACAATTATTTATAGCACGGAGAAGCTCTTCATTCTTAAAAAATACTCCGTCATTAATAAACTTTGTTATAAGTGTTAGATCCTGATATATGATTCTTCCGGAACCGATATTCATATGTCCGACTTCAGAATTTCCCATCTGTCCGTCAGGGAGACCAACATAACTTCCGGATGCATATCCCTTTACGTAAGGATAGGTTTCTTTAAGAGAATCCATGACCGGTGTTTTTGCCATGTAAATAGCGTTTGACTCTGTTCTTTCAGAAACACCATAACCATCGAGAACCATTAATACTACAGGTTTTTGTTTCATTTTACTTTCCTCCAAAATGATAATAAAAATAAGATTTATAGTTATATCTAATGCCTATAATCAACAAACTTTTTAAATCTTACCTCGGCTTTTGTGAGTACAAGCCGAGTGCTTGTCTATAGTAGCATTTTTTGAAGGATTACGCAAGAAGAAGTTGGCTATGTGTCTCATTCGTATATATCATAAAGATCCGTTTATTATGAACTTATTCTCCTTATGCGTTTACGGGCTGTAGTAATTGCATCCTTTGGACATACGAGCTTACATAGATGACAACCCACGCATTTGTTTCCGATAAGTTTTTCGGCTTACGTTCTTCAAACTCTATTGCCTGATGTCCTCCATCATTGCAGGAGATAACACACCTTCCGCATCCTACGCACTTCGTAAGATCAAAAGCCGGAAATAGTATCGTATCTCTCTCAAATACATCTGTGGTGTCACTTACCACATCCAGTCCTGCACCTATAATTTAAGCTTTGCCAAAACCGGTATGGAGACACTTCTTTTTGCAGCTTTTGTAAATCTTTCAAAAAGTTCGGGTACCTGACCAATATCAGAGCCAAGACCTTCCTCCTGCATATTGGGACATGAAAAATTGAGTTCCACAACATCCGCACCATTTTCCTCACAAAGCTTGCTAAGTGTTTCCCATTCCTCTTCATTCTGTCCCATAATCGAAACAAATATAACCTTACCAGGATAATCCTTTTTCAGTCGTCTGATAATCTCCATATTTTCTACAATACTATGATCTGAAAGCTGCTCGATATTTTTAAATCCTATTAAACTGCCGTTGTCACCCTTTATCGCAGAAAATCTTGGAGAAGCCTCATGTATATCAAGTGTACATATTGTTTTAAAGCATGCTCCTGCCCACCCTGCTTCAAAGGCTCTTGCACACATATCATACGTAGATGCTACTACCGATGACGATAAAAGGAACGGATTCTCAAGAGGTACTCCGCATAAATTGCATTGCAATTTTTCCTCATCCTCCGGAAAATCGATTTCAGCATTTTGTCGAACTTTCTCATAAAGCACATTCATCAAATGTTTTATAGAAACGCGTCCACTGTTTACGCATGCATCCTCACATAGAGCCTCGCAAGTTTCACACATATTTTTATCAGGAAGCTTTAGTGCTGCCACATCCTGATTATCAAACCATATTTCTTGCAGGGCTTTGGCAGGATCCATGACAGGACATGAATTACTACATGGTGCATCTTTACATAGCATACATGAAATCATATCCGAGCGCTTTATATAAGGTTTTATCAGCATAATGAAATACGCTCCTTTTTTATCATATTAGTTTAATTCTCAAAAATCCCCTACTTACACCTTGAGGATTATTTTATAATATCTAACATGAGAATTCTTTTATAATTTTTACATTGATATATCGGGTGTTTTTTATTATAGTACTAGTAGATAGTTTTATCCTGAATAGGTAAATAGTTTTATTATTTCGTATGTAAAACAAATGGAGGTAAATCATGAATATACCAAAAGACCCGGTTATGCTTCTTAGTTATATAAATACTCAATTGAGAGATAATTATAAGAATCTCTCTGATTTATGTGCAAGCTTGAATATTTCCGAAAAAGAATTGACGGAAGATCTTTCAAAAATCAATTATATTTACAATCCAACCCTAAACAGATTCGAGGCTTTGTAAGTATTAACAGTATTATCAGTAAAATCGCAGGTTACATTTACCGGATCAAGAGCCCTCATCATGTGGACACCACTTGTATCATTCATGACGAAGTTCTCACCTACGTTGAGTATACCCTCTTCCGGATGGATGAAGGATGAGTAGATTTCCAAGGTGCCATTAGTTGTAAACTTGCATCCATTTAGGTGGAGGGTTGAGTTTCTTAAGTAAAAATCCCCATCATAGACTTCATCTTTTTCTATTGTTACTGATGAATCTCTTATCGTTAGTTCTTTGTTGGTTATTTTATCAAAACCTCTTATGATGTCTGCCTTTATTTCATTGTTCTTAAAGTATACTCCTACACTTGATTCTGCGTCAAGAGTGTAAAAATCTATAGGTGTTGAACTATTATTAAGATTTATAATCTGATTTTTATCACCTTTGAACCTGACTATTGCTTTACTAAAAATCGTATTATATTTTTAATCGGACACTTTCTGGTTTTTCCAGCAGTATAAGTAACCTGAGCTGTGTTACCTGACAACTTAAGCGTCACTTAGGCATTCTGAGCGATATATAGCTGATTAGGATTAATAGATTTTATTATAGTCATAAGGAAAGCACCCCCAACAAGTAAAATTTTGTTAAGAGTGCTTGCATATCAGCTTAATGGAACTAAACTGCAAATTCATATTCAGTTTTACTTAAGTATTCCCAACTGGGGCTAAAAATGCTATTTCTTGCTCGTTACTACCGTAACCCGCTACCCTCACCCTCATCAACTAACTCTGCTCTGCAGAGAGGTGATTCAGGTTCGGGATGGTGGTAAGATTTAGTTGATTGGTTTTGATTGAGCAGGGGTTGGTGGTGCTAAGGTATTGACAATCATTTAATATTCCAACTTCTGTGAAGTCAATTTTTGAATAAAATCATTAAAATTCTTTGCAATTATTTTTTCATAACCTCTTTCAAGACAATCCATTGGAATCGAATATATTTCATTACTTCTCTTGTCAAAAGCAAATGCCATACCGCAACCATCTGACGCAAAAAGAATTAACTCATCTAAATCTTTCATCTCGTCAACATAAAACCCAATATCATTAATACTCCAAAAATCTATATAATTATACCCGACTTCTCCATATCCACCATCAACAGCTTTTAAAATATTTCTAAAATCTTCAGGGAAATGCCAGTTTATTTCATTTTCAAAATCAGTAATATATTTCTCAGATAAACCTACTGATTCATTTGTCTTTATTTTCTGTACTATTTCTTGTATATTCATATTTTCAATCCAATCCTTTCTTTACCTCATCTCGTATTTTATTCCACCACGGAGTTACATAACTTCTATGAACTTGTGATTGAATTGCAACTTTATTACTAATATCAGTTGGGCTTCCACCCATTTTAACTGGCTCAATTTCATGAATTTCTAATCCATTATTTGCATAATACGGGTCATCCGCCCTAAGCTTTCTATTAAAATTATTTGCAGTACCCCTAACCTCAGTATAGTTTTCTCCTTCAAGGAATGTCCACACCTTGTTTTTATCAGGAACAGGAACATAATCGTCAGGATAGTCCGACCAATCCAGGATTCTAAAAGTACCTTTTTCTTTATCAATTATTTCTACTCTAGTTCCACTTCTAAACCCACTTACAGCCTTCTCAACAACCCCATCAACAACTGTACTATCTTTTACTATTTCACTCTCCGAAGCCTGAACTTCTTCGATTATACTTTTAGCTTGAGATTTGGTTAAAGGTTTTCCGGTTCTTTCAGTTGTCTTTAAAGCAGCTTCGGATATATCTCTGGTTACATTTAAGTTATCTGTTGGTATACCGGTTTCAAATTCTGTTAATGCCTCGGTCTCTGATATGTCCTTTAAGCTAGTAAGTGCCTCCTGCTTGTTTGTTATCTGTAAAACTTTGGTAAGGCACTCGTTTCCTTCCAGTTCCTCGGGTGAATATTGGGATGTGTACTTTGCTATAGAAGATACCTGCTCAGAATCTGTTAACAGGCTTGTATCCGTTAGTCCCTTAATAGCTGTTATTGTAAGTATAAATAGTACTGCATTCTTAGCCAGTATACGTGCTTTTTCGTATTTATTCAATGATGAAATAATGGTTTTTACTGTATCACTTATAACTACGCCTGCAATTATTACTGATACAACGGCTAGAATCGCTCTGATTAGTGTTCCAAAGGTACTAATTATTCCCAATAAAACTTCCGGTGCCAGTACCATTAATGGTACACCTATTGCAATTCCTGTGATGGATATTCCTGCAATTACTTCCTGAAATGTTTCATTATGAAATAACTCCTTAGTTGAATCAACAACTTCCTTAAATGCGTCACATACGCCTGAAGCAATTGCTATTGTCATCCTTGAAAATGAGGTCTTTAAGTCGTCATTTGTTATATAATCGGCATAATCAGGATCTACGTTTAACTTTGATGAATCATTAACAAGATTTACATAGTGAGGGCCGTCATTAACAAAGCCTAAACTTACATTTCCCTCTGACATGTCAAAGCAGCCGTTTTCGGAGTATTGTCCAAATGAACCACCTACTGATATATATCCGTTTTTAAGAAGTAATGATTGATTATTAACGGTATTATCAGTAAAATCGCAGGTTACATTCACCCGATCAAGAGGCCTCATCATGTGGACACCACTTGTATCGTTCATAACGAAGTTTTCACCTACGTTGAGTATACCCTCTTCCGGATGAATGAAGGATGAGTAGATTTCCAAGGTGCCATTAGTTGTAAACTTACATCCATTTAGGTGCAGAGTTGAGTTTCTTAAGTAAAAATCCCCATCATAAACTTCATCTTTTTCTATTGTTACTGATGAATCTCTTATCGTTAGCTCTTTGTTGGTTATTTTATCAAAACCTCTTATGATGTCAGCCTTTATTTCATTGTTCTTAAAGTATACTCCTACACTCGATTCTGCGTCAAGAGTGTAAAAATCTATAGGTGTTGAGCTGTTATTAAGATTTATAATCTGATTCTTATCACCTGTAAACCTGACTATTGCTTTACTAAAAATCGTATTATAAGTAGAACCCTTTGATTGCTTTAGATTGCCCTTTAAATCTATGATACCACCGTACTTTTCACCATATATACCTGCATATGAATCCTCTATCTTTGAACGTATGATAAAATCCCCATCTATGCCCAAATAAGAATATCTTCCAAAGAGTCGTAAACCTGCATATTTCTTTATTAGAAGGTCACCACCTATGTTTACTGCATCTCCTGAATCTATTGATAAATATCCACTGATTGCATAATAATCTTCATTTACAATTAATTGACCATTGTCAACGTTTGTATCTGAATTTTGATAGAAATCATTCTCGATTGTTAAAAATGCTTCTTCGCATACAGTTAATTTATCATCAGAATAGTAATCCCCTTTTATAGTATAGTTAGCTCCGTTCAGTACAAAAACTTCACCACTGTTATAGAAATCATTATCACAGACTCCATCAGACTCGATATAAAGCTCATCAAAGTAAAATTCAGGATATGAAGAGCACTTCTCAGCGGACTTTAATGTTTTACCTGTCGCACACTCAGGTAAGTTTACACTGCAGCTTTCTGAAAGATTGACATTCCCCATATTTTCAAGAAATTTTAAATCTGCATTCTGCGGTTTGCTACTCACAAAATCGAAGGTAAAATCATCTTCAACTTCAATGTTATCATCTGTTTGTATGATATCTCCGTGCAGTTTTACTTTTCCATTTTTAAACCATGATTTAGCCTGACATAATGTATCTAATCTAAATTCTTTATAAACTTCTAATTCTGATTTTTCACTATAAAGATTGATATCTGAGTTATTTTTAAACTCGAAACTTCCATTTATTTTAAGTACATTATCATGCAAGCTCCATCTTGAATAATCACTTGCACCCTTATCTTCACCGATTGTTGAATCAATCACCAAATCATAATCAAGGCAAGTATCACACTCTATATCCTGGTAGAAAAGATTTAAAAATAGGGTACTCCTATTTGAATTGTTTAAGTTTTCAGATTGTTCTTTGTTTTCTGAATTATCTATATTCTCAGAATCATCTATACTTTCAGAATCCTTTATACATTCTGACTTATTTATATTTATCTTATTCAAATCTGTTATGCAATATCCACAGATTTTATTAGGTAGGGTGACACTTCTGCAATTCTCAGTATGAAGATGACCTACATTTATTATATCATTTGGCTTTACATTTAAGGATTGATCTTTTCCCGTCAAGTAAATATCACTCCACCGCTCAGCCCAAAAGGCATAATCAGGTGCTTGTGCGTGATCATTATAATCACCCTTTATATATAAACATCCTCCATATATTTCATGCTTTGATATAGAATAATTTTCAAAGTTTTTCCCAGTATCTATCACTCCACCGGATAGTGCCAGTATGATATCATCTTTTACTTTAAAATCACCTTTACATTTCACACCGCCCTCAAGGAGTATTGAATTTCTATAATTACTTTCAATTGTCGATTTATATTCATTATCTGATTCGTATCCACTATTTACAATCTCTACGTCTCCAGCTGCAAAAAGCGATGCGCCCTTCTTGATTTCAGTAAAATAATAAGAATCCCTGCTATCTGCTGCGTCGATTACAAGATTACCGGAAGTATAGAGACTTGGTTTGTTAAAATCACTTTCAAAATCTTCTCTTTGATTTCCTAATAAACCAATATTTTCCTTTAAGGTTACATTACCATCTACGGTTAAAGTATGAGTTTTAAAGTCCCAAAAATCTCCCTCGATTATTATATTGTCTTTTATAATCTCATCCTGTATAAAGTATTGTTTTTTCAAGTAATAAATATGTATATTTTCTGATGTAGAAATATTTTCTGATCTTGAATCAATATCATTATCCGGGAAACACACTTTATCAAATCCTCTTAAAGATTCCGCAGAAAGATCAGTTTCAAATTCAACCTTACTCGCTCTCTTTAAATCCAGAATTCCCAGATTTTCGGTATAATTATTATCTACATGCTGTTTTAAATTTCCTGTAAATAAAAGGATTGAATCCTCACCAAATTTGAGAACTTCTTTTGGGGTTGAATTATTATTAAAATAATTATGTACTATATCATTATCATATCGGATGTTTGAATTTGAGTTGATTAAATTATTATTGATTAAATCATCATTTGACACTCTCTCAATTTCATTGACATTTATATTCCGTTTTAATTCTATGGATGCATTATTATAAAAAGCCTCATGATAATAATTCCGATCTACAGTTATATTTACATTTCCACCTATGAAGAAATTTGTACTCAACTTTCCTGATGAGTTTTTTTCATCTATATTTTCATACTTATCAATCGTTAAATAAATATGTGGATCATATGTTTTATAATAATTATCTAAAGAAATACTACCATCTTTTTCAATATTTATATCTTTTTTAAATATAGCTTCGGATGATGAAATTCTTACTTCTCCGCTTATAATGTCGATATCTTCTTTGAATATTGCCCTATCCATAGCTATAAGATTAACACCTGACAGGACAGTGTTATTTATCGACACTCTATCATTTATACGTATTTTATCTACAAAAATATCTGCACTTATATTTGAAAATTCGCATCTTCCCTCTACTTCAAATATGCTCTTCTGATTTTCATAATCTTCATCTCTTGAGCTAATCGAACCTCCAGTTGCTACGCATACTCCCTTTATACTTAAGCCTGTAATTCCTGTATTTATTGAGGTTTTATGGATACAAAGCTCTCCTGAGGATTCGTAGTAATTCCCGAGAACCGTAACTTTATAACCATTTGTATCAAGGTGTCCACCACAAAGATAAAGATTATTACATGTGATATCTTCAGCTAATATCATATCTGTATAGACATAAAGATCTGAAAAGTCTGTTGGAGTTGATGTTTCTTCCGGTATATCAGGTGTCTCTGTTGGATATACTATTACATCGGGAGTTTCTGTAGGTTTTGGGGTTATGCCCGGTATTTCTGTTATATCAGGTATTGTAATTGGGGCACTACTCTGAGTCGGAGTAATGGTTACCTCTGATACTGCAGCTTCTGATGTTACTAAAGGTGTAGCTATACTTGGTTTTGATGTGGGTAAAGATGTTGTTGTGGTTACACTTGGTTTTGATGTAGGTGTAGTTATACTTGATTCTGATGAAGGTGATGTAGTAAATGTAGGAATTACACTTGATTCCGGCGTAGGTGTTATGGTTTTCTCTATTTCACCACTTTCTTCATCATCATTCACAACATATTTCTCGTCATTATTGCACTCAAATAAAGACTCTTTTGTCTCAAAAAAGTCATCTTCATTTATCTCTGAAATTAATGCATTTTTCCCGGTTGCGGAAAATCCTATTTCTACCTTACTTCCGGGTGTCAGTATATTATTATAATCTAATGACGAAATTTTATAAGAATAAGTGTCATCTTCTTTTAACGAATTATCAATTATATTACCGTTCCATATGTTTTCTATTTTACCTGCAAACTTAAATGAAAATGACCAATCAGAAATTATTTTTTCACTAATGTTTTCAACTATTATCTTTCCTTCTATGTGCTTATTGTAAAATGATGTACTTTGAAAAGATATTTTAACAGATGGATTTCCATTAGAATCATAAAGAACTGTTGGCATGTAAGATTCAGTGGTAGACGTAGAAATATAATCGCCTTTTAGAATAAAAGAAGCAGGAGCACTTGGAACTTTATTTTCGCCCTTTATGATATATCCAAATGACATCTCTGAGCCCGGATTTATGAGATTATTATAATCCTGAGGTTTTAAATTATAACTGAAATAATTATTTAGACTTAAATCTTGAGCTAATTCTGAAGTTGAATCTGAATTTGATTCTGAGTTCTTATCTTTTTCAGAACTAAAATTATCATTTGTATCGTTATTTGATGTTGCATTATTACTTGAAGATTTTTGAAATGATTCGTAAGGCTCTTCTTCCTCGATTGAAGCATTCCATATGGACGTAATCTTCCCATCAACAGTAAAAGCAATATCTGATAAATCAACAGATTTTGAAGTATTATTCTTAATTTTTACTTCACAAACAGCTGAGTCTCCCCATTGACTTTGTGTATTAAAAGAAATACTTACGGAATCTTCGTATTTGTCGTTATGATAATATTCTCTTTGTTTTGCTTTAGTGAAAAAATCTAATGATTCAAATGTTCCTTCCTCTAAAGCAGTAACTTCACTTTCAGTATAATCAGAGGGAATATAAGAATTTAGGAATGAGGATTTGTGAGTTTCCTTGGCTAATGTAGTCTTTCCGTAAGCTTTATTTGTAAGATATGTGGTGGGCTGGATTATTATAAATCCGAGTATAAGCATGATAGATAATATTCTATATCTAAATATTTTATCGGTTTTGATATTGTTAAAATTTCTTTTTTGATTAGTATTCATTTTATGCTCCATTCTTCTTTTTTAAAATAATGAATAAAGTTTACCATTCATTTTATAAAAGTCAATATCTTTATATAATAATTCTGTTGACGTTAGCTTATATAAAGTTTATATTTACTAAGAATGATTCAAGTCGAAATAATAATAATTAACGGAGTTTAATATGATTAAAATAATTAATTTCCTAAAAAAAGAAGCTATGCTTACGGTGTCGGTTTTTGCTGCTGTAATTTCGCTTTTTATTACCCCACCTACAAAAGCTCTTCTTTCAGATATAGATTGGCATACTCTCGGTACACTTCTTATGATGCTTTGCGTACTTGAGGGCTTTAAGCAGGAAAATATATTTAAGCCCTTAATTAGTGTAAGCACAAAATTTAAGACTATGATTGGACTCTCTTTGTTTTTGATATTCAGTGTTTTTTTTACTTCAATGTTTGTAACAAACGATGTATCTCTTATAATATTTGTACCTCTAACGATTTTACTTTTCAAAGGTGGGAATAAAGAGCATTATATCCTCCCTGTAATTACCATGGAAAATATAGCGGCTATAAGAGGTTCTCTTTTGATGCCATTCGGAAGTCCTCAGAATCTGTTTTTATACTCAAAATCAGGAACCGGAGCACTAAACTTTATAATTCACATGTCACCTCTCTGTATAATGTCAGCTGTACTTTTAATAATATTTGTTTTTTTTCTTTACAAAAAAAACAGTAAAGAAAGGATATTTATTGACAGTAAAAAAGTTTCCGGAGAATGGAGCAAAGATGGACGTAAGAGAAGGATTGCTTACATAATACTTTTTGTTATAGTTCTTGCAACTATAGTCAGTCGTACAAACTATTGGTACATATCAGTAGCTATCGTAATAATAGCTATTTCGATAGTAAATATCAGATTGTTTAAAGATGTTGATTATGTACTTTTATTTACATTTTTATGCTTTTTTATATTCTCTTCTTCCATAGCATCTAACAGTGCTATATCAGAATTATTAAAGAAAATTGTTACCGGACATGAGTACTTCAGCACCATAATTCTAAGTCAGATAATCTCCAATGTTCCGGCTTCAATAGTGCTTTATCCCTTTTCAGAAAACTTTGCAGGGCTTATCTACGGTGCTGACACAGCAGGACTTTGCTCTATAATAGGCTCTCTTGCTTCAGTGATAAACTATCGCCTGTATGTTCGTGAATATCCGGGAAGCGGCAAGAAATTCTTAAAGACTTTTACTATTATTAGTTGGGTCTTTTTCATTATAGTAGTGGTGCCCGGTTATCTCTTAAGTGGATGGAAGTTTTTCTAAATTAATATTAATAATAGCGCTTAGAGTGCAGAAGATTTCCCCCATATTATTTACCTCTCTTAAACATTCTTCTAAATAAACATCTAATTCCAATAGATTATCTTTATTTATACTCTATAATTTTTCCAATAAAAAGGCAAGGTGATAAAAGAAAACCACCTTGCCTTTCACTATTGATTTGCTATTTAAAATTATAGTGTAATAGTTGTTTTCATCAGATATCTACGCCACCATCAACTCTTATAAGCTGACCATCGATAAATGATGATTCCTTGGTTGCAAGGAAGAGAGCTACTGAAGCAATCTCACTTCCGTCTGCAATTCTCTTAAGTGGTGAACGATCAATCATGAATCCACAAGCTGCTTCTCCGCCGGCAGAATCAAGCATTGCTGTACGTATAGCACCCGGCTGGATTCCGTTTACATGAATCTCCGGCCCAAGTTCATTAGCCATAGCCTTGGTTAAGCCGTTCATAGCATGCTTACTTGTACAGTATGCGATTGGTCCCCAGTGAGCTGCACAACCTGCTACAGAAGATGTGTTAATGATATAACCTTCTCCCTTTTCCTTCATGACAGGAGCAACAAGCTTTGTAAGTATAAATGCTGATGTTACATTTACATTCATAACCTCTGTGAACTCTTCCAAAGATAAGTCAAGAATCGGTGTAACACTAAGCTTTCCGGCATTGTTGAAGAGAATATCAACTGTTCCGTAAGCTTCCATAGTTGCATCAAATATTTTCTGAGGAGCTGTTAAATCACTTGTATCAGCTATTACATAAATAGCCTCTCCTCCATCAGCTTTGATCTGATCAACTACTGCCTTTGCTCTTTCTTCGTTTCTTCCGGTAACTACTACCTTAGCTCCTTCCTTCGCAAAGAGATAAGCTGTATCTCTTCCCATACCGGATGTTGAACCTGTGATAATTGCTACCTTTCCATCAAGTTTACCCATTTTTTTGCCTCCCAGTTTAAAATTATTATATTTTAAGCATTTAAAAATGCCAAAAACCACATCTGTCTACTATAAACTTTTGCCTGTAATTATCCATGGTGCAGGTTGATTTTCAAAAACATTTTTTGAAGTAAGATGTGAAACTGCAATCTGAATAATATTGACATCATTTAATCCATATTTGGCAAATGTATCGCTAATATTTGCTGCCACTTTAAAGTCAAGTGTATAAACAACAAATGTCATATTAGGATTTAATCCCTTTAGAAATTCTATTTCCTGCTCCATACTTGCTGATGCTACCAGCATGGTAGTATCGGGCACAGGAAGACCTTCCATGGTATCCTCTCCTACATGGTCTATAATAGTAACATTGGACACTCCGAATTTATTTACATTTTCTTCTAAAGTTTCTCTGTCACGCTCCTTGTACTCAACAGCTACTACACTGCCTTCACTGCTAATCATGGCTGCTTCAATTGCTATAGATTCGCCTGAAATTATACATAAATTTTTACTGTCTCCGATTTCCATTTTTGATAAAATAACCGAACGAATTTCAGAACCCACGTAACGCACAGAACCTGATGCAAATTTCTTGTTATCCATACCAAACTTTATAGTGGATCTGGCATTTGGATTAAGTATTATCATACCTGCGGAAGCATTGATTCCGCGATCTATCATCTCTGAGACCTTGTTTGTCTTAATCTCACCTGATGGCTCTGAACCCTCGTTGTAAATTATCTCGCAATCACCAAGTCCTACTTCCCACATCTTATAAAATATATCCTGATCTCCGGCCTCCGTAAATGCAAGCACACACTTATGACCCTCGACTGCAGGAATCAGACTTTTATTCTTTTTTGTTATGTCGAGAATTTTAACATGTTCAAGGTCAATATCTGTATTTGTCGAAAAGTATTCAAGCCATGAAAGAATACTTGAATTATTAAAAATATCCATATTTACCTCCATTTATTATATACACTTCTCAAGAAGCTCTTCCCACTTTTTATCTACATATGCCTGTGCAGCTTCTATAGTCCATTCATTTCCACTCTTGAAGCAATGTGCAAATCTTCCCTGAGTTTTCATAAATTCTTCTACCGGTAATTTTTTCTTTGGCTCGTATGTCAGATGATACTCACCTTCTACAACCTCGTAGATTGGCCATACACAGGTATCTATGGCCAGCTGACACATCTTCTTTAAGTCTTCTGCAGGATACTGCCATCCTCTTGGACATGGTGTAAGCACATTTACAAAGGTCGGACCTTCTACGTATATAGCTCTGTGAGCCTTCTCATGAAAATCCTTCATGCTGCCAAAAAGTGTTGTCTGTGCAACATAAGGTGAACCGTGCGCAACCATTATCTGTGTAAGATCCTTTTGATTCTGCTTTTTTCCAACTGACTCGGTTCCCGCCGGAGTTGTGGTCGCAGATGTAAACCTCGGTGTTGCTGATGAACGCTGAGTTCCTGTGTTCATGTAAGCATTATTATCATAGCAAAAATAAGTAAAGTCATGTCCTCTTTCAAATGCTCCGGATAATGACTGGAAGCCTATATCATAAGTTCCGCCGTCTCCACCGATAGCTAAGATTTTAACATTTTCATCCTCTTTTATAAGACCTTTTTTCTTTTTATATCTGTAAGCTGCCTCCACTCCTGAAGCTGTAGCGGATGCATTTTCAAACGCTGTATGGATGTATGAATCTTCCCATGCAGTAAATGGGTACTGGAATGAAGAAACCTCTAAGCATCCTGTAGCATTACATATAACAGCCCTGTCTCCCGGGTCAAGTGCACGAGTCATGGCTCTGCATACTATACCGGCACCACAGCCTGCGCAAAGTCTGTGTCCTGCGTGAAAGCGATCCGGCTTGCTCATTTCCTGTTTAAAATTATATGCCATGGTTTTCCTCCTATCTTTCTCTCTGACCCATGTGAACATAAACCTCGCCGACTTCTCCGGTTTCGACTATGCCCTTAAGTCTTTTATAAACACTCATTGCCTGCTCTACTGTGAAATCACGTCCTCCAAGGCCGTAAACTATGTCGACCATCTTAGGACGATTTTCCATATTTATGCAGGCTGCCGCTGTTTCTGCGAATAGAGGACCTCCATGTGCTGAAAATCCTTCGCTCTTATCCATACATGCCACTGCCTTGCATCCTGAAAGTGCATACATAAGCTCCTCAGCAGGGAAAGGTCTGAATACACGTATCTTTATAAGACCGGCTTTGACGCCCTCTTCTCTTAACTTATCCACTGCTACCTTAGCAGTACCGGCAGATGAACCGATGATAACCATGGCTATCTCTGCGTCCTCCATCTTGTACTCTTCAAAGAAGGAGTAACGTCTGCCAAATGTGTTGTAGAAGTCCTCTGCAACATCTAAAATTACCTTCTTTGCATTTTTCATAGCTTGAGCCTGAGCAACTCTTGCTTCCATGTAGTAAGGAGATATACCGTAAGGTCCTACTGCAAGTGGGTTTTCTTCTTTAAGAAGATAGTTTTCGGGTTTATACTCACCTACAAACTTCTTAACTGTCTCATCTTCCTCAAGCTCAATATTTTCGATAGCATGTGATGTTATAAATCCATCCTCACAAACCATGAGAGGAAGTCTTACACTCTCATGCTCAGCTATTCTGTGAGCCATAAGATAGTTATCATATACTTCCTGATTATTCTCAGCATAGAGCTGTATAAAACCTGAATCTCTCTCTGCCATGGAATCTGAATAATC
>JAEEGL014228972.1_pt1 | contig 110977 bp, 120 predicted proteins | sample 9134231 | NCBI WGS metagenome assembly JAEEGL01 (sample SAMN16246548, study PRJNA631951) | gut metagenome | biome: gut microbiome; feature: rumen; material: fiber-attached | host: Bos | place: Iran: Karaj | collected 2018-10
CGATAGCTCAGTTGGTAGAGCGCATCCATGGTAAGGATGAGGTCACGAGTTCAAATCTCGTTCGCGGCTCCATTTTTTATGCTAAAATATTTAGAAAAGGAGGAAAAAAGGTTCAATTTGAAAGGTAAAGTTGCTGTTGTCTCGGGCGCATCGTCTGGGCTCGGCAAGCAAATGGCACTTGCGTTCGCAAAGCAAGGTGCAGATCTCGCAATTTTGGCGCGCCGTGTTGAAAAATTAGAGGAATTTAAGCCAGAACTCATCGCAGCTGGCGCCAGCAAAGTAGTCGCCTACAAGTGCGATGTTACGGATACCGATAATATCAACGCCGTAGCTGCCGAAGTCGAGAAAGAATTTGGCAAGGTAGATATCCTGCTCAACTGCGCCGGCTCAGCTAAAAACAACGACGTCGTCAACATGACAGATGAAGAATGGGATTTTACCATCGCCACAGACGAAACCAGCGTCTTTAAGATGACCCGCGCTTTTGCCGCCATCATGAAAAAGAATAACTATGGCCGTATTATCAATATCGCTTCTATGTATGGCCTCGTTGGAAATACCGAGATTTACACTACTGCATATCACGCCTCAAAGGGTGCAGTGGTTAACTTCACCCGCGCCGTGGCTGCAGAGCTTGCATTAAGCGGCATTACCTGCAACGCAATCTGCCCAGGCTATTTTGAAACCGAACTTACCAAAGAGGTCCTAGACACCGAGCAATTCCAGACATTCGCTAGAACCCACGTTCCAATGCAACGCTACGGCAAACCAGGCGAACTCAACGCAGCAGCTGTGTTCCTAGCCTCCGACGAAGCCTCCTACGTAACCGGCGTTATCTTACCTGTAGACGGTGGCTACACCTGCATCTAATTGACTTAATTTATACCAGAAGCCTAGCTTCTTCTGGAGACAGTTCAACCGCGGTGCCCATTAACAGGCGCCGCGTTTCTTTTTCTCAAATTATTTACCAAAAAATAAGCCTGGTCCACTGGGAACCAGGCAAATTTTCAGTACGCACTATATCCGTTTGAGACACGGATCGAAGCGCTCACAATTGAAAGCAGCGCCATCAACGTCGCAAACAGATAGCAAAACCAGCACCCCGGTTTAAAAGGATCTGACAGAAAGAAAACCGGGTTTAAACCGATGATAAAAGAAGTCAGCATTAGAATTCCGCTGCAGTCGTCATGCTCCGCAATGAAATATACGACAGACAAAACAAACACTGCAACCGAGACCCAAAACGCCGCCCAATAATAGCCGAGCAACAACAGGATAAACTGAGCGAACCACTCAGCAATGAGAATGAAATCGGTGAAAATAAGCTCCCGATTCCATCTCTTCTTTTCAGATCTTTCTTTCATATTCTTCATATTCTACCTCCATTCAATCGAACCGATGCAAACATAAACGCGTACAGATTTACAATGTGCATCGGCAATTCAATAACCAACTCTATAATTATAGCATAAGCGTACTCAAAAGTCAAGAGAGCAATCGGAAAAAATGTGCTACAATCAAGTTATGAATAAATTAGTGAAACGCGGGCTCTACGCCTATAGAATCTTCCTAAAAAATAGAATTGCAATGTCTCTTATGATGCTTTTCTCTGGCGTCATGATGTTTATTGCGGCCCTAAACGGTAAGGGAAACGACACCAAAACTTTGCCTCTAGTGATTACGATAGCGGGCGCCGTGTTCTCATTTTGGGCATTTTACCGCCTTGGCTACGTCAAATCCAACCTAGACAGCAACGAAGATCCATCCCCACAAGACAAAAAAGCCGGGCGTCGCGCCATTCTTTTGCAAAGCCTCGAAGCATTAGTATATATCGCCATCGCTGTACTTGGCGTCTTTCTCTTGGTTAACGAAGGCTTTACCAATAAAATCCTCAACCTCATGGCTGGCGGTTTCACCACCTTCAACGGCGTGCTCGGCGTAATCAACGCCTATAAATACCGCCACAACAAAGATTTCCGCTGGAAATTCATGCTCGTGCTCACAGTAATCGAATTAATCGTAGGCCCATACTTCATTTTTGGTTCAGACACCATTAATACTACCGGCTTCATCATCATGGGCGTACTTACCACCGTCGCCGGCACCATCGAGGTTATCTCTGCCCTTACCATGGAAAACTTGAAGTGCACTATCAAAGATGGTAAAGATATCGTGCGGATAATTAAAGACAAGCCAGATCAAAACGATATTGAGCAACAATAAAAATTGGCCCCTAAGGGGCCAATTTTATTTTAAAAATCCGTTTATAATTTGGGCTTCAGCTTGTTCTCGGGTTAATCCCAAAGTCATTAATTTAATTAATTGTTCGCCAGCAATTTTACCGATAGCAGCTTCATGGATAAGCTCAGCATCCAAATTCTCGGCATAAAGAATTGGAGTAGCTTTAACTTTGGCGTCGTCCATTAAAATCGCATCACATTCAGAGTGTCCACGACATTTTGATTTACCGGTAATTTCAAGAGCAGTATTTTGGGCGGATTTATCTCTGGCCACAGCGCGCGACACAATATCTGCGGTAGAATCTTCACCAACAAGAGTAACCTGGATTTTACTATCTACAGTTTGACGACCATGAGTAAACAAGCGCTCATTAATCTTAATCTTAGCCCCAGCCGCAAGCTCGGCAATAGTCTTACGATTCGCCGAATCAACGCCCTTAATTTGCTCCATCTCAAGCTCGGCTTCGGCACCTTCTTCTAGATATAGTTCAGTGGTTGGATTCAAAATCTTACCAGCGCCTGGGCCCATACCATAATGTTTCTCGATGTAGCGAACGCGTGCGTTTTTGCCGACACGAAATACGTGCACACCGTTATGCATCGAATTATCAACGCCACAGTTATAGATGCCACAACCCGCCACAATCGTAACTTCGGCACCATCACCGATGATAAATTCATTATGCACGGTTTCTTTGTGCCCACTAGCATCAATAATTACCGGAATATGTACGGCTTCATTTTTGGTGCCAGGTTGAATAGTGATTTTAAGGCCATCTTTATCCGTCAAAGAATCAACATTGATGTTTTCGGAACTCTTACGGCCAATCGATTTACCATTTAGGCGGAAGTTATAAGCGCCATCCGGCACACCAGTCACACCAGAAACTTCCTTAATTAGATTCTTTTCAATCTCATCCAGATTCATCATTTGATCACCTCCGCAAAGCTGCCGTCGGCCTTGATTTTGCCATTTTCAATCACTATAATACGATCTGCAATCTTCATCAAACGCTCTTGGTGCGAAATAATCATAGTAGTAGTTTTTGCGGCTTTAATATCTTGGAAAATCTTCACCAAATTATCAAAACTCCAGATATCAATACCGGCTTCCGGCTCGTCAAAAATCAAAAGCTTTGGCTTGCGCAGAAGCACAGAAGCTACCTCAATGCGTTTCAACTCGCCACCAGAAAGGGAATTATTAACCTCGCGTTCAAGATAATCTTCAGGCTTTAGGCCAACCTTAAGAAGGGCCTCAGAAAGAACAGAGCCATCAAGGTCTTCAGCGAAAACTGTATCCTCGCCGGTCAAAGCAACACCAAGTAAATCTTTAACCTTTACACCCTTAAACTGAACCGGTTGCTGAAAAGACAACGCAATACCAGCTTTGGCGCGCTCAGTAATATCAAGTTTGGTAATATCTTGGCCATCAAGTAAAATTTGGCCACTATCAGGTGTTTTAATGCCCATCAGAAGTTGTGCTAAAGTTGATTTGCCACTGCCGTTTGGCCCAGTGACCACAATGAGCTCACCCGGTTTTACGGAAAGCGAAAAATCTCGCAAAATCTCATGCCCATCAATTTTAAAATTTAAATTTAAGACGTCTAACATAGTAAAAAAATTATATCATAACGCATATACACAAAAAAATATTTATGCTATACTCTGAAAAGACATCATACCAGGGAGGTGGTAAAATGCCCTATATCGTGAGATGGCATATAGATGATGATGGCGCAATTCTTGGCGATTTATATAGCGAAAACAGAATGCCGCAAGGTTTTTTCGTAATTCCAAACGCAATAATCGAAAATAAAGATAATGGCGAAAAAATAGTATATGATGGCCGTAACAAATCTAAAAAATATCGATTAGTAGGCGAAGAGGTGCCCATCACTCAGATAATGTCATAGTACATTCAGAAAGCCCCGGCAAGCGGGGCTTTTTGACGAAAAAAATTTATTATGCTAAGATAATCCTATGCCGACTTAGCTCAGCTGGTAGAGCAACGGTTTTGTAAACCGTAGGTCGTCGGTTCGATCCCGTCAGTCGGCTCCACCGTAATTGCTCCAGAGGAGCTTTTTTGTTTGGGAACCGGGCTTCGCCAACGGTTCAAACCCGACAGTCGGCTCCACGAAGAATCGCAAGCAAAAATGCTTGCATTTTTTGATTGTGATTCGAGTGGAGACGACTGCTAGTGAACGAAGTGAGCGTCCAGTCGCTCTTTTTTTTGATTGCTATTCAAGTGGAGACGACTATAACGAGTGAAACGAGCGCCCAGTCGGCTTCGCCAACGGCTCCACATTGACTTTTTTTCAATATTATGCTATAGTCGGCTCAGGTTGGGAGTATCTAGAAAGGAGGTGAGCGTATGAGCGAACCTAATTTCCCAATTGTTAAAAACTGGGGGTTGGCCTTCCCAAGGCCACCGGTAGCGCAACTGTTGTATAGGGATCGAAACGCCATAGCTGCAGGATATCTGAAGTTTATGGATAAAAAGAATCCCGAAACAGTATTTAACGTGCCCGGGGCGTGTCGCTTATATGGCAAAATCTACGGCGATACTACCCGGCCAAATGGCTCAGATTTTCTGAGCCTTAATATAGATAAAATCTATAAATCCTCAAAAGTGGGGCTAGTGTTAGAAACTATAAACGGCAAAAAATACCGCGTAAAAACCAATAAAGCTTGCAAGGGTTTTTATAAGTTTCTGCACGACGCGCATAACTTAAGATTCAGCAACAAGTTCGAATACCTCATGTGGTGCCCCGGGGATTTTAAAAATTTTGTCTAAAGCTACCCCTCCCGCCCCTCTCGCATCTAGCGAGAGGGGATTTTTGTGCTATAATAAACGATATGGAAATAGCCTTAATCATTATTGGGTGTGTCAACTTAGTCATTCTTGGCATCATCATCTTAAAAATCGGCAAAAAAACATCAGTAACTGTCGATCTCAAACCTCTCGAGGAACGTTTAATCCGTGTCGAGGGCGAAGTGAACAAGCTTAATCCCGCCATCGACCGCAATTTCCGAGAAAACCGCAAGGAAATCGCCGAGAATCTCGAACGCTTGCAAAACGGCAACGAGAAAAAACTCGAAGAAATGCGTGAAACAGTCGACGAAAAGCTTAAAGCATCAGTTGAAAGGCGTTTCAACGAGAGTTTCAAAACTATCTCGACCCAACTCACTCAAGTTTATCAAGGTCTCGGCGAAATGAAAAACCTTGCCACCGGCGTTGGCGACCTTAAAAAGGTCATGGAAGGCGTTAAAACGCGTGGCATCTATGGCGAAGTCCAGCTCGGCGCCATCATCGAAGACATCCTCACTAAATCTCAATACGAAGAAAACATCATCACAAAGCAAGGCTCAAACGACCGCGTCGAATTCGCTGTCAAAATGCCAGGTAAAGAAGAGACCGTATATCTTCCAATCGACTCCAAATTCCCAGTCGAAAATTATTCCCGTTTAATCGCCGCTTACGACAAGGGCGACAAAGCCGATATTTTAACTTTTCAAAAGGCGTTAGAGGGGGACGTTAAAGAACAAGCCAAAAAAATTTCCACCAAATATATCGACCCACCAAAAACCACCGATTTTGCCATGATGTTCGTGCCGACTGAGTCACTCTACGCCGAAATTCTGCGCATCCCAGGCCTTTCAGATGAAATCCGCAAGAAATACAACATTGCCATCGCCTCACCTTCCACCTTGCCCGTAGTACTCTCAGGCCTTCTCATGGGCTTCCGCACCGTCGCCATCGAAAAACGCTCTGCCGAAGTCTGGCAAACCCTTGGCGCCGTCAAAACCCAATTTACTAAGTTTGGCGATCTCCTAGACGGCGTTCAGAAGAAACTCCAAGAATCTGCCAACAAAATCGAATCCGCCAAAGTTACCTCACGCCAGATCGAGCGCAAGCTCCGTGATGTTGAAGAACTTCCGGAATCCGATTCAATAAAAATGATCGGGGAGGTCTAAAGAATCAAAAAGCTGTTTTCTAAGTGAGTAAGACTTGGCCTAGCGGCCCGGAGCGCTCACTTAGAAAACATGTTTTTTGATTCTTATTAGAAGCCACGTATTTTATCGAATGGGAATAACCGGAAGAACACCGGCCCGATAATGCGACAATAAGGAATCGTGCCAAGACCATTACGAGAATCCCACGAATGTGAACCTTCGCGGTTATCACCAGACACAAACAATTCGCCATCTGGAACAATGATATCAACCTCGCCCGAAATAGAAGTTTTTGGGCCATTTTCGCCATCACGATATTCATCGTCATAAACAAAACCATCAGGATGTTCAGCGTTGTAAACTTTAAGCACGCTATCTTTTACCGTAACACGCTCGCCCGGAAAAGCAATTACGCGTTTAATAATATATTGCTCATCAGTATTGTTTGGAATATTGCAGGTCATCGGATTTTCAACGCCTTGCGCCTTAAGAGAGCGCACAAGTTCCTTATCCTCAGCGGCAAACACAATGATTTGGCCACGTTCCGGCACATATTCATGCCCGGCAAGGTGAGCCATCGAAACCGCCAAACGATTAACAAGAACGCGATCATTTTGGTGTAAAGTATTTTCCATACTACCGCCAACAACGTTGTATGAACGATAAACAAAAGTATCAAGAAAAACCGCACCAAGCACCACGGCAGTCACAAAAATCACCAAACTAAAAACATCTTTTAAAAGAGGGTGCTTCTGAAAAAAAGTTGGCTTCATAGCAACCATTATAACACTTTTTTGCTATAATATGATTATGGCTGATTTTATTTTCATCCGCAAATCCCGTAACATCGCAAGCTCTGCTGTGCATGTTTTTCTCAATCTTTTACTTGGCCTCGGCTCTGTTCTAGTTACTATTTTTAGCGGCAGCCCCCTAATTGGCATCATTCTGGTTTTGGCTTCAAAATGGCGCGTCTTTGCTGTACGCCCACGTTATATTTTAACCAACCTCAAAGCCAGCCTTGTAGATTTAATCGTTGGCATCAGCATTGTTTTACTTACTTACTACACCGGCAGCTCAATCCTTCCAGTAGATTTCATATTGGCCGGCTTTTATTGTATCTGGCTAATTTTCATTAAGCCGCTCACGTCCGAAAAAGCCAATCTCGCACAGTCGCTTATCTCAGTATTTCTCGGCATCTCAACCACCACAATCGCCGCGGCAAACTTAAACTCTATCATAATCGTGCTTATCGCATTCTTTATTGGTTACGCGGCCTCACGCCACGTGCTTATTCAAACCAACGACCATGATTTCTTGCTCACCACCCTTACTTGCGGCCTGATTTTCTCCGAAATCGCCTGGCTCTGCCATTCCTGGACAATCATCTACACCTTCGGCGGCACCGGCATCCGCATTCCACAGCTCGCCATTATCCTTACGATCTTCGCCTTTGTTTATAACAGCGCCCGTCAGGCCATCATTAAGCACCAAGAAGATTTCAAATTCAAAGATATCGCCGCGCCAGTAATCTTTAGTATGATTCTGATTACAATAATTGTTTTGTGGTTTAGCAATCCAATCTTTAATATTTAAAACTAATCGCAAAGTTGCGGTCTTCAAGGAGTTTGAAGCCGTTATTGGTGGCAAAATCTATAATGGCCGGATGTTGCGAAGTATCAGCCTCAAGAACTAAATATTTAGTGCGGCCAACAGACTGCTGTATGAGCTTTTTAATCAACTCAAGACCACCATCTTCAGCATATAGCGCTTCGCTTGGTTCAAATTTTAGTGAATCATCTATCCAGTCCCAAGTTTTGTCAACATAGGGCAGGTTAGATACAATCACGTCAAAATTTCCGTCAATTCTATCCAACAAATCGGAAACCACAAAACTAACCCTAGCACAAAGCTGCTGAGCGTTTTTTATTGCAATGGTAGGTTTATGAATATCAGAAGCCGTTACTTCGGCCAGCGGGAGCTCCAGAGCAAGAGTAACTGCGATGCAGCCAGAGCCCGTGCCAACATCGAGGACTTTTTGCGGGCCCAAACATAGAACAAGGTCAATTAGCTCCTCCGTTTCAGGACGAGGAATCAATACGGAACTATCGACTAAGAATTCGCGACCATAAAAATCTTTGCGCCCCAAAATATAGGCGAGCGGTTCGCCCAATGAGCGGCGCTTCAAACCGTCATCGGCAATTCTCAACTCGGACTCGCTCAAAGCATAATCACCATGTGTGATCAACCATGAACGATCCAAGCCTTGGTCAATCGCATTAAGAAGAATCAGTTCTGAATCTGGAATATTAAGCGTTGTTTTGGCTGCTTTCAGCCACGAGCTCACGTTCATTTTTGGTAAGTTCCTCAATCAAATCGTCAATATCGCCGTCCATCGCTGCAGTCACGTTGGAACGGGAATAATGGATGCGGTGGTCGGTAATTCTATCTTGTGGGAAGTTGTAAGTGCGAATCTTTTCGCTACGGTCACCCGTACCGATGAGGGATTTACGAGCTTCGGAAGCGTTTTTGCGCTCTTCTTCTTTTTTGCGTTCAAGAAGGCGAGAACGCAGAATATTCATAGCTTTCACACGGTTTTGCTGCTGCGAACGTTCGTCTTGCATCGCCACCACGAGACCCGTAGGAAGGTGAGTAATGCGCACAGCAGAGTCGGTAGTATTAACACCTTGGCCACCATGGCCGCCAGAACGGTAAATATCAATGCGAAGATCCTCAGGTTTAATCTCAAGATCAGTCTCGGAAGCCTCAGGCAACACCGCCACCGTAGCGGTAGAGGTATGAATGCGGCCTTGCGACTCGGTCACCGGCACACGTTGCACGCGGTGCACGCCACCTTCAAACTTGAGTTGCCCATAAGCTCGCTCGCCAGACACTTTGAAAATCACTTCTTTCATGCCACCGGCTTCGTTTTCGTTCTGCGAAACCAGCTCAGTCTTTAAGTGATGACGCTCAGCGTATTTTAGATACATGCGGTAAAGCTCACTTGCAAAAAGCGAAGCCTCATCACCGCCAGCGCCCGGGCGAATCTCTAGAATAGCCGGCTTATCGTCATCAGGGTCACGCGGAATAGTTAATTCTTCTAATTTAGCATCCAGTTCTTCGATTTTAGCCGTCAGGGTAGCAATATCGTCTTTAGCAAGAGCACCTAGTTCTGGATCATCTGCAAGTTCCTTAGCCTCGGCCAGGCTTTGCTCAGCCTGGGCAATTTGGTCATAAGTAGATTTAATCTCGGTAAGCTCGGCCATACGACGCATCTTGGCACCAAAATTTGGGTCTGCGTGCGCATCAGCACTCATCATAAAATCTTGTAATTCCTTTAGTTCTGCGGCGTGTTTATCCATAAAAATATTATACCATATCTTAAGCGAGGCGTGTGCCCGCGTCAAAATTCCGGCCGTTGTTCTTATAAACCGTCACGCTTTCGTAGCGCAGTAATTCGTCTTTTGTTACTGGTTCAAGCTCAGCAATCATTTTCTGCATTTCTTCCTCTGGAATACGGCGCTCACGGCGACAGTTATTCTCTAAACACTCCTCCACCGGGGTATCAATAATAATCAAATTAATAGAGTAAGTAGGGAATTTCTCAAAAAACCAATCACGGTCCGCCCGGCGTGGGGAATTAGTGTCGACGATGATGTCGACTTGCTCCTTTTCGGCCACGCGAATCGCAATTTCAAAGGCGGCCCAAACTTCTTCTTCGTTTTGATGAATCAGTTCAGAGCCAAAAAATGCAGCATAAAAATCCTCGATCGATAAGTATCGAAGGTTATTTTCTCGGGCAAATCGCTTAGCAAATTCAGTCTTGCCAGCACCCGAGAGACCATGCATCAAATACATTTTTGCCATGCCAAAATTATAGCACGCCCGCCCCATATTATGTTATAATATCTGCATGGATCTTTAGCTCAGTTGGCTAGAGCGTACGATTCACATTCGTAAGGTCACTGGTTCGAGCCCAGTAAGATCCACCATCGCCAAAAAAGAATACCCGAAGGGTATTTTTTGTTGGCGATCCTAGCTTGCTGGGCGAGAACCATGGTTCGAATGGAGGAGCGAAGCGACGACATCCCTGCCCAGTAAGATCCACCAGATTTTATATAACTCGGCATTTTTGAACGCACACAACAGGGGCAAATATTGACTTTTTAATCCGTTTATGCTATAATCATAGAATAGGGTTACACCTTAAAAATCTATAGTCTACGGACTCAAAAAAGGAGGTGATTGCCATGGTAATCACTACAATAATCCCGGACGATGGAGCATACGAGGACCTTATTAAGAAAGGCCGCTACGCTCCCGACGAGCCAATCGTCTGTCACAAAGGGGACAATTTCGACGAAGAAAGCTGGGAACAAACCGGCGACTTCGTCAAAATCGTGTTCGACCCCTACGTAACGGAAATCCTGGCGGTAGAAGGCTCAGACGAGCTCGTCACCGTCAGTGAGATCAAAAAAGCCGACATCCTTATGACGGAATTCTTCGCCGTAACTGGCTTAAGCCAGAAAATCGAGGATGCCGACGCAGAGCTGGAATAACTTCCAGCTCTTTTTCTATCTGTTAGAAAAATGGTGTTGTAAAAAATACTCGCCATTTTACACTGTCAATGTTGTATTTTTTACATTTTTAGCATAAAAGTCTTGCATAACCACATTTAGTGCCATATACTAGTTTCAAGACACTACATATAGCGTCATACATCACAAAACAAACCCATTTGAAATACATTTGAAGGAGGTATATTTCATATGTTCAAAAAAATCGTTAAGCGCGACGGCAAGATCGTCAACTTCAACCCAGACAAAATTGCTGAAGCTATCGCCAAAGCTGGTCTTGCTACCGAAGAATTCAAAGCCGACCGCGCCAAAGCTCTCGCCGACAAAGTCTTAAAACGGGCTGAGGAAACCATCAAAGAACGCACCCCACATGTCGAGCAAATCCAAGACATCGTTGAGCAAGTCTTGATGGAATCGGCCTTCAAAAAGACCGCCCGTGCCTATATCACCTATCGCCAAGAGCGCTCCAAAGTGCGCGAGGCCAAGTCTGATCTCATGGGCATCTACAAAACCATTTCACATGCCGACGCATCTGAAGATTCTGATGTAAAACGCTCTAATGCCAACGTCGATGGCAACTCCGCCATGGGCAAAATGCTCCAATTCGGCGCTGAGGGTTCCAAAGTTTTCGCTAAAACTTTCCTCCTTCGCCCAGACATTGCCGCTGCTCACGATAACGGCGACATCCACATTCACGACCTTGATTTCTACGCCACCGGCACCTTAACCTGCTGCCAATCCGATCCATTCGTACTCTTCGAAAACGGCGGTTTTAACACCGGTCACGGTCACCTTCGCACCCCAAATTCCATCGGCTCTTATGGCGCTCTTGCTGCTATCCTTCTTCAAGCCAACCAAAACGAGCAACACGGTGGTCAGTCAATTCCAAACTTCGACTACGCTATGGCCCCAGGTGTCAACAAATCCTTTAGAAAGGCTTTGAAGCGCAATCTTGAGAAATACAACAAATTTGCCGACAAATCTTTGAAGCTCGAAGTCCCAGAAGACATCAACTACGGTGATGACAAAATCCTCGAAAAGAAGAAATGGCCAGTAACCATAATCACCGCTTCAAACGAAGACGTTGAAAAAGAAACCATGCAAGCCATGGAAGGTTTCGTCCACAACCTCAATACCATGCACTCCCGCGCTGGTGCCCAGGTGCCATTTACATCAATCAACTTTGGTACCGACATCACCCCAGCCGGCCGCCTCGTATCTAAGTGCTTGCTCGAAGCCACCTACAACGGCCTTGGTAAAGGCGAAACCCCAATCTTCCCAATTTCCATCTTCAAGGTAAAGGAAGGTGTCAACTACAACCCAGGCGATCCAAACTACGACCTCTTCAAACGCTCGATGGAAGTATCCGCCAAGCGTCTCTTCCCGAACTTCTGCTTTATCGACGCTCCATACAACCTTAAATACTACAAACCAGGCGACTACCGCACCGAAATCGCTACCATGGGCTGCCGCACCCGCGTGTTTGCCTCTGTCTTCCCAGAATCTGATGGTATCGTAACCGGCCGTGGTAACCTTTCATTTACCACCGTAAACCTCGTCCGCATCGGTATCAAACACGGTATCTGCCTCGGCGAACGCAAGGAAGCCGACTGGGAAGGTTTTTACAAAGAGCTCGACGAAAAAATGGAACTCGTAAAAGACGAACTTCTCGACCGCTTCGACTTCCAAGCCAGCCAACACGTCCGCAACTTCCCATTCCTCATGGGTCAAGGCAACTGGTTCGGCTCTGAAAAGCTTGGTCCAAACGACACCCTTCGCGATGTCATCAAACACGGTACCCTTTCTATCGGCTTCATCGGCCTCGCTGAGACCCTCGTAGCCATGGTTGGCAAACACCACGGCGAAGACGAAGATGCCCGTGAGCTTGGCCTCGACATCATTACCCACATGCGTGAAAAATGCGATGAATTCTGCAAGAAATACAAACTCAACTTCTCACTTCTTGCTACCCCAGCCGAAGGTATCGCTGGCCGCTTCACCCGCATCGATCGCAAAGAATACGGCAAAATCAAAGGCGTCACCGACAGGGAATTCTACACCAACTCCTTCCACGTGCCAGTCTACTACCCAATCTCAGCCTTCGATAAAATCGAAATCGAAGCTCCATATCACAACCTATGTAACGCTGGTCACATTACCTACATCGAACTTGATGGCGACCCATCCCAAAACATCGCAGCCTTCGAAGCCGTGATTCGCAAAATGCATGATTGTGGCATTGGTTACGGCTCCGTCAACCACCCAGTCGACCGCGATCCAGTCTGTGGCTTCTCCGGTATCATCTCAGGTGACACCTGCCCATCCTGCGGCCGTAAAGAAGGCGACATGCCGTTTGAGCGCCTCCGCCGCATCACCGGCTACCTCGTAGGCTCGCTCGATCGCTGGAACGATGCCAAGAAAGCTGAGGAAGCTGCCCGCGTCAAACACAACGTCGCCGGCGTCTATTCAAAAGAAGAAAAATCCGCCCGCGAAGCTGCAAAGAAAACCGCTAAAAAAGCAACAGGAAAAGAATAAAATGCAAATCCGCCTGTCTGGTCCACTAGAACACGACAGTATCGTCAATGGGGATGGCCTCCGCGCCGTCCTCTGGACGCAAGGTTGCCCAAACCACTGCTTTGGCTGTCAAAACCCAGAGACCTGGGATTTTAACGGTGGCTTTCTCGTCGATACCGACGAGATTAAAGCCAAGCTAGCCGCCATGAAAGGCCAAACCGGCATCACGTTTTGTGGTGGCGAACCTTTCGTACAGCCAGAAGCCTGCAAAGAAATCGCCGACTACTGTCGCAATGAACTCGGCTGGGACGTCTGGAGTTTTTCCGGCTTCACTTATGAAGAAATCCAAAAATTCGGTGGTGCCGCCTGGGAATTTCTAAAATCCCTCGACGCACTAATCGATGGCCGCTTCGTGCTCGCCGAACGCGATTTGTCTCTTAAATTCCGCGGCTCACGCAACCAGCGCATCTTGCACCTCGAACATGGAACTGGTAAAATTCTATCTATAGAATAATCGAAAGGACAAAATGGGCCTAAACGCCAAACAAAAAGCCGCCGTAGAGTATCTCGACGGGCCACTCCTCGTGCTGGCCGGCCCAGGTACCGGTAAAACCCAGCTCCTTTCCGAAAAAGTTGCCTACATCTTACAAAATACCGACACCAACCCGGAAAATATTTTGTGTCTTACTTTTACCGAATCCGGCACCTCAAACATGCGCGAGCGCCTAAAAAGTATCGTCGGTAAGCCTGCCGCCAAGGTCAATATTGGCACTTACCATGCTTTTGGCTCCGAAATTCTCGCCCACTACAAAAACTACAGCGAAAACTACGACCGAAAGCTCGACTCTGCGATAGACGAAGTCACGCAGTACAAAATCGTGAAAGGTATTCAAGCCGGCCTTAAGGGCACGGATATTTTGCGTGGTGACAACATTAAAGACATTATTGACGTGATTTCTTCTACCAAATCAGCCGGTCTCACGCCTGATAATTTGAAGCAAATTACCGAACAAAACATCGCCGATTCTAAGGTCCTGAGCGATGCGATTTCACCACTGCTACAAAATCTCGTACCGCGCAAATTCAAAGAATCTTATGAAGGCGCCTACCAACCAATCTACGAAATCTTAAAATCCTACGACGAAGCCCCACCAATTCTAAAGAACATCGATCGCTCGATTCGCTCGCTCGCGCGTGACCTCAAAACCGCCACCGCCGAAGCTCTCTCGACCGAAAAAATCCGCCCACTTTCAGACTGGAAGGATAGTTATTTCGAAAAAGACGAAAAAGGAAATTATCGCTTAAAAGACCGCATCGCGAACAAAAAGCTTCTTAGCATCGCAAGTGTTATGGCAAGCTACGACGAGTTTTTGCGCCAAAACGGGCTCTATGATTTTGATGACATGATCGAAGAGGCCGTAAAAGTCTTAAAAGAAGACACCGGTTTTCGCCTCACTCTCTCTGAAAAATATCAGTTTATTTTGCTCGACGAGTTCCAAGACACCAACCCGTCACAATTTGAAATCATTAAACAGCTCACCGACTATGAAAAGCCGATGATTATGGCTGTGGGCGACGACGACCAAGCCATTTACGAATTCCAAGGCGCTTCCGCCACCAACCTTACCGATTTCCAAAGCCATTACCACGCCGAAGTAATTCCGCTTGTCGAAAACTACCGCAGCACCCAAGAAATCCTCGATTTTTCACGCAAAGTCATTAACCAAGCCGACGACCGCTTCGCCGACAAAGAGCTCATCGCCCATAAAGAACCACTAAAAGAATCTGGCATTTCACGCCACGAATTCGTTTCGTCAGACGCCGAATACGCCTGGGTGGCAGACGAAGTCGCAAAACTGATTAAATCTGGCGTGAACCAATCCGAAATCGCAATTATCTCTTACAAAACCAAATATTTCATGCCGCTTTTGCCGTATCTTAAGAGTCATTCCGAAATTAATATCGCTTACGAGAAAAAAGATAACTTACTCGAAGACCCAAAAATCCACCAGATTCTTACAATTCTCGATTTTGTCGATAGTTTGGCTTCGGAAAAAGCGCCAACTGCATCTCTGCTCGAAATTTTGTCCTACCCGTTTTGGGATTTGTCGATGCTAGACGTCATCAAAACCGTGAACCGCGCAAAAGGCGATAAAAAATCCGCCTTCGACTATCTAGCCGATTCCGACAACGAGAAAATCGCTGGGATCGCCGGCTTCTTTGCAAATCTCACCGCGAGCGCCCTAAATGACCCGCTCGAAATCACGCTCGACTATCTACTTGGCACCGCAACGCTTAAAGGTTTCACTTCGCCGTTCCTCACATACTACACAAATCACATCGAATACGAGACTTTTGAGCTTTACGAAAATCTCGCCTCGCTCCGTGGTGTATTAAAGCGCTACGCAGGCGACAAAAAAGCCACCGTAAAAGACCTCGTCAACATGATTCACGACTACAACGACGCCGAGCTGCCGATTAATACTTCGAGCCCATACCGCGACGCCGACGAAGCTGTGCAGGTCCTCTCCGCCCACAAAGCCAAAGGCCTCGAATTTGAATACGTCTTTATTATTTCTGCCGACCACATGGCCTGGGGCAAGGGAAAAGGCAACAACAACTTGCTCGCGTTGCCAAAAAACCTCATGCAAATTCGCCATACCGGCACCACCGACGGCGAAAAGCTCCGCATTCTCTACGTCGCGCTCACTCGCGCCAAAAAATCACTCATCATCACCAACTCACTCAGCGATTTCAACCAAAAATCTCCAGAACGCCTCGAATATCTTGAAGAATATCTCGACGAAAACAAAAACGTGATTTCGCCATTGATTCCATCCGGCAAAGTCATCTGCCACTACGAAGAAGTCGAGAAAAACGAAGAAACCGTTAAAAACTGGCTAGACAATTACGTCACCCCGTCGCCAGACCTCCGCGCCATTTATAAGGAGCGCCTAGCAAATTACCGAATGTCTGCTTCAAGCCTTACCAGTTTCATCGACGTCGTGTACGCCGGCCCACAAGAATTCTTTAAGAAAAACGTCCTCCGCGCCCCCGAAGAGCCAAGCAGCGAAGCTCTCGCTTTTGGTAACCTCATTCATAAAACCTTCGAAAAAACCACAAACGACCAAATCACCGACGAAGAAGCCACCAAATTCTTCCTCACGGAGCTCGAAAAAGAAAGCATCGAGCCAGAAATTACCGCTAAACTCCGCGAAAAAGGCCCAGCCGACCTCGCAGTTTCGCTCAAGGTTTTCGGAGAAATCTTACGCGCTGGCAAAGCCGAAGTTAACGTCGCCCACGAAAAGATCAGTGTGGCGGGCGTGCCTCTAACCGGCAAAATCGACCACCTCATCATCGACGAAGACGCCAAAACCATCGAGCTCTACGATTTTAAGACCGGCAACTATCACAAAGAAAAGTGGGAAACCCAACCTACCCTCTTTAAATATGCCTTGCAGCTTGGCTTCTATAAGTTACTTCTCAAGAATTCACCAACCTACGCTAAATATAAGATCTCACGCGCTCACATCCTCTTTGTCACACCAGACAAAGACGGCGAAGTCCACGACAAAGTCTATGAATTTACACCAGAAGCCGAGGAGCTCCTCGTGAACTTAATCCAGGCAGTTTATAGTACGATCGAAGACTTAAGCTTCCTCGATGATCCAGAGATTTTTGTCGCCCCAGACGAAACCAAAACTATCAAAGATATCAAGGAATTCATCAAGCTTATCCTTGCAAAAACCGCCAAAAAGTAGTAAAATTCACCCACCAAAGCCCCGCAGCAACATTGGCGGGAGAACATTATAGAAAGGGGGTGTTGCATGGATGATTATAATCGACAAAACCATGGGAAAGTCACGGCGCTTTGATACAAGCAAAGAAGGCTATGCGGAAGCTCTTGCCTATATCAAAAGCATCACAGGACAAGGCCATGAAGTTGCAGGCGACATAGCAAAAGTATATGCCTACTTCGGAATCTAATGACAGCACCAGACCCAAAATTAGAGATGCTCTCCCGATATTATCTTTTTAAAAGGGCGTCTCTTTTTCTTTACTTTTTTTACAATCTGTGGTATTATTCTAAGAATTATGGCAAAAAAGAATAATACCAAGCGCAAACTCGTTGGCCTCGTTTCAGAGGAATCTGGTGTTCGTGCCTACTACACCAAGAAGAACACTATGAATACTCCTGATAAACTTAGTTTAAAGAAGTATGATCCAGTTCTTAGAAAACACGTAGTATTTACCGAAACCAAGAAAAACCTTGGCCGTAACGAAGTTAAGGAAAAGAAACGCTAAAATAAGCCCCCCGGGGCTTATTTTTTTTCACATCTTATGTTAAAATATAATCATCTGAGTAGTCTTTTAAAGACCATAAAGACTTGGCCAGAGCGGCCCGGAGCGTGTCTTTAAAAGACTATTCAGATGATTTTTGAAAGGGGCGTAGTACAACGGTTAGTATAGCGGTCTCCAAAACCGTAGATATGGGTTCGATTCCTGTCGCCCCTGCCACAAAAAGACTTTAAGAGAGTCTTTTTTTGTTTACTCTAATCATACTGTGTTATAATTAAATCATTATGGAAGGTAATAATAATAAACCACGCGCGCTACTTGTGTTTGGTGCCCCTTGTAGCGGCAAGTCTACTTTTGGCAAAAAATTCGCCAAAAGATTCAACTTGGCTTTTTACGACCTAGATGAATTACAATCTAAATATCATCTTTCTCGCAAGATCATCCTCGTATTTATCGAGCAAATTGCCAAAACTGGGCAAACCCTCCTTATCGAAGGCTGCCTCGACACCGAAAAAGACCGCGAAGAGGTCCGCAACATTTTGCAAGCCGCCGGCTATATTCCATCCACCATCTGGATCCAAACCGATATTGCCACCATCCGTGCCCGCCTCAAGGCGCGCTACAAAACCGTCAGCGAAGCCAAAGCCGCCTATGAAGCTGCCGTGTCAAAACTCGAGGCTCCATCCGACGACGAAGCGCCAATCATTCTTTCCGGCAAGCATACTTTTGACACCCAAGTTAAGCACGTCTTAAACGGCCTAATTTAATGCTTTTAGAAGACAAAGAGTTCGGCGAAGTTATCGTCCGAAAAAGCCCACTTGCAAAAAACATCAAGTTTTCCGTCTCAACTTCCGGACGGTTACAGATGTCTGTGCCGCAATATACGAGCAATTTTCTAGTTAAGCGTTTTTTGAATCTCAATCGCAAAAATATTCGCGAAAAATTACCACTAAAAGACCCCGAAACACAACGCGCTCGCGACTACAAGAAAAAACTCTTAGCAAAACAGGCTCGCGAATACCTTCCTTATCGCTTAGAATACTTTGCAAAGCTTTATGGCTATAACTACGACAAATGCCGCCTTTCTCACGCCGGCACGCGCTGGGGTAGCTGCTCAAGTAATCGCACAATTTCTTTAAATATTGGCCTCATGCAAGTGCCAGAGCCGCTCCGTGACTACGTCATTTTACACGAGCTTGCCCACCTAAATCACATGGATCATTCCAAGGCTTTTTGGGCCGAAGTCGGCAGCCACGACAAAAATTATCGCGCTCACGAAAAGCGTCTTAAACTGTTTAGTCCAAGTGTTTAAAAACTAATCGTAACTTCGGTGCCAAAACCTACGCGCGATTTAATCGCAATATGCTCACCCGAAAGAAGTGCACAGGCAGCCTTCGACAATACAGTGCCAGTATCCGAAATTATAATTTTACCCTTACGCACGGCTATAGTAATTTCACCCTTGATGCTTTTTTCGAGAGCTTTTTTCACAGTTTTTTCAACGTCTTTTTTGACGCGGTCTCCATCATCTGTTCTAAGAGTGATGTCAGGAAAATCCAAATTAAAAACAATGCCAGCCTTGCAAGCTACCGGCAAATATTTGGCATAAATCTCGTTGATTATTATCGATAATCGATACATCTTGCAAAAATTATAACACACTTATGCTATAATAATTTAAAAGGAGTAGTGTGGTAGTTAAAAAGCCAAGTCTAAAAACTATTCTAGTGGTTTTCTACATCGTATTTTTTGCGGTTTACTTTTATATTGGCTTTCAACCAGTTGCTGAAGCCAGAAGCTATAGTAAAGACAATTATCTAGAAATCCCAAGCATCGGGTTAAACACTGCCACCACTAATCTCACAATTAATTCTGGCAAACTAGAAACCCCCACAAACACCGTAGGAAGCTATAGCAACTCAAGTAACAAAACATTATTATTCGGCCACGCAGCAGGAGTTTTTAAAAACTTAAGTCAAGCCAAGGTGGGCGAAGTTGTCAAGTATGCTGGCGAAAACTATCAAATCAAAAGTATCGAAACTGTTCCAAAAGAAAATATTAATATGTCGCGAATTCTAAATAACACCAAAAGAAAAGTCCTCAAAATTATGACCTGCGCTGGCGATTTCTATGGCGAAGGCGACGCCACGCATCGCTTAATCATTACTGCGGTTAAGGAGGAAGCATGAAAAAGCCCAAACTCGTCGTTCTAATTACCGTTTTATTTCTACTGGTTGCCTCCAGCACCACGCTCGGGGTGCAGTTTTTCACCAAAACTGGCCTTTTTAGAATCCCAGGCGTCGTAATCTACGACGAATCACTAAACGAAACCGAAATCGAAACTCTAAAAGCTGTTTTTACCGAAGATATCGATCTCGACAAAAACGTCACCATCTCTGCTATCGAGTCGCTACAAAAACTCGAAGAAAAGTCCGGGCAATTCCTCGCCAATATCTATGTGCCAGTTACCGATTTTTATAGTACCAAATCTTCGATTAGTAGCGAAACCAATTTCATAGACGGCAAAATAGCGGAATGTAATTGTGGAGTTTCATGGATTGACTTTGAAGATTTAAATTTTCAAAACAAACTCCTAGCCATCGACGATAATTACTATCTAGACACTTTAAAAGAAGGCGCGGTTTACCGTTATATCGTTTTTGAATCCGAAGCCTACGACAAAGAAATCGCTCCGCTCATAGCCAACCATTACACAAAGTCTTCGCCAAATAAAGATGAGATTTTAACCTTCGCACAAACTGGTGTCACGGCCCTCTCGCGCGGCATGGATACCAAACTCAAAGAAACCGGCGGCGATGCAACATATTTTGCCAAGAACATTGGCGAATATTTAAGTAGTTTCGATCTTACGCACACATCAAACGAATCATCATTCTCGGATGGCGCCTGGGCTCGCAATATTTGTTCAAACCCAAAGTTTATTGACACGCTCACCGCGATTGGGCTAGATATCGTAGAGCTTACCGGCAACCACAACAATGACTGTGGCTATGAAGCCGCAAGAAGCACTGTCGACAAATACCTAGAACTCGGCATGAAAATCGTAGGCGGTGGTCGTAGTGCATCCGAAGCCGCCGCACCGCTCGAAATTAGCGAAAAAGGCACCAACATCACAATGCTCGCCTATAACCAATCAACCGGAGGCGCCACATACGGTAATAATCCGGGCGCCAACCAATACTACGAAGAAGACGCCGCCAAAAACATTGTTAGCGCCAAAGAGCGCGGTGATATTGTAATCGTTGACGTGCAGTACTATGAATGCAATGGCTATGCCTCAACCTACGAAGACGCTACCTGCGACTATGCCAACTCATCGGCCGGCGACCAAATCGGCTTCTTCCGCCATCTAATCGACCTTGGTGCTGATATCGTGGTTGGCACCTCCGCCCATCAGCCACAAACCTTCGAGCTCTACAAAGACGGCGTTATATATTATGGTCTCGGTAATCTATTCTTTGACCAAGTTTGGTGGCCAGGCACCACAAGAAGTTTAATTTTAGCGCATTATTTTAAAGACGGAAAACTCTTGCAAACCAAAATCGTTCCAACTGTTTACGATAACAAAATGCAAACAAGTTTAATGGATGAGGAAACCAAAACATGGTATCTCGACCGTCTGATAAAAGTAAAACCATAGTAGACACCATAATTTGCCTTGTTTTTGCATTTTGTCTTTTCGTAAATGCAGCCACCTTTTTTGCCACGAACGTCGAAACGGATCCAAAAGCTCAAATCACGACCAAAAAACTTGAATTTTTAGATTTTCAACCGCTCGTAGATAGCTGGGCTAATTCAGTTGGCGGTGAAAAAAGCATCTTGATCTATGATCTAGATTTAGGCAAAATCGCCGCTTCGTATAATGCGACAAAAATCTACAACGTTGCTTCGTTATATAAATTATTTGTAGTCTACGAAGGGTACCGCCGCTATGAGCGCGGGGAATGGGGCGACGACAAACTGCGCTGTCTCGATCTCGCTATCCGCGAATCAAATTCACCATGCGCCGAATCTTTATGGTCAACAATCGGGCCCCAAACTTTGCAAAACATAGCTAATGATGAGCTCGGCTTAAAAAATACAAACATCTCAAATATCACATCAAACGCCGAAGATATCACCAAGATTATGGAACTATATTACAGGCATCCAGATTTTAGTGAAAGCACCGTAGCAAAAATCAAAGACTCCATGCTAAACCAACCAATCACGACTTATAATTGGCGCCAAGGCCTGCCGAGTGGCTTTTCGAGTCGCACTAAGGTTTATGACAAAGTCGGTTGGGACATGGGCTACAAAACCTGGAACGTTTATCACGACACAGCGATAATTGAATTTCCAGAAATCAACCGTCATTTTATTGTTACGGTCCTCACTAAAAGAATCGATTACCAAAGAATCGCCGATTTTGGTACTCGTATCGAAAAGTTTGTACTCGGAGAATAAAAAATCGCCCGTTTTTTAAGCGGGCGATTCTGGGTTGATTATTTCTTGCCTTTTTTAGCTGGCTTTTTGGCGACAGATTTAACTGCAGGTTTCTTAGTGGCCGGTTTTTTAGTTACGGTCTTAGCTGGCTTAGTTTTATCGCAAAAATGACGCACCTCGGCATAATAGAAAGCATTCGCCGCAATAAAGAATAACACAAAAGCGCCAAGGATAATCATGCCATAAGTAGTGATTGCTGTATTAACATTGATTACACCATAAATCGTGAGCGAAGTACCGACAACAAACAAAATAAACGGCGCAATGTAAGTAACAAAAAAGATTAATTTACCATAAGCAGTTTTGCGAAAATCTTTAAAGGCCTTTCGCATACCTTTTAAACTAAAATTATATATACTCATGACCTTACTATAACGTGCTTATGCTTATTTGTCAAGAGTATTGACGCTTGTTGTCACTTGAAAAAGCTCAAACGAATTGTTATAATGTTGCAGTTATGAACGATTCACTTTTATCTACTAAAAATCTCAAGAAGATTTACGGCAAGCGCGATACCGTTTTCGAGGCCCTAAAAGGCGTCAATATCGATATCAAAGCTGGCGAGTCTGTGGCTATTATTGGCAAATCTGGCTCCGGTAAATCTACATTAATGCACTTGCTCGCACTTCTCGATAAGCCGTCTAAAGGTGAAATCTACCTAAACGGCAAAAGCACCGTAGGTCTCAAAAAACGCAAACTCAATCGCCTACGTAATAAAGAATTTGGCTTTGTATTTCAAAGCTTCTTTATGAACGCGAACGACAGTGTATTAAATAACGTAATTTTACCGCTCAAAATCGCCGGCATCGGCCGCCGCGAACGCAAGCGCCGCGCCATGGAAGCCTTGAAAGTAGTCGAGCTCGACGATAAATTCAAAAATAAAGCCAAAGATCTTTCTGGCGGCCAAAAACAGCGTGTTTGTATTGCCCGCGCCATCGTCAATAATCCAAAAGTGATTTTTGCTGATGAGCCAACCGGCAACCTCGACTCCGCCACGGGCGACAAAATCGAAAAGTTACTCTTTGATTTGAACCGCGACAAGGGAATCACTCTCATCATCGTCACCCACGACGAAGAGCTCGCCGCCAAGTGTAAACGTCAAATCCGCATCGCCGACGGCCTCGTAGTTTCAGACGAAAAAATAAAGAAGGGAGCAAAGAAATGAAAACTCTAGATATCTTAAGAGATGCCAATTCCAATCTTTGGCGAAATAAAATTAGAAGCTTCCTCACGATTCTCGCAATCTTTATTGGTAGCTTCACGATCATTTTGAACTCCGCCATCAACGCCGGCGTCAACGACTTCATGGATAAGCAAATCGCCAACATGGGCGGCGACGGGTATCTCGAAATGATGCCAAAGGAAGCCTACGACACCATCGCCAGCATGATCGATAATTCCGGCCCTCAGGAATACACCGACGATAAAGACAGTGCAAACGCTACGACCTACATCAAAGATGAGCAAATCGAAAAGGCCAAACAAATCGAAGGCATTAAATCATTTAGTGTCCTGCCAAATTCGACCGCCGACTACATTACGAGCAACCGCACCGACAAAAAGTATCGTCTAAACATCAATTTGGTGGTTGACGGTATTAATTTCGATATTTCAAACGGCGTCGCACCAAATACCGCTGCTGACGCAGAATTCGAAATCGCCGTGAACGAAGACTTGGCTCGCGCCCTCGGCTACGACAATATCGCTGAAATTGTCGGCGAAAAAATCCAAATCGCCGTACCAAATAACCTCGGTTGCTATACCGCGATTCGCCGCAGCGAATGCCAAACCATCATCGAAGCCACCGTATCGGGTACCCAAGCCCCTGGCATCCTTTCGATGGCCGGCAGCCGCACCAACTTGGCGCTTTGGAACAAAATCAGCGAAATCAACTACTTAGGTATGCCACCAGAATCCGTGCATAGCTACCAAGCTACCGCCGACGTCGAACCAGACAAAATCGACGAAATCAAAAAGCAACTCGAAGAAATCGGTCTGATGGCCATGTCTGTCGACGACGAAGTCGGTATGTTCAAGACCTTCTTTGACGCCATCCTCATCGTCTTCAACATCTTTGGTAGCATCGCCCTGATCGCCGCATCCATCGGCATCATCAACACGCTATTTATGTCGGTCCAAGAACGCACCCGCGAAATCGGCCTCGACAAAGCCCTCGGTATGAGTAACGGCAAAGTCTTCTTTAGCTTTTCAGCCGAAGCTATCATGCTCGGCTTCTGGGGCTCCGTCATCGGCGTCATCGTCTCGATGATTATCGGTAACATCGCGAGCAGCATCGCGCACGAAACATTCCTAAGCGATTTTCCGACCTTTAAGCTTACCATCTTTGAGCCACTCACCATGATCGGTATCGTGGCCATTATCATGCTGATCGCCTTCCTCGCCGGCACCCTGCCAGCCCGCAAGGCCTCCAAGAAAAACCCAATCGACGCTTTGCGTTACGAATAAATAAAAAGACCGCAGAAATGCGGTCTTTTTATTAAAACAAAGACATTCTTAAAAAATAATACATAAATATTGACATTAACACAAAAATAAAGTATAATATTTTTATCGTTAACACTCTGACGATAATTTTTAAGGAGGTAAAATGTATGAGTTACAGCAATCCGGGAAAGGTCGACGTCGAAAGAGCAGCAGAAAGTATCGTGAATAGCGGAGGAGGAATCACATCCAGATGGCAGGGCGACCACACGCACCATTCGGCCTACTCCAAGTCCATGAACTGGCACCTTTCGTGGGATGAATATCCTGACGGAACCATCAAGAACGTCCATTCGGACAAAGACGGACATGCATACATGTTCTACGGCAATTAGCCGCACAAGGGGGCGCTCAGGCGCCCCCAAATTTTTTGCAAAAAAACACATCCAATTGACTAGTCCCATATAATATATTGCGTTCATCGAACCAGATCATCGCGGTGATAAACGTTCGGCACTACGCAAGTCGGTGGTCCTCAATAATTTGTCGAAACAAATAAAGATTTAACAATCTCACAGTGGGGCGAAGAAATGAATATGTCAAAAGGAAGCTTCATTAATATTTCAAACCCAGACGACACGTATGCGATTAATCCTCGAGATTTTAACGATACGTATAACCGTTCTGAGGCTCCGAAGGTTAAAAAACCCAACAGCTTAATTCTTAGTAAAGAAAATAACCTTAGCAAAAGCTAAGGTTATTTTCTTGGCTAGGGCGGAAGGATTCGAACCCTCGAATGGTGGGACCAGAACCCACTGCCTTACCACTTGGCGACGCCCTAATGCCTGATTATTATAGCACAAATCTAACTTTTTGATAAGCTCATGCTATAATCAAGGTATCATGGCAAAGAAAACCTTTACTACAGCCGAGCTCGAAACCCTCTCGCCAGGGCAAATCATTAAGAGAATCCAGCGCGACAATTATTCACTTTTGACCTCACTCGGCGGAGAAAAACTCCGCAAAGAAATGGTGCCGGTTGGCACAGCCTGCCACACTGCGGTAAATTATTTTTACCAGGTTGGCCCCACCAAAAACCAGGCCAAACGCATCAGGAAAGCCAAAAAACGTATTGTGCGCACTTTGAAACGTATCGCTCCGGCCAAATATAGCAAAGGTGACTTCCCGCACAAATCCAAAAACGGCCTAGTAATCGGCTTTAATCACCCAAGTCTCGGTGAAATTCTTCGCATTATTCTCTTAAAAACCGACATCATGAGCGACAAGCCGATGCTTTTCCCAGTTAACTTGCCGTGGTATGAGGCTATCGCCAAAGATTACGACCGCCTGAAGGCTCTTGGTATTATTATTACGCCAACCATCACGCCATCTACCTGGAAGAAGCTCGATTTAAAAGAAGATGACGAATTATATGAAGTCGCCAAGAGAATCAAACGCGACTTCCGCGACGCCTACACCAAGATTTCGCACGAAACCGTCAAAAACGGCGGTATTATCTTTGTGGCGCCATCCGCAACCCGCCAAGCCACTGTGTTCAAAAACCGCGCGGTATTTAATAAAGAAGAAGACATCATTCCAACCATGTCCGTACTCGCGCTTTCGCTCTATAAAGACGAGTCCATGAACTGCGACTTCCTCCCAGTTGCCATTTTGCCACCAAAAAACTACAAACGCGGCCTCAATATCTTCAAAAAGTACACCCTGATCGCCGGCGAGCCAATGACGGCAGACTACATCCGTAAAAACTACTTCAAAAGCGCCGCACCAAAACGCCTCAACGGTTTCGACTACGAATTCCACCTCCGCCTCGCCAAAAAACTCCCTAAAAAATTCTGGTACTAGGGGTTAATAGCAAGGGTTGAGTGAGCATAACCCAGAAAAAAATTAGAAGCAGGCGCCTCCGGGCGCTTGCTTCGTAATTTTTTTAAAGCTCACGAAACCCTTGCTATTGACCCATGTAAGTGCTATACTATTGACAAGTCTGGTAACAGACTTTTTTTAATAAGGAGTAAAAATGGCCAAAGCGAAAATTACTCGCATCAAAGCTAGCGACTCTAAGAGTGTTGAGCCGGAAGAGCCGACCATCACTCGCAAAAAAGTCGTATTAAAAGACAAAAAAACTGATTCAAAAGAAAAAGCCGACAAAAAGGCCGCAAAAAAAGCTGAGAAAGCCGCCAAAAAAGCTGCAAACACTGGCAAAAAGCATTTTATTCTTTTCCGCCCATTCTTTGCACTCGGTCGCTACTTTAAAGAGTCCTGGCAAGAAATCCGCCAAGTTCGTTGGCCAAACCGCAAAGCTACCTGGAAATTGGTGCTTGCAGTCGTGATTTACTCAGGCATCTTCGTAGCAATCTTGCTACTTCTCGACTTACTATTTTCATTTATCTTTAATAACATTTTAAAATAAGGAGAAATTATGGCAGTAAACCGTTATGATAGCACCCGTGCATGGTACGCTATTTCAACCTACAGCGGCTACGAAGACAAAGTCGCAGATTCAATCAACCAACGTGTTAACTCCGTCGAGATGGCTGACAAAATCTTTGAAGCCATTGTGCCAAAAGAGAAACAAATCGAGATCAAAAACGGCAAACGCAAAGTCGTTGACCGCAAAATTTTGCAAGGCTATGTACTTGTAGAAATGAAACTTTCCGATGAAACTTGGTACATTATCCGTAACACCCCAGGCGTCACCGGCTTCATTGGCACCGGCACCCAACCGACCCCAGTTTCTGAAAAGGAAATTGCCAAAATCAAGAAACGCATGGGCGTAGAAGATCCAAAATTCTCCGTCAAATACGAAATCGGCGAAGTCGTTTCCATCACCGATGGTCCATTCAAAGGATTCGACGGTACCGTTTCCGAAATCGACGCCGCCAAAGGCAAGCTCAAAGTCATGGTTTCGATGTTTGGCCGCGAAACACCAGTCGAACTTGACGCTCTCCAAGTCAAACAATTAAGCTAATGCTTTACTTTTAGCAAGAAACTCGCTATAATTATCAATAGTTACGCATTCGAATTAATTTAATCTTAAGGAAAACTATGGCAAAACAAGTTATTGGCAACCTCAAGTTGCGCATTCCTGGTGGCAAAGCCACCGCAGGCCCTCCGGTAGGTTCTACTCTCGGTCAATGGGGTCTCAATATGATGGACTTTATCAACCCATTCAACGAAAAAACCAAAGATTTTATGGGCAAAAACGTTATCGTCCACATCAAGGTTTATGAAGACCGCACTTTTGACTGGGTCTGTCTCGGCCAACCAGTAGATGACCTCATCCGTGAAGCCATCAAAATCGAAAAAGGCTCTGGCAAACCAAACGTCGACAAAGTTGGTAAAATTACCCGCGCTCAACTTGAAGAAATCGCTAACAAAAAGATGGAACAATTGAACGCTGTCGATCTTGAAGGCGCAGTCAAAGTTGTCGCCGGCACCGCTCGCTCAATGGGCGTCGAAGTCGTCGACTAATTAGTCCGATTACAAAAATAACCCTTCGGGGTTATTTTTTGTGCTTGATTTTTAAAATAGATACGATAAAATAGTCTCACGCTACAATACCGAGGAGGTGGTAAAATGCTGTATTTGGCAGGCGATAAAACATATATCCAATACATAGATATACGTTTTATCAAAGAAAAGTTAATAAAATACCCCGAAACATTACGTAGCGAAACGATCTTTGCAATCGATGAAAAAGAATTAGACAATAAGCCTTTCGAGTTTGTGGAAATTACACAGCCCGAAAGCACGAAGTGGCTTAAAGACCAAAGATCTTGGCTGTTAGTTGAGTCTGATTATGTCAGACAAAGCATCAAAGACCTTGAAGAAAACATCGCCACCTTAAACGAAGGCTTTAATGCGACCTACGCAGGAGTACCCGACGATATTCTCAAGGCAGACGAGCTGCTAGACAGGGCAAAAACCAAGTTCAAAATCGAAGCCATGGAGGCTCTTCTCGACAATCGCAAGGGAATAATTCACTTTCATTATCCCGTTTTAGAAGAACCTAAGAAAACAAAACCTAGTCTATTCTCAAGGCTTTTCGCCGCATTTCATCGAACCGTATAGTCGCCCATTCGCGACTATAAGCAAGGCCCACTCATTTGTGGGCCTTTACTTTTGCCTAAAAATTTGCTATAATACACGCATTATTAATTCATGTTGGGAGGGTTATACCCGCTATTACCACAGAAAGGATTCAAAATGGCCGAAGAAGAGGTCAAAACTACTGTCGACGAAGTCGTCGAAACCACTGAAGCTCCAGAAGCTGAAAAAAAATTTGCCAAAGCTGGCAAAAAATCAAAAAAACACGTTGAAGAGGTGAAAGCCGAAGAAGAACGCCAAGCCAGAAAAGCTGAGCGTGCTGCTTCTGACAAAGTTGCCGCCGAAAAACCAAAAGGCGCCAAGCCAGTCACCCGCCCACGCATCGAACGCCGTGGCAAAAAATACCAAGAAGCTGCAAAACTCGTCGAAAAAGGCAAAGTTTATGGCCTTAAAGAAGCTCTTGAACTCGCTATTAAAACCAACCCAGCCAAATTCGACGCTAGCCTCGAAGCCCACGTCCGCCTTGGTGTAGATCCACGCCAAGCCGACCAAAACATCCGCACCACCATCGTGCTTCCAAACGGCAATGGTAAAACCGTGCGCGTAGCCGTCTTTGCCCCACTCGATATCTGCAAAGCCGCCAAAGCCGCCGGTGCTGATATCGCCGAAGACGAAGAGTTCTTAAAACAACTCGAAAAAGGCGTGATTGATTTCGACGTCCTCATCTCTACCCCAGCTTATATGCCAAAACTTGGTAAATACGCCCGCTTGCTTGGTCCTAAAGGCCTCATGCCAAATCCAAAGGCTGGCACCGTTACCATGGATGTTGAAAAAGCTGTAAAAGAATCTAAAGCCGGCAAGGTTGAGTATCGTGTCGACAAACAAGCCATTGTTCACATTGGACTTGGTAAAGTTTCATTTGGCGCAGACAAGCTTCTCGAGAACGCTAACACCTTCTTTGATAGCCTCAAGGCCCAAAAACCAGCTTCACTCAAAGGTACCTATGTAAAATCAGTGTTTATTACTACTACCATGGGTCCATCAATCTCAGTTGAAAACCTATACAACTAAGAAAAGCTGCAAAAGGGTATTTTTCTAAACATTTAGAATTACCCATATAAAAAATACAACGGTTACGGATTCGAGTACGAAACTGTAATTTCGTCGAGAATCCGACTATACCGTTGTATTTTTTATCTTGGCGTAATTCTAAGTTTAGAAAAATAACATTTTGCGGCTATGCTTAGCTTTATATGATACAATGAGATTATGGAAACCTATGAGATAATTTTCAACATTGTTCTTGGTCTACTAGTATGCCTTTTTGGCTACCGGATCAAGAAAGTTGCATTCTTCATTCTCTGGTTCATACTAGGGTATAACTTAATGCAGTTCCTTATGCCAACTTTAACCGGATGGATGCCAGTCTTGGCCGAATCGCTCTGGCAAATCCTCTTGCCAATTGCCGGCGGCTTACTGCTTGCACTACTTGGCTTCACGATAGAAAAAATCTGCGTCAGCGGTATCTGCTTCTGTCTCGTTATGGTCATTGGTATGCGCTACTTTGGTACCGACCTTCTAACAATCGCACTCTGTGCTTTAGTCGGCCTTATCGTGGGCGCCCTTGCCGTTCGCCTCATGAAACCATCCATTATTGCCGTCAGCTCAATCGTTGGGGCATACGTGCTCACAATTACGCTCTTTGCTCTCGTTCCAGAATTAGCAGCAAACGTAAAAATTCTTTATTTCCCGATTCTTGCCGGTATCGCAATGATTGGTGCCATTTTCCAGGTCACCACCACTAAACACGTTAATTAATAAATTTAAAAAAGGGAGTATATGGAAAACAATCCAGAACAACAACCAACCGCTCCAGCCGCTGCACCAGCCGAGCCAGTTACGCCGGCCGCTGCCCCAGTTGAAGCAAAAAAATCAAATAAAGGCCTTATTATCGGCATTTGCTCGGTACTCGGCGTCGCTATCATCGGCACGGTAATTGCAATTATCGTAATTAATGCCAACAAGCCAAAACCAGAAGATCAGCTAAACGATCTCATCAACGGCCTCTTTGGCGATATCACTAAAGACGAAAATGAAGACGAAGATGATACCGACTGGACCAGCTGGCTAACCGACGACGATGAGGAAGAAGACGGAAATGAAGATGAAGATGAATACGAAGACGAGGAAGAAGACGAAGATGACACCCCATCCGTCACCACAGGAAGCTGCTCGGACGCGTTTGAATGCGTCTCCAAAATTAATGACCTCATGACCGCAGCACAAATTAATGCTATGACCGGCATCGAAGGTGAAAAAAGCGAATATAGCGACACTAGATACACCTGGGAATTCCCAAACGGCGAAACCCTCGAAGCTAGCACCTCTTACTTCGATGTTTCCGTAGATTACAAGAAAGATCTACACAAGGATTCTTCTATTGACCTTAGTGGCTACAATGACATCAAAGATAAGATCAAAAGCGGCATCACCTACGATGAATTTGTCTCTGCTATGAAGGGCGCCAAAGGCGTTGTTTATAAGAAGAGCGAATACAGCACTGGCTACCTTTGGGTAGACGGTAAAGGTGGTTATCTCACCGCTAGCGTCTCAGACAGTGGTAAAATCACTTCCGTCTTCGGTATGCTCTATTAATTGTTAAAATCACTAAAGCCCTTGCAAAACAAGGGCTTTTTTGATATAATGTACCAAGTTACCAAAGACAGTGGCGAGGAAATCCTTTAATAATGCCACCGAGGCAAATTCTTGTTTAATTTGGTGACGTTATTTAACAAATAGCTAACCATTTGCGTGTAAACGCACAATAAAAACTTTAACCAAAGGAACTTTTTATGGCAATTTCAAAAGATAAAAAGACTACATTGGTTGCTGATTTAACCGAGCTTCTTAACGATTCTAAAATGGTCGCCTATGCTAAATATCAAGGTTTGACCGTTGCAGAACTCCAAGAACTTCGCAAACTCGCTCGCGAGTCTGGCGTCAAAATCAAAGTTGTGAAAAACCGTCTTCTTAAAGTTGCAATGAAAGAAATCGCTGCTTACAAAGACACCGAGACCACCGGTCTCACTGGCCAATTGCTTTATGCTATCGGCTCCGACGAAGATTTTAGCGCTGCTAAAGTTCTCACCAAATTCGCTAAAACTCACGATGCAATGGAACTCGTTGGTGGTTTCAACAACGAAGGCAAGACTCTCTCAACCGAGGAAGTCAAAACCCTCGGCTCGTTGCCAACCAAGAACGAACTCATCGCTCAGGTTATCGATACCCTCCTTTCTGGAGTCAACGGTATCGTCTCTGGCCTCGAAAATCGTGGCGACAAAGCAACCGAATAATATTAACTTTAGATTACAAAGGAATTTATCATGGCTGATATCAAAAAATTGGCTGAAGAGTTGGTCAATTTGACTGTTCTCGAAGTCAACGAACTCAAAACTGTCCTCAAGGACGAATATGGCATCGAGCCAGCTGCTGCAGTTGTTGCTGTTGCTGCTGAAGGCGGTGCTGCTGGTGGTGATGAAAAATCTGAATACGACGTCGTCTTGAAAGACGCTGGCGCTCAAAAAATCGCCGTCATTAAAGCTGTTAAGGAAGCTACCGGACTTGGTCTTGGCGAAGCCAAAGCCATCGTTGACGGTGCTCCTGCTACTGTTAAAGAGAAAGTCGCTAAAGCTGACGCCGAGGCTATGAAAAAAGCTCTCGAAGAAGCTGGCGCAACTGTCGAGCTCGCTTAATCAAAATTCGGTTAGCTATTTCGTTCAAAAAATCTCTCATTCGTGGGAGATTTTTTGTTATATTGTTGCTTTCGGAATTTTCGAGTTGCATTTTTAGTGAGCCCAAGAGAGCTGAGTGAGTGTTCCAGTAAAGAATACCGGAAAGCACCGGTTTTTTTTACTGACGAACACGAACGAGGCTATCCTGGAGCGAACTAAAAGCAACGAGAAAATCTGAAAGCACCAATATGATATAATAATCCTCATGAATGATTTTGATTATTTGAACGAAAAAGATATCTATCTTGATTCAGCGTGCCAATCTTTGCGCCCGCGCCCAGTTATCGAAGCTTTAAATGAGTATTATACGGCGCACAACTCTTGTGGTGAGCGCGTCAAATACAAATGGGGAAGGATCACCGACGAAAAAGTCGAAGCCACCCGCGAAAAAGTCCTCAAGTTCTTGAAATTAAAATCAAAAGACTACACGGTTTCGTTTACTTTAAACACGACTTACGGCATCAACCTGATTTTAAGCCAGCTTGATACAAAATTTGACCGCGTTTTTACCTCTGAAATCGAGCATAATTCACCATTTCTTTCTACCATGGCTTTTGCTAAACGCCTCGGAATCGAGCGCGTAGTAATGCGCCGAAACGAAGACGGTTCCATTCCATTTGACGAATACGATTTCACGAATTCCGTCATCGTGGTGAACTGCGCCAGCAACTTTGATGGTCGCAAACTCTTAAACATTAACGAGCTAATCAAAAAGATCCACAAACAAAACGGCATTATTATTATCGATGCTGCCCAGGCCATGGCCCAAAGCTCCGAGATTTTGCATAAAACCGAAGCCGACGCCATTTGTTTCTCGGCCCACAAACTATATTCCGCTTCACTCGGCGTGATTGTTTGGCGAAATGATCTCGCGAAGCATCTCGAAACCTCATTTGTAGGCGGCGGCATGGTTGACGACGTCGAGAAAGACTCCTATCTTCTTTCCGCCGAGAATCCAGAACATCGCTACACCAAATTTGAGTCCGGCCTCCAGGCTTGGGGCGAAATTATCGCCCTTGGCGCCGCTCTCGATTGGCACATGGGTTTACCAAAAAAAGATTGGCAAAATCTCGAGAACAATACCAAAGAGCTTTACGATTTTCTAAAGAGTTCAAACAAAGTTCATTTACTAAACGCCGAGCCAAACCCAACCATGTCGTTCTACGTAGATGGCATCGACTCGCATCTTCTTGGCAAAGCCCTCTCGCGCGAGGGAATCATGGCTCGCACCGGCTACTTCTGTGCACACTATTACCTTGATCACGTTTGCCACTTCCCACCACTCATTCGCTTCTCGCTCGGCATTCACAACCGTCCATCAGATATTGAAAAAATCAAGACCGCGCTTTCTAAAATCTTAAAATAAGAAAAAGCGTGATACAATAAGTACATTATGGTGTGTATAGCTGCATTTATTATTTTGGCCTTAATTGGGCTTTTTATTGCGATTATCTCGATTTTTAAACGCGAAGTTGGCAAACAGTATCTCAAAATGATGAAAAAAGCTTGGGGCTGCGTTTGGAAAAAGGTGCGCCTGCAAAAATGCGAAACCGGCTTTAAGGAAGACGTTAAAAACACTGTCCTTAGTAAAGTGATTGTGCGGCATCCAAAATGGGTCAAGCCGCTTAGCGTCATTATGGAAGTTCTTTCAGTCATCATCGTACTCGTCGCCGTGTGGGCACTTCTTACCGCTGTCAAATCCTTGCTCGCGCTCTGGGCCCTTGGCACCTGCAATGTCACCAAACCAGCCGCCTGCTCGCTCAGCTCCGAAGTATGTAGCATTGACTCCACCGAGCCAAGCAACGTTTTTGAATCCACTGGCCGCTGGTTTGAAGAATGGGGCGAAATTTTCGCCGCCATCCCAGACAAATTTAGAAGCTTCAACCCGGCCGAGTTGAATTACGCTGGCGTCTCAACCTACGATAACGAAAACGAAATCGCCTTAGACATTCTAGACCCAGGCTGCGCCGTCTGTCTGCGTTCGTTCTTAAACCAAAAACAATCCGGCTTCTTCAAGAGTCATAATGTCAAAATCGTCCCGTACGCCATCAAAAATCCAAACGGCGAATTCAAATTCAAAAATTCAGACATCCTCGTTCGCTACATTTTGGCCACCGAAAAAGTTAAACCAGGAAAGGCCATCGTCATCATCGAAAAACTCTTCGAAGGCAAAAACGAAGACGGCGTAATTTATCAAACACTATTTAATAATGAATATTCAGAAGAAAAAGCTGTCGAAGTAATCGAAGGGTGGCTCCGTGAAGCTGAGCTCTGCGATGATGAAATCGCCGCTGTCCGTTTAACCTCCGTTGATGGCAGTGTCGACCAAGACATCGAGACAAATCAGAATCTCATCGAGAACCAGATCCATGTCAAAGGCATTCCAACCATGATTTACGACAACAGTAAACATACAGGATTATTCGAAGCTGAAAACTAGGTGAAAGCTGCATTGGTTCTTGGGGCACGAATTAGTTTCTTTTTAGAGACTAAAAGAACCCTTGTGTAAAACATACGAATAACACTAATGAATCCAGCTTGATAGAAGATGTCTCTAAAAGGAAACTAATTCGCGACCAAAAAATAATGTATTTTTTACAACATTTTTACATCTACCGCCGTTTTTTTAGTGGAAAACTTTAATTTAAAATGCTTGACATTAACTACGCTTGGATATAATATAATATCAATACTATATTTTAGACAGGAATGCGAGGTGATGTCTGAATTACCAGAAAAACAAATAAAAAGATTACGCAGTCTCATCAGCGAAGCAGAGACTAATTTGTCTGCTGCAAAAGAACTTTTGGTATCAATTTTGGGCGATGGCGAAACCATTTCCGCCCCACGCGAAACAATTGTTTCCGGTCCTGAAGGCAAAATCATCGAAGGTATCTTTGACGGCCAAATCATGATCGGTCCAGATGGTAAGAACTATCCAGTGCCAGCCAACTACGCTTCTAAATCCAAATTGGTCGAGGGTGACATTATGAAGCTCACCATTACCGAAGATGGCAAATTCCTTTATAAGCAAATTGGCCCAGTCGAGCGCAAGACCGTGATCGGCACGCTCGTCCACCACGACGACAAATACTATGTCGAAGTCGCTGGCAAAGAATACCAAATCCTTTACGCATCGGTTACCTATTTCCACTTGCGTGAGGGCGCACAAGTTACCGTCACGATTCCAGCCAAAAACGACGACGCCACTTGGGCCGCAGTCGAAGCCGCATTATAATCTTCGTAATCTTAAAACCGGGTCCGCCCGGTTTTTTGGTGTGCTATAATTAGACAAATGGGAAAAGCGTTATATCGAAAATATCGTCCTAGAACTCTCGCCGAAGTAGTTGGTGAAGAGCAGGTCACAAGCATTCTCGAAAACGCCATCAAAGAGCAAAAAATCTCCCACGCTTATCTTTTTATTGGCCCGCGCGGTTGCGGCAAAACTTCCGTTGCTCGCATTTTTGCTCACGCCATCAATGATTTTGATTACGAGCTCGAAGACGATTACGTCGACATCATCGAAATCGATGCCGCATCCAACACCGGTGTCGACAACATCAGGGAACTCCGCGAAAAGGCTTGCATTGCGCCAACCAAAGGTAAATACAAAGTCTACATCATCGACGAAGTCCACATGCTTTCAAAATCCGCCTTTAACGCGCTGCTCAAAACTTTGGAAGAGCCGCCAAAACACGTCGTCTTTATCATGGCCACCACCGACGCCTACAAAGTTCCAGTCACCATTACATCGCGAGCACAAACCTTTACTTTTAAGCTAGCTGACGAAACAACAATGTTTAATTTTCTTAAAAAGGTTTGCGAAAAAGAAAAAATTAAAATCGAAGACGCAGCATTAAAAATCGTCGTCAAGCGTGGCGGCGGATCATTCCGTGATTCGTTGTCGCTACTCGATCAAGTATCCACGCTTTCAAAAGATACTATCACCGAAAAACTTCTTATTAACGCGCTTGGTCTACCAGAAGATGAAAAACTCACACTCGCACTCACATCTTATGCTGCAGCCGACTTAGAAGGAATTACTAGTATCCTTAAAACATTACTCAATTCCGGAGTTAAGCCAGAAGTCATTGCTGAAGAGATTATCAATAAAATTATTGCCGAACCAAAGCCAGAATATTTGCCGCTGCTCGAAAGATTACCAGAAGTGCAAGCTCCGTTCCCGGAAGCCAAACTACTCACAGCCTTCACCTCGAATCTCCGCCCAGCAATTGCGCCAACAAAGCCAGTCACAAGCGCGCCAGTCATACCACGAGCAAAGCCAGTAATCCAACCAGAAAAGCCGACCGAGCCAGAAAAGGCGACCGAATCGGAAAAGCCAGCTGAGATGCCAAAAAAGGTCTCAAGTTCAGCAGATTTCGACTGGGAGAGCCTCATCACGGCTGTAGAAAATGAGAGCAAAGCCACCGCTACTTTTCTTATGCAATCCTCCTATGATTTTGACGGGAAAACCCTCACAATCACACCCCAAAACAAATTTGCCTACAGTGGCCTTAATAAAGACACTCACAAACTCACGCTCGACAAAGCTGCTAGTGGCATCAAAGTTATCATTGCAAAGCCCGAGCACAATTCCGCAAAAGATGACCCTCTAGTTTCTAAAATATCTGGTATAATGGGAGGAGCAGAGGAGGTCAAAAACAGTGGAGGAAAAATCCCATTCTAAAAAATCCGGTACAGGCGACGGTCGCATTCCGCCGCAAGATATTGACGCCGAAAAATCTTTGCTCGGCGCAATTATGCTATCTGACGAAGTTCTTCCAGAAGTTTTAACCATCGTCAAACCTCAAGACTTTTACGAAAACCGCCATCAAATTATCTTTCAAGCCATCGTTAATCTTTATGATCAACACAAGCCAGTTGATTTATTGACGCTAACTTCCGAGTTAAAATCCACCAAACAACTCAAAGAAGTTGGGGGCGCGCCATATCTTACCGAGCTCACTACATTCGTGCCAACCGCCTCACACGCTAAAGCTTATGCTGGAATCATCGAAAAAGCCGCTATGCGTCGTCGCCTTATTAAAGCCGGAGCCGAAATCACCGCCAAAGCCTACGAAGAAGACGCTAACGTCGATGACCTAATTGGCGCAGCCGAAAAGGAGCTATTTGAAGTTTCAGATAAAGTCGTCAAAAATGATTACGTGCCAATGGAGGAATTGCTTTCCGATGCCTTTGACCGCATCGAAGAGCTCCGCAAAAACAAAGGGGCGCTACGCGGACTTAAAACTGGCTTTCACGATCTCGATAAAAAAACCGCTGGTTTTCAAAAGGGCGATCTTATCATCATCGGCGCTCGCCCGGCAATGGGTAAAACTACCTTCGCGCAAAACCTTGCCTACAACATTGCAAGCATCAACAAAAAGGGCGTCTTGTTCTTCTCGATGGAGATGGCATCGAACGAAATCATCGACCGTATCATTTCCGACGTCTCTGGCGTAAACAACTGGAATATCCGCACTGGTAACCTCACCGACGAGGAATTCTCACGCATCGGTGATGCTCTCGGCGAGATGGATGAAGTGCCGATTTATATCGACGACACTAGCTCGATGACCATCATGGAGCTTCGAAATAAAGCTCGTCGCGCCGCACACGACCACGACATTGGTATTATTATTATCGATTACTTACAACTTCTTCAAGGTTCTGATCGCTACAAGGGGAATCGCGTGCAGGAAGTCACCGAAATCTCTCGTGGGCTCAAGATTCTAGCCCGTGAACTCGAAGTGCCTGTCGTTGCTTTAGCACAGCTTTCTCGTAATGTTACCGGACGCGACGATCCACGCCCTGTTCTATCAGACCTTCGCGAATCTGGTTCCATCGAGCAAGACGCCGACCTCGTAATGTTCTTACACCGTCCAGACTACTACCACCAAAACGAAGACGGCTACGAGGAAACCCATGTTACAGAACTTCTCGTGCAAAAACACCGCCACGGCGCCATCGGCAAAATCGAGCTTTACTTCCACCCAGAGCTTCTGCGCTTCATGTCTCTCGACAAAACCAGGGAAGGCGAATAAGTCCTATAGTCTTTATGCTTATTTTTGTGTTATAATATGACTGTGAAAAAGAAACCAATCTCAAAACTCTTTTTGTACCGCCATCGCTTTATTATCGGTTATATTTTACTTGGGCTCGCCTTTTTAACTCTGCTGTTTAGCTTACCGCTATTTACCCAACAAGGCCTATCGGAAGCCGAAATCGAATCTGCAACCAGCTCATACTATTTGAATTTTGGCTCTGTCACCAGTGGTGATCTTGTAGACTTACCTTATCGCCTATTGCAGAAATCTTCAATTGCAATCTTCGGCCTCACTGCCTACAGCATCAAACTGCCAAGCATCTTAATTGGTTTGTTGCTCGGAATTCTATTAATTCTCATTCTTAACCGTTGGTTCAAAAACAACGTCTCCTTACTTGCCTCATGTCTCGTGGTATTATCTACCCCGTTTTTATATCTTGCTGGTTCTGGTACACCACTTATCATGTTGGTTTTTTGGCCAACCTTCCTTCTGTGGCTCGGCTCCAAAATCCAGGGCGAGAAAAAGCCAAAGCCACTCTATAGCATCATCTTTGCGCTCGCACTTTTACTTGCAGTTTTCACGCCATATATGGTGTATTTTGCCATTTTCTGCGTAGTTTTTTCGGTTACTCAACCTCACCTTCGCTTCGTTCTTAAATCATTGCCAAAAATTCCTCTTATCATTACCGCGCTCATCGTAATCTCAGGCCTTGCTGCGCTCATAATCAATATCATTAATAATGGCAATACAATTACAGAACTCTTAACCGCCCGCGGCTTCACGCCAGACATGATTATGGGAAACCTCAAAACCGGTCTGCGACCATTACTTTCGTGGCGCACCAACGTAGAAAGCATCTTCTTATCTCCACTAATTAGTTTACCTACTTTTGCAATTGCTCTCATTGGTCTATTTTCAACCACCAAGGGATTCTTTGCGTCGCGCAACTCAATTGCATCACTCTTGCTCGTATTCACCCTTGTCGTAACAAGCTTCCGTCCAGATGCTGTTATATTCTTTATATTACCGCTTTCAATCTTGACCGCCCACGGCCTTAGATATATTCTTGAAAAATGGTACGGCCTCTTCCCGGAAAACCCATATGCAAGAGTGTCGGCAATCTTCCCGCTCATCATTTTATTTGGGCTCATCATTATACCAAGCCTATCACAATACATTTTTGGCTATCATTACAATCCAAACCTTGCAAATAGCTTTACAGACGAACTTTCAATCGTACACAATAACCTACAAGACGAAACATTGCTCGTCCCAGAAAGCAAATCTGCCTTTTATCGCATCATCGAAAACTCAACTAATATCAAAATAATCACTAGCTTGCCAGAAGAAAATCCTGAACATTTCGCTTCACTTGGCAAACTCGAAAATATCAACCCAAATTATCAGCTTTCACGCATTATTACATCGGCAAAATCAGATAACTCTGATATAATATATCTATATACAGCAAAAGGAGAACAACATGGGTCAGACCTTAGACCAAATGAAAATGATTAACCAACTTCGTAAAGCCCAAAAAGAGCTCAAAAACGAAATTGTAGAAGTAGAAGCCGGCGATGGTGCCGTAGTCGTCCAAATCACCGGCGAACTTAAAGTTAAAAAAGTTACCATCGATCCAGAAAAAGTCGATCTTGACGATATCCACGAGCTTGAGCGTTGGATTGAAAACTGTATGCGTGATGGTTTTGCCAAAGCACAAGAAATTGCTACCGACAAAATGAAACCACTCATGGGTAGCCTTGGCAACCTCGGATTCTAATTTATGCTTCCAGAAGCGCTAGAAGAAGTTATTGAAGCGCTCGGCCACTTGCCGGGCGTTGGTGCGCGTACTGCCGAAAGGTACGCGTACTATCTTTTTAAATCCAATTCTAGCATTTCTAAAAACATCGCCCGCGCGCTCGAAAACTTACACGACAACGTTAAGCTGTGCCCAGTGACTTTTGCGCTAATCAATAGCGACGAAGACGTTTCGCCGCTTTATAGTGACAGTTCACGCGACAAAACTACCGTGCTCGTAGTGGAAGAACCGCTTGATATTTACGCCATCGAGCAAACCAAAGCCTACCACGGCACTTACCATGTGCTCGGCGGTGCAATTTCACCAATCGACGGCATCACGCCAGAGCAGCTCCATATTAAGGAACTCATCGACCGTATCGACAAAGACGGTGTTACTGAAATTATTGTTGCCACCAACCCATCCGTAGAAGGGGAATCAACCGCACTCCTCCTCGAAAAACTTTTGCACGAAAAATCAAACACGTTAAAAGTCACACGCCTGGCCCGCGGTTTGCCACTTGGTGTAGATTTGTCATATGCCGACCAAATCACTTTGAGCGCCGCACTAGAAAACCGTACAAATCTTTAAAAGATGATATAATCAGCTTATGGATAAGAATTTCAAGATTCGATTCTTGGTCGCAATCACATTGCTTTTGATCGCTAGTATTAGTATTCCATTTTTTAACAGTTTGCCGTTTAAGATTTTTTACGCGTTCTTTGCGGCGATGTCTTTAATCGAGCTTCTTAGTTTCTTTACTAAAAAATTTAAACCTTTGCCAACATTTCTCGCATTAATCCTGTGCGCGCTTCTCATCATTAGCCCGATTTTCATTTTCAAATGTGATACCATCATGATTTTACTCATCATCTTTGGCGTCTGTGGTTATGATGTGTTTGCTTATCTCGGCGGTCGCGTGCTTGGTGGCAAAATCTTCAAAAAATCTCGCCCATTTCCACATGTTTCTAAAAACAAAACCTGGGAAGGCACCTTTATTGGTATTGCGGTTGCTCTAGCTCTCGTTGCGGCAATAATCTATCCTAATAATCTGCTCAGCTATCAATGGTTCTTGCTCTGCCCAGCGCTTGCCGTCCTTGGCGATTTGCTCGAAAGCTTCACAAAGCGACGCTTCGATATTAAGGATTCCAGCGAAATAGTAGTCAAAAACAAAATCCTTGATAAATTCGAAATTTTGGTTGGCGGTCGCGGTGGCCACGGCGGCTTCCTAGACCGCATCGACTCAACTTCATTTACTTGTACAGTATTATTTATCTTAGCTATCTTTATCTAGGTCAAGGCTGGTTCTAGCTTCGACTTTCCAGGCTTTGATGCCGGCAAATTTTGCTGCCAGCATATCAGTAGACCATTTGTTGCCAAGCATCGCGGTATTTTCTGGCGCCACACCAGCCTCTTCGCGCACTTGAGTTAAATACACACTGAGCGGCTTTTTAGCGGACCACACGCAGCGAATACCATAAGGTTCACAAAAACCTTGCACGCGTTTTTTAAACACATTGTTTGAAATCACTACAATCTCTACACCTGCGCCCTGGCAAGCCTTAATCCAATCTTCAAGTTTAGCTGGTGGAATCTTGGAAAGGCGTTCGGTCAAAGTATTATCGAGGTCACAGAGTAGAAGCTTAATCTTGTCTTTTTGCAAAATCGCCGGCGTAACGTCTTCGAAACGTTCAAATTTGCGATCTGCTCTCATTAGTCTCATTAACTTATTATAACACGGGCGCCGGATGAGCGCAAAAGCATGTTATAATATAAGCATATGTATCAAAATTTTACCGATTTTATTAAAGACAAAAAGTCTCTCTGTATTATTCAAGCCGAAAACCCTGACGGAGATTCACTTGGCGCTGCCATTGCGCTAGATTGTCTGTTGTCTGACCACGAAATTTCACTTTATTGCCCGGTCGACATCCCAAAATATCTCCATTATTTTAAGGATTGGTCGAGAGTCACGAACGAATTTAATTTCCGCGCCGACGGCTATATTATTGTTGATACCGCCGCCGAGATTTTGCTCTCAAAACTCATCGATGACGCCGCGATTAAGAATCGCCTCTATACCGCGCCGGTTTTCGTGCTCGATCACCACGAGACTGAAGACGACCTCAATTTCCCGCACGACAAAATCATCGAGAACCGCCCAGCCTGCTGCGATCTGATTTTTCACATCGCCAAAGAACAGGGGATTGAGATTAACAAAGACGCTGCCGAGGCCATTTTCCAGGGTATTTTGTCCGATACTTTAGGCCTTACCAGTGCTTCCGTCACCGCCGAAACCTTCGAAACCGCCGCTGAGCTCACTAGGCTCGGTGCCGACGTCTCCGTACTCGAAGATATGCGCCGCGAGTTCATGAAAAAGTCCCCACGCATCCTCGGTTACAAAGCCGACCTCATCAAGCGCATCGAGTACTCGCTCGACGGCCAAGTCGCCACCGTGCTCATCCCATGGGACGACATCCGCGAATATTCCGACGAATACAATCCAAACGTGCTCATCCTCGAAGAAATGCGGCTCGTGGAGGGCGTAAAAGTCGCTGTAGCCATCAAAACCTATCCAGATGGCAAGGTTACTGGCAAAATTCGAACCGCCAGTGATGCCCCAATCGCCGAGAAAATCGCCGGCTACTTCGGCGGCGGCGGTCACCCATTTGCCGCTGGCTTCCGCACCTACGACACTACCTACGAAGAAGTTGTAAACGACATTATCAAAATAACACCGGAGCTACTCTCAAATGAAAATCACGAATAATATCAAAAACAGTATTAAATATGACTTACTCAAAAAGCCAATAAAACTCGCCAAAACCCACGATTTTTGCCTTTCGCGTAAACCAAAACTCACCGTCGTGATGCTACACGGCATTGCCTCAAGCTCCAAAACCTACGACCACACGATTAAGTATTTCCGCAGCACGCCAGCTCTTAAAAACATCCGCTTTATCACTTTCGACTGGCTCGGCAACGGCAAATCTTACAGTTCAAACCATCTTTGCTACGATGTTGACGAAGAAGTGTCGGCTTTGCAAAAATCCCTTGAAAAAGCTAAGATCAAAACCCCACTCATCTTGATTGGCCACTCAATGGGCACCATGCTTGTGGCGCACTATGCCAGCCTCTTTCCAGAAACCATTAAGGAGATTTTTCTAGTGTCGCCACCGATCTACTCCGCTGCCGACCTCAAAAACCCAATTTTCATCAAGGGAATCGATAGCTTCAAAACCGCCGTCACTGCCTATGATAAAAAACTACTTGTGAAGCGCCCATTCAACGCCCAGCTCGAGAATATCGTCAAAAATCCAACCAATTACAAGGCATTTTCTGGCCTCAAGGTTAAAACTACCATGATTTACGGCAGTGAAGACGCCTACATCGCCCCATTTAACGTCGAAAAAATCGCCAAAAGCAACAAATTCGTCACCGCCATTAAAACTAATGGCCGCCACGGGGTTTCTCGCGAAAAATATGCTAAAATTGCATCAATGTTAGAGGAAAGTTTAAATGAAACTGTATAACACACCAGCAAGGAAGGTGGAAGAGTTTAAGCCAACGGGCGATACCGTTAAGATTTACACCTGTGGCCCAACCGTCTACAACCATCCGCACATCGGCAATTACGCCTCCTATATCTATTGGGATTTACTTATTCGTGCCCTCAAGGCCGAAGGTTACCAGGTTAAACGCGTCCTCAACCTCACCGATGTTGGCCACCTTGTTTCTGACGCCGACGAAGGCGAAGATAAGCTCGAAAAAGGCGCCGCCCGCGAAGGGAAGACCGTTTGGGAAATCGCCGAATTCTATATTAATGACTTCTTTGATGGCTTCCATAAATTGAATCTCACCGAACCAGATGTGGTTGCTCGCGCTACTGATTATATTGAACAAATCAAGGCCGCCGTCACCAAAATGACCGAGAACGGCTTCACCTATGAAACCGAAGATGGCATCTATTTTGACACTTCCAAATTCGCCGGCTACGCCGATTTTGCCCATCTCGATCTCGAGAATCTCAAAGCTGGCGCCCGCGTCGAATTTAGCGACGAAAAACGCAACGTTTCCGACTTTGCCGTTTGGAAATTCATTAAACCAGGCGAAAAGCACGCCATGCGCTGGGATTATCTCGGTCGCCCAGGCTACCCAGGCTGGCACATCGAGTGTTCCACGATTATCGACACCGAACTCGGCGAGCCAATTGATATCCACACCGGCGGTATCGACCATGTTCCGATCCATCACACGAACGAAATCGCCCAAACCTACGCCATTTCTGGCCGCACGCTCGCCAATTACTGGCTCCACTGTGACTTTATTATGATTGATGGCCAAAAGATTTCTAAATCCCTTGGCAATGTTTATACTCTCGACGATTTAATCGAGCGCGGCTTCGATCCGATGGATTTCCGCCTCTGGATTTTGCAAGGCCACTTCCGCGGCGAACGCAATTTCACCTTTGACGACCTCACCGCTGCCAAAAACCGCCGCCTCTCTTGGCGTAACCGTGTCGCTAGTACCCGCTGGCAGGGTGTAGACGAGGGTGATTCTAAGTACACCGCCTCACAAATCCTCGCTAGCGTCTCTGATAATCTCAATTCTGCTGCCGCCTGCGCCGTAATCGACAGCCAACCGATGAGCCTCTCTGATTGGGAATTCCTTGATAATCTCTTTGGCTTAAACCTCCTCGGTTCTGCCCCAGATATCACCGACGAACAAAAATCCCTACTCGCCGACCGCGCCGCCGCCCGTGCCAACAAAGATTGGACCACCTCAGACGAACTCCGCGCCAAACTCGAAGCCTCCGGCATTACCGTCAAAGACACCGCCACCGGCCAAATCTGGCAATATCTCGCCTAACCCAAATTTTAAGCATGAAAAAAGCCCCACTCAAAGTTCGAGCGAGGCTTTTCTGCACAACCGACTATTACTTAATCTTGTCGATCGTGCAGTATCCCTGATAAATCCAGACAATTCCGTCCGGGTCCATCAGGACATTGTCCAGTTCATTGTTGAGCGACGCGGCCGGGAAGCCAAACCACTGCTGGTCGCCAGACACGTAGACCGTGTCGGCAACAAACGTGGTGTTGACGAGAACTCGCCCATAAGAGCTGTTCTCCGCCTCCCAGGGGATCGAACGCACGTTGGCGTCCGCGTTACCATCCCTGGAGCGGATGGTAACCCTGCTCTTGCCATACTTCTGGCTACAGCCATAGTCGTATGGAAGAACAGCCGCCCACGGTTCGGCAACGTCCATCAAGTCTAGGTACTGACTTGAGATCCAGACGATTTGCCGCCCATATCCTAAGTCCGAACCTTGGAAACCGGTAAATCCCTTATTCTCGGGATCTTTATAGGAGCAAGAGATAACAATCTCATCCCCTACCGCAATCTTCCCAAGCTCGGCTGAATTAGTAGACGGACCAGACCGAACTCTGACCGTCTCGTTCTTCTCATAGTCGGACTTAATCCTTAGAACGAGTTTGTGATCAGGCTTTGGATCGCGTCGGATTAGCCCCTCGATTGGTGCCAGCGTCGGTGTCGGAGTCGGGGTATCAAATTCGTCCGGCGTCATTACGATGCCGGTCGGAGCTGAATCCGACCTCTTAGCAATCGCCGAAACCAATTTTACTGCCCCTTTTATGATAAAAATCACAAAGAAGGCAAGGCATATAGCAAGAAGCGTAGCCCTTTTGATTTTTTTCTTAAGCCGCTTTCTTGCCTTGAACTGTTCATATGTCATCATATCATGCACCTCCTTATGATATTGTTCGATGACTTAAGGCAAACAACTAGGTACATCTATAATTATAGCACAAAACAGCAAAAAAATCAATACTGCTAATGCTTTTTTAGGAAAAAAATAGCCCCGCAGTTAGCGGGGCGGGCTCGAAGATTTCTTAACTTTTAAAGTATCAGCTTCTTCATTTTCGAAGAATGCATCTAAAATTCTTTCATCAAAATCTTCCGGGGACTGAACTACAATTATAATAGTTCTGCTATCGAGTTTTCTTTTCCTGTAGCCAAGAATAAGCCACATTATACTCAGTACAAACAGTATAGCGATTAGAACAAAAAAATCAGCCTCTTTCATACAAATACCTCCTTATACGCAAAACCTTGAGCCTATACATATTATACCACAAAATTAATTTTTTTCAAGAAAAACGGGGCTATCCACTTGGGACAGCCCCAGAGAAGTGATTTTAACTTCCCCAATCCGTCATGTCATATGCTTCCGGATGAGGAACCAAGGAAAAGACTACTGCGCTGTCTTCGACCCAAATGATTCCATCTGAGTCCTGTACCTCAATGGGATGGATGATGCCTTTCTCATCTGTCTGGAAAAGGCCTTTTGTGCACGACAGTTTGAATCCGACCCTACTGCTATGATAAGCCCAGTAGAAGTCCTCCGTGATGAAATCCTCACCAACGAGGTACCCGAGAGGCTTACCCTTGTAGGGTTCATCGTACGCCATAGCCACGACAACCTCAATCTGCGTCTCAATCACGTTCTCCTCCCTGTGGTAGGAGTTCATGATATCGTCAGCGGTGATCTCGATCGTCGGTGTAATCGTCGGCTCTGGGGAAGTAGGTGAAATTTCAATAGGGATAGATACCTGATGTTCGTACTTAAGATATTCATCCCGATCATCTTTATTGTCCTTTCCGCAAGAGACGAAAACTACGGCGGCAACAATCAACAATATAGCAAAAACTAATTTTTTCATGCATAACCCTCCTTATGTGAAAAATGAAAGGAACAAAAATCACTTCTCTATTACTATTATAGCATAAAATAACCAGAATTTCAAGCTAGTGATAATAGCGTTTCAAGAATTCGTCTCTATAAGCTTTAAAATCACCAGAGAGCAAAGATTCGCGAATGCGGTCGGTCAAACGCACCACAAAATGCTCGTTATGGATAGAAGCCAGCACCTTGGCGGTGATTTCATCGGTTTTAAAGAGGTGATGGAGATAGGCGCGGGTGTAGTTTTTGCAGCATTCACAGTCGCAGCCAGCCATGAGAGGGGTAAAATCATCCCTGTATTTGGCATTTTTAATATTAATGCGGCCATCTAGAGTATAGAGAGAGCCGTTTCTGGCCATACGGGTAGGGCCCACGCAGTCAAAGGTGTCACAGCCGTTTTCGGCCCCGTCAAAGAGGTCAATCGGCTCCTGGCCCATGCCAAGAAGATGCCTAGGTTTGCTCTCAGGTAAGATAGAATTGACTACTTTTAGCATCTCGGCCATGCCTTTAGCGGTGAAAACGCCGCCAATACCGTAACCATCCACCGGCAAATCAGCCATAAATCGCGCCGAAGCCTCGCGAAGATCTAAAAACGTGCCACCCTGTACCACCCCATATAAATATTGGAAATTCTGACCATTTTTGGCGGCCTCATCACTGAGTTTAGTATGCTCAGCGATACAGCGCTCTAGCCAGCGGTGAGTGCGATCCATCGCGCGCTCCATATCACCGTGGCTCTCAGATTTCGCCAGGTGGTCAAACGCCATGTGAATATCTGCACCAATCTGCCACTGAGCCTGCATCGACGATTCTGGAGTCATCGTGAACTTGTCACCAGAGAGATAGGAGCGGAATTTGGCGCCTTCCTCGTTGATTTTGACCTCTGGTAGAGAAAAAATCTGAAATCCGCCAGAGTCGGTAAAAGTAGGCTTGTTCCAAGAGGAAAACTGAGCCAACCCACCGGCCTTGGCAATCAAATCAGTGCCCGGCGCCAAAACCAGATGATAAGTGTTAGCCAGAATCGCCTGCGAACCAAGCTCGTTCATCTCTTTCATCGTAAGGGCCTTTACCGTAGCACGGGTAGCAGCGCCCACAAAAGCCGGAGTTTTGATATCGCCGTGTGGCGTATGAATCACGCTCACACGCGCCAGGCCGATCTTTTTCTCGATATCAAACTGCAAATTTTTGCTATTCATAGATAAAAGTCGAGTCCCCGTAGCTTAAGAAGTTGTATTTTTCTTCGACGGCGTGTTTATAAGCGGCGGAAAGATGATCCCAGCCGGCAAAAGCTGAGGCGAGCATGAGGACGGTAGATTTTGGCGCGTGAAAATTGGTTAGAAGTGCGTCCACAATTTTAAATTGAAAACCAGGATAAATAAAAATGTCGTCTTCGCCAGAGGTTTTGCCAGTTTTAGCATAGTATTCAAGCGTGCGAGCCACGGTAGTGCCAAGCGCTACTACGCGTTTGCCGGTAGCTTTGGCGGTTTTAATCTCGGCGAGCGTATCATCCGGGATGCAGAACCACTCCGAGTGCATTTTGTGCTCTTCAACATTGTCGGTACGAATCGGAAGGAAAGTGCCAAGCCCCACGTGCAAAGTAAGATATTCCACTTTTACGCCTTTGGCCTTCAAAGCAGCCAAAAGCTCATCGGTCATGTTAAGGCTAGCAGTTGGCGCGGCGGCCGAACCCATATTTTTAGCCCAGACCGTTTGGTAACGTTCTTTATCAGATTCGGTTGCGTCACGGTGCAAGTATGGTGGCAAAGGCACGTTGCCATATTTCTCGGTCAAAACATCGAGCGGGGAATCAGAAGTTACTTCAGCGATACCGTTACCAAGAATCTGCGAAACAACAACTTTCTCGGAAGAACCTTTCACGGTCAAAACATCGCCATCGTGCAGCTTGCCGCGATACATCACGCGTTGTGGCTCGTCGCCGTGCTTTTCAAGCACCACAAGTTCACGCTCGCGACCATCCGGAAGCTCAGTGAAAAGACGCGAATGCATCACGCGCGTATCATTCAAAATCAAAACATCACCCGGGTTCAAAAAATCCGCGAGCTTGGCGTAGTAGGAATCAGTCAGCTCGCCAGTTTTGCGGTTAATCGCAAGTAAGCGCGTGGTACCACGCACCTTTGGTGGGAATTTCGCAATCCGCTCCTCCGGCAAATCATAGTTAAAATCAGAAACTAACATAAAATTATTCTAACATATTTTGCTTAAATTTCAAATGTTCCGCGTTCGCGTTCAATCTGTTTGCTGTAGCGATCGGCTTCCGAAAAAATGCAGCCACAATATTTTTGCATATAGAGCCCGGCTTCGCGCGCTTCAGCCTGGCCGTCATAAAACCCAGGGCGAAAATCACGATACAAAAACTCAATACCAAACTCTTCGGCTAACTTCTCGCAAACCTTCTTCAATTCTTCGTGTTTTTGGTACGGCGAAACGAGAAGCGTGGTCGTAAATGCATCAAAGCCATGTTCCTTGGCGTAGCGCACGGTCTCGCCAATGCGAGTTGGATAACAATAATTCACGCAGCGATTAGCGATGTCGGAAGAAACGTTCTCGCAAAATTTCATCAAGCCATATTCATCTTCAAAAATCGCTTTCACGCCCACCTTAGCGGCGTATTCTTTCAAGCAATCGCGGCGCGACTTATATTCAGTATACGGATGGATGTTTGGGTTGTACCAAAATACCGTCGGCTCGATGCCTTCAGCCCGAAGCGACTTAATACAATAAACACTACACGGCGCGCAGCACGTATGCATTAAAACTTTTTTCATTACGCACATTATAACCCAAAGCGTGATATAATTAAACCATTAAGGAGGCCTATGGGAAAACAAATAGAAGTTGATACTCGTACGTTCGTTCGTTTTTGGTTAGTTTTACTTGGCATTGCGCTAATTATTTTGTTCCTTTATAAAGCTCTAACTGGCCTCATCATCGTAGGCATTTCGATTTTTCTCGCTCTTGCTTTGAAGCCGCTCGTCAATAAGCTCAACAAATTCCTTGGTAAGCATTTCGGCATGGAGAAAAACCACAAAACTGCTTCCGCCGTGATGGCCTACACCATTATTGTGTCGGTATTTGTTGCCATTATTATTATTGTTGGCCCAGTAGTTGTTAACGAAACATCCAAATTCGTTCGCAACCTGCCAAACACCCTTCAAGATTTCGGCAACTGGGATCAAGTTAACGAATTCGGTAAAAATATCGGTATCGAAAACCTTCAGGCCCAAATTTCCGAAGGCGCCACTGCACTATCCAAAAACATCTTTGGTAACCTCGGCAACACAGTCGTCACCAGCATCAGCACTATCGCTGATTTTCTCACCAAAGGCGTCCTTATCCTAATTCTTACCCTTCTATTTCTGCTCGAAGGCCCAGGCATCATGGAATACTTCTGGAGCAAACTCAGCGCCCGCAAAGAAGACGCCAAATCCGTTTCAATAGCAAAACGCATTATTAATCGCATGAGCGATGTCGTGTCGACATATGTTTCGCGCCAAGTCATCGTGGGCCTTATTGATGGTTTCGCCGTGGCACTCTTCGTATTTATTCTTTCACTCATCTTCAATTTTTCCGCGGGCCTTGCCATTCCGATGGGCCTGATGGCTGCACTTTTTTATCTTATCCCAATGTTTGGGCAAATTATCTGCTCCTGTCTTGTAGTAGTCATCCTCGCCTTTTCATCGCCAATCGCTGCTATAGTATACGCACTTGTGTACATCGTTTACGCCCAAGTTGAAAACAACGTCATCGCACCAAAAATCCAAGGCGATGCCTTGAAGCTTCCGGCTGTGGCAATTCTTGGCTCAATGATTATCGGCATGTATATGTTCGGCTTGCTTGGTGCTATTATTGCTATTCCAATTGCCGGCTGCATTCGTATCCTTATCGAAGAATATCCAAACATCAAATCCGCAAGAGAATAACATGGAAAAACCAAAGAAAAAGTCTGTCAAAAAGATACTACTCACGATTGTCTTTATTTTGTTAAACATCGCCGTAATCGCGATTACCGGCTTCTCAGAATTTGGCAACGCCGAAAATGCCGCCAAACTATCCGAGGTAAAATTCAACTTTCTATTCCTGATCCCGGCCGTAGTTTTCTTTGCAATTGCAATTTTACTCGAAATCCATAAATATTCTCTTGTCATCAAAAAAACGTGCAAACTAGAAGAAAACCCCAAGCTCGCCCGCAAGCACGCACGCCGCACGTTTCTAATCGGTCGTTACTACGACAATATCACGCCAGCCGCCATCGGTGGCCAACCATTCCAAATCTACTACATGAACAAAAACGCCGGCGTTTCCGCAGGCCTTGCCACCACCATTCCGATTATCAACATGATTTCTGGCCAAATCGGCTTCCTGATTATCGCAGTAGTTTGTTTTCTTATCGGCAGCTTCACCATTAGCAACGCGCCACTCATCGCTCTAGCCTGCTTCGGCTTAATCTTCTACGCGTTCTGGCCAATCGCAGTCTTAATTGCAACATTCCTGCCAAAAGCCACTGCAGAGCTCATTACGATCGGCGTAAAATTCCTTGCCAAAATTCGCATTATCAAAAACAAAGAAGAGGCCGTAGAGAAAGCTAAAAACGGCGTCGATGAATACGCTCGTTCGGTTAAACTCATTTTAAAAACCAAAGGCTTGTTCTTAAAAACCATTATTTATTCCGTCATTTTTCATATTTTAATCTGCGCGATTCCGTTCTTCGTGCTAACTGCGTTTGGTGGCCAAATCGATTTTCTCCCATGCTTTGTAACTGTAGTCGCAGTCACCTCCGCCGTATATTTTGTACCAACACCAGGCAACGCCGGCGCCGCCGAAGGCACCTTCTACACTGTCTTTTCTGCGCTTTCATCTGGCTACGTTTTCTGGGCTATGCTCGTTTGGCGCTTCTTCTCGTATTACATCTACCTCATCATGGGCGGCATCACCTATCTTTTGATGCATATTGAAAAACGAAAGAACAAAAAAGAGCAAAATGTTTAGACTATTCCGCTACCTAAAACCATATTGGTGGCAAGTCGTCATCTTGCTACTTTCAATCACACTGCAAGTTTATTGCACGCTTAGTTTACCGTCGCTCATGGCCGACATTATTAATCATGGCATCGTCCCCGGAAATACAGCTGAAATTTGGCGACTCGGCGGCCTCATGGTTGCACTCGCCCTAGTTTCCGCACTCGGCGCACTAATTTCCAGTTTCTTTTCCGCTCGCATTGGCGCTTATTTCTCGCGCGATCTTCGCGCTGCGGTTTTTACCAAAGTTCTGCAATTTAATTTATCAAACGCCGACGATTTTAGCACCGCATCACTTATCAACCGCACCACTAACGACATCAACCAAGTTCAACAAACCATCACAATGATTTTGTCGTTAATGCTACGCGCACCACTCTTCTGTATTATTGCTCTTATTAAAGCCTTTGAAACCGCGCCAAACATGACCTGGATTATCGTAGTCGCCATTCTCGCAATTTTATTCCTCGTTATCACTATCATGTCGCTCGTAATTCCAAAGTTCAAAATCTTCCAACGCGTTATCGACAAAATCACACTCATAACACGCGAAAACCTCACCGGCCTTCGCGTAATCCGCGCATTCAATAACCAAAAAATCGAACAAAAAAAATTTAACGAAGCAAACACTGAGCTCACCAGACTAATTCTATTCATCGACAAAATTCTTGAACTTCAAAACCCGATGATTAATATAATTTTTAACGGCACCACACTTTTGTGTTTTTGGGTTGGTATTTCACTTCTTCCAACCGACAGCGAAATTATTGGCAAAATTCCGGCATTCGCCGAATATGTCACTCATGTGATGATTTCATTCCTCATGCTTTCTATCTTGTTCGTGATGCTGCCACGCGCCAACGTATCGGCTAATCGCATTAATGAAGTTTTAAAAACTAAGCTCAAGATACATTGGCCAAATAAAACAAGCGGGGAAGTAAACGCCACTCCATCCGTGGAATTCAGCCACGTTGATTTTAGTTACGACGAAGCGGAAGAAAAAGTTTTGTCTAACATTTCATTTGTTGCAAACGCCGGCGAAACTACCGCTATTGTTGGCTCCACTGGCTGTGGCAAGTCCACGTTAATTAATTTAATTCCGCGTTTTTACGAACCAACCGCAGGCGAGATTTTAGTAAACGGTCTAAATATTAAAAACTATGCTAAAGACGATTTAATTAAACGCATCGGCTTTGTTCCGCAACGCGGCATTCTGTTTTCCGGCAGCATTAAATCAAACATTGCTTTTGGCGCGCCAAAAGCTACAATGGACGACATTAAAGAAGCCGCCGAAATTTCACAATCGAGAGAATTTATCGAAAAATTCCCAGACACCTACGAATCACACATCGCACAGGGCGGCACCAACGTTTCGGGTGGTCAAAAGCAGCGCCTCTCCATCGCTCGCGCAATTTGCAAAAAACCTGAGATTTTTATTTTCGATGATTCATTCTCTGCACTCGACATGAAGACGGACCAAAAACTCCGCGAGGCTTTAAAAAAAGTTACCAAAAATTCCGTAGTTCTAATCGTAGCACAACGCATTAACACCATCAAAGACGCCGAACAAATTATCGTCCTCGACAAAGGGAAGATTGTCGGCAAAGGCACGCATCACTCACTGTTGAATAATTGTGAAATCTACCGCGAAATTGTACACTCACAATTTTCCGAATCCGAATACAAAAACGAATTGAAGGAGGCCAGCCATGCATGATCATCCTATGGCCGAAAAGGTAAAAAACAAAAAAGTTGCTGTTAAAGATTTTTTGGATTCGATTCGTCCGTTTCGTTTTGCAATAATTGTATCCGTAGTACTTTGCATCGGTTCTGCAGTGCTTGGGATTTTTATTCCAAAATTATTTGGCGACATTATTAATACAGCAATTTATTCTATGCCAAATATCGACTGGGCAAAAATCACCGAAATCGTTTTAATCGTAGTCGCGCTATTTGTGTCGTCAGCTATTCTAAATTACGTTCAGGCCTATCTGCTTGCGGTCGTCACAGCAAAATACACAAAATTGCTCCGCGAAAAAATCATCAACAAAATTTCGCTTCTTCCGATTTCATATTTTGACACTCACAAAATCGGCGACACACTCTCACGTATGACCAACGATATCGACATTATCGCAACTTCACTTTCACAGGAAGTTGCCGACGTCTCACTCAGCCTCACCACGTTAATCGGCGTCACAGTTTTGATGCTCACAATTTCGGTTCCGCTCTCACTCATCACATTTGTCGTGGTACCGCTTTCGGTTTTTGTAGTTGCAAAAATCGCCAAGTTCGCGCAAAAGTATTTCCGCGAACAACAAGCTACACTCGGTGTATTGAATGGCAAAATCGAAGAAAGTTATTCCGGCCAAATCATTATTAAATCCAATTCGCACGAAACCGCATCAATCGACGACTTTAATAAAACCAACGAGAAACTCACGCGCGCCGCTCGTCGCGCTCAAATCTTCTCGTCGCTCTCATTCCCAGTCACACACATTTTTACAAACCTAGGCTACGTCGCAGTTTGTATCGTTGGTGGCATTTTGGTAGTCGAGCAAAAACTCAGCATCGGCGGCATCCAAGCCTTCCTAAATTACGTCAACCGTTTTAACCGCCCAATCACTGAAATCGCATCCACTACTTCCACCATCCAAGCTTTGCTTGCGGCATCCGAGCGCATTTTCGAATTTCTAAACGAACCAGAAGAAGAACCAGATCAAGCAAACCCACAAGAAATTACCAACATTTCTGGCGCCGTGGAATTCAATAATATTTCATTTAGCTACGACAAGAAAACGCCAGTTATCGAAAACTTTTCAGTCAAAGTAAGGCCTGGCCAAAAAGTTGCCATCGTAGGCCCAACTGGCGCTGGTAAAACCACCATTATTAATTTACTAATGCGATTCTACGAACCAGATTCCGGCTACATCACAATCGATGGCGTCCCAATTAAAGAAATGCGCCGTGAGGATGTTCGCAAACTATTTGGTATGGTACTACAAGACACCTGGCTATTCTCGGGCAGCATCACAGATAATTTGCGCTATGGCAACCAACACGCCAGCCTAGACGACGTTAAAAAGGCCGCAAAAGTCAGTAACGTCGATCACGTTATCGAAGCCCTACCAAAAAATTATTCTACCAAAATTTCAGAAGATTCCGAAAATATTTCTGCTGGCGAAAAACAATTACTTACCATTGCCCGCGCCATGGTCGCAAATCCACCAATGATGATTCTAGACGAAGCCACATCAAACGTCGACACCCGCACTGAAGAATTAATTCAGGCCGCCTTTGAAAAAAATACCGAAGGCCGCACTTCGTTCGTAATCGCGCACCGCTTATCAACAATCCGAAACTCCGACTTAATTCTTGTCATGAAAAACGGTAACGTTATCGAGCAAGGCAATCGTGACGAACTATTAAAGAAAAAAGGATTCTATGCCGAATTATATAATTCGCAGTTCAAAGATTAGTGATACAATTTAAGAAAGGAGGACAAGATGCATATCGTAATTGAAGGACAAGATGCTACTGGCAAAGATACCCAAGCCAAAAAATTGGCTGAATATTTGCGCGCGCAGGGCAAAACCGTCGTACACTATGCTGAGTCCGGCACCGGCTCGACCAATCCATTCATTACTGAAATCGCACGGCTCAACTATGGCTCAGACCAGGGAATTGATCACCGCACCCGCGTGATGCTTTACCTCATTAATCGTTACGAGCAGTGGCGAACTCTCGCCGAGCCAGCTCTCAAAAATGGCGACATCGTGATTACTACCCGCAACTGGTTTTCGACTTTGATTTACGAAGGCTATGGCGCTGGCGTAAGCAAATCGCTTATCATCAAGCTTCACAAACTCGTGATGCCAGAACCATACTTCCATCCAGACAAAATTGTTTTCTTTACTTTGTCAGACGAAGCCAGAAACAAACGCATCGGCACCCAAACCGCCGAATCAACCACTAAATGGACCAGAAAAGACGAAATCTGGAAATCCAAAGGCGATCCGTTCCAACACAAGCTAAATCACGGCTACCTCGAAGTCGCGAAGAAGTTTAATGTGCCAACGCTCGACGCTTCCGGCACCATCGACGAAGTTTTTGCAGACCTTAAAAAACTCTTTGAATTATAAAATGCACGATTCTTGGAAACCATTTTTAAAAACCGAATTTGAAAAACCATATTTTAAAGAACTTGCTTCTTTTTTGCACGAAGCCTACAACAAAAAAACTATCTTTCCAAAAAAGTCTGACGTGTTTCGCGCATTCTCAACCGACTTAAACAAAGTCACTGTCGTGATTCTTGGCCAAGACCCATACCACACGCCCGGCGCCGCACATGGCCTCGCTTTTTCTGTGCCAGACAAAGCGCCTATCCCGCCATCACTTATTAATATATATAAAGAAATCGATAGCGACCTAGGTAAGCACGCCAACAAAACCGGCAATCTCTCGTCATGGCAAGAGCAGGGCGTATTACTATTAAACAACGTCCTCACGGTCGAAGCCCACCTCGCCGGCTCACACCGCGGCAAAGGCTGGGAAACTTTTACGGAAAACGTTATTAAATATCTAAACGAAACTCGACCACATTTGGTTTTCATTTTGTGGGGCCGCGATGCGCGCACCAAAAAGTCTTTGATCGATACCAAAAAACATACAATCATCGAATCGGCGCACCCATCACCGCTTTCCGCACACAACGGGTTTTTCGGCAGTAAACCATTTAGCAAATGCAACGCTGCATTAAAAGAATGGGGCTATCCAGAAATTAATTGGTAATTATTTTGCCCACAAAAGCAATTCTTTGTATTCTTCAGAATCTTTTGGATATGAATCTAAAATATCTTCAATGTAGGTTTTGCCGTTAGTGATATTCAAAGTTTCGACGTCCGGCATTGACGCAAGCATACGAACCACGGCCTTGTCGGTCGCAAAATTCGTCATAGATTTTTTTGGATCGGTGGAATGAGAATGCACGCGGAGCTCACGATAAACGAAGCGTTTAATACCAGCCTGCAAGCAATGCTTGAGACAGTTATCACAAGTAGCCACACGATTATAAATCGTACAGCCAGTTAAGTCTTGTTTAGCAAAAAGCACAGCATTCATTTCGGAATGCACCACAAAATAATATTTATCTGGGCGCTCAGTTAAGGTAAGTTTTTCTTCATCCGCGCCCTGTACCAGGCCATTGTAACCAAAAGAAATTGGGCGGTGTTTAGAATCAACAATTACGCAGCCCATTTTTGACGAAGGGTCTTTGGATTTAAGCGCAACCGCATCAGCAATATTCAGGAAATATTCATCCCAGCTTAATTGTTTTTTATTCATTAAACCTCCATTTCCTATCTATTATAGCATGGGGGGGTTGTAATTTTGAAAGAAGTTTTTAATAATCGAGAAAAATTAATCAGGAGGTATATGACAAGAAAACCATTTATTTTGATTGTCTCAGCACTACTCGTCATCACTGCACTACCGATTCGTACATCACAGGCTTCTACTTGCAAGGATGTCAACTTAATATTCGCGCGCGGTTCGGGTGAAAGTCAAAACACGGGCGAAAACTTCCAAGCTTTTAAAAATGAGCTAGAAGAAAAGCTTAAAACCACCGTATTAACTTATGAATTCTTAGACCTCGATTATCCGGCCGTTTCAGTCGCCGACGCTTCCACGATGCTTGGCGCATTTTTTAGTGGCGGCAATTCATTCGCATTTGGCGAAAGCGTGAGTGCCGGCATTAATAATCTCGTGAATATCGTTAATAATCCCACGTGTCCGAATACAAAATATGTTCTAGCTGGTTACTCACAAGGCGCCATGGTCGTGATTAATGCGTTAAACAAAATTAGTCCCGACAAAATAATTTACGCCGCTACATTTGGCGACCCAAAATTATATCTACCAGAAGGAGCGGGAATTTTTCCGGTAGCCTGCATGAATATTGGTTTATCAAATTACCGCGTCTACGTGCCAGACTGCTACGCATACAACGGTTTGCTCGGCGGCACCAATCCATACCAGCTTGATTCTTTGCTTAATAAACTAGGCACGTGGTGCAACAAAATGGATATCATGTGCAGCAGCCATTTTAGTATTGCGAACCACGTTTCGTATGTCGCCGATAATTTGTATGCTGACGCCGCACGTATCATCTTTTCAAAAATCACCAAGCACTTCAAAATCAAATCCAATATCGCTTCGCCACACGACACAGCCATTTTGCTAGACACGACCGGGTCAATGGGGCCGCTGATTATTAAATATAAAAACGAAGCCGTGCGTCTTGCTACCGAAACATTGAATGCCGGTGGGCGCGTTGCCTTATTTGAATATCGCGACCTAGACGATCCTTTCGCGCCAGTTTTGCATTGTGATTTTGAAAACTGTACGCTCGAAAATTTCATCAAAGCCATCGACAATATTGAAGTTGATGGTGGTGGCGACGAGCCAGAATCGCTGCTCTCAGCATCACTTCACGTAATGCGAAACTTAAAATGGAAGCGCGGAGCCACCAAGTCCTTAGTCATACTCACGGACGCTGGCTTCCACGCACCAGACCGCGACGGCGCCACAATTGAGCAAGTGATCAAACTTAGCCGCGAAATTGATCCCGTGAATTTTTATATCATCACGGAAAAACATAACGAAGAAATTTACCAGCCTCTCGCCATCGCGACAGACGGCAAAGTCGTCACGAACTTCGACGAGCTAAGTCTTCTTACAAGTTTCATCATGGACCGCGACGATAGCTTGCCAAAAGTTGAACTAGAAGAAACCGCGATTAGTCTCCCGTCGCTTGAGATCAAAAATGTCTCGCGAGAGTCAACTACAAGTTACAAAGTTGAACTAGAAACTAGCGGCGACAAAACACTCGTCATACTAAACGATACGGTTTTAGGATTAACGAACGAAAAAGCCTTCACGATTTACGACATTGATCCGACAAAAGAAAACATCTTAAGTCTTGCGCCAATAATAGGAGACGTACGCGGCGAAAGCGTCACAATAAAGCTTGATTTAGAAGAAGAAAGCCAAGAAGAAGCGCCAATCGAAATTAAAGCACCAAATACTGGATTTAAACCTAAAAATATGCTATAATAATTCGCATGATTTTAAACAAAGACAAAATTAGAAACGTTGCAATCATCGCGCACGTTGACCATGGCAAAACCACTCTCGTGGATGGCCTTTTGAAGCAATCTCATACTTTCCGCGACAACCAAGCCGAAATGCAACAAACTCTCATCATGGACTCCATGGACCAAGAGCACGAACGGGGAATTACAATTACCGCCAAGCAAACTGCTGTTTTTTACGAAGACTACAAAATTAATATTATTGATACCCCGGGCCACGCCGACTTTTCTGGTGAGGTCGAACGCACACTCAACATGGCCGATGGCGTAATTCTTGTCGTCGACGCACAAGAAGGTCCAATGCCACAAACTAAATTTGTCTTACAAAAAGCCCTCGATCTTAAACTCAAACCAGTCGTTGTTATCAACAAAATCGACAAGCCAGCCGCTCGAATCGACGAAGTAAAAGATGAAATCGCCGACCTCTTTTTGGAACTTGCGACCGACGAATCACAACTTAACTACCCAATTTACTATGCAATCGCCCGCGATGGCAAAGCTGGCAAAACTCCAGAACTCGATAATGACCTACACGTAATTTTCGAATCGATTATTAACGATATCCCAGCACCAAAGGTTGACGAGAACTCAGACAAAGGCGCCCAGCTCCTCGTAGCTGCACTTGCCGCCGACAACTACCTTGGCAAATACTGCATCGGCAAAATCTTCCGCGGCAAACTCAAAAAAGGCCAAGCTGTCAAAATCATGCGTGGCAACGAAATCAAGAATGCCAAAGTTGATCAAATCTTTTCATATCGTGGCCTTATTAAAGAAGAAGTTGAAGAAGCCATTGCCGGCGACATTGTTGCATTAACCGGTGTCGGCGAAGCCAACATTGGTGACACCGTCGCAACCGGCGACAATCCAGAAGCTTTGCCAACTATCGAACTCGAACCACCAACGCTTTCGATTTACATTGGTCCAAACACCAGCCCACTTAAAGGCAAAGAAGGCGAATTCACTACTTCCCGCCAAATCGCCGAACGTCTCGAAAAAGAACTCGAAACCAACATTGCTCTTAAAATCGAACCAGATGGTCTTGGTTACAAAGTTTCTGGTCGTGGCGAATTGCATCTTTCCGTCTTAATTGAAACCATGCGCCGCGAAGGCTACGAACTTGAAGCTGGACGCCCTGAAGTTGTCTACAAAGAAATCGATGGCGTAAAATGCGAGCCAATCGAAAGCTTGACCATTGAAGTTGGTCCAGAATTTGTAGGCGCAGTCTCGCAAGAACTTGGTATTAGAAAAGCTGAACTAAAAACCCAGGATCTCACTTCTACTGGCGCGACCCGCTTTACCTACGAAATCTCAACCGCAGCCCTTATCGGCCTTCGCAACAACTTGCTTACCGCCACCAAAGGCACCGTTCTCATGTCTAGCTTGCCATGCGGCTATCGCCCAGTTGATTCTAAATACAAACCAGAGCGTAACGGCGCCCTCATCGCTTTCGAGTCCGGCGTTTCTACCGCTTACGCCCTCGACGCCGCCCAGGCTCGTGGTATTTTATATATTCCACCACAGGTGCCAGTTTATCAAGGCATGATCGTGGGTCTTTCCAACAAAAAAGATGATCTCGACATCAATATCTGCCGCGAAAAGCAACTCACCAACATGCGTACCCACGCATCAGATGGCGCCATTCAACTTACGCCATACACTCAACTTTCACTAGAACAATGTCTAGACTTCCTTCTAGATGATGAGCTTCTCGAAGTTACACCAAAATCACTTCGCCTTCGCAAACGTCAGCTAGATCCAATTAAAAGAAAACGCGAAAACCGAAATTAAAAAGTTAAAAGCCCGGCGGGAAAGCCGGGCTTTTTGAGAAGGAAGAACGTCGGAAAACGCTCACGAAGTTGCCTCTGCTACTTCTGCGATTCTTTCACGCAGCTGCCAAGTGTTTACTCTTTTCTTAGGGTCCATCGGCCCATAAGCTTCTTGGTAACGTTTTTCAGCAATATGCTCATTGTCATCATCTGCGCGATGAGTCATCACTTCAACAACGTCAGCAGACATCGGATTAGTCTTTTCACCTTTTTTCATAATCTCACCTCCTTGAGAAACTAGGCCAAAAAACTATGATAATTATATCATCCCTGAATGCATTTGGATAGATATTTATTTTTCAGCGCAGCATTGTATCCAACAAGCACGAGCACCGCCGTATTGCTGAATTTTTAGATTCTTGAACCCAGCCTCGGTGAGGCATTTTTCAAGTTCATCTTGATTCCAATAAGAAAAGTAACGCTTGGCGCCAATTTGGCCTTGAAAATCCGACCAATCTTCGGTATGGCCTTCTTTGTGTTTCACACAGAGCGCTACTCTACCGCCATCATTTAGAGCATCGTACATTTTACGAATCGAAGCAATCGCTTCGTCCTTTTTAAAATGCACCAAAACTGCCCAGCACAAAATAAAGTCATATTTGTCATCAAACTCATCTTCGATTAGATTGAATTTAACCGGCGAGAATCCTTCATTTTTTAATTGGTTGATAAAGTAATTTGCCACGTCACTAACCGTGATATTAGTATAGCCGAGCTCGCGAAGAAATTTCGCATCTCTACCACCAGCCGACCCAACTTCAAAAATTTTTGCGTCTTTCGGCAAACCATCAACAAAAGTGCGAATTAGTTCTTTTTGTTTTTCATCGTCCTTCCTGGCCTGCGCGTCGTTGATAAGCGCGATACGGTTTCGTTCGAGATATTTATCCCCAAATTTTTCGTAGACTTCGATAGTCTCAGCATTTTCTTTACTCATACTCATATTATATATTAAAATAAGTGTATGTTAATCGATTCGCATTGCCACCTGCACGACCGCGAGTTCTTCAGCGAAGAACAAGCAGAGGCTGCTTTAAAAAATGCAGCCGCAAATGACATTCAAAAAATTATTTGTATCGGCACCGACCAAAACGATTCCGCAGCCGCGCAAGATTTTGCTGAGAACCACGAAAATGTTTTTTGGACTTTTGGCGTGCATCCATCGGAATGGAAAAAATGGTTTGCAGAGAAATCTAACTTAGACTTTAGTGACCCAAATGCACCAGTAGCAATTGGCGAAGTAGGGCTCGATTATCATTACGGCAAAGACGATCACGAAGAACAAAAAAAATTATTTGTCGAAATGCTCGAGCTCGCCAAAGCAAATAATTTGCCAGTTGTGTTTCATGTGCGCGAAGCCTTTGACGACTTTTTTGAAATCGTAAAAAACTATCCCGAAATCAAAGGCGTGGTGCATTCTTTTTCAGACAACAAAAAGAATTTAAAACGCATTCTTGAAGAAACTAATTATTACGTTGGCATAAATGGTATGGCAACTTATTCGACCCTGCCAACTCCGCCACTTGAAAGAATTTTACTTGAAACCGATGCGCCATTTCTCGCACCAGTGCCACACAAGGGCGAAACTAACGAACCGGCCCTTATCAAAGATATCGCTATGTGGCTTAGCCAAAAACTTGATTTCGATCTTGAGACCGTAGCCGAGGTTACCACCAAAAACGTTGAAGACCTTTTTAAACTACACTAAATTGTGCTACAATGAGCTTATGGATAAACCAAAGAAATCAGCTAAAAAAATTATTTCTATAATCGTATTTGTTATCGGGCTAATTACGCTTGCTGTTGGCGCTGCGTTTTTTGTGCTCGACCTTGTCAAAAAAGCCAACATCGAAGATGCCGACTTTTTAGTCTCGACGGGTAAATGGGTTGAAAAAGATAACGAAAGCGTAGTCTGGGAATTCACCGAAATCGGCAAAGGCACCCTCACCACCAACGGCCATATTGATGATTATGATTTTATCTGGGCGATCGATGGCAGCACGCTCAAAATTGAAACCGCCTGGCTCTACGATTTAAACGACGAATTTAGTTACGCTCTTGATCAAAAAGAACGCACGCTAAAATTAACTAGAGACGGCATCGACGTTACATTTGTGCCGGTAACGGAATCTACTGAGGAATAAAAAATAAACCAGGGCAAACCTGGTTTATTTTTTAAGATTAATTTAAGTCTAACTCTGCACCACAAGTTGCATTGATGCCGAGGTTCGACAACACCACCATTTCATCATCCGGAATCATATGTGTAGCATGGAACTGTGCACCTTTTAGTTTTTCGAGATTATCAAGCGCATTTTTGACGACCGGGTTAGTCGACGAACAAATCGAAAGCGCAAGCAAAACCTCATTGAGTTTGAGATAACTTTCTTTAAAGTTTGAAGTTTTGTTTTTAATTTCGAGAATCGGCTCAAGCACCGTAGAAGAAATCAAATCAACTTCGTCTGGAATCTTGGTGACGTGTTTAATAGCATTAATAATCGTGCTCGAAACCGGAGAAAGATAGCCAGTTTTTCGACCAGTGATATACTTTCTGCCAATTTCAATCGCTGCGCTTGGCAAGTTGTTGGCGGACTTGCGTTTTTCTTCGGCTTTCTTTGCCACCTCGCGATCATGTTCAGAAATTCCAAGCTCGTTCATAAGAAGCTTGATGCGTTCTGGCACCTCTGGATCCACCAAGCCTTTTTTAAGATCCACTACGGCGCGGTAGTAGCGGCGCACAATTTCGGCCTTAGCAGCTTTTTGCACAGCGTCGTCATCGGTAATGCAAAAGCCTACCATATTAACACCCATATCAGTCGGCGAGAAATAAATACTTTTACCCATAATACGCGTCAAAATTTCTTTGAGCACCGGGAAGGTTTCGAGGTCGCGGTTATAATTTACCACGGTCTTGCCATATTTTTCGAGATGGAAATAATCAATCATGTTTTTGTCGTTAAGGTCGGCCGTTGCAGCCTCGTAAGCAATATTAACTGGATGCTTCAAAGGTAAATTCCAAACCGGGAAAGTTTCAAACTTCGCATAGCCAGCTTTTACACCGCGCTTAGATTCATGATAAAGCTGGGAAAGGGAAGTGGCGAGCTTGCCCGAGCAAGGCCCCGGCGCCGACACCACCACGAGTTTTTTAGTCGTCTCGATATATGGGTTCGCACCATATCCCTCATCTGAAACAATCGTATCAACGTCGGTAGGATAACCCTTGGTGAAAGTGTGAAAGTATGGCTTAATACTGTAATCTTCGAGCCTTCGCGCAAAGTCTTTGGCCTTTTTCTGCCCATCAAACAAAGTAATCACCACGGAATTCACAGTAATGCCTTTGCTGCGCAAAAATTCGATAAGGCGCAAAACTTCGGTTTCATAAGAAATCATGTGGTCGGCACGAATTTTACTTTTTTCAATCGCATTCGCATTGATACAAAGAATCACCTCGGCTTGGTCTTTGAATTCCTGGAGCAACCGAATCTTGAGGTCGGGCAAAAAACCTGGAATCGTGCGCGCCGCATGCTGATCATCTATAAGCTTCCCACCAAATTCGATATAAAGTTTATCGAACATTTTAATACGTTCTTTGATTTTTTTGGTTTGAAGTTTTAGATATTTATCTGCATCGAAACATTTTTTCACTTTGACCTCCTAACCATTTAATTATAACAACTGATAAAGAAATTTTTAAATTTTTTTGAAAATTGTTACGGTAGCGAAATCTCTATAAATATGGTATAATATTTTTATGATTTATTTAGATCACGCTGCCGCCACGCCGGTTTCCGAAAAAGCCAAAAAAGCCATGGAACCCTATCTTTCGGCTGAGTTTTTTAATCCTTCGGCACCGTATCTATCTGCAGTTAAGACTCGCCGCGCCTATGAAGACGCCAAAGATCGCATCGCACACGTGATCGGCGCTAAAGGCGCTGACCTCATTATGACCTCGGGCGCCACCGAATCAATCAGCCTCGCTTTTAACGTTTTAAGTAAGGATGCTGAAGTTTTGATCTCAGCGGTCGAGCACAAAGCCGTCACCGAAAATGCCAAGCGCTTTAATACGAAAATCATTAATGTTGATAAAAACGGCCGCGTAGACATTGAGGATTTTAAGAAAAAACTTTCACCTAAAACTAATTTTATCTCGATCTGCCTTGCCTCTGGCGAGCTTGGCACAATTCAGCCAATTTCCGAAATTGCCACCATAATGAAGCAAGAAAATCTTCGCCGCAAACTTGCCGGCGAAAATACTCCGCTTCTATTTCACTGCGACGCTTCACAAGGCTTAGGGCTTCTCGAAGTTAAAGTTGGGCGCCTCGGTGTGGATCTTCTCACCATCAACTCTGCCAAAGTTTATGGCCCGAAGGGCGCTGGCGCTCTTTATGTTGGTCACAATGTGAAGCTGAATCCTATGACTCTAGGCGGTGGCCAGGAAATGGGTCTCCGCTCTGGCACCGAAAACGTGCCCGCCGTGATTGGCTTCGCGACAGCTATCGAAGAGGCCGAAAAGCATTTAAATAGCGAACGAAAACGCCTTGAGAAGCTAAAAACCATTCTTAAAAACGCACTTTCTGATATTCCAAATATCGTTTTTCTTGGAAACACCAAGAATCAACTTGTGAACTTCTTACCAATCAGCGTGCCTGGCGTTGACGCTGAGCGTTTGATTTTTGCGCTCGAAGATAAGGAAGTTTATCTTTCAACCGGCGCCGCCTGCTCCGCATCAAAGGGAATTAAATCCGCGACGCTTCAAGCGATTGGCTTAAATGACAACGAAATTGCCGGTTCGCTTCGCATTACCCTCGGCAAATTAAACGACGAAGAAAACATCAAAGAAGCTGGCGAGCTCATCAAAGCCGCCATCCTCGCCGAGCAGGCTCGCATTGACAAATAACTCACTATATATTATTATATATAGTATTATCTTAAAGAAAGGGGCTGGTTTATTTGAGAAGGACCTTAGCAAGACTGACTGTTATTACGACAGTCACAACAATCGTGGGCTTTATTTGCTCCGTAGTGGCTCTGGCCTGCAGAATTGGCGCATTTATGCTTAGCCAAAAGATTCATCCTGGCGAAGAGCAACATCAAAGCGCCGTTGGCAAAGTAATCATGCGGAAAGGAGGGGAACAACCATGAAACGTTTCTTGATTACATTAGGTTCACTGACGATCATCGCATCGGTTGCTTTTGTCATTATTCGTATGTTAAGCAAAAAAACCGGCGAAGGCGGAGATGGCTTCGGTGAAACCGAAGAAGATGAAGAAGGCGCCGGCATAGAGGCGTGGCTTGACGACGATATTGAACACTAGCAGTAAAGCTGCATGCGGGACCTTTCCAGGTCCCGCTTTTTCTTTTTAAAAAATATGTTATAATATATAATACAAATCTTATGGAAGGGGGTGGCTTCTTTGAGAGAGCACCTTGAAAATGAAAAATCTTCGTGGTTCCTTGACTTTCAGGTTTTGTTCTATTTAGCCTGCGTTGTTGTAGTACCGATTTTGATCGCAACATATTACAACATCGGAAAATCAGCGGGCGGTGCTATCGTTATGGCGATCACCGGTATCGGCCTAGAATTTATCACTCTCACAGTGGCGGCCCTGCTGATTGATGAAAAGTACTGCAAGACGAAAGGCGAGATGAACTGCGCAGTCAAAGATTTTATCGTAGACCTGCTGTTTAATATTTTGTTTTGCTCAGCCATTATCGTAGCAAAACATCACGGCGTAGCCGTCTACATAGTCTTCGGCAGTTTTTGCGCCTTAGGCATAGTTTCTTTAGTCGCAGGAGTTTATGTTCTTGCTTCCCTAGAGAAGCGCAAGCGAGGTTAATGCCTCGCTTTTTTTATTTCGAAAATATGTTATAATATATAGTATGAAAACTGTATACGTTGGTATGTCTGGCGGAGTTGATTCATCCGTTTCGGCCGCACTTTTAAAAGACGCCGGCTACCATGTTGTTGGTGTCTACATGAAAAACTGGTCCAAGAATCTGCCCGGCATGAAATGCCCATGGGCCGAAGATCTTGCCGACGCCAAACGTGTAGCCGTAAAACTTGGCATCGATTTTAAAGTTTTTGATTTTGAAAAAGAATACAAACAAAAAGTCGTGGACTACATGCTGGATGAATACAAAAAAGGCAACACACCAAATCCAGACATCATGTGCAACCAAGAAATCAAGTTTAAACTCTTTGCCGAAACTGCATTTGAAGACGGCGCCGATTTTATCGCGACCGGTCACTATGCAAAAACTGAAAACGGGGAACTGCTCCGCGCCAAGGACGAGAACAAGGATCAAACTTACTTTTTGTACCGCGTTACTGCCGACGTTTTGAAGCGCACAATTTTCCCGATTGGCGACATGCTAAAGCCAGACGTTAAAAAACTCGCCGCAAAGTACGGACTTTCAAACGCCTACAAAAAAGAATCCATGGGCGTTTGCTTTGTGGGCGAAGCCAACATGAAAGATTTTCTTAACGAATTTATCGACATTAAACCAGGCGAAATCGTCGAACTTGAAACCGGCAAAAAACTCGGCTTCCATGATGGGGCAATTTTGTACACGATCGGCCAACGCCACGGCCTAAACGTCGGCTCCGGCCTTCCTTATTACGTCGCCAAAAAAGATATCGAAAAAAATATCGTCTACGTTTCGAAGAATTTAAATACCGATAATTTGTGGGTCACCGAAATTCCATTGAAAGATATTTTTCTTCGCAAAAACCCAAGCTCTGAAAATATTTTAGTAAGACTTCGCCACCGCGCTGCGCTTTTGCCGGCCAAATTTGATGGCGAAAAAATCACGTTCGAAAAACCAGTCAAGCGCACCGCTGCTGGCCAGTCGGTAGTGTTTTATGAAGACGAAGTTTGCCTTGGTGGCGGCATTATTGCTGAGTAATTAAACCCTTTTTGACTTTGAGGCCAAGCACCGGCATTAATTGATAATCTAAATAACTTTCCGAGATAATGCCGTTTTCGACGGCATTTTTAATATTATTAAACGCCGCGGCATAATCCGAAACAATCAACATATTATTGCCAGCTAAAACCGCCTGCACTTCGGCTGGATACTCGCCGTGATAGTATTCAGAAATTGCATCCATCGACAAATCATCCGTAATAATAATGCCAGAAAATCTTAGGTCGTCCGTGAGGATTTTATGCACGCCGTGAGATAAAGAAGCCGGGGCTGATGAGTCGACCTCTTGAATGATATTATGCGAAACCATCACAAAATCCGCGCCCGCATTAATGCCAGCTTCAAATGGCAAGAGGTCATTTTCCTTAAAGCTCGTGAGCGAGCGCGTATCAACCGAAATCAAACTGTGCGTATCGACGTTACAGCCGTAACCTGGAAAGTGTTTTAACGTAGCCGAAATATTCGAGCCATGATATTTTTCAGTGACATTTTTTACATAGTCCGCCGTGGCCACCGCGTCCTGGCCAAACGTGCGCGCATAAATAAAACTATTTTTATCTTCACATACATCCGCGACCGGCGCGAAGTTTACGTTCACGCCAATGCTATCGAGTGTCGAAATTTTTTGGTCAGTATCAGCGAGAATTGCGTCCATTCCACCGCGAGAATAAAGCTCCTGTGGAGAAGCAAAATCAGCGAGCCCAGCATAAGAAAGTCGTGAAACCAGGCCGCCCTCTTCATCAATACCAATAAATAATTTCGTATTTAAATCGCGCTGCCAACTATCAACTTTAGTTTTGATTGAAGCTAGGCTTTGCCCATCTACGTCGCGGCCAAACAAAATCAAGCCACCAAGATGATATTTGTTAACCATAGATTTAGTGTTCGTTTCTGGCACACGTGCAAATAACAACTGTCCGATTTTTTCATCCAAGGTCATTCGATCGAGAACCTCGGCCGCACGCTCATAGTATTCTGAAAAAAGCTCTTTGCTAGGCATAATCGAATCGTCAAAAGCCTTAGCTTTAAAAGTAAGCACATTAAGCACAAAGAACGCGCCAAAAGCCGCCACCTCCAAAATTAAAATACCAAGCAGAATTTTTGTTGCGCGTTTCATGACTTAATTATACCAAAACTTCGTTTTATCTCTATTTTATGTTATAATATTCTGCATGAACGCAAACGAAATTCGTCAAAAATTCCTAGATTTTCAAGTTAAAAAAGGCCACAAAATCATTGCGCCAGCACCACTCGTGCTCGAAAATGATCCGACCACGCTTTTTACAGGCTCTGGCATGCAGCCACTTTTGCCGTATCTGTTAGGCAAGCCTCACAAAGACGGCACTCGCCTCACCGATTCCCAACCATCACTTCGTTTGCAAGATATTGAAGACGTCGGCGACCCTCGCCATACTACCGTTTTTGAAATGCTCGGCAACTGGTCACTCGGCGACTATTTTAAAGAAGAGCAAATTAGAAACTTCTTTGAATTCTTAACTAAAGAAGTAGGTCTCGACCCAAACAAAATCTACGTCACCTGCTTTATTGGTAACGAAAAATACGGCATCCCAAAAGACGACGAAGCTGCCGCGATTTGGCAAAACGTCTTTAAAGAAGCTGGCATCGATGCCAAAATTGCCGAAATCGGCTCCGCCGAAAACGGTGACAAGCGCGGCATCAAACCAGGCGAGCACATCTTCTTCTACGACGATCACGAAAACTGGTGGAGCCGTGGCGGCGGCATCGAAACCACTCCACTTGGCGACCCATGTGGCCCAGACTCCGAAGTTTTCTACGATTTTGGCGACGACAAGCAAGACGTGGCAAAATACGGCCTCGCCCACCCAGCTTCAGACGGCGCCCGCTTCATGGAAATCGGCAACCAAGTCTTTATGCAATATCGCAGAAAAGACGATGGCACTTTTGAAGAACTCGAAAAGAAAAATGTCGACTTTGGTGGCGGCCTCGAGCGTATCACCGCAGCCTCAATCGATAGCTTTGATGTATTTAAGATTTCACTTCTAAAACCTATCGTTGACAAGCTTGAAGAATTGTCTGGCAAAAAGTACGAGAATAACACCGCCGACATGCGCGTGATTGCCGACCACTTACGTGGCGCCTATCTTCTTGCCGCTCAAGGCCTTACGCCAAGCAACAAAGCTCAGGGTTATGCACTCCGCCGCTTAATTCGCCGCGCAATTTTGCGTGCTCTCGATCTTAACATCGCGCAAAACTTCCTTTCTGAAATTATTCCAATTATCGCCAACAACTACACCGAGCTTCCGGACAGCATTTTGACGAACCGCAACGAAGCTCTAGCTGTTCTCGAAAAAGAAGAAAACGCTTTCCGCCAAACCTTGAACAAAGGTTTGAAAGAACTTCGCAAAATCACCAAAACTGCCGATCAACTTACTGGCGAAGATTTGTTCCGTTTACAAGATACCTACGGCTTCCCACTAGAACTCTCCGTAGAAGAATGCTTCCGCGAAAACATCAAACTTTCCGAAAACTACCAAGCCGAATTTGAAACCGCTTTAAACGAACAACGCGAACGCAGCAAAACTGCCTCCAAAGGCATGTTCAAAGGTGGCCTCGAAGACCACGGCGAGCAAACCGTCAAATATCACACCGCCTGCCACTTGATGCTTGCCGCTTTGCAAAAACTTGTCGATAGCTCAATCTGCCAAAAAGGTTCCAACATTACTTCAGAACGCGTGCGTTTTGACTTCAACTTGGACCACAAAATGGAAGAAGCCGAACTTAAAGCCGTCGAAGACCAAGTTAACGAATGGATCGTTGCCGATCTTCCAGTAGTTCACGCCGAATACGAAAAGAATTTTGCGAAAAACGAGCTCAAAGCTCACGGCCAATTCTGGGAAAAATATCCTGATATGCTTACCGTCTATACTATCGGTGACGAGAATAATCCAGTCTCCCGCGAAGTCTGTGGCGGCCCACACGTCGAACATACTGGCGTACTTGGCCATTTCAAAATTGTGAAAGAAGAATCTTCATCCGCTGGCGTGCGCCGCATCAAAGCCATTCTTGAATAGTGTGCTATAATAATAGCATGAGCACTATACTCGCCTTAGATATTGGTACAGAGTTTGTTAAGGCCGTGATTGCTAAATCTGGCAAAAAGGGCCAACTTGAAGTGATTGGTGTGGGCAAAGCCCACCAGGCGCTCGGCAACATGTATGCCGGCGCAATTGCTGATATCCCAGCCGTGGTTTCGGTGTGCGAAAAAGCTCTGGTTGATGCCGAAGAAAAAGCCGGCGAAACTGCCAAACTCGTAGTAGTTGGTATGGCTGGCGAGCTCGTCAAAGGCAATACCACCACCGTTAAATATCACCGCGAAAATTCCAATCGTCCAATTACCGAAGATGAAATGAACGAAATCATTAATAAAGTGCAACAAAAATCTGGCGAGATCGCCAAGAAAACTATCGCTCTTGAAACCGGCAACGAAAACACCGAGATCCGCTTAATTAATTCCGCCATTGTTTCACTCACGATTGATGGCTACAAAGTTAGTAACCCAATCGGCTTTAAAGGTTCTGAACTATCGATTCAGTTTTACACCGCATTTGCGCCGCTCATTCATATTGCGGCCATCGAAAAGGTTTGCGCCGAGCTCAACCTCGAGCTTCTAGCTGTAGCCGTAGAGCCATTCGCGATTTGCCGCGCCTGCCTCGGCGACAACCTCGAATCCCGCTTCTCAAGCATAGTAGTTGATGTTGGTGGTGGCACTACGGACGTTGCCGTAATCGACGATGGCAGTGTTGAGGGAACTAAAATGTTTTCGATTGGCGGCCGCAACTTCACTCGCCAAATTATGAACGCACTCGATGTCGACTACGACACAGCCGAATCCTACAAAATCAATCCAGAGAAACTAAAAGACGACGACAAAAAGAAAGTCGAAAAAATCATCGAGAAAAATCTTAACGTCTGGCTCTCTGGCATCAAGGTAATTATTGAAGATTTTAATCTAAACGACACGCTTCCAAAAACCATCCTGCTTTGCGGTGGCGGCGCCGGCCTAGGAGCCCTGCAAGAAACCCTCGCCATTTCGGATTGGTACAAAGATCTACCGTTTGGTCGCCGTCCAGTTATTTATTTGGCCGACATCAAAGATCTGCCAGACCTCACTTTCAAAACCAAAGACGACCTCGATTACTCCTTTATGACCGCGCTCGGCCTGCTTCGCGTTGGCGTAGACACTTTAGCGAGCGCCCCAAGCGAAGATGGCCTAAAGGCCAAATTATCAAGACTTTTGCAAAAATAATCAAGGTTTAATTTCAAGCCACTCACCAGGATTTAGGCCTGTAAGTTGGTATTTGCCAAATTGGATGCGATGAAGCGCCACGACCTTGTAGCCGAGCGCAGCAAATGTACGGCGAATCTGACGATTACGGCCCTCGCTCATCGTTACGCGCCAAACAGCACGCGAGTCATCAAAAAGACGCATCAGCCCAAGCTCTGAAGTGCCATCTTCAAGCTGCACACCAAAGTCATTAATCATTTGTTGGTGCAAAGGCTCCAAATCACGATCTAATTTAACTTCGTAAACTTTTTCTTTGTAGAACTTCGGGTGAGTCATCTGAAAAGCAAAATCACCATCATTGGTTAATAGGATCAAGCCCGAAGAATCTTTATCGAGCCGCCCTACGGTTTTTAAAACCCGCAGCTCTTTTGGCAACAATTCATAAAGAGTTGGTGCATCGCCCTGCGCGCGGCGCGAACACACATAGCCGACTGGTTTATTGAAAGCGATATAAGAAAAACCCGTATCAAAGGGTACTATCTTTTCATTATAGCACACTTTATCATTTTTGTCAACCCTAGCTCCGAGTATAGCAACCTGGCCGTTAACAGTTACGAGACCACCAACGATCGCTTCGTCGGCATCTCGCCGCGAAATTCCAAGGCGTTCGGCCAGAAACTTATTGAGCCGGATTTGTTGGCTGGATTGGCTGGACTGGCTGGACTGGCTGAACAACTGGCTGTGCCGGTTGTGCAGATTGCGCTGGCTGGACTGGCTGCTGACCCCAGGTTGACTGGATAGCTGGCTGTGCAGCTGGCTGTGCGGCCGCGTTTGTGGCTGGACCATTTGGTTTATCTCCTAATACTTCATGAATTACATTTACAACGTCTTCAATACCAACTTGAGATTTAACAAGGTAACGATCGGCACCGAGTTCTTCACCGCGCTTACGTTGATCGTCGGAGGAAAGAGCCGTCATCATCACGACTTTAATTGCCTGAGTTTCGGGAGTTGAGCGCAAAATATCAAGCATATCAAAGCCAGAAATCTTTGGCATCATCACGTCAGAAAGTACCAAATCAGGACGCTCACGCACCGCAACCGACAGAGCCTCCTCACCATCACCGGCCACAACAATCGTATAACCTTCGGCCGCGAGGCGAATACTATAAATCTCCCGTAAAGCGACATCGTCCTCTACAATCATTATTTTACTCATTTGGTCCTCCGTTATTATTAATTGAATTTGTTTGAATTGGTTGCGAAATTGGTGTTGCCTGCGGTGCTGGTTGCGGTTGTGGGGCTGGCATCTGTTGCGGTTGTAGCATTTGTTGCGGTTGTGGAGTCGGTTGCGGGCGCGCGGCCATCATCTGCTGCTCTTTGCTCGCTTCGGCAGCTTGCTGATTCTGAAAATCAATTAATCTCTTGCTATATTCATCCGGCGTCAAACGTGGAAGGGAAACGTAAAAAGTCGACCCTTCACCAAATGACGATTCGGCCCAAACACGACCGTTCATCGTTTCAACACGTTGCTTAACAAGATAAAGCCCCAGGCCAGTGCCACCAACTTCGCGGGTCTGCGAATTATCGGCACGATAAAACTTTTGGAAAATATGTTGCAAATCATCAGCCGAAATTCCGACACCGGTGTCGGTTACATTAATGAGCGCACGATCGCCATCACCAAGCACATTAACATAAATCGAACCACCTTCTGGCGTGTATTTGATGGCGTTCTCGAGCAAATTACCCATAATTTCTTGCATAAAATTCATATCGATGTAACCATATACAATCGGCTGCACACTACGCGCATTCACGAGCTCGGAATTTACGCTACCAAACTGATATTTGAGATTTTTATTGCTAGCCTGTACGGCAAAAGTATCAGAAATTCTTTTGACGGTTTCAACTAAATCTACCGGCATAAAATGGGCTTTAATACGGCCATCGTCAAACTTAGTAACGTCGAGTAAATCCTGGAACAAATGGCCAAGATGTTTTGAAGCTTCATGTGCCTGCTCAAGATATTTTTTGGCGCGATCGTCAATTGTGGCGGTTTGCGGATTTAGCGCAAGCGATAAATAGCCTTCAATCGAAGCTACTGGCGTGCGCATCTCGTGCGAAGCCGTAGAAATGAACTCCGCCTGCGCACCCTCTTCTTCAAGTTCTTTAGCGATATTACGAAAAGTCACGATGCGATTGCCACGACCACTATCCATAACGGCGACCGAGATAGCAATCGGCGTACGCTTGTCAACCTTTTGTGCCACAAGATAACATTGAAAATTTTCTAGTGGTTGGCCCATTACCATTGAATTTGCGAATTTGTTTTCATTGCCCGAAAAAGGCTGGCCATCTTTGGATTCAATTTTGAAAAACAGATTATAATCAAGTCCCTCCACATCGGAAGCTGAGACAAGATTGAGCATCGTAATGGCGGCCGGATTAATAAATTGAATCACACCGCTCATATCGGTAATCATCACACCCTCATTGATGGCATCAAGCGCCATTTCCGACCAGGCCGAACGCCCACCGTCAGAATTTTTCACCACAGGGTTGTCAGTTTTTTGCCACGGAAAAATCATTAGTTCCATTTTAGCACAAACGGAATGTTTTGTGGTATATTTTAACTATGAATAAAGACGTTATTTATATTGAACCTGAAGATGATATCACGGATATCATTTCCAAAATCGAAAACGCAAAGGCCAAAATCGTCGCGCTCGTTATTCCTAAAAAAGCTGACATCTTTCGTAGCGCTGTTAATACAAAGTTAATCGCCAAAGCGGGCAGCGAAGCCAAAAAAAGCGTCGTTCTTGTGACTACCGAACCATCGGTCATTAAACTTGCCGCCATCGCCAAACTTCCAGTAACCAAGGATTTAAAAACCGTTCCGACCGTGCCAGAAATTGAAGAAGGCGATCTTAAAATTGTCGAAATTAAAAACGAAGAACCGACCGAAACAGAAGAAACTGATGAAGCTAACGAGGCTGACGAGTCTGACGAAGAAATAAACGAAGAACCTAGCGAAAAAGAAGACAGCCAAGAAGAAAGCGAAGAATCTGATGAGTCTGACGAGTCCGACGAATCCGACGAATCTAAATCAGAAAGCAAAACAGACCTAAAAAACAAAAAAGAAACAGCGAAGGTCACTAAGAAGAAAGAAAAAACCGGCAAAAAATCAGCTGGCGTGTTTGGCTGGGTTAAAGACCACAAACTCATCGTTATCTTAGTGCCAATTGCTATCGTTCTTTTAATTCTTGTTTTATTCTGGGCCCTAGTTATCGCACCAGCTGTTAACATTGCCGTCACCATTCGCACCACCAAAAACAATTTCTCCGAAAACATTACCTTCACAACCAAAATCGAAGAAGAAGATGCCAAGGCCGGCAAATTCTATCTAGAAGAAAAGAAACAAACCTCGCCAGTAAAAGTCGAATTTAAAGCTACCGGCTCCAAGAACATCGGCGAAAAGGCCCACGGCGAAGTCGTAGCATTTATTTACTTTGCCAACGCCGGCAGCATTTCAATTCCGAAAGGCTCCAGTTTCAGCAAAAACGGTCTATTTTACACTTCCGACCAAGATGTCACCTTAAGTTGGGACGGCACAAGTTTTGATCCGTGCGAAAACATCAACAAAATCGAAGACTTTGTTAAAGAAAAATCTTGTCGCATTTCTGCCGCTGTACCGATCACCGCAAATGGTTCCGGTTCATCGTATAACGTAGAGGCCTCAACGGATGGCTGGGCAGCCAATGTTGGAGTTGGCGTTTACTCAGTATCCGAAATTGCCGGCGGCACCGATCGCACTATCACTGTTGTTCAACAATCCGATATCGACGCCGCTAAAGAATCTCTCACCTCACCAGCTAACGAAACTGAAAACCGCGCCGCCTTGCTTGCAAGCATTAGCGAAGATTCCTACAAAATCGAATCTAGCTTCCGCCAAAGCATTGGCGAAGTCACTTCGAGCCCAGCTCTAGACGAAGAGGTTAAAGAGGGTGTCGTACCAACACTTAGCACCAATCTCACCGCGTCAATTTTCGTACTCGATCTCACTAAGGTAAAAGAATACATTGCGGAAACCGCCAAAGTAACCGACAAAAACCGCATTTATGCCATCGAAGATCCATTTGTCGAAAGCTTCACCAGCATTGAATCTGGCTACGCCGGCCGCCTCAAAACTGTTTACACGGTTGGTCCAAACATCTCCGTTGAATCAATTCTTGAAAATGTCAAAGGTGAACCAATCGGCAAAATCAAACCAGTTATTACCGACCTTAGCGGCCAAAACTCCACCATCGTCACCATCGACCGCTCCTTCCCATGGGTAAACTCGGTGCCAAATGACGAAAACAAAATCAACATCGAAATTATCACGGAGGAATAAACATGCTCATTCTAGGTTTAGATGTGGGCGAAAAAAGAATCGGTGTTGCAAAAGTTGATTCAAACGTCAAAATCGCTATTCCAATTTCTACCATTGAAGTAAATGGCAACGAATTTCAAGAAATCGCGCGCCTCACTAGGCTCTATAACACCAACGCCATCGTGCTCGGCCTACCGCGCAGCAACGAAGGGAACGAAACCGCACAATCACTATACGTGCGCAACTTTGCTAAAACCTTAACCGAAAAAATTCCAAGCGTCAAAATAAACTTCCAGGACGAATCGCTCACTTCAGTAGAAGCTGAGAAGCGTCTAAAAGCTCGCAAGAAAAGCTACGAAAAAGGCGAAATCGATGCCGAAGCCGCCTCGATTATCTTGCAAGATTTTATCGAAAATTTTCGTGAAAAAACCGATACTGCGCCAAAAAAAACTAATCTAGCCGAAAAAACCTCCCAAAAAATCATGCTCGAAACCAAAAAGGCCACACATAAATCCAAAAAATTACTTAAATTATTCGTAATCCCGCCAGTTATTCTTGCGCTACTGCTCGTTGTTCTTGGCGGATTTATCTGGTACAAAAATAACCTAAACGGCACCACCCTAAATTGCTCCGATAACTGCCCAGTTATTACGATTAATGACGGCGATTCCACCGACACAATCATCAAAACACTCAGCGAAAATGGTCTAATCGGAAACGAGCTAGCCTTCAAAATCTTTTTGAAATTAGAGCGCAGTAATGCCGTTTTTAAATCTGGCACTTATTATTTCGAAAATGGCCATACTTATTCTGCTAGTGACATCGTCGATATGCTAGAGCTCGGTGGTGGCAGCGACAACGTTTTTAGCTTTACGATTCTGCCAGGCGAAACTATCTTCGATATTAAAAAGAAACTTTTGAAGGCTGGTTATGGGCAAACCGAAATCGATGAGGCTTTCAAAAAACGCGACTACGAAGGCTACCTATTTGGCGAAACGCACGAATTTTATAAAGAAACACCTGTAAGCGAAATTTTAGAAACTTTCTATGCCGAAATGGAGCGCGTCATTAAAGAAAACGATCTCGAAGCAAAATTTGCTGCTCATAATTTAACCTTGCATCAGGGAATTATCTTAGCCTCAGTCGTCCAAAAAGAGGCCCACGGCAAAGATCAGCCAACCGTGGCACAAGTTTTTCTTTCCCGCATTGGTTATGGCATCCCGCTAGGCAGCGATGTAACCGTTTCTTACGCTCTTGACGTCATCGACCCAGAACGCCAAACCTATAAAGACAACCAGTCTGCACTCATGGTCGATTCTTGCTACAATACTCGTCGCTACGCCGGCCTACCTTGTGGCCCAATCTCAAGCCCAAGCCTCTCAGCCCTCCTTGCCGTAGCCGACCCATCTGATTCCAGTTATCTTTATTTCTTGACAGGCGACGACGGAACGATGTATTATAGTTATACAGAGGCCGAGCACAACCAGAAGATTCGCGACTATTGTCAAGTCCTCTGTAACGTTTCATTATGACAAAGAAAAAATTCAATTTCGAGATTATCAAGAAAATTGCTCCATATTTTTTGTCGGCGGTTGCGGTACTTGGCGTCGTAATTATTGGTTCATCCGACAAACATAAGCCGGGCACCATCCGGAATTTTGATGTCTTCGCCGACGATAGCACCATGATTTCTACCGACCAAATTACCGAGTATTACATCGTTGCTAATCTTTCCGATATTATTGGTCTAGCCAGCACCGACGATATGGCATCAAACTACGTGATTGCAAATGTTATGCACGAAGTGGGCCAAATCACGGATGGCCATATCGAGAAAAAGCCAGTCACTGATACCTCAAACCTCTCTCGCGGCGGTATTTTTGAATACATTGTTCAGGAAGGCGAATCAATGAAAGATATCGCTGCTAGATACGGCCTTACTACCGACCAAATCCGCTGGTCCAATAACCTCAAAACCACTGCTATTTCGGCCGGCAACAAGCTTTATCTTTCGAAACAACCGGGCATCGTTTACACTGTAAAATCCGGCGATACAATCGAAAAGATTGCCAAAACCTATGGTTCAAACGTCAAAGAAATCGAAACTCTAAACGATCTTGAGCTTTCCAGCATTACAACTGGCATGAAGATTTTCATCAAAAATGGCACCCTTCCGCTTAAGGAACGTCCAGAATACGTAGCTCCAGTCGTCACCTATTCTTATTCGTACTATGGTGATACCGCCGAACGTAAAAATATCCAAGACCTTGGTTACCGTTATGGCCTTGGCGGTCCATATGTAGCTGGCCAATGTACACAATGGGCCTGGTATAACCGCAAAGATTTGCCATCTAACCTCGGTAACGCCAATGCCTGGGCCAGAAACGCCGCCGCTCAAGGCTTCCCAGTAAGCCGCACTCCATCCGCCGGCGCCGTATTCCAAACCGGTGGCGGTTGGTATGGTCACGTTGGCTACGTTGAAGCCGTTAACGGTGATGGTTCAATCGTAGTCACTGAGATGAATTATAACTACCGCGCCTTCCGCGTAATTCGCGCGACAATTCCTGCCGACAAGGTTGGCCGCTTCAATTATATTCATCGCAAATAAGTTGCAAATTATAAAAAATATATTATAATATAGTTATGTTTGTAGATACAGCAAAGGTAAATCTGAAAGCGGGAAAAGGCGGTGACGGCGCTGTATCTTTTCGCCACGAAATTTATATTCCAAAAGGTGGCCCAGATGGTGGCGACGGTGGCCGTGGTGGCTCGATTATTTTCAAAGCCGACAAAGACACCAATACTCTTCTAGATCTTAAATTCACTCCACTCCTAACTGCCGAAGATGGCAAAAACGGCTCTGGCACCCGCTCCGCCGGCCGCAGCGGCAAAGACCTCATTGTAGAAGTGCCTATTGGCACAGTTGTGTACCGGGCCAACAAGCAAAGTTCTTTCGCAGAGGATTCGGAGTGCGGCAGCACGAGAACGAGCGCCGAAACCCCTGTGGCAAAAGGGGTTTCGGACGCGCCTCGAGAAAGAATTTTGCTTGCTGACCTCACGCGCGATGGCCAAGAGGCAGTTATCGCCCGTGGTGGTGATGGAGGTTTTGGCAACGCCCACTTCAAATCTTCCACTCGCCAAGCCCCAATCATCGCTGAAGTTGGCGAACCGGGCGAAGAATTCGAAGCCGAAGTTGAACTTAAACTCCTCGCCGATGTTGGCCTTGTTGGTCTTCCTAACGCTGGCAAGTCCACTTTTCTTTCAGTTGTTTCAAATGCCAAGCCAGAAATCGCAAATTATCCGTTCACTACGCTCACACCAAATCTCGGCATGGCCACAATCGACGGCCAAGATATTTTAATCGCCGATATCCCGGGTCTCATTGAAGGCGCCGCCGACGGCAAAGGTCTCGGCCACGACTTTTTGCGCCACGTTGAACGCACTTCGGTTTTGTTGCATCTTGTGGATGTTTATAACGACGACGCTGGCAAAGCTTACCAAACCATCCGCCACGAGCTCGACCGCTATGCCGACCTCAAAGACCGCCGCGAAATCGTCGCTCTCACTAAATGTGAAGGTGTCGACGAAGATATCATTAAGATGCAGATGCAAAGCATTCTCGAAATCAATCCAGACGCAAAGATCTTTGTGATTTCGGCCGCCGCCCACCAGGGAATTACCGAGCTTTTGCGCGAACTCCGCGAGGTAATCGCCGAAGTTAAAGCTACCGCACCAGTTGAAGAAACCGTTGAAGAAACGGAAGATTTGCCAACTATCACCTTGTCTGAGAAAGAACTAAAGGATACTTGGTCGGTTGAAAAAACTGAAGACGACAAATTTGTCGTCACCGGCGAAAAAATCGAAAAATTTGCTCGCCGCACCGATTTAAATAATTACGCATCCTTAAATCGCCTCCGCGACATTATGAAAAAGATGGGTATCAAAGCCGAGCTCACAACCATGGGCGCCACCCCAGAATCCATCATTTCTATCGCCGGTAAAGAATTTACTTTAGTAGAAGATTATTAAAAAGTGCTTGACAATTTAAAGCTTATGCTTTATTATAAGCATAAGCTGATACGCTTCACAGGGGTTCCACTGAGCAATTAGTGGAGTGTGGAGACTCATTAAAAAACAAACAGCGGATTAAAACAAAACAATGTGCCCCAAGGGTGGGCGCGCATCAGCGCAAAAAAGAGGAACGACGCGAGTCGCCTCTTTTTTATCTTGCCAAAAAATGTTATAATATAAAGGCATCAAATGCAATTTTTAAGAGAGCGCTCGAGGGCGCTAGCCCAAGCTTTACTCTCTTAAAAATTGCATTTGACACCTAATCCAATAATTATATGGCAAAGATAAAATTCACAATTATTACATTGTTTCAAGAGGCGCTTGAGCCGTATCTCAACACTTCTATGATGTGGAAAGCCCAAGACAAAGGTCTTGCGGAGTTTGATTTTGTGAACTTACGCGATTACGGCCTCGGCCCACACAAATCTGTCGACGACACACCTTATGGCGGAGGCGATGGCATGTTGCTGCGCTGCGAACCAGTTTTTAACGCCATTGAAGACGTCAAGAAAAAAGATCCAAACGCCGAAGTTATCGTGCCAACCCCAGCCGGCAAGCTTTGGACCCAAGAAATGGCACAACAATTCGCCGATGTTACCGAAGATAAGCATTACATTATTTTATGCCCACATTACGAAGGTTATGACGAGCGTATTCTCTCTATCGTAGACCATAAAATCTGCCTTGGCCCATACGTTTTGACCGGTGGCGAAATCCCAGCTCTCGCTATTATCGACTCCGTAGTGCGCTTAATTCCAGGCGTGCTTGGTGGCGAAACCTCGGCTATCGTCGAAAGTTTCTCTGATGGCGACAACATCGAATACCCGCAATACACCAAACCATACGACTTTCGCGGCATGACTGTGCCAGACATTTTGCTCTCTGGAAACCACGGCGAAATCGCCAAATGGCGCGCTGAAAACAGCAAAAACTTGCAAAAACAGTAAAACTATGCTATAATAAATAAGATGGCTGGGAGCCACTTTTTTTAGTTCTCCCACGACAAGTAACATTACAAACGCGCATCACAATATTTCACAAGGAGGTGGGCCCTATGGGAAATTTATGGTCCTCAATCATCGCTGGCGGAAACGGTACGAGATTATTCTTGTATAGTAACCAAGACCGGCCGAAACAGTTCTGTCTTATGGATAAGAGTAACACCTTTATCCAGGCAACAGCAAAACGGTTCATGCCCTACACTGCCGATTCGAAGCATATCATGGGAATTGTCACCAACAATACCCAGCGCGATTTGGCAAAAGAGCAACTCATGGATCCTCATGGTGTTTTGTCGAAAAACATCATCGAGATTGATCCGAATCACGGCTACGCCGGAGCATTATGCGTAGCTACGCAGAAGATCAACAAAATTGATCCTGGATCATTTGTTATCAGCACGGCTTCAGATCAGTTTGTTGAAGACAACGAAGCCTTCAGAAAAACAATGAATCTCGCAATCAGCGAGTCTATGAGCAATCATTCCGTAGTTTTCATTGGAGTAAACAAATACGACAGAAAAACACTTTCAGATCTTGGCGTTTTTACTTACAGTGGAAACGAAAAGACTAATAGTGTTTTTCAGGCCGTAGATATGTTTGAGAAGCCGAAAGGCGATTTGCTCGACAAAATCATGCAAGACGAAAAGTACACTTGTAATACCGGCATCTCGGTATGGCCAAGCGATATCTTCGAATCATACGAAGAGGGAAGCAGATTGCCCGGACCGTCAACTGACGCCATGATCAAGTGGCTGCTCGAGAACCACGGAGTCAAAATCGTAATCGGAGAAGATTTCGATTGGGATGACTGCGGAAACTTTAAAGCACTGCACACGCTCAACAGGAAATCCAATGTAGGAAACGGTGTAGTGTTGCTTGGTGAAACGCAGAATATCGACTACGAGGATTGTGAGGATGTCCTTCTTATCACCGACGAGTCACTTGAGATCAACGTATACGGCGGAAGAAAAGCAGCGGTCATCGCACGCCGAATCAACGGCGAAAACTATCTCGAAGTTGCCGCTTTCGATCACAACGGCGGAGTTGCCTTGGCTGCAGAATGCTTCAGTAAGAATCCGGAAGAGTTCAAAAATGGCTTGTATATTGGTGGAGATAATAATGAATTCATCAACTCTCTTGGCTCGAAGTTCCATCTCTGCGTTATAGGGAAGAGCAACGTCAAGGTCAACACCTACAGACGCCGTTCCGGACGCTGCGGATACAATATCGTATTCTGCGATCAGAATTAAGCGCGCATTCACCCCTGCCTTGCCTCAAAGGCAGGGGTTTTTGCTATAATAAAAACATGGAGTTAGAATCCTCAGTCGAATACCTGAAAGGCATCGGCCCAAAAACCGCTGTTATTCTTAAAAAAGCCGGCATCAAGACCGTGCGGGATTTTTTCTATAACCTACCAAAAAGTTACGACAATTTTATGTCGCCAAGCAAAATCAAAGATATTGAGCCTGGAAAAGTCGTGATCAAGGGCCACGTCACTGCGATGGTCAACCGTCGCGCGCGCTTTCGCCGCCTAAGTATAACCGAAGCCGTAATTCGCGACGACACCAGCGCCGTGCGCGCCGTTTGGTTTAATCAGGCCTATCGCGCCAAACAATTTGCAGACAACAAAGAATATCTTTTCACAGGGGTGTTCGAGCTCAAAAACGGGCGCTACCAACTCACATCGCCTTCCGCCGTTTTGGCTAGCGAAGTTGAGATGGGTGGCGGCTTTGAACCAGTTTATGTGGCTCACGGCAAGCTCAAAACCCACGATTTTAAGCGTCTCATGAACAACTCCCGCGCCGTGTTCAACGATATTCCGGATTTGCTACCCACCGTTAAGCCGGGAACTCGCAAAGAAGCACTATTTAATATTCATTTCCCAAAAACCGAAAAGGATATCGAGTCGGCTCGCGAATATCTCTCTTATGAAGAACTATTCGAGTTAATTCTGGCCGCCAAACTTAATCGGCAAGAAACCAAAAAATTAAAAGCCACAGCCATTCCTTTTGACGCTACCAAAATCAAAGAGTTCACCGAAAAATTACCTTTCTCTTTAACCAATGCTCAGCGCTTGGCTGCCTGGGAAATATTCCAAGACATGGCAAAAACCTCGCCGATGAACCGACTTTTGCAGGGTGACGTGGGCTCCGGCAAAACCATCGTAGCAGCGCTCGCCGCCTACGCCGCTGCCCGCCAAGGCGTGCAAAGCGCGCTTCTCGCGCCAACCGCCATTCTCGCGACTCAGCATTTTGAAAGTTTGTCAAAACTTTTTGAGCCTTTTGGTCTCAAAATTGCACTCCTAACTGGTGCCACCAAAGGGAAAAACACCCTAAAAACCGCGATCTTAAACGGCGAAATCGATCTCGTAGTTGGCACCCATGCGCTTCTTACAGACGACACCGAATTTAAAAATCTCGGCCTTGTGATTATCGACGAACAACACCGTTTTGGCGTCGAACAACGCCAAAAGCTACTCTTGAAATCGCCAAAAAGTACCGCTCCGCATCTTTTGTCGATGACGGCCACACCAATTCCGCGCTCACTCCAACTCACCGTGTTCGGCGATCTTGACGTTTCAATTTTAAACGAGCTCCCGAAGGGCCGCATTCCGATCGAAACAAAAATCATCACCGAAGTGCAACAAAAAGAACTTCTTTATCCAAAAATCACCGAAACCGCCAGCAAAAAACAGCAAATTTACTGGATTTGCAAAGCCATCGACGACGATAAAAATTCCGAAGTAACCTCTGTTAAATCCCGCACCGAGAAGCTGCAGAAAGTTTTCCCGGAACTTAGAGTCGAGTTTTTGCATGGTCGCATGAAGTCAGCCGAAAAAGACGAAATCATGGGGCGATTTGCGGCTGGCGAAATCAACATCTTGGTTTCTACCACCGTAGTAGAGGTGGGTGTAGACGTGAAAAACGCGACTATAATCGTAATCGAAGACGCCGAAAATTACGGCCTCGCCCAACTGCACCAGCTCCGCGGGCGCGTCGGCCGTGGCAGCGAAAAATCCACTTGTTTCTTACTCACCTCTGGCGAAAACGACCCATCCCGCCGCTTAAAAGAGCTCGAAAAGTCCACCGATGGCTTTTATCTCGCTGAAGTGGACCTCAAAATGCGCGGCCCGGGCGAAATCTACGGCTCTTTGCAGCATGGCGTGCTGGACCTTCGTATCGCCAGCCTCGGCGACACTAAACTCATCAAAAAGGCCCAAGACGACGCCGTCCTATTCTTGCAAAATCCAGAAAATATGTTAAAATATAAAGAATTAATGTCTGGCATTAAACATTATCAACAATTAACTACTCTAAACTAATGCAAGTTATCTCTGGAATCTATAAAAACCGCAAAATCGAATCGCCAAATAGCGAACTAACTCACCCAATGGGCTCGCGCGAAAAAATGGCTCTATTTAACATGCTTCAGCCTTTCCTTGAAGGTGCAGCAGTGCTCGATGCCTTTGCCGGCTCTGGTGCACTTGGCATCGAGGCACTTTCTCGCGGCGCAAAAAATGTGGTTTTCGTGGAAAAATCCGCAAAAATTGCCAAGGTAATCAAGAATAACCTGAGGGCCGCGGCCCCAGAGGCTAATGCCACCGTGATCACTGGCGACACCAAAAACTTTGTTCCCAATCAATCCTTTGACTTAATTATAGCTGACCCCCCGTACCAGATTTTTGATAGCGCGCTGATTGCGCCGCTTTTCGACCACCTTTACTCCAATGGGATCTTAGCACTTTCTCATCCAAAAGACAACCGGGTCCTAGAATTTGAAAACGCCAAACTCTTAAAGTCTCACACATATTCAGGGGCGACCATTTCCATTTTTCAAAAAATGTGATATAATAACTCCATAAGGAGTTATTTATGGGAAACAACCAAACTGTCGTAGTCGAGGAGAAAACTCGCCGCGGTCTCACCATCATCGCAATTATTGCCGCTGTTGTGATTCTATTTCTCATCATCGCAATCATTGCTGTTTCAACCAAAAAACCAAACACCGCTACTGGCGAAGTTGAAACGAGCAGCATTTCTGTGCGTTCAACCACTGTTAGCGACGGCAATAAAACCGAAACCTACACCACCAAAACTGTCACCGATTCGGATGGCAACACCACCACAACCACTAGCACCACTACCACCCCAGTGAATGGTAGCGAAAACGCAAGTGCAAACGCGGGCGCAAAAGCAAATGCAGGCACAAACGCAAACGCGAGCGCTAATGCAAACACCAACGCCAACTCTAACGCAAACACCGCTTCAAGCGCAAGTTCAAACGGCACCTACACGACCGACTTAGCAAATATGCCAAGCACTGGCCCAGAAGATGCTCTCCCAATCGCCCTGCTTCTTGGTAGCGCCGTAACGTATCTCTTGTCGTTCAAGTTCGCTAAGCGCGAAGCTTAAAAACAAAAAAGCCACACTTAAAGAGTGTGGCTTTTTTGTGCTCAAGATGCTATAATAATGCAAGAGCCCGTTCGTGTAAGCGCGGGCGAGCAAAGCGAGCCCGAGTGGTGAAATTGGTATACACGTATGCCTTAGGAGCATATGCCATTTGGTGTGCAGGTTCAAGTCCTGTCTCGGGCACCAGAGGAGCCGAGCAACAAAAAGAGCTCGCTCTTTTTTGTTGGAGGCGACGATGGTGCCATAGCCGGCGAAGCCGGCGTCGCACCATTTTTTTGATTGCTCGTGAGTGCAGGTGCCCTAGCTTTTGCGAAGCAAAAGCGTCGCACCAAAGGTTTTTCCAAACTGCCTAGGCTTAAGAAGAGTAATGGTGGTTGTAAAACCTTTTGACGCATGATAACTTGAACCTGGGTTGGGAGAAACTTCGTTTTGCGAGCAATATAAATACCCCGCGAGATGAGCGGACCAAGCTTATTGTGTCCGCTCCATAAAGGGGGGATTTATACGCGATGATTCTAGATAGTCTAGGTTTATCTCCCCGAATTGAAGTTGAAAAACAAAAACGAAGAGAGAACGATATGGTTATAGAGTTAAACTTTACAATCAGATTCGGTCTGAAAAACAAAAAGATTACCATTCGTATAGAGTGGTAATCTAACCTAACCCGCGGGTTTCTAGAGCCTGCGTTAATATAAATATATCACACCTATGCTTATAAAACAATCCGTGTGCTACAATAGTACTAATGAGTAAAATCACCAAATATTTGAACCAGCTAATCACTGGCAACGTTTACGATTCGTCAAAGATTCTGGATTTTTATTCTACCGATCGCTCCATTCTTAAAGTTACGCCAAAATTTGTGGCCGTGCCAGAATCCACCGATGACCTGCAAAAACTCCTCAAATTTTTTGACAAATTAACCGAGAAAAACTTCAATATTCCAGTCGCAATTCGCGGCTCTGGCCTTGGCGAAATGGGCGGCGCTTTGTCGTCTGGCGTGGTCATTTCTACCGAAAAACTTAACCACCTGATGGAAATCGACACCCGCGAAAAGCTCGTGCGCGTGCAAGCCGGCATCACCTTAAAAGAGCTCAACACCGCCTTGATGGTAAGTGGCCTAACTTTGCCAATCAAGGCCAACGAAAACCGCACTATCGGCGGGCTCATCGCCGGTTTTCCAACTGATGATTTTGCCGGCAAATACGGCGGCATTATGAACTACGTTGAACGTGCCGAGATCGTACTCGCAAATGGTGAGCGCATTCAAACAAATCGCGTAAGCAAACTCGCCATCAGCAAAAAACTCGCCGAAAAAAGTCTCGAGGGCAAAATTTATTATGGCCTCGGAAAAATTCTCGACGAAAACTCCATGCTCACTAGCAAATTGCAACAAAATCACACCAGCGCCGCCGGCTATCCAACCGCCGCTCTAGTGAAGCGCCGCGACGCCATGAATTTGCTCCCAGCATTCTTTGGCTCTGAGGGAACTTTGGGTATTATTTCAGAGGTAATTTTGAGGGCCGTACCAATCAAAAAGCAAACTGCCCGCGCCATTATTACATTTCCAAAACTAAGCCTCGCTACTAAGTTCCTCGAGCCAGTAACCGCTCTGAAGCCGCGCGAGCTTAACCTTTGTGACATCCGCATTCTGAAAGCCGCCGAAGAAAACGGCAAAACTATTTCGAGCATCACCAAAACTTTGGAAGAGGGCTTTGCGGTTTTTGTAAGCTTCGACGAAAAAATCAATACCAACTTCAAAAAACTTGCCGCTCTTAGCAAAAACCTTGCTCGTTCCACCAAACTTATCACTGAGAACGACGAAAACACCGCTCTCTTTGACGAATACGAAAACTCGATCACAAATTACCTTAATCTGCCCAAAAATGGCGAATGCGTGCCGCTGCTCACTGATTTTTATTTACCAAATCACAATCTTTTGGCCTTTCTAGATGATCTTAAGGTTCTCGAAAAGAAGCTAAAAATTGCCTTACCGCTCTACGGCTCATACATCAATTCCAACTACAACATACGCCCAGTATTAAATCCGACAAGCCTCGAATTTGGCGACCAAGCTCTGTCGCTACTTAAAGCTGGCGCTTTCATTATTAATCGTGGCGGCGGCTCTATCGTGGGCGGCACCCCGGAGGGAAGAGTCAAGGCCCTTATCACTAACCCGCAAATGCCAGAAGATGAAAGGCTTTTTTATGCCCGCATCAAAGACCTTTTCGACCCAAACCACATCCTAAATCCAGAAATCAAACTCGGCACCAATCAGGCTGCCACCATACGCTGTTTTCGCACTACCAATCAGAGCCAAATCGTGGTATAATAGCAAAAATTTATAGGAGAGTTATTTTTTATGAAAACTACAGTCAAAAAACTGTCTGATACTCGCGTTGAAATCAAAGTTGTTTTGGATAGCAAAGATTTAAAGCCAGCTAAAACCCAGGCTCTTGAGCGCTTGGCCAAAGAAGTCAAGGTTGAAGGTTTTAGAAAAGGCAAAGTCCCAGTCGACATCGCCGCCAAATTCATTCCAGATAATGATTTAAACCGCGAAGCCGCCGACATCGCTGTTCGCACCACCGTGATTGACGCCTTTACCACAAACGAAAAATCCCCACTCGTAATTCCACGCGTAGAAATCACCAAGTACGTGCCAGACGAAACTCTCGAATACACCGCCACGGCCGACATTTTGCCAGAGGTAAAACTCGGTGACTACAAAAATCTCGGCGTCAAGCGTGAAAAAGTTGAGGTAAAAGAAGCCGACATTAAAGACGTACTCAATAACATTGCCAAATCTTTTGCCGAGAAAAAAGCTGTCAAGCGTGCCGCCAAAGAAACCGACGAAGTCATCATCGATTTTGTCGGCAAAAAAGACGGCAAAGCCTTCCCAGGCGGCTCCGCCAAGGATTATCACTTGGTGCTTGGCTCCAAAACCTTTATCCCTGGCTTTGAAGATGGTATCATCGGCCACGAACCTGGCGACAGCTTTAATCTTGACCTTACTTTCCCTAAAGATTACGGCGCTAAAGAGCTCGCCGGCGCCAAAACCACTTTTGAGGTACTCCTAAAACAGGTAAACGAAGTGGCTACATCAGAGATTAACGACGACCTCGCCAAAAAATGCGGCCCATTCAAGACTATTGCCGAACTCAAGGCCGATATCAAGAAAAACATCGAAGCACAAAACGACCATCGCCTCGAAGAAAAATACAAAGACGATCTTATCGCCGCCCTTGTCAAAAAATCCAAAATCGCTGCGCCAGAAATCCTGATCGACGACCAAATGCGCATGATTAAAGACGATATCACCAGAAATGCCGCCGCCCAAGGGCTCAGCTTTGAAGATTACTTGAAACAAGCCGGCGAAACCGCCGAATCATGGGAGAAGCAAGCTCGTGAAATCGCCGAAGCCCGCGTTAAAGCCTCGCTCGCCCTCCAGGTGCTCGCCCGCGACAACAAAATCACCGTCAAAGATGAGCTCGTTGAAGCAAAAATCGCCGAACTCCGCGAAATCTACAAAAAATCCCCTGAGGCCCTCAAAAACCTCAAGGATCCAAACGTTAAAATGGACATCAGAAACCGCTTGGTTATCGAAAAAACCATCGACTTTATCGTTAAAGCCCAGAAATAAAACCATAAAAAATCCCGCACCCAACGATGCGGGATTTTTTTTGTTGTTCGCCTCCTTTCTAAAGGATTAATACCGCGGCGATGATAACCGCAATTATGACAACGCCTAATGAAATTAAGCCAACTACAATCCTTCTGTAGTCGCTTATACCGACGTTGCCGGTCTTATCTCCAGCCATCTCATCGATGACTAGAACTGTTTTTTCGACCATTATGTACACCTCCTTTTAAAATAGAAGAGTCCGGTTCCTTCGCTTGAGGGTTCGATTTCGACAGCAACACCGTCGACGTCAACCCAATAGCTATCAGCATAATAGTACATCTTCCGTACTAACTCGATCGGAACCATGTCAGAGTCTTCCTGGGTCTCAGCAACAATGGCCGACGGTCTAGAACTCATCAATTCGTCCGGGTCTTTGCCCGTTATACCGCCCACGATGGCAAGGGCAACCCCAAAAATGATAAACAACAGGCCAATCGTCATAAGATGGCCCAACCCGTCATAAAAACCTTCCATTTTTTCCACCTCCAAAAAAGTAGTAGGGTGCAGAACAACAAAAAATAAAAGTACACCCCCATACTCTAATTATAGCACAAAATCACGGAAAAATCAAGGGTGCTTATGTTTAGAACAGGGAAAGGGACAAAAAATAGCCCCCGCAAGCAAACTTGCGAGGGCATTTCGTGTTATTTTCCTCCTTTTGGCGTTGTGGGCTTCGGCCCTTCGACAGCAGTAGACCCTTCATTATCTACACCATTATCCATAATGTAGGTAATGGGCAGGCCATCTGCGCCTATGAGTGTCACCGTCTTGCCCGGCAGCTGCACTGTGTGCAACTTGCGGTCCGGATCGGTGGGATCGATAAAATCAATCCACATCTTCCCGTCGCCCTCCGTAATATAGAAGACACAGGGAATTCCGTCCGTGTCCGGCAGCAGGACTGTACGCTTCTCGCCGTTTTCGTAATAGCGAACCTCGAGAATTTTGCCTTCGCGCTTGGCTCCGTAATAATTGACGTAAGCCAAGAACAAAAGCGCCGTAACCAGAAAAATAATAAATGTTATGGCAACGGCAAACCATCTCTTAGCTTCCTTACACCACTTCTTTTCACTCATTTTGCACCTCCTATGCAATCAATTGCAGGAAAACCAATGCGATCGCGAGTCCGGACCACATCTTAACCATGAACCCTCCATCTCGTAGGGTCAGTTCCTCTTCGTTCTCGTATTTCGAGAACCAATCCTCTGACATCATTCACCTCCCATACAAAAAGTAGGCGCAAAAGCAACAAAAAATAAAAATACGCCCCCGTATCTATAATTATAGCATAAACACCTTAATTAGTCAAGATAAACCAGCTAGATTGCGCCCCAAAATGCTTTTCTTTTCCGTAAAAGTGTGCTATAATCCTAGAAAGAGTTTCATCTCGTTTATTATTGCTGTATCGATAAACGGGGAAAATATCAATTTAAATAAGGAATTTTAATTGTGCCAACAATTAATCAATTGATTCGCAAGCCTCGCAAAAGTGCTGCGAAGAAATCCAAAGCTCCAGCTCTTGGTTCCATCATCAACACTTTGAAAACCAAGCGCTATGAAAAAGACGCTCCATTAAAACGTGGTGTCTGTATCAAAGTTACTACCAAGACTCCAAAGAAACCAAACTCCGCTATGCGTAAAGTCGCTCGTGTGCGTCTTACCAATGGCCAAGAAGTTTGGGCCTACATCGGTGGTGAAGGTCACAACCTCCAGGAGCACGCAGTTGTGCTCGTTCGCGGTGGTCGTGTGCCAGATCTTCCAGGTGTGCGTTATCACATCGTTCGTGGTACGCTCGATCTCCAAGGTGTTCAAGGTCGCAAACAAGGCCGTTCTAAATACGGTGCAAAAAAGGAGGATAAGTAATTATGCCACGCAAAACTACTAAATCCCTAGAGCGCAAAGTTTCACCAGATCGCAAATATCAATCCATCTTGGTGCAACGCTTGATCAACAAATCTATGCTTGATGGCAAAAAACAAGCTGCAGAACGCGCTGTTTACGCTGCTATCGAGGGCGCTGCCAAGAAACTCAAAAGCGAAAACCCAGTTGAGGTACTCGAAAAAGCTATTGCGAATGTTAGCCCAGATTTTGAAGTTAAATCCCGCCGTGTAGGTGGTGCTAACTACCAAATCCCATTCCCAATCGCTGGTCACCGCCAACTTCACTTCGCCTTCTCTTGGCTCGTACAATCCGCCCGCGCTCGCGGCGGCATGCCATACGAAAAACGCCTCGAGGCCGAAATCGTTGACGCCTACAACGAAACCGGTGCTGCCTTCAAGAAGAAAGAAGACTGCCACCGCATGGCCGAAGCCAACCGTGCATTTGCACACTTCGCCCGCGGCTAATCACATTGATTGCAAAAAGAGCCTCTTGGAGGCTCTTTTTGATTGTTACATCATTAATGCAATAAAACAGGAGTTTCTAAAACTTGTAATTTCGCCGCGATAAAAACCACAACGGTTAGGCGGATTCTCGACGGAATTTCAGTTCCGTACTCGAATCCGTAACCGTTGTCATTTTTATCCGGGCAATTACAAATGTTTTAGAAACTCCTATTTTATTACACTTATGATATAATAACCATAAGGAGAACTCCAAGATGATAAAAGTTGCAATCAATGGCTTTGGACGCATTGGGCGTTGTGCGCTCAAAATTCTTTTGGAGCGGCGCGACGCGCAAGTGGTTGCTATCAATGCCACTATGCCGCCAGAAACTGTCGCTTATCTCTTGAAACACGATTCAAATTATGGCACTTATGACAAAAAGGTGTCGTTCACTGATAAATCTTTGATTATTAACTCACGCGAAATCGCGCTTTATGCAGAGCGGGATCCGTTAAACTTGCCATGGAAAAAGCTTGGCGTAGATGTAGTGCTAGAGTGTACCGGCGCCTTTACGAAGCCGGAAGAAGCCCGCGCCCATATTACGGCCGGCGCTAAGAAGGTTGTAATTTCGGCCCCAGCCAAAGGCGAAGGTGTCAAAACCGTGGTCCTCGGCGTCAACGAAGAAGTCGTAGATAACACCGACGAAATTATTTCCAACGCTTCCTGCACTACCAACTGTATCGCCCCAATTATGAAAGTTTTGGAAGACGAATACGGCATCGAAAAAGCCATGATGAGCACCGTGCATTCCTACACTAACTCACAGCGCATCCTTGATTCGCCAGCCAAAGACCTTCGCGAGGGCCGCACCGCCGCCGAAAACATCATCCCAACCACCACCGGCGCCTCAAAGGCCGCCGCGCTTACCATCCCGTCTCTAAAAGACAAATTCACGGGCCTTTCAATTCGCGTCCCAACCCCTGTAGTTTCGCTCGCTGATATTACCGCAATTTTAAAGTGCGACGTCACCAAAGAAGAGCTCCAAAAACTCTTCCGCCGCATCGCCAAAGAGCCTTATTATGAAGGCATCATCGGCGTTTCCGAGGAAGAGCTGGTGTCTTCCGACTTTATCGGCGATTCACGTTCGTGCATCGTGGATTTGCCACTGATTGATGTTGTGGGTGGAAATATGATAAAAATTGTCGCCTGGTACGACAACGAATGGGGTTATTCAAACCGCCTCGTTGAGCTGGCCGTCGACTTTGGAAAGGAGATCTAATGCAAATTTTTATCGGTTCCGATTACCGTGGCTTCGCCAAAAAACAGGTTATTATCGATTATTTAAGAGAGCTCGGCATCACCGTGACCGACCTTGGCGCTCACGAATACAAAGAGGGCGACGATTTCAATGATCCAGCCATCGCCGTAGCAAAGGCCATTCTTAAAAACCCAGATTCCTACGGGATTTTGCTTTGCGGCTCCGCTCATGGTGTCACCATGCAAGCCAACCGCTTCTTCGGTATCCGCGCCGCGCACTGCGACACGCCTGAATCCGCCGTGCTGGCCCGCACCCACGAAAATTCCAACGTACTCTGCCTTTCTGCACAATTCAAATCCGATGAGGAAGTGAAGAACATTACCCGCACCTTCCTCGACACCGAATTCGAGAACTTGGAGCGCCGCATTCGCCGCATCAACCGCCTAGATGACAAAAGGGAAACATTATGATTAAAACCGTCACCCTGGTACCAACATTAATGACCGACGACAAGCAGGTTTACCGCAATCTGGTTGAAACCTTCAACACCTTTACGCGCCGTGTTCAGATTGATGTTACCGACGACGAATTCACACCAAATCGCACGCTTGATATTACGAATGTTTGGTGGCCAAACGAGTGGCAAGCCGATTTACATTTTATGGCACTTTATCCATCAAAATATATCGATACTATTATTCGCCTTCATCCGTCGCTTTGTATTTTGCATGCCGAAGCCAACGAAGACCTCACCCCAACTTTTGCTAAGCTCAAAGAGGCTGGCATCAAAACCGGCCTCGCGCTCTTGCCGCAAACTTATCCAGGCAATGTTAAGCCATATCTTGAAACTATCGACCACGTTCTAATTTTTGCTGGCAAACTCGGCCAGCAAGGCGTTGGCAGCGACCTGATGCAAATGGAAAAAATCCCTCTGATTCGCGAACTCCGCCCAACTGTTGAAATTGGCTGGGACGGTGGCGCCAATATGAGTAATATTCGAGCCCTTTCGCACGCCGGCATCGACGTTATTAATGTAGGCGCCGCAATTTCAAAGTCCGAAAACCCAGCGGCTGCGTTCAGCACTCTCAAAACCGAAATTGATAAAAATGGAGTAGTTTTATAATGGCACGTATTGCTACAGTTGGTCACGCTTTGCAAAATATCTATCTTATCGATCGTAATAATTTTTCCGCTACCGAAATTGGTGGGGAAGCAATTTTTACCAAACTTTTGGCTGGTAGCACGCTTGATGTCGAAAAAATTTCCTACGAACTCGGTGGCAGCGGCGTAAACACCGCAATCGAATTTGCCCGCCATGGACACGAAACCATCTTTCTTGGCAACGTCGCGCGAGACTCTGCCGGCGCCGCCATCATTAACCTCTTCAACAGCGAAAACATCGACACAAGCTACACCAATATTATTAGCAAAAAAACTACCGGTTCTTCGGTAATCCTGCTCGATTCTAAAAACAGCAAAAAAGTTACCATCAAAAATACTGGTGCTTCAGACGATCTTAGTAATCTTGACCCAAATGATCTCGACCTCATAGAGCCAGACTGGCTTTATGTTTCCACTCTAAACGGCGACATGCACACTCTTCTTAAGCTATTTGAAAAAGCCAAATCACTTGGCGCAAAAATCATGTTTAACCCGGGGCCAAAAGAACTTGCCGAAACCAAGAAGCTGGTTGGCCTACTCCAAGACGTAGACGTTTTATATGTTAACAAAACCGAAGCAGCCAACATTGTGCCAGGCGCCATTTTGTCAGAACTACTTTCGCATCTTTCAAACTATGTAACCACAGTTATTATCACCGATGGCCAGATGGGCGGCATTGCCTCAAACCACGAAGAGACTTATCGCTTCGGTATTTATGAAGACGTGCCAGTTAAAGACACTACTGGCTCAGGTGACGCCTTTGGCGCTGGCTTCCTCGCACACCTCGCCGCCGGCAAATCTTTCCGCACTTCGCTAATTTACGCTTCCGCTAACGCAACTTCAAATGTTACCAAAGTTGGTACCACGCGCGGCCTGCTTTCGGGCAACGAACCGTTACATCCAATGCTAATTCAAAAAATATAAGGAGAATCCATGTTACCACAAGATGCAGAAATGCTTAAAAAACTTTCAATTGCCGACCTTGAACGCGCCCAAGCTTATGCCAAAGATTTGACTCACGGTCTCGAAATTTTACGTACCTTCCCGCAGGGTGTGACGATTTTTGGTTCCGCCAGACTCCCGCAAGACGATAAATATTGCGTTCTGGCCCGCAAACTCGGCGGCCTGCTCGCCGAGAATGGCCACGCCGTGATTACTGGTGGCGGCCCTGGTATCATGGAAGCAGCTAGCCTTGGTTCTTATGAAATCGGCGGACGCACTATTGGCCTAAATATTACACTAAAGCACGAACAATTCCCAAACCCATATCTCACAGACTGCCTTACGTTTCGTTACTTCTTTGCTCGCAAAGTGATGCTCGCTATGGCTTCCAAAGTTTTCGTTTTCTTCCCGGGCGGCTACGGCACTTTTGACGAACTCTATGAAATCCTTTGTCTCGCCCAAGAAGACAAAATGCCACGCATGCCAATTTTCCTGATTGGCAAATCCTACTGGCGCAACCTCGACAAAATCACTAAGAAAATGATCGAGATGAAACTCATCAACAAAGCAGATCTTTCAATCGTTAAAATTACCGACGACATCACGGAAGTCGTAAAGGCTGCCAATAAAATCGGCCATCCAAAAATTTCCGAAAACTATTACGACGGTTTTGACCAAGTTTCTGAATTAAATTAAAACGGTTTTGCAAGTTTAAGCGCTGGGTTCGACTCGGCAATCCGCATCAATTCGTTGTATTTAGCAATTCGATCGGTTCTCGAAAGAGAACCGGTTTTGATTTGGCCAGCGCCAAGACCTACGGCAAGATGCGCAATCGAAACATCCTCGGTTTCGCCCGAACGGTGCGAGATAATCGTATTGTAGCCAGCTTTTTTTGCCATCATCACAGCGTCAATCGTTTCGGAAAGCGAGCCGATTTGGTTAAACTTCACGAGAATCGCATTAGCTACGCCTTCATTAATACCGCGAGCCAAAATCTCGGCGTTTGTCACAAATAAATCATCACCCACGAGCTGAATTTTGCCACCTAATCGCTCGGTTAAAGTCTTCCAATTTAGCCAATCATTTTCTGCCAAACCATCTTCAATCGAAGCGATTGGATATTCGTTTGCGAGTTGTTCATACCAAGCAATCATATCTTCGGCGGATTTTATTTCGCCGCTAGTTTTGAGCGTATATTTACCATCTTCGAAAAATTCACTCGAAGCAATATCAAAACCAATTTTGATATCTTCGCCAAATTTGTAACCAGCTAACTCAACCGCTTTTTTGATGTGTTCGAGTGGCTCGGCGTTGCCACCTTTAACTTTTGGCGCATAACCACCTTCGTCGCCGACCGTTACTGGATAATTTTGTTCTTTTAAAACTTTCTTTAGCGCATGAAAAACCTCGGTGCCCATACGAATAGCATCAAAAATCGTGCTAGCGCCACACGGAATAATCATATATTCCTGAAAATCAGTGGCCCAGTCGGCATGCTCGCCGCCGTTCATCACGTTCATCATTGGCATTGGGAGAGACATTTCAGCAGTTGTACCAGCGAGCTCAGCCACGTAACCATAAAAAGGGAGACGCATAGAGCGCGCCATCGCTTTAGCGGTAGCAAGAGAAACCGCAAGAATCGCATTGGCACCAAGATTAGACTTATTTTTGGTGCCATCAAGCGAAATCATGACGTTGTCAACCGCGCGCTGATCTGGCGCCTGACCAAGCAGGGCATCGCGAATCACAGTGTTCACATTATTAACAGCCGTGAGCACGCCTTTGCCACCGAATTCAACAGCGCCATCGCGCAATTCCAAAGCCTCAAGCGAACCAGTGGAGGCGCCAGAAGGCACGATCGCCCGCCCAAACGAACCATCAGACAAAAACACATCGGCCTCAACCGTAGGATTACCACGCGAATCTAAAACTTGACGCGCTTTAATATCAGAAATAACAAGATTAACCATAAGCATATTATAACAAAAAATCGCCAAGATATGTTATTATAAAAGTAACAATAATCTAAAGGAGTTATTAATGGAAAAACAACCTGCGGAGAAACCTGTGGAGAAAGCCGCTGAAAAAGCGCCTGAAGCTCCAAAAGAAGCTCCAAAAGCTGAAAAACCAAAAAAGAAAAAAACCGGCCTTATTATTGGCATCATTATTGCTCTTCTCGCCATCGCTGGCGGCGTTGTAGCTGCAATCTTGCTTCTGAATAAAGGCGACACTACCGCAACCGACGAAACCGTCAGCAACATCATTGCCGACCTCGTTGAGAAAAAGGATTTGCCAAACACCGAATTTAAAGGCAAACTCACCGTTAACACCGAAGGCGTCAATGTAAACGCCGACATCAACGGTAAATACGGCGACAAAAAAGCCCAAGCCGACCTCGACGCCAAAATCAACTTTGGCCAAGAAATCAACATTAAAGCATCCCTCGTGTCTGACGGCTCAAACCTATTTGTTAAATTGAATGGTATGCCAGACCTCAGCGCCATGGGTGGCGACAGTGCTCAGATGGGCGCCATGCTTTCAATGTTCCTCAAAGAAGGCACTTGGTATAGCATGCCTGCCGAAATGACCGCTGGTATGACCAATCTCAAAATCTCAGGCGGCGCAAATTGTGGCACTATTGACCTTCTCGAGCTTGCTAAAAGCGATAAAAGCTGGGTCGCAGACGCTCTTCGCGATACCAAAATCATCTCTCTCGAAAAAGCTGATGGCGACCTCTACAAAGTTTATGCCAACCGCGAAGAAACTGTCAAACTTATCAAAACCGTTAACAGCAAAATTTCTTCCGAAACCAAATGTAGCGTTTCTGACCAAGTCAAAATCGAAGGTATGGATGAAAAACAAGAAATCCCAGGCCTTCTCCTTGGCTTCAAAAACGGCCAAATCAGCAAGGTTAAATATGAAAATGCTGAAGCTGGTATGAATCTTGACCTTGACCTTTCATATCCTGGCAACGTCAACATCGAAATCCCAACTAACGCCGAATCTCTATCAGACCTCTTCACCGGCATGTTTGGTGGTATGTTTGGTGGCGGCAACTTTGGTGGTGGTTCCAACTTTAGTGGCTACGACTTCGACGACGATGATGACGACGACAACGACATCGACTGGAGCAAATACTTCGACGACGATGATGACGATGACGACGATAGCAACATCGACTGGAGCAAAATTTTAGACAGTGACGATTTCGATGCCGACAGCTACATCGAAAGCCTTCTTGATGGCGAAAACCTCGAAAACTTGCAGAATTCCCTACAAGAAGCTGAAAAAGCTCTAGAGTCTCTCGATAATCTCGATCTCGATTCACTTGAAGGTTTGCTCAAATCTCTTCAATAAGTTTTGACCGCTTCACAAAAATAGCCTCTCTTTACAGGGGCTATTTTTTGTGGTATAATATATATATGGATGCTTTGCTAAAAGAAAAACTCAAAAAACTCCCGGCAAGCCCCGGCGTTTATTTTCATAAGAACAAAACTGGCGAAATTATTTATGTAGGCAAAGCCGCCGTGCTTAAAAATCGCGTGCGCCAATATTTCCAAAACACTAAAAAAGACCCGAAAACTGAGGCGCTCGTGGCCGAAATTAACGACACCGATTGGATTGTTGTCGACACCGAAATGGACGCGCTCTTTCTTGAGTCCGAAATGATTAAGCGCTACATGCCAAAATGGAACATACTGCTCCGTGACGACAAAACCGTGTCTTATATCCGCATTACCACCCAAGAAGAGGTGCCGTATATTTCATTTACGCGCACGCCACTCGACGACAAAGCTACCTACATCGGCCCATTTTATGGCAAATCGGCCGTCGAAAAATCCGTGCGCTTGCTTCGCCGCATTTTTCCATACTACGACAAACCATACGATGGCAAAAAAACGCTCAATACCGACCTCGGTCTAACTCCGGGAATCGAAATCGAAAAATGCACACCCGAAGACTACAAAAGAAACCTTCGTAAAATGATTCGTTATCTTAAAGGTGAACGCGAAAACTTATTAAAGGACCTCGAAAAGACTATGTATGACGAGGCCAGCAAAGGGAATTACGAGCTCGCAGCCGAAGCCCGCGACCAACTCGCCGGCCTAAAAGAGCTTCGCAGAAAAATCGTTTTCTCAGACAAAGAATTGTTAGATATTTCCTCAGACCAAGCCTTAAAGCAGCTCCAAAATCTCTTAAACTTGCCCGAGCCGCCACGCCGCATTGAGGGCTACGACATTTCGCACCAATCCGGCACCAACACAGTGGCCAGCATGGTGGTTTTTATCAACGGCGCCTCAGCCCGCGACCAATATCGTAAGTTCAAAATCCGCACCAGCACCAATGACGATCTTAAAAGCATGCAAGAAGTCATTTCACGTCGCCTAAAACATCCAGAATGGGATTTTCCTGACCTAATCGTGCTGGATGGCGGCATGACTCAAGTTAATACGATTTTACCGCTCGCAGAGCCATTCGGAATCCCTGTGATTGGCCGCGACAAATCCGGCGACCACTCTCGCAATGCGACAGTTAGATTAGTAATTCCAAATTCTTTGTTCCACGGGACTCCCGGAGCGCGGCAGCGCGAGGATGAGCGCGCGAGCCCCGTGGCGACGGGCGCGAGCGACGCGGCCCGGGGAATAAAGAATTTGGAATTACCGTCTGGCTCCCACATTGCAAGATTAATCGCCAGAATCGACGAGGAATCGCATCGGTTTGCCATCACCTATCACAGTAGCCTGAAACGCAAAAACTTGCTAAAATAGCTGCCCATCCTTGCATTTTCCGAGTTTTCAAACTATAATGGATTTACATTAGGAGTTATTATGCAATTAGGAAATTTCCTCGAAACCGTTACTTTCATCTCTGCAATTCTAACTATTTTGTTGATTTTGATCCAACAACGCGGCGCTTCACTCGGCTCTGGTTCGGGTAGCTCCGGTGAGCTTTTCACCAAACGCCGTGGTCTCGAAAAATCTCTTTTCGTCACCACCGTATTCTTCGCTTGCGTGTTCGTCATTTCAATTTTGGGACTATTATTAATTCCGGCATAATATGAAAAATCCTCTTAAAAAGCGTGGGCAAAAAATCATCCGTCGTTTTTCGCGCACCGCCGACAAGGTTCAAGAAGAAAGCAAAGAGCATATTAAGCAAAACTTTGTGAAACGCCTTTCGCGCATCGCAAACATCAAGATTCTGATTCTGGAATGGGTACTTTTGGTTGCCGCCCTCATCATGCTCGCCATCACACAATCGGTTTGGTCTGGTAAATCCTATTCCAAAAACACTTTTGCAGGTGGTGGCACCTATACCGAAGGAACCATTGGCAAAGTCGCCTCCTTAAACCCGCTTTTTGCCATCACGAGCAGTGAAAAAACTCTTAGCCGCCTACTCTTTTCAACTCTTAGCACAATTGATTTTGCCGGGCAGACCGGTTTTGGCCTCGCAAAATCCATCAAACCAGAGCAAGATGGCAAAATCTGGCACCTCACAATGAAAGATAATCTTAAATGGTCAGACGGCGAGCCAATCACTAAAGAAGACGTTTTGTATACCGCCAAACTAATCCAGAACCCTGCCGTTAGCACTATCTACGACACCAATTTGGCCGGAGTAAAAGTCGAAATCGTTGAAGACGAAGTTGTATTTACTTTGCCAGCAGCCTACGCCGATTTTGTGTCTGCGCTTAACATTCCAGTTCTGCCGGAACATATTTTGAAAGATGCCGACCCAAAAACTATCATCGAACATAATTTTTCAACCTCACCGGTTACCTCAGGCGCTTTCACGGTAAACACAATTCAAAATTCCAACACTGAAAAAATCATTTACCTTTCGGCTAACCCACACTATTACAAGGGCAAGCCACTGCTAAATACCTTTGTAGTACATTCCTACGCCGACAAAAGCAGCCTCATTGACGCCATGAATGCCGGCTCTATCACCGCTACTGCCGAGCTCTCGGCTATCGACGCTGATGCAATCGATACCAATAAATTCTACAAAAAGGATTCTAGTATTAACTATGGAGTCTTCGCTATCCTAAATACCACCAGTAGTAGTCTCAAGAACAAGGATTTGCGTACCGCAATCCGCCGCGGTATCGACGTAAATGAGTTACGCGCCCTCGTGCCGAATACGACCGCGCTCGATTTTCCACTCATCGCCTCGCAAATAGAGCTCACAAGATATCCAGAAATTCCAACCCAAGATACTGATGCCGCCAAAGCGAAAATCGCTGAATTGTCTGGAGAAGGGAAAATCACCTTAAATCTCGTTACCACCGACACTGGCTATTTACCAACCCTCGCCGGCACCCTCACACGACAACTCCAAAATCTAGGCTTTGAAGTTAACCTTTCGGTTGAACCAGAAGGGCAAGACTTCGTCACAAACACCATTCCGAAGCGAAATTACGACATCCTTCTCTATGAAATCGAGCTTGGTGCCGACCCAGATCTTTTAACCTATTATCACTCGTCACAGGCCACTAGCTCTGGTCTCAACCTCTCAAATTACACCAACTCACTAATCGACGACGCACTGCTTGCTGCCCGCGAAACCACCAATAAAACCTTACGCGTCAAAAAATACGAAACCTTCCTTGATTATTGGACTGCCGACGTGCCAGCAATCGGCATTTATCAATCAAACCTAACCTATTTTTATAATAAAAATGTCCGCACCTTCGAGAATGACGTGCGTCTGGTGTCACCAATCGACCGTTTCGTAGACGTTAGTTCTTGGGCCGTTAATAAAGCCGACAAAAACCAAACCCCATAAACCTAGCTGTTCGCCCCAAAAATCTTTTACCAAATCCAAAAAACTATGTTATAATAATGACATGCGCCTGTGGTGGAATTGGTAGACACGCTACCTTGAGGTGGTAGTGGCCAGATTCACGGCTGTGCTAGTTCGAGTCTAGTCAGGCGCACCAACAAAAAAGAGCCTCTGGCTCATTTTTTGTTGGTGCCGCCTGGGCTCCGCTTCGCTCCGCCAACAGGCGCACCGATCACAATGCTCGCTGCGCTCGCAAACAGGCGCACAAAGCAGGCGCACCAAGCGAGCACACTGGGCTTCGCCAACAGGCGCACAAAGTGCTATAATATAAGTATAAGAAGAATCCCATGAAAAAATCTCCTACCACCAATAAGGCGAATTCGGAACTAGATCAAAGGCAAAAGATCACCGTTTTTATGCTGGTCGTGGTACTCGCCGGCTTCCTCGGCTGGGCCTGGGAGTTTTTGTTTGCCGAGATCAAAGACGGCTTTAGGCACCCATTCGTAACCGGCGGCAATCTTTTGCCATGGATTAATATCTACGCCTATGGTGCCATCCTGATTCTTATTACTTGCACCAAGCTCAAAAAACGCCCACTATTAGTATTTGCTGTAGGAGCACTCGCGTCTGGGCTTCTAGAGCTTTTGGCTGGCTGGCTAGTATACACAATTGGCAATGGCACCCGCTATTGGGATTATACCGAATCCTGGATTGGCACTGGCAGTATTAATGGTTTTGTCTGCCCAGCTAGCGCTGTCGCATTCGGGCTCGGCGCCATGGCATTAGTTTATTGCCTACTGCCGCAATGTATTAGCTTGGCAAAACGCGTGCCAAAAAAGACTTTGTTTATTGTTGCCGTAATTCTATTTTCAATTGTAATCATCGACGAAGTCGTTAACCTCACCCTTAAAAACCTCGGCCAACCAACCGCCCAAGACTTCTACACCTCAAAAGGCTGGGTAAGACTCGTACCGCAACATAAAGAATAGTTTACAAAAAAAATAAAACCCCGCTTATGCGGGGTTTAGGCGCGAGGCTAAAACAAATTCCTCGCGAAGAACTTGAGTATGGCATGTTCGGCATCGACTAGCTTGAATCCTTCGCCGACAACACCGTTGGTTCGAACAGCGATATGTCCAATGATGTCGTCATTGCGCATTTGATGCACGATATACGTGCTCACGCCGTCCTCAAGTCTTGTTAGAGAGCTGATCCCCAGGCTTTCTACTTGATCCTTCTTAGAGAAACAAGTGTACTCAATCTGGTGTAAAAGGTTTTTGTCTGGGAAGAAAACCGTATCAGGTAAACGAGAGTCGAAAAGCTCACCAGAAGCCACATTTGCGCGAGAACAATATGCAGCTCCAAAATAAACCTTAAACCCATCCTTGATCTTGACTACGTTTCCTACCCAAACAGACAAGTTTTCCGGATAAATTTTATCCAGTCCGGCGTCTGCAAAGCAAAGCGCCTTACATAACTCCGCCGCCACCTCATCACTCAGTCTCTTCATTTGTCCACCTCCAAAAAAATTTATAGCACAATAGCGCTATAATATTATTATACCATAGTTCTTTAGTTTTTTCAATACTAGTTATGTTTTAAACATAAAAAACACCCCGCGCAAGCTGCGCGGGGCAAACACTACATCTTGGAGTCGGAAACTCTAACGGTTAGCCAACCAGTGTTTCGGCTAAGATTTATCTTCCCGAAAACCTCTTTGCTGGTACCGCCGTCTCTCCGCAAACGAAAACGCCCCATAAAAGAATATTGCTCTTGCTCACCATTCCCATACGACGAAACGGCAGAAATAACATCAATATATCCCTCAATGCAAGCATCCACGTCGGAATATCCCGGCTTTAAGTAAAACTTGATTCGCTCCCGCAGACGAAACTTTTTAAAAAAGTCGTCCGGACAGCCAACAATCAGATACCATTTGCCGTTTGGGTTAAACTTCCTACAGCCACGTCTAGCATCATTTTTAATCTGCCAAGACTCAATTGCTTTCTTTAAAGAAAACATAACCCTGCCTCCTTTGTAATGTATTCGCATTTTACTGCGGAATTATTATATTATGCCACTTAGAAAAATATTTGTCAACCGAGCACGTTCACAGATGCGAAATAGTATTTTATATACCATAAAAAATCTATCAAAAACTATTGACTTTGTTTCATGCTTATGTATAATTAAGAGTATAAAAGGTCATAAAAATAAAAAAGAAAGGTAAAATATGTCCAAAAAATTAATCGCAGGCCTTGGCACAGTCGCTGCTCTCGGTATCGCTGCACTGCCACTAGTCGGCGTGTCTGCCGTCGATGATACTACCATCGTACGCGTACGTGTCCCTGAGTCAGTACAATGCCAATCTTCTGGCACCGACACTGATTTCGTTTGGCTTGGTGAAGTTCCATACAATACTGATGCCAGCCGTGCTTTCACCGTAACCGGTTCAACTAACGCTGCTGCAGGTTTCGATATCACTGGTACTGCACACGACATGGTAAGTGGTACCCTCGCTACCGCTACTGGTGCAGACGATGTTAAAACTAACGCATTTACCGCTGACGAAACTGGTGCTAGCACCATCGCTTACAGCAGAAATGCTGCTGCTTCTGGCAACAATGGTTCATGGTGGCTCACCTCAACCGATACCAATGTAGCAATCTCAACCGAAGCTAACACGATTGCTTTGACTGGTACTCGCGCAGCTGGTGAACAAACCTTTAGCCTCACCGCTAATGTTCGCCCAGGCTACAACAACAAGCCAGGTATCTATCAAGGTGACATTGAGTGGACTTGCTCAGTTCATCAATAATTAGAACTTAACAAAAATACCACCCACAAGGGGTGGTATTTTTTTTCGTGCCTTGCTATAATAAAACCAAACAAGGAGGTTAATGAAAAAACTAATTCGGATTCTGACCGTCGCATTCGCGCTTGCGGGTATCGCTACAGTCTATAACGCTAACAATACAAATGCTTATTCTGATACTGCACCATATATCGGCATTACACCAGCCAATTCAGCCATGGAGTTAATTCCTGGCGAAACTTATACCGGTAGCTTTCAAGTTACCAACCCTGGTGAGGTAGATTTCGATTACACTATCTCCGTTAAGCCTTACATGGTCTATGGGCAGGATTATTCACCAGATTTTAAAACAGAGAACAGTCACACCCTGATCAAAGATTGGGTAGTATTTAGTTCTACTAGCGGCCACCTCGAGCCACATACGGTTAGTGAAAAAATTTTCTACAATATCACGGTTCCAGAAGAAATCAAAGTCTGTGGTCAATATGCAGCCATTGCTGCTACGGCCACCCCTAAAAGTGGCGACGACTCTGGTATCGTTAATATCACCAGCGCTGCTATGATCGTCTACGCTGCTATCGACGACTGTGAGGCTAACCTAGGTGGCAACATCCACATCGTCGAGAACAAAATCCCAACCTTCCTCCTAGCCCCACCACTTACTACTACCTCACTTGTCGAAAACGACAGCAACATCCATATCGACGCCACCTACACCTTGCAAGTTTATTCGTTTTTCACTGGGGAAGAAATCTATTCGAACGAAAATGAGCCAGCCACCGCCATCATCATGCCAGAAACCAACCGTTTCAAGGCTCAAACCTGGGAAAATACGCCAATTCTAGGCATTTTTAAGGTGCGCCAAACTATCAAAGTTTACGACCAAGAATCCATTGAAGAAAAAATCGTCATCATCTGCCCGCTTTGGCTCATTATCCTTATATTGTTCACTATTACGATTACGATTTTCTGGCTCCGCTCTCGCGCAAAAAACCGCAAATCTCGCAACAATAAATACGAATAATGCTATAATAGAATTAATACAAAGGAGGTAAATGAAAAAACTAACTATTTCGGCTCTTAGCCTAGCGCTCCTTGCGATTCTAGGCCTTGGCCACGCTACTACTGCGCTTGCCGACGACGAAGCCACCGGCATCGAAGCACCTGGCACCAGCATTAGCATCACACCAGTGTCAAACGTAATTTCGCTCAGCCCAAACAGCACCTACGATTACACCTTTAAGGTCACTAACGGCGGCGATTCAGATATGCGTTTCGAAGTATACGCTGCGCCATATTCCTACACTTTCGTTGAAAGCGAAAGCGAGTACAAGCTTGGCTTCTCAAAAGAGAACAACTACACTCAAATCACCCGTTGGATCACTTTCAAAAACACCGACGGCAATTTTGTCGAGCGCCCAACCTTCGTAGCTGCCCCAGGCGCCACTGTTGAGGTCGCCTATCGCATTACTACCCCAGCCGATATGCCTGGTGGTGGCCAATATGCCGTGCTTTTTGCCCACACCCTCTCAAGCAACACTGGCGGTAGCGGTATCAAGACTGAAGCTAGCCCAGGCCTCGTTGTTTATGGTCGCGCCTCTGGCGAAACCCGCAAAAAAGCCGCTATTTCTGATCTTAAAATCGAAAAAGAATACACCAAGATGAAGAGCGGCAAAGAAGAAAGCGTCAAACACATCAATGCCTCCGCTAAAATTAAAAACGAGGGCAACGTAGATTTTACCGCCCTTGGCACCCTTAAAGTCGAAAACATCCTTGGCTTTGGTGGCTCCTACGAAACCGAAACCGGCAATGCTGCCATCTCTATCATCCCAGAAACCGAACTCACCCTTAAAGATGAGTGGGAAGAAACCCCATGGTTTGGCTTCTTTAAAGTCACCTGGACGGTGCTTGCCGCTGGCCAAACCGAGACCATCGAAAGTGTGGTTGTGATAATTCCAGCTACCATGATTATTATTGCGATTTTGGTCTTGACAGCATTAGCATTTTGGATTATAATCCTAGTCAGGAAGCGTAAGGCTCGCCGTTCCAAATATATTGGATAGGCATCATTGCGAGTGATTCGCCTTACAAAACCAAAACAAAAACATCAAAATTAAACAAAGAGTGTAGAGCATGAACAAAACAAAAAAACGCGTTTTTGGCCTTCTTGGCCTCGCAATTGTTGCCGCAATCACTGTTTTTGCGGCATTTTTGCCGGCTCCAAACGCAGCCGCTGCCGACGCTGGCACCGTTCTTAGGGTGCGCGTGCTTGGCGATATACCAGACGTAACAATCACGGACGGACCAATTTCGGTAGTCCCACATTCCGTTACACCAATCGTCACATCAAAAGATCAGTCGTTTACCTATATCAATGAAAAGGTCGGACATATCGTGGTCACTCTACACTACGACGATAAAAACGGCCACACCAGCACTCATATTCTTGATGAATACGACATTGATTACATTGCAGACACTCGCACTATTAATCTCGACCTCGACAACTATGGCTACGGCAATTTCATCATCACGGTTAGTGGCGATGGTCGCTATGGCGCAGACGAAGACACCATCATGTTTGACTACGTGCCGGTAGACATTGAAGCCGAACAGCCAGCCATCGACGAAGACCCAGTGGCAACCTATGTTTACGACACCAACAAAACCGATTCCGCCGTGCTCAACGTTTATACTGACGAAGAGGAACTGATCACATCGCTTGCTGATATTCCAGTCACAATCGGCGAGTTTAGTAGTATACTCCCATTCGAAGCAAACGGTATGGAAGAAGGCTTCTATAAAGTAGAAATTGTGACCTACGACAATAACGGCGATGAAATTGGCCGCGATATCGACCGCTTCTACTATAATTTGTCCGATCCGGGCCCAGGCCCTGGCCCTTCCACCACGGTAGACATTGAAGCAGAGCAGCCAGCCATCGACGAGGATCCAGTAGCTACTTACTCATACGACCCAGACATCACCGACCACGCCATATTAAACGTTTACGATGACGACGGCAACCTTATCACCGTACTCTCAGAAATCCCAGTGACCATCGGTGAATACACTACCACTTTACCATTCGCCGAAAATGGCATGGAAGAGGGCTACTACCGCGTAGAAATCGTGACATTCGACGAACATGGCAACGAAATTGGCCGCGATATCGACCGCTTCTACTATGACTTGTCCGAAGGTGACACGCCTGAACCAGGCCCGGGGCCAAAACCAACCCCAGACGAGGAAGATGTTCCGGACGTGCCAAATACTGGTCTCTTTACAAACCTCAACATCTCACGCGCAGATTACGTTATGTCCGGCATTATCGTATTCTTTAGCGCCGCCATCTTTGCCTTAATCTATCTAGCAAGGAAGGGCAGCAAACGTCGCTAAACTTTGACTAAAAACGGGCGCACCAAACTGCGAGGGCGCCCGTTTTTTGAATTTTACGACACAAAAAACCAGCCCCTTGTCGGGGCTGGCTCAAGATTATTCGTTAGCCTTGGCTTTTTTCTCGGCTTCTTTTGCGGCCTTTTTAGCCTTGTTCTCAAGGGCTTCCTTAAGAGCTTTGGCTTTTTCGGCGCGAGCCTTGAAGCGATCCACACGACCTTCAGTATCGATGATTTTTTCTTCACCGGTAAAGAATGGGTGAGATGCTGAGGAAATTTGAACTTTTACCAATGGATATTCGTTGCCATCGGTCCACTTAATGGTTTCTTCGCTTTTGGCCGTAGATTTGGTCAAGAACGAAAAGTTCGCAGTTTCGTCTGAAAAGACGACGTAGCGATAATCTTTAGGTTGTAATTCTTTTTTGCTCATAGCTGCCAAAGATTATACCAGAGATGAAAGAAAATGTAAAGCAAGAAAATGGGAGCGACTCTAATCGCTCCCAGTATGTAAACTGTTAACCGCAATGTGGAAAACGGTTAACCGAAGGTAGGCGCCCGGGATTGCTCCCGGGTTGGAAAGTGTAATAACAAAGGTGAAGACCTGCCTCACGGCAGGTAGCCATCTTAGTCACCGGGGCTTAACGCCCCCTTTATGTGAACCGGATTGGTTGTTTTCGGGGGCGAACGCACAGCGCTCACCCCTGACCTCAAACATATCACCTCAACCCGAAGGCCACCTTTATATGAACGGCTTTCGCCGAGAATATTCGTGGGGCAGCCTAAACTGCCCCGCTTTTTTAGGAAGATTATTATGAATAACTGGCAAAAGCCAGAGAACCTTCGTCGAGGGCGGTTAGTTTCCCAAACCGCCCCCAGCGCACGCGGGGAAAGCTACTCGAGCCGATCCCCGCATCCACATATGCGCTCAAGCCAATACCCAAAACTATCGTATCGCTCTTCGCTACGCTTTTCGTCGTCACTCGGACCAGCGACCATCTTTGGTTCGTCTTCTTCTTTGTGAGCTTTAATCTCAGGGAGAATAGTCGCGGCGAGACCATTAGGATAAGACGAATCATCCTTGTGAAAAACGTCATTGAAGAGCTCAGAAACATCCGAAATAGCTTTGGCATCGCCAAGAAGAGCGGCGTTTTTGAGCTGAGCAACAGTCAAACCGTCATAATACATAGGCGCCTACTCCTAAAATGTAATTTTCGAGCGTAAAACATCACGCCGATACGACTATTATGTACCTAAACACCATTTTTGTCAAACAAAAACAGGGAGTAGCTTTGCTACTCCCTTTATATAAATGGCCTATCGGCCGGAAACTGCTGGGCAGCGTTGGTTGCTGGCCGCCGCCCCTATTTATTTACCGAGGTAAATAATACCCCGGTCCTTCGGTCTGCTCCTCGAAGAGATCTTCGAGGAGTTCAATGGTCAATGCCCCTAAAATAGGAGCATCTTTTTCCTGATCCAGCTGCGGAGCCGGATCTTCGTTGTTACCTCTTTTATTAATTTTCTCTGCCATTTCTCATCCCTCCCTTCGGAATTTGACAGAATGCGCACAAGTAACTTCTTTTATTATACACCAAATAAGCATAAATGTCAAGAGGTGGGAGCAAAAATCCTTGCATTTATAGATAAAGTATGCTACACTATTAGAGTTATTAAATTAATGAAACAGCTATGGGAGGTTTCCTGCTCGCATCGCGAGGCAAATGCCCATAGTATAAGGAAAGGAAATCATATATGACCGTAAGTGTCGATATGAAGGCTTTGCTCGAAGCTGGTGCCCATTTTGGCCACAAAACGAGCCGCTGGCATCCAAAAATGGCCCCTTACATCCACAGTAAGCGCCAAGATGCCCACATTATTAACCTCGAGAAAACCGTTGAGGCTCTCGAAGTTGCTTTGCCAAAAATCACCGAGATCGTGAAAAATGGCAAAAAGGTCCTCTTTGTAGGTACCAAAAAACAACTTAAAGAAACTGTTAAAGCTGCTGCTGAATCAGTTAATATGCCATACGTCACCGTACGTTGGGTTGGTGGTACTCTCACTAACGTCGAAACCGTTAACCGCCAAATCAAAAAAGTTAAAGACCTCGAGCGCCGCATGGCCTCTGGTGAACTCGAAAATCGCTATTCTAAGCTCGAAGTTCAACGCTACCAAGAGGAAATCGACCTCTTGAACGAACGCTACGGCGGCATCAAAGAGATGAACGAGCAACCAGCCGCTATCATCGTAGTTGACGCCATCGAAGACAAAAACGCTATTAAAGAAGCTAACGGTCTTCACATCCCTGTATTTGCAATCACCGACACCAACGTCGATCCAACCAACATCGACTACGTGATTCCTGCAAACGACGATGCTTTGAAGGCTGTTAAACTCATCCTTGATTACTTCGTCGAAGCTATCAAAGAAGGTAAAAAATAATTAGGAGGCAAAAATGGCTGAAATTTCCATTGAACAAATCAAAAAACTTAAAGAGCTCTCTGGTGTTGGCTTGACCGACGCTAAAAACGCTCTCGTTGAAGCCGATGGCGACTTCGACAAAGCCCTCGACGC
>JAEEGL015448588.1_pt1 | contig 110921 bp, 110 predicted proteins | sample 9134231 | NCBI WGS metagenome assembly JAEEGL01 (sample SAMN16246548, study PRJNA631951) | gut metagenome | biome: gut microbiome; feature: rumen; material: fiber-attached | host: Bos | place: Iran: Karaj | collected 2018-10
GGATAAAAACAACCTTAAAATGTTGTTTTTACCGCAAGCGGCGAAGTTTTGTTAATGAGCAAGGGCGGCGTGAGCAACCGCGGCGCATTTACAAAACGAGTGACCGAAGCGAGCGTAAGCGATGCAAGACCAACTACAAGCACAAGGCAGGCGGGAGCATGCCGGTCGCTGAAAGCGATGAGCGCAGTGAACGAAACGAAGTGAAGTAATCTTTCTGCCCCTGCCAATTTTCACCTAACTAATTGATTTAGTTAGGTATTTTTTTTGATTTTTTTAAAAAAGTGCCAAAACTCATATGTGCTACACAAGGGTGCTACACAGGAGTATTTGTAAGGCATGAACGGACGCAACCGACTTATAAGGCGCAACCACACATATTATATGAGGGCAAGAGTACCATTAACGACTAAAAAACTGCCGCCAAGAAGGCTACTACTACAAAGAAAGCCACAGCGAAAAAGAAGTAATTATAAGGGGCAGCAAAGCCCCTTTACTTTTGCAACAATACTTATTGCATAGTGATTTGAGAGTTATTCAATCCATATCTATTGATAAACCTTGATAGCGTCATATACTGAACGCCCATAATCTTTGATATTTGATTCTTTGAGACACCTTTGGCTAATAAATCTTGAATGCGCCTAATATTTTTTGATAGTTTCAAACGTTTTGATGCCGCTCCGACAGGACGACCGAGTTTGATACCGTGTTCTTTTTTTGATGCCAATGAACACTTTGTGCGCTGCGAAATTAAATCTCGTTCTATTTGTGCTGCCAATCCAAAAGCAAAGGCAAGCACTTGCGATTGTAAATCATTACCTAAATGATAATTCTCTTTTATAGTGATAACTTCACAATTTTTATTCAGGCATATTTGTAAAATGGAAAAAGTTTCAGGCACACTGCGGCTGATGCGGCTTAATTCGCTGGTGATTAAAATATCATTCGGTTGGAGTTTATCCAATAATTCACCGAGTTTTCGTTTGTGTAGCGGTTTGCGAGAAGATATTGTTTCCTCAATCCATTCATCAATCTTCATCTTATTTTTAGCAGCGTATTCGCTGATTTCATACTCCATATGCTGATAAGATTGTTTTTCGGTACTCTTTCTGATATATCCATATATTGTCATTGCATTTCCTTTTGTTGTATTTATCACTAATAACAATAAGTTATGCATAAAAAGTTCCTCAAAAAAAAGGAACGTTTAAATCAAGCATTTTTTCAACAAAATTAACAATATTTTTTATAGATACAATTTTCACTGAATTTTGTATTAAACCTTATATTTCAATAATTTTAGCATATTTAATAATCTCAAATGAAAATACATAAATGCAAGTATCACACATTCAACATAAACGTTCCTTTATGTTAAGCCTTGAATCGCATAGCTCACTAAAGTTATGCAAAACAAAGATTTTACATAAAATTTTATGAGGAAATAATATGAATAGTATAAAGAAAAATGTTTTGCTTAGTGCAACTGCGTTAGGTCTTGTATTTTCATTTAATGCAAATGCTGATACAGCTGTTAATGTATTAACAGGCATTAATTTCAATCAAGGCACATCAGATGCTACTTTAACTCCGGAACAAACAGATATTACAGGAAGTATTGTTGCAGTTATTTCTGACAATATAAAAAATACTGCTTATTCAGATGGTAAGTATAATGCTAGCGATGCGTCATATCGTGTTGATGGTAAAGATACATTATCCGTTACAGATGGGGCTCCAACAACATCAGATTATCAATTTACGATGGCTGATGGGGAAGACCCAAGAACATTGACAGGTGCGGGTGACGGAACAGATTTATATAAAAGTTTAATTGCTGTTGATGGATGGACATCATTAGCCAGTGCAACAGACGGGACATTATCTGGATCCGCTAACTATGCCACAGATGAAATTGCACGTAATGATGCTCAATTATATACTCAATCAACGGGTAGTTATAAATTTCAATTAGGTGCAACAAGTGCTGACGATCCAACAGCTGCAGATGCTGCAGGTAGTTATGCGTTTGCTTCAGCAAAAACAGGCTCCGATATTGATTTAGCAACTGCTGGCTATACGTTGGGTGAAGGTCAGTTGATGGATGAAACAGCTAATTTAGCATATACAGGATATTCTTGGAATGATTGGAATGGAGCTAATCACGCTTTATCATCTGATGGATTAGATCCTGCTGTTTATACATTTACAAATAATGCCGGAGACCCAGACAATCTCGGTAATTATATTACAGATGGTGTGTTAAATTTACCGATGACAGAATTTGATAATGCTGCAACAGCTGTTTCGCATTATAATACCGATAAAACGAATTATGAAGCTGAAATGAATGTATGGAGTGGCGATAATATAAGCTATCAGGCTGCTGTATCCAAATACAATACAGAAAGACAGGCTTTTGATGCATTAGTTGATGCTTATGATAATACGGAAACAGGATATAAAGCAAGTTATGATTTAGCTACAGCTGCTTATAATACTGCAAATACAAATTACCAAGCAGCTGATGCAGCTTATGACGCAGATACGGTTCTTTATGGAACAACAAATGCAGACTATGCTGCATACAACGGCTCTGTACAACAGGCTGTTGATGATCGAGCAGATAAAGCAATAGATCGTTCCTTAACTACAGATGGAGCAGTTAAAACTGCAATTGATAATGCGGTTGATGCAGAAGAAACTCGTGCAATTGCTGCTGAAGGTGTATTGCAAGACAATATTGATGCAGAGGCATCTCGTGCAACTGCCGCTGAAGGCACATTGCAAGACAATATTGATGCAGAAACAGCTCGTGCAACTGCCGCTGAAGGCACATTGCAAGACAATATTGACGCAGAAACAGCTCGTGCAACTGCCGCTGAAGGCACATTGCAAGACAATATTGATGCAGAAGTAACTCGTGCAACTACGGCAGAAACTAATTTAGATAAAGCCATTAAAGCCGAAGTAAACAGAGCAACAGGTGTTGAAGGTGATATTGCCAACTTAGAAGCAACTTACAGCGGCAATCTTGCATCTAAAGGCTCTACAATTGCTGAACACTTTGCTGCTGTTGATACTCGTATGGGTAAAATTAACAACCTGTTTGACGGTTCAAAAGTAAATTCAACAACTGTTAAATCAACAACTGGTGCAGGTTCTAACTTAGCAAAAGGAACAACCGTAGAAGACCACCTTGTAAGCATTGATAATGCAATTGGTGATAGAACCAATCTTGGTTCAAAGAATGCTTCAGTTAATAGTGAAGTTAAAACCAGTGTTGCCGCAGGTTTGAAAGCCGCAGGTGATGCAATTGGTGATGCTGACTTCTCTACAACTAAATATGCTGTAGGTGCAACAGACCTTTCTTCAGCAATTAGACAATTAGATTCATCTATGGCAGAAACTCAAGCGCACAATGATGCTCGTTTTGCTGCAATAGATAATCGCATTGATGGATTACGTAAAGAAATGAGACAAGGTTTGGCTGCTACTTCTGCATTAGCAGGTTTAGTTCCGCTTGATAATTCATACAAAACACAGTTAAGTATGGCTATGGGTGGATACGAAGACAAACAAGCCGTTGCACTCGGTGGTTTCCATTATATCAAAGATAACATCATTTTGAATGCTGGTGTTGCATATGGTGGAAGCAAGAGTACTGCTTATAAAGTTGGCGTAACTTTTGGTTTCTAAGGTTGAGCAACTGGAGAAGGGCATACTTTGCCCTTCTCTTTTTTTTATAAGGGTAAATTTATGATAAAATATATACTTTCTATAATTGCAATAGTGGCTATTAATATCGGAACGTTATTCTGTTATACAAAATTAGTTTCTATACCCAAAATTGCCGTTGTGGATATATCTAAAATTGTTGAAAAGTCAGAGAAGGTTAAAGAATTACGAGATGACAACAATAAAAAACTTGATGAACTTGAACAGTGGATTGAAGAATCAAGAGTAAAAGTTCAAAAAGAAAAAGATAAAACAAAAAAAGAACAGTTAATAGACCAGTACCAAGATATAGCACGACAAAGAGAAAATATAATCAAGCAAAATTATGATGCAAAATTACAAGAGATAAATGATGAAATATCTGCAACAATAAAGAAAACAGCAAAAAATAATGAATGTAATGTAATTATATTAAATAGTGTGATTATGGAAGGTGGATTAGACATTACAGATGAAGTATTAAAAAATTTGCCGATGTAACAGATTAAATCAGTAGATTTATTTCATTTATAGCAAGAATTGGAACAGGACATTTATATGAGTTTATTAACTCCATTGATGACTGATATATGTTCTGTTTCATAGGCACTAATGTTTATTCCAAAAATCGTGCCGAATGGGAAGGTATCGCCATCCTTCCCATTTTTCATATTAAGCAACAGGCACCTTAAACTTTGTCAATATCTCGTTGATAACGCTTTGTGCGTCATCCTTTGGTGTATCTGAAATCATAGTGACGCTACTATGATTTTGAGAGTTAAAAGATATGTCTGTGTTAATAATTGGCTGTATGATCCTATTCAAAAAGTCTGTCGCGATGATTGTCTGACTTGGAATAATGAAATCGGTTGCGTGCCTATAACAGAAGAAAATATAGAAAATAAAGCTAAAGGATTGTTTTAAATATTGCCGTTATTGCCGTAAGAATGACTAGGTTAATCTTTTATCTTGCAAGAGAAATAATTTAATTTATAATTAAGGTAATAAGGGGGGCGGGCTATGTTAAAAACATCTGATGAAATTTTATTACTCGGCAGTTTTGATTTAATAATAACTAATTTAAAAAAGGTTTTAATTAAACATTTATTGACAATTTTAATATATGCATATAATAATATAAAAAGTTTTAACAGATTGAGGTAAATTATAATATCTGACGATGAGTCCCATATCCGTATATGTTCTGAATTTAGCATTAGTTTTATTTTTGGTCTTTTGTAATGCTTTTTTTGTTATTTCCGAATTTGCAATTGTAAAGATTCGCCGCACGAAGTTGGAAGAATTGGCGCATGCCGGAAGTAAGCGCGCTAAAATTGCTCTTGAAATTAATGAGCATCTGAATACTTATTTAAGTGCTACCCAACTGGGAATTACCTTGGCTTCATTGGGCTTGGGTTGGCTTGGCGAGCCGGCGGTTTCTCGGTTGTTAGAGGATTTATGCGGCACTTTGTTTGAAAATCAGACGGTTTTGTTACATTCTCTGAGTTTCGGTATTGCGTTTACGTTCATTACCTTGTTGCATGTGGTGTTGGGCGAGTTGGTGCCAAAATCAATGGCGATTCAAGATACCGAACATTATGCGCTTTTTGTGGCAATGCCGCTGTATAGCTTTAATAAAATCTGCACCCCGATTATTTGGTGTTTTGATCACGTTTCTTTGTGGATTTTGAAGTTGATGAAGGTGCAAAAAGCCGATGAAAATGAAGATGCTCATTCCGAAGAAGAGATTAAACTGATTATTGATGCATCGCAAAAGGGCGGTGTGATTGATGACACAGAAAGCGAGATTATTCAAAATGCTATTAATTTTTCGGAAATTTTTGCTCATGAAATTATGGTGCCTCGTCAGGATATGAAGTGCATATACAGAGATGACAGCTTTGATGAGGTTATTGCCTTTGTGCGTGAAAATAAACATACGCGCTTTCCTCTTTGCGATCACGACAAAGACCAGATTTTGGGCATGTTGCATATTCGTGATTTGTTAGAATATAAAGATGCACCGCAAAAAGATATTTTGAATCGGTTGGTGCGCAAGGTTTTGTTTGTGCCTGAAAATAAGTCAATTTCAGATGTTTTGCACGAAATGATGAAAAAGCATATTCAACTGGCAATTGTGGTTGATGAATACGGCGGCACGGCTGGTTTGCTGACAATGGAAGACATTTTGGAAGAGCTGGTCGGCGAAATTCAAGATGAACACGATGGCGTGGCTGAAGCCGCTTGCAAATGTATTGACGAAAAAACGTATGAATTTGACGGTGTTTATTTGGTTGAAGATGCTTATGAGGATATGGGTTTGCCATATCACGAGCTTGAAGAAAGCACTATGGGCGGCTATTTGTTTAACTTGTTGGGCGAAGAACCAAATGTGGGCGATAAAGCCGAAGACGAGTATTGTGTATATGAAGTTTTGCGCGTGGATAATATGCGCATAACACGAATGCGTGCTACCCTGAAAAATTGTGAATGTGCGCCACAAAAAGATTGATGCGGTTTGTGCTCTAATCAAAAAATAAAAGATAAATCTTCTGCTTTGGTAAACCGATTTCTAAAGCAAAGGGGACGTTGATAAAAAATATATTCCATATTTGTAGTTTACTTGCTGATGAAAATATATAGAGGATAAGACCAAGTCTGAAAATTTATTTGGCGCTTGTCTGTTAAATTTGATATTGGAGGTTTGTTCGCAGATAACCGCTCGGCCACATAAATATCCGCGACTTTTAACAAATTGCGTTATCTGACGTGAGTGATTTTTTCGGCTTGTGCGCACAAAAAATCCCCCGCCACGGCAGGGGATTTTTATTAAATATTTGAGCCAAATTACTATTATCTTGAATAGAATTCAACCACCAAGTTCGGTTCCATAACGGCTGCGTAAGGAATATCCTGAAACTTCGGCACAAATGTGTATTTTGCTGTCAATTTTTTAGCGTCAACTTCCACATATTCCGGCCAATCGCGTGATTGCGATTCAATGGCGGCTAAAACGCAAGCCAATTTCTTTGACTTTTCGCGAACTTCAACCACATCACCGGCTTTAAGCATATAAGAAGGAATGTTTACCTTTTTGCCGTTTACCGTAACATGGCCGTGGTTTACAAATTGGCGTGCCGCAAATACGGTAGAGGCAAATTTTGCTTTGTAAACAATATTATCCAAACGCGATTCCAACAAACCAACCAAGTTTTCAGCACTATCACCGGTGCGGCGAATAGCTTCGGCATAATATTTGTGGAATTGCTTTTCGGAAATGTTACCGTAATAAACTTTCAGTTTTTGTTTAGCAATCAATTGTTGACCATAGTCGGTAACTTTGGCTTTTCTTTGGCCGTGTTGTCCCGGACGATATGATCTTTTGTTATACGGGCTGTTAGCGTCACCCCAAAGGTTTTCACCATAGCGGCGGCTGTTTTTCTTTTTAGCAGCTACAATACTTTTCATTATAAAATTTCCTTTTTTGTTAATTTACGTTATTGTCCCGATAGTCACGAGCCCAAAACTCGCAACGAGACTGCCAAAAAAGCAATCTACATTCTCGGAAGTGGGGTTAAGTTACACCTTTTTTTTGTGAATTTCAAGCAAAAAATGCGGAAGCGTTGCAATTTTTGTTTTTGCTTTTTTCAGACTTGATTTTGTCAAATCAGCGTGCTATATAAGAAGTAATTTACTCTATTATTAACTAAATATTTTTGTTATGTTTACATTTTTATTATTTGTTCAGTTGTCGGCTGCGCCGCTCACTCCGCCGCAAAAGCCGATAGAGTTTCCCAAAAAGCAACCGGCAATGTTCGCCCGCGAAACAGAAATAACCCAAGAAGTTCGCCGGCGCGAAAAAGGCAAGGTTCTGACCTTTACACTTTTGCCGCATAGTGCGGTGGTAGCTTTGGCACACGAATGTTTGATTGAGAACTCGGCATCGGTCGGCTTGATTACTGCAGTGCAGACAACCTCTTTGGGGTTATCGGTAACAGCTCGCAGGCGTTTGCAGAAAAATGGCAAAGGCAATACAGGATCGGCTAAATACAATCGTCGCGGCAATCGTAATTGGTAAGTCGTATGAAAAAATTATTGCTTTTAGCTGTAGGGCTTTGCGGTTTGCAGTTTTCGGCACAAGGTGTAGAAGCAGATTCTGTTGAAGTTTCTGCAACCGTGAAAACTTCAGACAGTGTATCGGCGCCCACATCATGTTTGCTCTTGGAAATGATGTTGCAGTCGGTAGAAGACGACTACGATATGATTTGGGATAGAATTGCGCCTGATGTTGTTATTGCTCTGCGTTGTAATGAATTCTTTGCGGTAAATATTATGACCGGTGAAGAACATTTGTTGCCGCACTATGGGGAAGATGAGAAAGATGAAGCAACATCGCAAAAGCGACAGAACGCTGATTCTGAACAACAAAAGACAGATTCTGATAAGTCGGATTTTGACGATGAATAGAGTTTTATCAAACTGATTTTTAACGCCATCGGTTGATTCCGGTGGCGTTTTGTTTTGATGTATAAATAAGAAATTTGTGGAAAACTATAAGAAAATACTTGCAATTTTACAAGAAATATATTATAAAGGGACTGTATTTTGCAGAATATGACTCTGCTTAGGCAGAGAAAACGGCAAGTTTTGAACGGCTTGCAAAATAAAAAAAAGTGATGTAAAGTAGCTGATAAGGCAACATATAAAGGAGTTTTGACAATGCAAAGAGTTTGGTATCAGATAAAACGCGGGGCGATTTTTCTGGTGCTGTGGCTGGTTGTTTCGGGGCTGGTGGCTGGCGGGCTTTTTGCGTTGATTTGTTATACCGCAGGTGCGGAATTACCAACATGGTTGGAAAAAGAGGGTGGGACGGCGACTGATTTGTTTTCAGGTCTGTGGGCTCTCGCCTTGGAAGCCTTTGTATTGACTTATTTGTTCAAAGACATGGTTTGTCGGCGGTTTCATTTGACACGGCGGCAAAAATATTGGGCAATTTCAGGCTTATATGTGTTCTTTTATGTGGCCATACCGGCGCTTTACACCGCTTTGGAATATTGTTTGGGCGTTGATTAACGGGCGGTTGTGCACGCCGCCAGAAAATCAAGCGACGCATTATACTCTTGTGCCGAAATGCCGGCTAAACCGAGCAAGATATGAAAAATATTATCGTGCGATACGGCGTTGTTTGTCCCAGCCCGCAAACATGCTTTATCCAGTCCCAATGCCGCTAATGTTTCATCGCTTGCCCAAATTATAAACGGCACTTGAGTTTGTTGCTTTGGTGCAATAACATACGGTGCCGAATGTAAATAAAGTCCGTTTTCGCCGAGTGACTCACCATGATCGGACACATAAATCAAAGTCACATTATAGTCTTCGGAATATTTTTGTGCTTTTTCAATTAGTTGAGCTAAAATATATGATGTGTAATAAATCGTGTTATCATACACGTTAATTACTTCTTCAGCGGTGCATTCGTTGAGTCTTTCGGTAGCACAAACCGGCTGATATGGCGCCATATCGGCCGGATAGCGTTTATAATATTTGGGGCCATGACTGCCAATAGTATGCATTACTACTAAGGTGTTTTTTGGTGTTGGCGGCAGGCTTAAACCCAGCTCGTTAAGCAAAACGGCATCTAAACATTCTTTTTCTTGCGGTGTTTTACCGCATGGCTGGCGCAAATGCACACGATTACACACGTCTTTGCAGTCGCTGTTATTTTCTATCCACGTTACATAATAACCGTTTTTTTGCAGAACGTCCAATGCGTTTTCCACATACGCGGCGCTACCGCTCTCATAATCCGTGCGCCCGTCTTTGGAAAACATGCATGGCACTGAAACGGCAGTTGATGTGCCGCAAGATGTGGTATTTTTATAATAAAGCAGATTATCAATATATGGCTGAAGCGGGGCATTGGTGTTGCGCGGATAGCCGCCGAATGAAAAATTTTGCGCGCGCGCCGTTTCGCCGACCACAAAAATAATCAGATTTTTTTTACCGTTGTGCCAATATTGCGTATAGCCGGATTGTGTTCCTATCGGCACAAACTCACGGCTTTGGCGATAGTAGTGTTTTGAAAGCGAAATAATCGCACCGATGTAATTAACCGGAACTAATAAATATTTGACCGGTTTGTGAGTGCGCACAAAAGGAATAATCTCGCGTCGGTTCGGCACAATCAGCACCAAAACAATGCATAAAAGAGAGCCGATGATTGATAAACGCCGGCGCCAATTTATGCTGACAATTTGCAGACGGCTGATTAGAAGTGCCGGCACTACACCCAGCAATAAAATATATGCTGCCCAACGCATGTTCAAAAGTTCCAGCGTTTCGGCGCAATTGGTTTGTAACACATTTTCCAGCATTTCGCTGTCTATGGACGCGTGGTAGGTGTGCACAAAGTAAAACACTCCGGCATTTATAAGCAAAAACAAATACGACAGCGGTTTGACCGATAATCGCCAAAACAGCAACAAACATGCCACACTGCCAAGTGCCCAGAGACATAAAAAGGTGCCGAATGTGAAGAGCCAACTATGATTGCAAGTTTGATAAATTTCGGTAAAAAAGACATAGTTAAATGCCAACAAATCATACAGCATAAATAATATGCTATAGATTGCCAGATTTATTTGTAATTTCAGTCCCTTTTTTTTCAAATTTTATGCAACCATTTTCTTAACGGTATTGATGGCTTCATCAATTTTATCGGTTTCGGTGCCGCCGGCTTGTGCCAAATCCGGACGACCGCCGCCGCCGTTGCCGCCCAAAACCGTTGCTGCGGCGCGCACTAAATCTACTGCACTGTATTTGGCGGTTAAATCGGCGCTGACACCAACTACAACTGAAGCCTTGCCGTCTTTGTCCGAGGCCAAAACCACCACACCGGAGCCGATTTTTTGTTTCCATTCATCTACAAAAACTTTAAGCTCTTTCGGGTGGGCATCGGCTACCAATTTGCCGACAAATTTAATTCCGTTAACCGTTTCTATTTCATCTTTGGCGGCAGATTGTCCGCCGGCTAAGCTCTTTTTGAGGTTGAAAATTTCAACCTCTAATTTTTTGCGCTCGTCCATTAAGCCACTGATACGTTTTTCCAAGTCATTTACATTGGTTTTTAAACCGGCGGCTACGGCATGCAGCTTATCTTCAAGTGCGCAAACGTATTGGTCAGCACCAACGCCGGTGACACATTCCAAACGGCGCACACCGGCAGCCACGGCCGATTCCGACAAAATGTGAAAATAACCGATATTGCCGGTATGTTGAACGTGAGTGCCGCCGCACAGCTCACGCGAGAACGGGCAAGCTTCATCTCCCATGGTTACCACGCGCACATCATCGGCATATTTTTCATCAAACAATGCCATAGCACCAAGTTTAACGGCCTCATCTTTATTCATTATCACGGTTGAAACCGTTAAATCGCTGCGGATTTGCGCATTGACAATACGTTCTACTTCGCGTAATTGCTCAGCGGTGATCTGCTTCGGGTGCGAAATGTCAAAACGCATACGATCGGCTTCTACCAGTGAACCCTTTTGCGCCACATGGTCGCCCAAAACCTGCTTTAAGGCTTTGTGCGCCAAGTGGGTAACCGAGTGGTTGGCGCAAATGCGTGACCGGTTTTCGGCATCTACGGCAAAATTAGCAAAATCGCCGACTTTAACCGTGCCGCTTTGCAGTTCGCATATATGCACAAATACGTTATTAAGTTTGCGCTTGCAATCTATGACTTTGGCTATCCAATCTTTGCCCTTAATCATGCCGATATCGCCGACTTGACCGCCGCACTCGCCATAAAACGGAGTTTGATTGGCTACCAGTTCAAATTGGCCTTTTGATACTGTTTCTACTTCTTGATTGTTTTGCACCAATGCTTTAATTTCGGCATCGGCTTTTAAGGTGTTATAACCCAAAAATTCGCTGGCGCCGCATTTGTCTTGAATGGCATACCAAACTTTTTCAACACCGGCATCGCCCGAACCGGCCCAATTTTTACGGGCTTCGGCCTTTTGGCGCTCCATGCAGGCATTAAAGCCGTCCACATCAACTTCTAAGTGTTTGGCTTTGAGCGCATCTTGAGTTAAATCAAGCGGAAAACCGTAGGTGTCATACAGTTTGAAAGCTGTTTCGCCGCTCAGCTTAGCGCCGCTCGGCAGTTTAGCCAGTTCGTCATCTAACAATTTCATACCTTTGTCAAGCGTGCGACCGAAACGCTCTTCTTCAATGGCGATAGTTTCTTTGATGAGATTTTCGCGAGCATAAAGTTCCGGATAGGCTTCGCCCATTTCCTGTTGCAAGGTTGGCAGAAGCTTATAAATCATCGGCTCTTTAACGCCCAGCAAATAGGCATGACGCATGGCGCGACGCATAATACGACGCAAAACATAGCCGCGGCCTTCGTTAGACGGCAACACACCGTCGGCAATTAAAAAGCAAATGGCGCGCAAGTGGTCAGCCACCACATTGTGAGAGGCTTTCAGCGGACCGTTCGGATCAGTATTGGCAATATCGGCAATAGCTTTAATCAGGTGTTGAAACATGTCGGTTTCAAAATTAGAGTGCACACCTTGCAAAATGGCGGCAATACGTTCCAAACCCATCCCCGTATCAATTGACGGGCGTTTCAAGTTAATGCGCGAGCCGTCCGGCAAATCTTCAAACTGGTCAAATACCAAGTTCCAAATTTCAATAAAGCGGTCACCGTCTTCTTCCGGAGTGCCCGGCAGACCACCCCAAACTTCAGGACCGTGGTCATAAAAAATTTCGGAACACGGACCGCACGGACCGGTATCGCCCATTTGCCAGAAATTATCTTTGGTGGCAATACGAATAATGCGGTCTTCCGGCAGGCCGGAAACTTTTTTCCAAATATCGTGCGCTTCGTCGTCGTTATAATAAATTGTGACCGCCAATTTTTCTTTCGGCAAGCCAAATTCTTTGGTTAAAACTTCCCACGCAAACGGAATGGCGCTTTCTTTGAAATAATCGCCAAATGAAAAGTTGCCGAGCATTTCAAAAAACGTGTGGTGGCGCACGTCATATCCCACGCTGTCTAAGTCATTATGTTTGCCGCCGGCGCGCACGCTTTTTTGCGCTGTGGCGGCTCGGGTATAATCACGTGTTTCGTTGCCGGCCAAAATGTTTTTGAATTGCACCATGCCGGAGTTTGTGAACATCAGCGTCGGATCGTTATCCGGCACCAAAGATGATGATGGCACAATTTTGTGCCCCTGTTTCGCAAAGTAATTTAAGAATGTTTTGCGAATTTCATTTACACTGACTGTCATTTTATACCCTTTTATTTGCCGTTAAAAAATTAAACTGAGTTAAATTAACGCAAACAAAGTGCTATTTCAAGAAATATTTGTAAAAAAATAACTATTGTCATGTTGAACTCTGCACAGCGTAAGCAGCAGCGAAGCTCGCAAAGCGAGTGGAAGTAAACATCTTTTTAGCGCATTGGGAAAGTTGTCATTTTGCAGTGCAGAAAGTAACAAAGACTCTGCCTGTCATACAGAGGAGCTTTGAAAAAGCGACGAAAGTATCTAGGGACTTTAGTCCCGTCAATTTTACCGAACTACGTTCGGAGATCTTTACGTCGTGCTACGCACTCCTCAAGATGACATAAGGCCATATTATCAAACAAAAAAAGCGGGGATAAAACCACCCCGCTGTTTTTATGCGTAACCTTTTAATTGCAGCAGTATCCGCCTCCGGTTGCACTGGTGCAAGTGTATCTGTGTCCCGGATTTGTCGCGTAATAAGTTCCGCTAGAGCATTTAGAACCTGAGCCGCTGCCACTACCGCTGCCACTGCCACTGCCACTACCGCTGCTGCTACCGCTGCCGCTGCTACTATTGCTGCAAGAAGTAGCTGCACGACATTCACAACCGCAACATGTGCCGCTCGCGCCGTCGTCGCGGGTGCATGATGAGCCATCACTGCCGGTGCATTCGCAACAAGTCCATTTTTTACTTTCTGTGTGCCAGAGCCATCCGCCGGCTTTATCACACGGATCAGTCGGTTGCGGCGGTATATCGTCATCATCTTCCTCCTCTACTTCAACACACTTGTAACAACTAGAGGTGCTATTGTAATATTCTTTTTGGTAGCCGCTGCCGCAAGTTTCTGTTTTGCTGTAACCCGTCGGGCACTCATAGTAACATTTACTGTTGCCGGTGTAACCCGCTATGCCGTGGTTTGTCCATGTGGTAGAAGAGCCGCTTGGACAGCTCTTAGCCTTACACTTTTTGCATTTATTATTGGTTGTCCATGGCTCAAGCTCCCAACCGCTAGAACCGGTGCTACCGCAGCTGCTGACTTTTTTGTTGTAATCAAAATCAGGCGGGCAATATCTGTAACATTCATCATCGCCGTAATAATTACCATCTGAGCCGAATGTTTTAAATGCGCCTTCCGATATGGTGCCGTAACCATATGAGCAACCATAAACTTTGTTACAGATTTTACAAGCTTTACTATATACGCCCGAGGCGTCTCTCCAGCCCCATCCGGCGCTGTGCGAATCGGAACTGCATACTTTGGCATTTGTGCCGGCAGCATAAGTGCCTGACGGGCATTTAATTTCCACATACGGAAAGACATCTAATACGCCGTATTCTACGTTGCCGGCGCAATCTCCCGTGGTTTGAACATTGTTATTACGCAATAAATCGGCCGTTATGGTAATACTGCTGGAGGTTTGCCATTTTTTCGGTGAGTAAGAAGTCATATAAGAATACATGCCGTTGGCGGTGCTGATATCCGGAGGCGTTTCACCCAACACCCACCCTTTAAGAGTTTGGTTCGGATAAGAGTTGCAAGCAGAGCTGTTAGCATTGATTTGTGTCGGCTGTCCTACTTCAAGCTTATCCGAAGTTGTGGTGCTGTTTGCAAATTTTGCGTTTGTTATACAAGCAAAATTATGAACCTTGATTTTGAAATAAGCCTTATCACATTTATATAAATCGCACTTATTCATGATATCGCATTTATTCTTTTCCGGATAATAGCAGAAATGTGTGCGTGCGTATTCTTTTGATTTTTTATCGGCATCAGTCCATTTATATTCCTTTGATTTCATCTCGTCTTCGTAACGTTTGGTGCAACCGCGGGAAGTAAAGGTGTTATACCAACATTTATCGCTATTTTCCGCACAATTCGGTGATTTGTCTTTTAGTGATTTGATGTCTTCTAAAATCTGCTTTGTGTCGGCATCAACTTTGGTGAGCCATTTACAGCATGGCGACATATCATAATATGTATACATTTGGCCGTTTAATTCTTTTTCTTTGCCCGATCCAGGACCTTCTTGCGGACAGGTGCATTCCAAGTCTATGGTAGAAAGCTTTTTGCCGCCCGACACACTGGTTACATTACTTGCCGATAATGGCACATTCACTTCTTCCTGATCTCCGGTGCATTCTTCTTTGAAGTAATTAAAGCCTTCATACTGTTTGCATTCTTTTTCGCGACAATCAAAGCACGGTTGATGCGATTTTGGTGTTGTAACACTAGGATGTTCGGCAATAAACGGTGTGGTGCAATCAGACTTTTTGGTTTTCCATGGCGACGGGCAGACATCATCTTTATCATCTTCGCCTTGAATGCAGTATTTATATTGTCCCGAAGTGATTTCACGGCAAATACCGCTTAAGCCCCAGACCGCTTGACAAGAGGCTTTTGTGTAATAATAGCCGGCGGTATCACAACGACCTTTCGGAATGCAACGATTGTTGCGTTGCGAGTCAATGATGCCGTCGCAAACACAACTGGCTTTACCGGCAAATTGTGATTGTTCGCTGGCAGCACATTTGTCGCACGTGTATTCCAGATTTTCTAAACGTTCTGCTTCGTTTAAGGTAACGCGCGAACTGGCCGGCGCTTTAAATATAGAGTAACACGGATCTTTGGAGCAGTTATTGTTAACCATCCAATAGCCGATGGTGTCATCACATTTACATTTATATTTACCCCATTGCTTTGAAAGTTTATCTATACACGGATCACAATCCCAACCGAGGCCTTTATCGGAGGAATATTTGTATTCGGAAGTCGGACAAGTATCGTTGGTGGTATATTTACAATCTGAGCATTTGGAATCAACGCATTTGGCATTGTTATTTTTGCATTTGCACTTAAATTTGTGTTTGATGGTGGCGCCGTTTGAGTCGGTGCATGATTCGCATGTGACAGTGTCGTTGGTCAGCCCATAGTTTTTGTCGGCATTATAGCCTTCACAACCTTTGGTAGATGACGAAATGATTGATCCCATATTGATGCAATCTTGGTCTAAGACAAAACAAATATCGGCAGAAACGTTTTGCCAAGGTGTTGCTATAAGAACACTCAGCATGCCGATAAAACAGGCTTTTTTCAGATTTTTAAATATTTGATTACACATGCTAAACCTCCATCAACACATTTGATCATGCTATAGTTTAACATACTTTTATCATTTTGTATATGAATTTTTTGTTACATTTTGGTTGTTTTTTTAAGGTGTTAATGTAAAAATTGCAGCCGAAAAGCCGTTAACGGCAATGTAAGCCACGATAATGCAGATAAAAGCATATATGCGTAACATGCTGTGCCATGTGGCGTTTTTTGCCGGTGGAAAATAGTGTGCGGCCATACGCAAAACTTTATCAACACCGACGGCAATGCCCAACATCAGCAACAGTTGCAGATAAATGCCTAAATAACGCAATTCATCGGCAAACAGAGCGCAGATTTTATATAAGAAAGCAAAAAACAGCAGATATATTCCGACAAAAGCGTAATAGCCTTTTTGCAACAGAAGATTCAGCTGTTCTTTATTTTGCTGTTTAAGGGCAATATCTTCGGTTTCAATGGTTTTTATATCCATGCCGCGAACGGTATGCGCTTCTTCTTGCTGTTTCTTATAGCTCTCTATATTGGCTTTGAATTTTTCTTTTACCATGCACAAACCGCAACCTTTGGGTGTGAAATAAGCGTGGTCGTGGTCTTTTTTGCATTGTTTGAGGTGTTTTAAAATGTATTCCAACTGATTTTGCCATTCCAGTGCCGTCGGGCGTTCGGCGCCTTTGGTAAAAGCGCGCTCAAACATATTCATAGTGGTTTTATCAAAATAGTCATGAATGCTGTATGGGTGCGGTGCCTGATAGCTGTCGGGCCACATACCATAAGCGTAATGGTAATCGGCAATACGCTCTTGAATGGACAACATATTATCATTTTTGCGCGGTGCTCCCGAGAACGGATGAATGCCCTCATTGAGCAATTTAAAAATAATCACGGCCAAAGCAAATTTATCTTGTTCTTCGCCCATTTGCTGACAAGTTTGTGTCATGCCCTCGGGGTATATATATTCTTCACTGACATATTCAGCCGGATAACGTGCGTTGTTTTCCCCCTGAATGGAAAAGCCGTCGCAGTCAAACAGCGCCACCAATTTAGTGTTTTTATAAATAGAAACGTTGGCCGGTTTTAAATCTACAATATAGTGGCCGCAAGCGTGTAATGCCGCTACGACGGAAGTAACGTTATAGGCGGCAAAAACACGGTCAATATAGCGCTCGGAAATGCCGAGTTTTTGGCGCACGGCCTTTTGCATTAAATGGTCCAGCGAAATGGCTTCTTTTGTTTCAATTTCCGGCATTAAATAGCCGACACAATAGCCCTGATGATCTTCTAAAAGCGCGGTCGGCCAAGCAATTTGGATATATTCTTTGCCTTTGTAGGGAATGGTTGGAATATTCGGCCGATTTTGCAACATGGCTTCCAGCTTTTGGCGATTGGTTTCGCTTTTTTCGCGTTCGTGATAAATTTTGGCCACGCTTTTGGGGTGCGAAGCATCGCGATAAATTTTACCGGCGGCGCCGCCTTTGTTTAAAAGCTCACCGAGCACAATGGTTTCGTGATGGCGGTCGGGATATAAGGCTAAATATGTTTGTGCGGTTTCGGTCATGGCAATTTGGCCCAGAAAAAGGTTTTGTCGTCGGCGTTTAAGCGTTGCGCTTTGGTATCATTGAGCGTGTTTGACAATGCTTGTTCGGCGCGGACTTTACGCGGTTCATTTTCTAAATAATCAAGCACCGGAATTAGAAATTTGCGCTGAATACGGAAAAAATCATCGCTGAATACAAAGCCGGTTACACCGTCGGTCATTAAAAGCAGGCGATTTTTTTCGCAAAATTCTGTAAAACGCAGATTTTTTTGCCAATCAGGTAGGGTGAAAAAGTAAGTTTCGCATGAAAAAACTCCGTTTTCCGGTTCGGAAATGACTAAATTATGATAGTCACCGTGCTGATAGGCGATGCCGGCGCCGTCGCCGATATGAAAGAAAATGCCATGATTTTTGTGACAAAAAACACCGACTACCGTGGCCGAAAAATCAAGCAGTCCGTGTGCTGATTTGGTTTTGTTATAGCGATGAAAAAGCAGTTTTTGGCGCGCACATTCAATGGACTTAATAACATCGGCGCGGATATTTTGCAAATTAGAACGAATTAAAATATCGCATAAAGTTTCGCAGACAATGCGGGCGCCGATTTTACTGTGTTTGGCCGAACCGGCGCCGTCGGCCACAACGGCTATCAACTTATTTTTAGCAATTTTGGAACAGCAAAAATCTTGGCACGGCAGATTTTTGGCCTTATGCAAAGCACCACGCAAAGAAGTTGATAACGTATGTATGGTCGGCTTTTGCGGCATAGCTATTTCTCATTCCAATCGGTAATGTCATCAAAATAGTTGTTGGCGTTTGGTGCGGCTTTGGAAATACATGAAACACTGCGACTCAGCCATAAGAAAAATTCGGTAAATTTAAGGCCGGTCAGTCGTTTTGGCGGCAAAAGGGAAAATTTGGCTAACTTATCTAAATTTGCCCCTTGTGTGCCGATGGCATGAATGACCACTTTTTTGTTTTTTTGCGCATAGCGACAAAGTTCGGCGGCTTCTTCCCAACCGTAATCAGTCGGTTCTCCATCGCTGATTAAGAAAATCCACGGACGTTTTGAAGTGATGCCGCAACTGTCATAAACGCATTTTTGGTCTTCAATTTTTTTCAAGGCTTTTTCCATGGCTTTACCGAGCGGAGTTAAACCGCCGGCTTCCATAACCGGTGCGCTAAAGTTCATGGCATCGGTCCATTCCGAAATAACTTTGACTTCATCTTTGCCGGAAGCCTGAATAATCAGAATTTGCACGCGCGAGCTGGCATCAATATCTTCTTTGAGCTCTTTTTCAAGCGCCTGCAGGCCAACGTTCAGTTGTTTAATCGGCTCACCGCGCATGGAACCCGAGCAATCAAGCACCAAAACGCACGGTGTGCGCTCGTTCGCATTATCAGCAAATTCAACGTAAGGAATTCTTTCTTGAGTATTGTTTTCTGCCATAATTTGCTCCTAATGTTGCGGATATTGATGCGGAAAATTACTGCCTTCAATCGGCGACGGTTCGCTGTAGCGACCGCAAGCGTTTAAACCGGCGCAAATACCGATGATACAAAACAATAAAATAAATTTTTGCCAATTTTTCATTTGTTAACCTTTTTTTTGATGTCTTGTAATTATATTTTAGAATAATAAGATTTGTAGCAGAAAGTTGTTAAAGAATGAATAAAATTTTTAAATTTATAACGATTTTATTTGTGGTGTGTTGTTGTGCCGCGCCTGCTTCGGCTAAGCTAAATATGTTTCCAAAGGCGCGCTACATTCCGGAATTAAATTTTTATGATGATAACGGCAAAGCATATAAGCTTAAAGATTTTAAATCGGAATTGCTGATGGTGGTGTTGTGGTCACGCACTTGCGGACCATGCATTAAGGATATGGCACATTTGGATAAGTTTGCACAAAAAGTAAAAGATAAAGGCATTCGCGTGATTTTGATTTCGCCGGAAAGCGAATGGAAGAGTGTTGAGGAACGACATATTTTTATGGATAGACTTTTGGCCTCGCATTTGGAAAGTTATGTGGATAAAAAAGCCAATTTCATGAAAGGAATGGGTATTTTTATCACGCCGACCGTAATTTTAGTAAATAAAAAAACACAAGAAGCCGGTCAAATTACCGGCAGTGCCAAATGGGATGACCCGGATATGGTGCAATATATGCTTAAATTGAAGGCCAAAATTTCAAAAGAGCTTGATAAGGGCGAATCCGCCAATTAACAACACCAAAAACAAAACCGATAACCAACCGAGATTTTTTTCAATAAACAGGCGCATTTTTTCGCCATAGGTTTTTAAGAGCCAAGCAATTAAGAAAAAGCGCAGGCCGCGAGCCAAGATTGAGGCTACGGTAAACACGGCCAAGTTTAAATGCACGACACCGCTGGCAATGGTAATTATTTTATAAGGAAACGGCGTGATACCGGCACCGAAAACAATCCAAGCGCCATATTCTTCGTATAAATGTTTGAATTCATTGAATTTTTCCAAATAACCGTAAAAATTCAACAATGGTTCGGCAATCAGCTCAAAGAAATAAACGCCGATGATATAGCCGAGATAAGCCCCCAAAATACTGGAAATTGTGCAGACGCCGGCAATTTTCCACGCTTTTTTCGGAGTGGCTAAAATCATCGGAATCAGCATAATATCCGGCGGAATCGGAAAAAAAGAACTTTCCACAAATGAAATAACGGCCAGCCAGACCAAAGCATTTTGTTTACCCGAAAGGTTTATAATATAGTCATAAGTTTGGCGTAGCCAGCGATTTAGAAACATTTTTGCATTCCTGTTTTTTCATTTGCCGAGATTTCGCCCCACGTGCGAAATGATCATTATAGATTTAATGCAAAAATTTGCTGATTTCAGTAATATCTTGTTGTCTATCCACATAAAAAATGCGTTCATGCTGTAAATAATGGCGACCGGCGATAAACTGCGGCATATATTCAATTAAAACCGCATGTGCCGTATTTTTTTGCAAATACAGCTGAGCCGCGGCAACGGTGTGGGTTTCAAAAACGCTATAGCCGGCTTGTAACAATTTTTGTTTGAGCGGGTTAAAGTTTTTGTTCGGACTGTCTAATAACAGAGCGTCGTGTTGATGATGTCCCAAGCTGTAACTTTCTATGATTTCGGTCAGTTCTGCCAAATTAACGGGGTGATGCAGATGATGCGCTACCGGCGGTAAATGTGATATTTCAATCGGAGGTGACAATAAAATAATCAGCGGTGTAGTTTTGAGCCGTGTCAAAGTTTGTTTGAGGGCAACCAGTGAAGCGGCATCGCTGATGTTAAAAATCAAAATTTGCGGCGTAATTTCCAAAGAGTATTGTTGCAACTGATAAATATTGTCGGTTTGAAACGTTTGCACGCGGTGATTTTCGGTTAAATGTTTCCACACGGTGTTGTCAATTATCGGACTGCCATAGATAAATATTTGTTGAGGTAAATTTTGCAGCATCATATATCCTTTTCAAAAGCGGCTGAAATCGCCCGAACGGATCGGGTAATGACGGTTTGATATTGCCGATATATGTGCAAAAGGTGCGGGTTTAAATAGAACTTAAGATTGATGTTGCAAGAGATAGGCATGCACGGTGTTTTCTAGCAGCATGGCAATGGTCATCGGGCCAACTCCGCCCGGAACCGGCGTGATTGCACCGGCTTTGTCTTGCACATCGGCAAAATCTATATCGCCGCAAATTTTACCGTCACAACGGTTAATCCCGACATCTATTAAGACGGCGCCATTCTTAATCCAATCGCGTTTGACAAGGTTTGCAACACCGCAAGCAGCCACTAAAATATCGGCTTTTTGCGTCAACTCTTTGATGTTTTGGGTATGAATGTGGGTAATGGTGACAGTGCATTCCTGATTGAGCAAAAGCGTGGCCAACGGGCGGCCGACAATGAGCGAAGCGCCGATAATGACGACATTTTTACCGCTTAGATGCGGACAAAAGCGTTGCACCAGTTTCATAATGCCGAGCGGTGTGGCAGCTATAAAATATGGTATTTCGTTATTTTGCAACATGCCGGTATTATAGGGATGAAAGCCGTCCACGTCCTTTTGCGGGGCAATTTGATTGATGATTTTATGGGTGTTAATGTGGGCAGGCAAAGGCAGTTGCACAATGATACCGTTGACAGCCGCATCATTATTTAAGCGTTCAATTAAAGACAAAATATCGTTTTCCGAACTATGCTCATCCAGCTGATGCAAATTGGCTTTTAGGCCGATTTCGGCAGCGGCTTTGAGTTTGTTACGCACATAAATTTCGCTGGCGTCGTCGTGACCGACCAGCACAATATCAAGTTGCGGCATTTTCGGCAAAGTGGCAATTTGTTGTTTGAGCTCAAGTCTGATTTGTTGGGCGGCGGCTTTGCCGTCAATAATTTGCGTCATTGTTTATTCTCCTTGGCCTAAAGCGGCAATTAAGGCATTTTTTTCTTCAGTCGGCGGTGTGTTTAAATACAGCTTTTTCAAATGGTCGGTAGCACCGCTGATAATTTCAATGTTGCCGGTCGGCAATTTTAATTGTTTAGCTAAAAACTTTATCAGTTCTTTATTGGCTTTGCCTTTTTCCGGCACGGCATTAACCGCTATTTTTAAGTAATCGGTGTTATCTGCGCTTTGCCATACACCACGTAAACCGCAACCATTGGCATTCGGCGCCAGTTTGATGCGTAATAAATAACCGGATTTGTAAGGCTCGTAAAAAGTCATTTTTTACATATATTGTTCAATCCAGCGGCTTAGATGCGAAATGAACGAACCGACAAATGCAATTGCCAAAAGTAAAACGTATGGAGCCACATCATAACCGGAAAACGGCGGCACCTTTTGACGAATGATTTTATATACCGGCTCGGTCACGCTTTTTAACAGTGACATAAATTTTTCGGCATATTTATTGTGCACGGTCATCAATTTATAATGCAACATCCAATATAAAATGATGTCAACGGCAACAACTTTGAAATAAATATCTACGACAAAGCCTAAGATATCTAAAAACGGCATTAAAAAAAGTCCGACAATTCCCATTTTTTTCTCCTTGTTTTAAGTTTCATTATCTGCCGCTGCCGGTCTGGCGGCATTTTCTTCCAACTGACGGAAGCGTTCTATATCAAAGTGTCGGGCATTGCGAATACCGCGCAACTTCTCAATCAAATCCGCTTTGCTGACGGGTGCCTCCGTTTTTGCCTCATTTTCAACAGGTTTGGCAGATGCATTTTTATTATCCATATCAATTTCTTTGCGCAATTGCAAGAGCATTAATCGTTTTAACCAATTTTCATAACCGAAATCTTCGGATAAGTCACTGTCGTTTTCATGATCAATGCCCAGTCCGTAGCGTTCTTTCGGGCTGAAATTATATTCATACCCCAAGCTTTGCAAAGATTTTAACATCCGATAAATCGGCTTAGCCTGCTCATATTCGGCACGGCTAACCGTAATTTCTACGGCATCGCGAGTATAGTTTTTAATTAAATCATTGATTTCGCGCAGGCGAATAATGTTTAAAATCAGCGAGTTTGGCATTTGCGCGTCATCAATTTCGGAAGCGCGTAAGAAGGCGAGCGCGGCAAAGAGCGCAAATTCATCACGGCTGATATGTTCCAAAAAAGTCTTTCGCTCGTGATAGTCATCGGTTGAAATATATCCGTCGTTCATGTGTTTCATGGTTTGGGCGGCGTTTTCCAAAACATCGTAAAAGGTTTGTTCCGGGGTGTCTTCCACACACGAAGCGATTAGTTCACGGGCAATCATTTGTTGAATTTGCGCTTTGTCATAAGAGGTGTTATTAAACTCTACTTCATAGTCAGACGGCGCCAAAATTGTTTCACGCAAAATGGTGCAGGCATCAGGACGGCTGACAACCGGAAAAATATCGCTTACCGCGTCGTATAAAGCGTTAAAATATGTGCAGTCGCTGTAGCGCCCCATAAATCAGTCTTCCTCAAAAATTATTTTTGCCTGTTCCAGCCAAATAATGCGGTCAATAATCCAGTTGCTGATTTGTTCTATTTTTTCAATTTCAACACCGAGAGCCAGCCCGATTTTTCCGATAAACAGCGTTTCTTCATCCGATAATATATTATCCACATGCGCCAACATGCACATTTCGCGCAATAATTCCAATGCCAGTTTGCGGTTTTGAATTACTTTAACATTTTCAATCACTTCTTGGTCATCTTTGAAATTGCAGATTTCCTGAAAATCGGTAATATTTTGTTCACTTGCCGCTTTGGTAATATAAGTTAATTCTTCGTCGTCGGTTTTGCCGTCAATGCCGGAAAGGCAAACCAAAACCTGAAAAAAAGCCTTTTTTTCTTCTGGTGTGGCTTGGTTTATATATGAAGGCACGATGTTTTGAAAGTCAGACATAAAAAATCTCCTGCTGTTAATGTGTTGTATGTTAACGAAACTCCGTGCAATTTGCAATATAAAAATTGTAAAAACGGCGCAAATATGGTCGTAAACGGTTTTTCTTTTGGGCAAATCTTAAAAAACATTTGAAAAAAAACACACAATGCCGTAAATATAAAATAATTTTAATTGAGGGTAAATTCAAAGTGACTAAAAAATATTATATCAAAACTTTCGGGTGCCAGATGAATGTGTATGATTCATCGCGCATTGCCGATATGCTCAAAAAGGAGGGTTACACGGAAACGAATCGGCAAGCAGAGGCCGATATTGTGCTGTTTAATACCTGCCATATCAGAGAAAAGGCGGCGGAAAAATTGTTTTCGGATTTGGGGCGCGCCAAGCTGATTGCCGATGAACGTGCCGAACAGGGACATAAAACCATAATTGGGGTTGTCGGGTGTGTGGTGCAGGCAGAAGATGAGCAAATTATAGCGCGTGCGCCGTATGTGGATTTTGCCGTGGGACCGCAAATGTATTTCCGCATTCCGGAGATTTTGCGGCAAATCAGCGCGCAAAAAGAGCACCAAAGCGTGGTTGATACGGATTTTCCAGCCATCAGTAAGTTTGATTTTTTGCCGGAAAATAAGGCACAAGGTGCTTGCTCGTATTTGGCGGTGCAAGAGGGATGCAATAATTTTTGCACGTATTGCGTGGTGCCATATACGCGCGGTGCGGAATATTCTCGTCCGGTGGCTGATGTGGTGGCAGAAGCCAAGCGTTTGATTGCTACCGGAACAATAGAAATTAACCTTTTGGGGCAAAATGTTAATTCGTATCACGGCGAAGATGAAAACGGCCATGAGCGCAACTTGGCTTATTTGTTGCACAAAATTGCCGAGTTGGACGGCTTAAAGCGGCTACGCTATACGACTTCGTATCCGGCGGATATGACCGATGATTTGATTGCCTGCCATAAAGATATTGATATTTTGATGCCGTATCTGCATTTGCCGGTGCAATCCGGTTCGGATAAAATTTTGAAGGCAATGAACCGGCGCCATACCTCAGGTGATTATTTACGAATCGTGGAAAAGTTGGCGGCAGCTAATCCGAATTTGCGAATGTCGTCGGATTTTATTGTCGGTTTTCCGGGGGAAACCGACGCTGATTTTCAACAAACGCTTAATGTGGTTAATCAGGTAAAATACATTCAGGCCTTTTCGTTTAAATATAGTCGCCGACCGGGAACGCCGGCGGCGGTGATGGAAAATCAGGTGGAAGAAAAGGTTAAAAAAGAACGCTTGGATATTTTGCAAACATTGTTATTTGACTATCAGACCAAGTTTAATCAGGCGTGTGTGGGCAAAGTTATGCCGGTGCTGTTTGAGCAAAAAGGACGCCATAAAGGCCAGCTTATCGGGCGCACACCGTATATGCAAAACTTGCATATTGAAACAAATGGTGCTAATATAAACAAAATACTTAATGTTTTGGTAACAGACGCCACAACAAATTCTTTAAGCGGAAAGGAAATATAAGATGGCAGAAATAGTATTTGAGTTGTTTAATAATCAGTTGGTGCAACAATTGGTCGGCGAGGCCGATACTAATTTGCGGCTGATTGAAAAAATGCTTAATGTTGAAATTTTGAGCTTTGGTAATCAGATGACCGTAAAAGGTGCAGCGGGAGATGTGGAAAATGCCAAAACGGCGATTGAAACGCTGTATTATAAAGCAAGCAAAGGCATAGCTATCGGCGAGCAAGAAGTAAAAGCCGCCGTGCGTATGAGCGGCGATAGTCATTCGGCCAGCGAAAAACAGGAAATGAACGATATTGTGTTAAAAACCAAAAAGCGCTATATTTATCCGCGTTCGGCGACACAAGCGCAATATATTCAAGAAATGATGAAAAATGAGTTGGTGTTCGGCTTGGGACCGGCCGGAACCGGTAAGACCTATTTGGCGGTGGCTTTAGCCGTGGCGATGATGCTGGAAGGCACGATTGATAAAATTATTTTATCGCGTCCGGCGGTGGAAGCCGGTGAAAACTTGGGCTTTTTACCGGGTGATTTGAAAGAAAAAGTAGATCCGTATTTGCGTCCGCTATATGACGCATTGTATGAGATGTTGCCGGCAGAAATGGTTGATAAAAAATTGGCGCTCGGCGAAATAGAAATTGCCCCGTTGGCATTTATGCGCGGTCGCACGTTATCTAACTCTTTCATTATTTTGGATGAGGCGCAAAATACGACTCCGATGCAGATGAAAATGTTTTTAACGCGTTTGGGTGAAAATTCGCGCATGGTGGTAAACGGCGACTTGAGCCAGGTAGATTTGCCGAGTGGCACTGTTTCCGGTTTACGTGATGCATTGAGCACTCTGAAGCATTTAGACAACATTTCGTCGGTTACATTTTCTTCCGAAGATGTGGTGCGACACGGGCTGGTGGCCAAAATAGTCAGAGCGTATGAAGAAAAGAGCAAACGCACAAAAGAAGCGGCGCAGTATGAAAATATCATCTGAGATTGTTTTGGAAACGGTCGTTGAAGACGAACGGTGGACAGCGGCAATTGAAAATGTTAAAGAAGTGGCGGAGCAGGTCAAATTCGCTACTTTTGGCTATTTGCAAACACATCAAAATCTGAATTTTTTAGCGGAGGACAAGCCGCTGAAAGTCAATGTTTGTCTGAGTGATGATGCAACGGTGCATCAGCTCAACAAAGAATTTCGCAATATGGATAAGCCGACCAATGTGCTGTCATTTGCCAATTTGGATTTTGCCGATTTTGATGCCGAAAATGAGCCGTTTGATGAGATTGAACTCGGCGATATTATCGTGGCTTATGAAACAATGGTGCGCGAAGCTGACGAGCAAGGTGTTTCGCTTCGGGCGCATTTTTGCCATTTGCTGACGCACGGCTTTTTACATTTATCGGGTTTTGACCACATCAAAACAGATGAAGCGGCGCAAATGGAACAGATGGAAACCGAGATTTTGGCTTCTATCGGAATAGATAATCCTTATGAGGAGTTTTAAATGACAAGAACAAGTGCAGAAAGAGGCAGAAGTTGCAAAAAATAGTGCAAAAAATAACTGATATTGCGGCTTTGTGGCGCAAAACAACGGCGCTTTTGTGCGGCGTTTTATTAGCGTTGGCATTGCCACCGTTTTTTCAGTTTTGGGCAGTATTTGTCGCATTTTCCGGTGCAATTTGGCTGTGCGTGCAAGCCGGAGACAATAAGAAAAACTTGACGGCCATCGGTTATTGGTTTGGTTTTGGCTTTTTTGCCTGCGGTTTTTATTGGATTGGAAACGCATTATTGGTTGATGCGGCGGCAACAGGATTTTTGTATCCGGTGGTGTTGCTTTTAAACGGTGCATTTTTCGGTTTGTTTACGATTTTGCCGTTTTGGGCAACGGCGGCGGGCAAAAATACGCTTTCAAAGCTGTTGTGGTTTACCGCTGTATGGTTTTTGAGCACTGAATGGTTGCGCAGCTTTTTGCTGACCGGTTTTCCGTGGAATCCCGTCAGCTCGGTGCTGGCATTTCGGCCGGCGTTGTTGCAAACACTCGCCTTTATCGGCACATACGGTTTATCTATGGTGGTTATCTTTTTTGCCGCTCTGCCGGTGTTTTGGCTGATTAAGCCGACTAAAAAACGCTTGATTTGGCCTATTATAGCCGTCGGCTTTTTTGCGGTTTTATGGGAATATGGCACATACATTATTGCCGGTGCCGACCATTTTCCCGACGGCGAATCGGTAATGGTGCGGCTGGTGCAACCGAATATTCCGCAGACACTGAAATGGAATAAGCAAGTTGCTGATGCTAATTTTCAGGATTATATCAATTTAAGCTTGGCCAAAGATAATCATCACATAGATTTTGTGTTGTGGGGAGAAACAGCATCGCCGTTTGATTTAACGGCAGATAATGCCCATCGGCAAAGAATCAGGGCTGCTGTGCCGCGACACGGTTATTTGATTACCGGTTTGCTCAGACGGCAGTTTGAATTTGATAAATTTGTGCCATACAATTCGTTAGCGGTGCTAAACAAAAAAGGGCAGGTGTTGAATTTGTATGATAAGAGCCATTTGGTGCCGTTTGGCGAATATATTCCGTGGCGTAATTATTTTCCGCAATGGGTGCGGCCGTTAACCAATAATGTAGCCGAATTCGGACGCGGCGAACAATTTAAAACCATTACAATAGACGGATATCCGGAATTTGCTCCGCTGATTTGTTATGAAGTGATTTTTTCTGATGATGTGGTGCGCAAAGTTAATAAGCCACAATGGATGATTGTGTTAACCAATGACGGTTGGTATGGCAACAGTGCCGGCCCACACCAACATTTGGTCGCAGCCCAAATGCGCGCTGTGGAAGAAGGCATGACAGTGGTGCGTAGTGCTAACAGCGGTATCAGCGCCGTGATTACGCCATACGGACAGATTCCGGCAAAAATAGGACTGGGCAAACGTGGTATAAAAGATGCGGCGGTTAAGCTCAATTTGGCACATGATACATTGTTCGGGCAATACGGAAATGCAATTCCGCTCGGTATGGCGGCGGCTATGATATTTTTGGCATGGTTGATTTCGGAAGTTGAACGATTTAAAGCAAAGCGCCAAGCGAAATCGGTTTTGTCGGCAGAAAAGACAAATGCTAAAATATCACCGGCTAAAACCGAGAAAAAACGTAAATCGGTTCAGATGCATCAGTCTAAAGCAAAAATCACAAAAAAAGCCAAAAGCACGGCAAAAACAAAGCGCAAGCCTAAAGCTAAATCAGCGTCGTAAACTTATCGGCAATTTCGGCATCAATGCGCGTCGGGCGATGCGTATCAAGGTTAATGTAGATGATTTTAACATCCAGCCGCGCCAACAAATTTTCGCCGCAACGAATGTCTTGATGAATAACGGCACTGGCGCCGCCCAGTTCTTTAACTTGGCAAGATATGGTCAGTGCATCGTCCAATTTGGCTGATGACAAATAATCAATGGTGCACGAGCGCACAATGAACCCGCAATGCTTTTGCGCTAAAATGCGCTGCTGGTCAATGTCCAGAAAGCGCAAAAATTCACTGCGCGCGCGTTCGGCAAATTTGAGGTAATTGGCGTAATAAACAATACCGCCGGCGTCGGTGTCTTCATAATAAACACGCACCGGAAAGGTAAAGGTTTTCTCAATCAACCGACCTTGCGCCGGCAAAACAGATGGGGTTGTGCTCATTATTCTTCTCCGTCAAGCAAATCATATTGTCTGATATCTTTAAGCGGTTTTAAACCCAAATATTTGTAGCCGACTTGCGTAATCATACGGCCGCGCGGTGTGCGTTGCAAAAAGCCGAGCTTTAGCAAAAACGGCTCCACCACTTCTTCAATGGTATCGCGCTCCTCCGACAGAGCTGCCGCCAATGTGTCGGCACCGACAGGGCCGCCACCGTAGTTTTTGGCAATGCAGGTTAAGTAACGGCGATCAAAATTATCCAGACCATAATCATCAACATCCAGCCGCTTTAGCGCCAAATCTGAGATTTGTTCATCAATAACCGATTTATCGGTAACGGCACCAAAGTCACGCACGCGTCGCAATAGGCGACCGGCAATACGTGGTGTGCCGCGCGAACGTTTGGCAATTTCCAGCGCACCGGCATCAGAAATTTCAATGTTTAGTAAGCGAGCACCGCGTTGCACGATTTTTTTCAAATCATCATCGGAATAAAAATCAAGCCGAAGCGGAATACCGAATCGTTCGCGCAACGGGGTTGAAAGCAAGCCCGAACGTGTGGTAGCGCCCACCAGTGTAAACGGTTGCAAATCAATGCGCATGGAGCGCGCCGACGGACCTTCGCCGATAATAATATCCAGCTGAAAATCCTCCATCGCCGAATACAGCACTTCCTCAATTGCCGGATTAAGGCGATGAATTTCATCAATAAACAGCACATCGTTGCGTTCCAAATTGGTTAAAATGGCGGCCAAATCTCCCGATTTTGAAATCATCGGTGCCGAAGTGGCGTGAAAGCCGACACCCAGCTCTTTAGCCACAATAGATGACAGCGTGGTTTTTCCCAATCCCGGCGGACCAAACAACAAAACATGGTCAAGCGCTTCACCGCGCTGTTTGGCGGCAGTAATAAATACGTGCAAGTTATCACAAACCTCGCGTTGCCCAACAAAATCGGCCAGCGAATTCGGGCGCAAATTAACCGGATTATTGCCGGTTTGTTCATCTTCGGGTTGAGCTTGCGGACTGACGATGCGTGCGTCTTCTTTCATGATTAAAATTCCTTCTTGGCAAATTCTTTAAGCGACGAGCGAATAAGTGACGACGTGTCGGCATCCGGATTATCCATGGCAACTTTGGAAACCACGCGATATGCTTCCAAACGCTGGTAACCCAAATTGACCAATGCTGAAATAGCATCTTCGGTTTTGGCATAGTCCGCAGAGGTATCCGCCGTCGGTTGGATGGTAACTTTTTCTTGCGTATCATCGCTGTCGGCCAATGTTTCGTTCAAATCGGCGGCACCGAGCGGTATAGTCACGATTTTATCTTTCAGCTCGGTCACAATGCGAGCGGCCAACTTTGGCCCGACTCCACTGGCGCGGCAGAACGAAGTTTTATCTTGAGCGCCGATGGCTTGCGACAACTGAACCGGAGTTAATACCGATAAAATACTGAGGCACACTTTGGCGCCGACGCCTTGCACTTTGGTTAAGGTATTAAACCACTCTTTTTCCCATGCGTCGGCAAAACCAAACAGCGAAATACTGTCTTCGCGCACCACAGTTTCGGTCAAAAGAGTCATTTCTTGCCCGATTTTCAGCTTGCTCAGCGTTTTGCCGGAAGCCGAAACCAAATAGCCGACGCCGTTTACATCTATGATGGTGTAATCATCGCCGATTGTATCAATTATGCCGCGTAATTTTGCTATCATTTTTTTTCCTTTTGTTGAACTCAATTCTAAACGAAAGCGATTGCAGGCGCAAGAGTTTTATTATACTTTTCAATACATCACTTTATTTAAATACAGGCCGCAGGCAGGGGCGGAAATGCCGGCCGCCGCACGATCTTTGGCATCTAACATGCGCTTAATATCTTCGGGTGTATAAGTGCCGTTGCCGACTTGCATCAGCGAGCCGACCATGTTGCGCACCTGATGATAAATGAACGAACGCGCTTCAACGGTGAAGATGATTTCTTCGCCCTGCCGCTCAATATCCAGCTTATCAAGCGTTTTTACCGGCGAAAGCGCCTGACATCCGGCTCCGCGAAACGATGAAAAATCGTGATTACCGAGCAGATATTGCGCCCCTTTTTGCATGGCGGCAACGTCCAAATTATAAGAAACAAGCCAAACGCGATTGGTGCGGAGCGGACTGGGACCGCGGCGATTCAAAATGCGATAAATATAACCGCGACCTTTGGCTGAAAAGCGGGCGTGAAAATCTTCACCAACTTTTTCGGCGTTAATCACGGCGACCGGTGCTTGCAACTCGCGCAACAAAGCATTGAGGCTTTCGCGCATTTTAAATTCGGATAAATCCATATCTAAGTCAAAGTGCGCCACTTGGCCGAGTGCGTGCACACCGGCATCGGTGCGGCCGGCACCGAACACATCGGTTCTTTGGTGCGAAAAGCCAAAAACAGCATCTTCCAAAAATGCCTGAGCACTCGGTCCGTCTTTTTGCCGTTGCCAACCGACCAAGTTTGTGCCGTCGTATTCTACCGTGATTTTGTAACGCATTATAGAGCCAAATTATCCTAAATTCGGCATTAAGTTTTTCATGTTTTGATTGTAATAATCTTCGGCCCACGCACGCATAGATTCCAACACCGGCTTTAAGTTATAGCCGAAGTTTGTCAGTGTATATTCCACGCGCGGCGGAATTTGCGCATATACCGTGCGAATTAAAATACCTTTTTCTTCTAGGGCACGCAAATTGGCGGTCAACACCTTTTGAGTGATGTTACCCAGCTCCTTTTTAAGCTCACCAAAGCGCTTAGTGCCATTCATAAGTTCTTGAATAATCATGACTTTCCATTGATCGCCCATCGTTTTTAGGGCGACTTCAACCAAATTTTGCGGCATTTCAATCATTGATTTTACTCCAAAAAAACATATTTTCCTTATTATTTATCACGGTTTTCAGCGTAATGCAACAATAAAAAATTTTTTCGCACCATTTCTCTTTAAATTATCGTGCGGCGGCATATTTATGAAATATCAATCAACATCAAACGGGGGCGAAAATGCGGCGAATTTGCTTATTGGCAGGTTATGATAAAGATAATAAAATTCAAGACTATGTGGTGTATTTGGCCAAAGAATTGGCTAAAATCAGTGATGTTTATTACATGGGTAACGGTCCAATACCGCCCGATGAACTGTTTAAAATTGCACCCTACACACAAATGTTTTACACCAAAACCCACGAATTACGCGATTTTGGTTCGTGGCGCTATCTGATTGAACAGCTCGGCTGGGAAAAAATAACGCAATATGATGAGCTGATTTTGTGTAATGACAGCATTTACGGCCCGTTATGCGATTTGAGCTCGGTTTTTGTGCAAATGGAGCGGCGCGGTTACGATTTTTGGAGTATGACGTCTGATTATGCATATAATTTTCATTTGCACAGCTACTTTATGGTGTTTGGTGCTAATGTGATTAGAAATAAGGTGTTTCGTAATTTTTGGAAGACGATTGCGTTTTATTATGATGTGAAAAATTGCGAATATGAGCTGACGCCGCTATTGGTGCGCGAAGGCTTTGTCGGTAACAGCTATGTGCGCAACTATCATCAGGACAATATTTTGCAATCGCCGAAAGATTTGCTTGAGAATTTTACCGTGCCGTTTGTGAAGGTGAAAAATTTTCTGCCGCAAAATGCTTATACGGCCGGTTCGGGTATCGGCTTGCGTTATAAAATTCGCACGCAATCGGATTATGATACCAAACTGATTAACAGCAATATTGCGCAGAATCGCTATCCGCAGACGTTAGGTCAGCGCTTAGCGGCCTTTACGGGGTTATAAATGTTTTGCAAAAAACATTGACAAAAAATATAAATTCTGTTATATTTCTCATATAGCAACTATGTGCTATAAGGAGAAAAAAGATGAATTTGAAAGAGAAAATAGTAACCTCTGCATTAGCTCTTATGGCCGCGGTTCCGGTTTTTGGTCAGAGCAACTCTTTTAAAGAGTATAAAGCGCAAAAAGAAAAAGAATTCAAAGAATATAAACAACAACGAATGCAAAAATTTCAGCAATTTAAAAACGGTAGAACAGCTGAATTTAACGATTTTCGGAGTGGACAACAATCAGAAAACGAAGTATACACTGAGGAAGCCCCAAATATTTCCGGTGATCATGTTTATTATGCGGGGGTGGCCGCTTCAACGTTTGGTTTGGGCGATAAAACCGATTGTGAACGTGTTAATTTAAAAGACAACAATCGCGCGTATATTGCCTCCAGTCCTAAGGGTGTTGCAATTATTTATGAAGGCGGTAATGGTTTTGGCGCCACATTAAATAATTCGGGGACAGTAGATTATTTTTCAGTAAAACAAGAGAGAAAATCAGATTTATCTGCTGTTCAAGATGCTTCCATCATTGAATTACTCAACGGATTAAATGAAAGTTACGGACAAGCTGAATTTCCGCAGATAACGACGAAAGATAAAGTTAATCTTGCCCAAAAGAAAGTTTTGAAGTCGCAAAAAACACCGGCGAGTTATGAACACACAACGGCAGAAGGAGTCTCTTATTCTTTTAACGAAAAAGGTGTGCAATTTTCCGGCACTTTAAGCTTTGTTAACACAGATTATTTAATGCCGAAAGTAAATTACGACAGTAAAAACAAAATGTATTATTGCGGATCGCATAGAGGGCGCATTGAAAGTGCTTTAAATATGGCTGTTACCGCCGGTCTGCAAAGACTTGTTATGGAAAATTATATTTATAAAGATTTAAATAGACGCGCTCAAGCGGGAGAAACACTGACTTCGGCAGAAAAAGTTTTTCAAGCACAACATATTCAAAGACTTGAAAAAGAAGGAATATTCATCAATAAAGACGGTAAATTGCAACAACAAAATCCGAAATATCCGCCGCGTCAAACAAGAACGAATGGTGCGCGTTATAATAATTAATTGAAGAATTGTTTTCTTTCATAACGCTCTGTTGATAACCATCGGCAGGGCGTTTGCTTTACATCTGCCAAGCGTTTTTGATGTGGCAAATGCGCCACGGCCATTTAATCAGAACGGCATCAAAGCGCATATCATAACCGATAAATTGCGGATTGTGCTTTAAAAAATTTTGCGCACCACGAATAATGCGTTGTTTTTGCGCGGTGCTGATAGCGTAAGCCGCCGTATCAAGCGACTGGCGCTGTTTGATTTCCACAAATATCAGCAAATGCCCGCGGCGCATAATCAAATCAATCTCGCCGGCGGTGGTGCCGCGACCGGTTACAAAATTGCGGAAAACCAAGCGATATCCGTGCAAATTCAGATAAATTTGCGCCAAAAATTCAGCTAAATGTCCTCTATGATAATTGTTCATTTTTAATCTCTAAGGCCAACGCATAAACGTCATTTTTATTTAAGCCGGTTTGCGCGCAGATTTCTTTGACTGCGGTTTTAAGTGAGGTTTGCTTTAACCTTTCGGCTAAAAGCGGGCGAATATCCGGCAATTCGGTCGGTTTGTTTTGCGGCGGGGCAATAACCAACACAAATTCGCCCTTGGGTTCGTTTTGGGCAAAATGCGCCATCACTTCGGTAAAAGAACCGGTTTGCGTTTCTTCATACATTTTAGTAATTTCGCGCACCACCGATATTTCACGACCGGCAAAAATCGGGGCGGCTTGCTCCAAAGTTTTGAGCAAACGCGGTGCGGTTTCATAAAAAATCAGCGTGGTGTCAAGCGGCGCTAACTCGGTAAACAAATCGTGCCGTGCTTTGTCTTTGTTGGGAATAAATCCGGCAAACATAAAACGATTGGTAGGCAAGCCGGAAAGCTGCAACGCAGCAATGACCGCACATGCGCCCGGAATAGCCGTGACATACACATCTTGTCGGCGACATAAGCGCACCAGTTTGTAACCCGGATCAGAAATCAGCGGTGCGCCGGCATCACTGACCAAAGCCACTGCCTCGGTTGCGGCCAAGTCGGCAATTTTTTGCGCCATCTCTTCTTCATTGTGGTCTTGATAGGAGATGAATTTTTTTTGCAACCCGATGCCCAAAAGCGAAAAAAGTTTTTTGCTCACGCGTGTGTCTTCGCAGGCAATAACCGACGCTTCGCGCAAAATTTCCAAGGCGCGCGCCGAGATGTCTTGCAAATTGCCGATAGGGGTTGAAATGATATATAAACCGCTTCTTAACATTTTCTTAAACTTTGACTTTACAAAAGATTATTTTGAGTATAAATATAGCATAATATTTGAATATTTCGGAGAAAATTGCAAGTGCTAAAAAAAATAAATGTTCTTTTTTTGAGTTTGCTGATTTGTGGTTGCAACGTGTGGTCAAGCTCGGGGCGGCAAAGTTTTTGGCGCAGTTCACGACCTCAACAAACTTCGGCCGTTAGCGAAATGACGGATTATTCGCGGGTTGATTTGGGAAACGCCGAGAGTTTTCGCGTGGCGGTTTTGTTGCCGCTGAGCGGTAGCAATGCAACGACCGGCCAAAATATGAAAAATGCCGTTATGATGGCCATAGGCGACATCAATAACAATAATTTGTTGGTGCAATTTTATGATACAAAAGGCACGGGTAGCGGGGCGCGCGTGGCATTTGAAAATGCGGCAAACGATAACAATCGCCTGATTTTGGGACCGCTTTTGGCTGAAGAAGTAACTGCCATAAGTGCCGGAGCGCAATCTAAAGATATTCCGGTGGTGTCGTTTTCAACCTCGCCGGCAGTTTTGCAAGAAGGCGTTTATACTTTAGGCTTGCTTAACGAACAACAAATCAAGCGAATTGTGCGTTATGCCGCGTCGCAGGGACGCACGCGTTTGGCGGTGGTGTTGCCGGATAATCAAAGCGGTTTGAATATGTATAAATCTGTTATGAAAGCTGCTCAAAGTGCCGGTGTTCAAGTGACTAAAGTCGGTTTTTATGCTCCGTCGGCGATGGACTTCTCCGGTTTGGTAACTTCTATGACCAGCGGTCATCAGGGGGACGATTTCGGCTTTGATGCTTTATTGGTGCCGGAATCGGGAAATCGGCTTAAATCAATTACCTCAATGTTCAGCTATTATGATGTATCGGCACCAAATGTATTGTTTTTGGGAACGTCGGTTTGGGGTAATACAGGTCTGAGTAAAGAAACCGAACTGTATGGAGCGGTTTATCCGATGATGTCGCTTGCGCGGCAAGAAAATTTTGAACAAAAGTATAATGAGCTGTTTGCCACACGACCGCACGGTTTGAGCATATTGGCTTATGATGCGGTGCAACTTGCGGCAGAAGTAATGTTTTCGCAAAATCGTAGTTTGGAAGCCGAAATTACCCGCTTTGAGGGCTTTAACGGTATGAGCGGAGCGTTTCGCATTTTACCGAACGGACAAAGCGAACACGGGCTTGATGTGGTGCGCGTGTCGGCGGCAGGGGCTACCGTGGCGGAAGCCGCATCACCGCAGTTTACGGATATGTCGGCACATTCCTCGGTAGATAATTTCGGCTATATTATGACTTTACCGCAGATTTACGGAAAAGATGCGGCGGAAGTTAACCGCTTTTTAAACGCTATGCAATAAGTGCATTTTTTGCTTGCAAAAACAAAAGAAATGCGCATTATAAGATAAGTTTATGAAGGGCTTAGGGTTATGATGTTGCCAACTCGGTCAGGTTCGGAAGGAAGCAGCCGTAACAACGTGATTAAGGTCTAAGTCCCTTCACCTCAAAAGGTAAAAATATAAGATGGCAGAAACACAAAATAATAATCAATATGTGGCTTTGGCACGCAAATATCGTCCGCAAAGATTTGAAGATTTGCTCGGGCAAGATGCTTTGGTGCAAACATTGACCAATGCCATTAAAAATAATCGCTTGCATCATGCTTATATTTTAACCGGTATCCGCGGTGTGGGCAAAACCACAACAGCACGTTTGATTGCCCGCGCGATTAACTGTATAGGGCCGGACGGCAAGGGCGGACCGACGATTCATCCGTGCGGCGAATGTGAAAATTGTAAAGCGATTGCCGCCGATCGGCATATTGATGTGATTGAGCTTGATGCGGCATCTAAAACCGGTGTGGACGATATGCGCGAAATTTTAGACGGCGTGAAATATAAGCCGGTCAGCGCACGTTATAAGGTCTATATTATTGACGAAGTGCACATGCTTTCCAAAAGTGCATTTAATGCTTTGCTGAAAACGCTGGAAGAACCGCCGGCACACGTTAAATTTATTTTTGCCACAACAGAAATTCGCAAAGTGCCGGTAACGATTTTGTCGCGTTGTCAGCGTTTTGATTTGGAACGTTTAAGTATTGAAACATTGACAACTTTGTTCAAAAAAGTTTTGGCAGCCGAAAAAATTGATGCCGAAGAAGAGGCGTTGCATTTGGTGGCGCGTGCGGCAGACGGCTCGGCGCGTGACGGGCTTTCAATGCTTGATCAGGCGATTGTTTTAGGTGATGGAAAAATTACGGCAGAAACGGTTAAAAATATGCTCGGTTTAGCCGACAGACAGCAGTCTTTTGCGCTTTATGAAAAGTTGCTGGAAGGTGATGTTGCCGGTATGCTTGAGGTTTTGCAGGCACAATATACGGCAGGCGCAACACCGATGATTATTTTACAGGATTTGATTGATATTACGCATTTGCTGGCTAAAGTAAATATTTTGCCAAGTTTTATTGAAGATGCTTCAATCAGTGAAAATGACCGCGAAATGTGCAAAAAACTTTGCGTGGCGCCAATTGGTATACTTTCAAAAATATGGCAGATGCTCATTAAAGGGTTAGCCGAAATTCAGTATGCCGGCGTGCAGATAGACGCACTTGAGATGATATTGATGCGAATCGCCTATTCGGCAAGTCTTCCAACACCGGCAGATGTGTTGAAAGACTTAAAAAAAAAATCAAGCCTGAATAATGCTCATGCGCTTATGCCGACAACCGAACAGCAGGTTTCGGCCGTAACAACACCGTCGTCGGCAACATTGGCTATGGAAACCTTTGATGATGACGCTGTAGTGCTTGAAAATACAGATGATTTGCTTAAATTGATGACGGCAGCCAAACAACCGCTTTTGTTGTTTGCCGTAAAGCACGATATGTCATTTAAACAATTTCGTCACGGCTATATGCAAGTAGCATTATCAGAAAAATCTGATAAAAATCTGATTGCTAATTTGCGCAAGTTTTTGGAAACCGAAACCAAAACCGCGTGGGTAATTGATATTGATTATGAGCCGCTGGGGCAAACATTGGCCGATTTGGAAAGTTTAAGCGGGGATAAGAAAAATATCTCTGAATATCCGCTTGTAAAAGCTATACTTAGCGAATTTAATGGTGCTAAACTGGACACAATCATACGCAAGGCGGTCAAAGAAAGCGAAGGGGCTGAATTTGAGTTTTTTGCCGAGCCGGATTTGAATGATATAACCGATGAAACAGAGGAAGAATAAATATGTTGAATATTCAAGGAATTATGAAACAAGCGCAACAAATGCAACGCAAAATGCAGGAAACACAAGCCAAATTAGGACAAGAAGTGCGTGAAGGAACAAGTGGCGGTGGTGCTGTTAAGGTGGTGTTGAACGGTAAATCTGAAATGCAGAGCATCAATATTGATAAGTCAGTATTGTCGTCTGACGATGCGTCAATGTTGGAAGACCTGATTTTGGTGGCTTATAATGATGCGCATAAAAAAATTGATTCCATGATGGAAGAAGGTATGAAAGAAGCTACCGGCGGTATCGGTTTGGGTGGCTTGAAGTTGCCGTTTTAGGTGGCCGAAGTGCAAAGTCAAGAAATTGAAAAACTAACCAAGATTATTGCCAAGTTGCCGGCGTTGGGTGCGCGTTCGGCGCGGCGTATTGTTTTGCATTTGCTCAAAAAAAAGGATACGGAATTGCCGGCGTTGATTGGTGCTTTGCAAGAGGTGGCTGCGCACATTCAAAAATGCAAAATTTGCGGTAATTTTGATACCGATGAAATTTGTTCGGTTTGTGCCGATACAACGCGCGATGTGGATTGTGTATGTGTAGTGCAGGATGTCGCCGATTTATGGGCGATGGAACGTGTCGGTTTATATAAAGGGCAATATCATGTTTTGGGCGGTATTCTTTCTGCGTTAGACGGTGTAACCCCCGAAGATTTGAATATAGAAGGCTTGTTTCAGCGGTTGCAAAACGGTGCGATAAAAGAAGTGATTTTGGCATTGCCGGCAACGATTGACGGGCAAATTACGGCGCACTACTTGCTTTCACGTCTCAAAGAATTTCCGATTAACGTGACGACTTTGGCACAGGGTATTCCGCTTGGGGCAGAGTTAGATTATATGGATGATGGGACGATACAGATGGCCCTTTCCGCGCGTAAAAAACTTGTCTAATGGTCATCTGCTTGCAATTTTTCTTCTAGCGTAGCTCTATCTACGCGTCGGCGAAAAATTGCGGCGCATCTAACTCATTATCCAAGTTTTTTAAACCTTGTCTTTATAAAAATAAACTGTCATTACCCGCGCAGGCAGGCAATCGGGCTACGCTGCTACTTGCACAGTGCGGCCGAATTTTTTTTATAAGCAGTGCGGCAAATAGAAAAACCAGTGGATTTTTGCGATAAATTATCTTAAATTAGGCTCAGAGGTTAAAATGTCTTATGAGTTGATGTTTCAAAAAGCAGTCAGGTTGCAACAAGACGGCGCTTTAAACGAAGCCGAGCAGCTGTATCGGCAAATTTTAGAAACTGCGCCGGATAATGCCAATGTGCTTAATATGTTGGGGCTGATTGCGCAAAGTCGCGGTATGCACCAAGAAGCTGTCGCTTATTTTTATCGGGCAGCTGAAAAAGCGCCGCAACATTTTCCGATTTTTTTCAATTTGGCGATTTCTCTTGGTGCTTTAAACCGCCATTTAGAAGCCATTGAAGCCTTGCAAAAAGTAATTAAACTCAAGCCTGATTTGCCGGAGGCACACTATAGCTTAGGTAATATTTATTGGCAACAAAATCGCATAAGCGAGGCAAAGGCCGCTTTTCAAAAGGCGTTGGAAATCAATGCCGATTATTTGTCGGCGCGCACCAATTTGGCCGAAATCAATGATGATGTAGCAACTTTAGAGCAAATCAGCGCCGATAATCCGGATGCGCTTTATTATTTAGGGCGTCGGGCGTGGAATGACAAAGATTTTGCCAAAGCTGTGCAATATCTGGCCAAGGCTGATAAACTTACAACTTCGGCGGAAATTAAAGCGCTATTGGCTGAAGCGCTGGAGGCCGAAGGGCAGGCTGAAACAGCATTGCCGATTTTTTATCAGGCTTATCGGTTAGCGCCGCAAGATGACGTGGTTTTGACGCATATTGCCGATTTGGAAGCGTTTGCGCACAATTACGGTGAGGCTGAAACATTTTATAAAAAGGCGATTGCTGCGAATCCGCAAAATTTGCAGGCGCATACCAATTTTGCCAATCTGTTATGTGCCAAAAAACGCACGGTTGAGGCGTTGGAAGAGTATCGCCAGGCGGTATTGATTGCACCGCAAACGCCGGAACTCAGTTATAATTTGGCGTTGATTTTGAAATCTTTGGAAGAATATGAGCAGGCGTTAGATTTAATGTTTCATGCTTTTTATTTGGCGCCGCAGCATTGCGAGTGGGCGCTGAATTTGGCTGAAACGCTGGTTCTATTGGAAGCAAAGGCGCCGGAAAAAGCGCTCAAAATTACCGAAAACTGGTATCAAAAAATGCCGGAACATATTGTGGTCAAGCATTTGTGGGCGGTTATTAACCATCGTCCGAGCATGGTTGAAAACGAATATAATCGGTTGTTGTTCAACACGTTTGCGCCGACTTACGAACAGACTTTGCAAAACATCAATTATGCCGTGGTGGATAAAATTGGTGAATTGTGTGCGCCGCTGAGTGGCAAAATTTTGGATTTAGGCTGCGGTACCGGACTTTTGGCGCAAAAGCTGAAGACAACACAAAATTCGTTTATCGGGGTGGATATTGCTGAGCAAATGCTCAATATTGCGCGCGCCAAAGGTGTTTATGATGCGCTGGAAAATGCCGATATAAGCGCGTATTTACAAGCACATCAGGCCGATTTGCCACCAACGATTATTGCTGCAGATGTATTTTGTTATTTTGGTGATTTGGCGCCGATATTTAAATTATGCGCCGGTAAAAGGTTGATTTTTTCGGTTGAAAGTGATGCTTTAGCTAAAACATTTAAAATTCAACCGAACGGACGTTATCAGCACAATCCGCAACACGTTGAAGACCTTTTGCAACAAGCCGGATTTACGCACATCACAAAGCACCGTTTGACCTTGCGGTGTGAAAACGGTGCTGATGTTGAAGGTGTTTTATTTGACGCCGATTAAGAATGTTCTCGTTCCCGCACTTTAGCGTTAACCAGTGGCGAAATATTTTGATAAGCCTCATTTTTATCAATACGGCTTTCGGCATTTTGACGCCGATTGTTTTGCACTATCTGCATTTTTTTCAAAATATCTACCACATCGGCCGGTAGTTCGCGTGATAAATCAATATTTTTGAGATTATCCTTTGTCGGTGCGGAGGCCTTATGCTTGCCTTCGCCGCGCATTTGTTCGCTGATTTTAAGCATTGTGTCCAAAGTTTCCGGACGCATCAGCTCAATTTTATGGCGAATAAGCGGCCGCTCCATATATTCTTCAAAATGCTCCAGCCGGCCTTTGGATTGAATGCGTGTTATGGTATTGGCAATTTCTTGCACACGCGCACGCAAATCTTCTTCGGTAATTTCTTTGCCATGACGCACATCGCGGTCATATTTTTTCAGCAAATGGATTAAATAGCGTTCCGGATGGTGCTCTATCCAGTCGTCGCGAATAATGCGGAAGGTTTCTCTACGGCTTTCAAGCCACAATCTGCGTTCTTCTTCGGTGAACGGTCTGTGTTTGAGGGTTTCAGCCATTGAATCACGAAATGCACGTTCAAAGCCCAACGCATTAGCCGTTTTTTCGTTGTAACCGGCATCCATAATCGGCTGAGCCAGTGAAGCCACCATAGTTGCCGTAATAACCGCACCGCTGGTTTCAAGCCAAGCATCACGCTCCTTGGCATATTCTAAGCGCGCCTTTTCTTCAAGTTCCTCCTGCTTCATGCGCGGATTTTCTTTTAACAGCCGCAATTCTGTTTCATCGTGATTAGCGGCCACTTCCAGAATATAATCCGGCACACGTCCGCCGTATGCATCAATAATGCTTTGCGGCAGACTTGACCAATATTCATATTTGCGCACAAGCTGTGAGTTTGCGGCAATTTTGGCGCTTTTTTCTGCATCTGAAAGATTCGGATCATTCAAATCTGCTAAGAGTTTATGGCCGGATTGATAGGCGGCCAGAAATTCTTTAAATCTTGAGTCATCTATATCAGCCATGGTTTCCTCCTGTTATTAGCGTGTTGTTTGCGTTTTTTTATAATCGTCAACTAACTTATTATATTTACTCTGAGTATAGATTTTAACATCTATTTGTTGTTCATTCAACCCTTTCTTTTGATATTTTTCGGTCATAAAGTCTTTAAGAGATAAATCCTTATTTTTTGCCTTTGCAGCTGTAAATTCTTGCAAATTCTCAGATAATTCTTTAGCTGCAACTTCATTTGTTTTAACCGGTTTTTTACCTTTATGATCCAATATTTTGCCATCTTCATTTGATTTAATACCGTGCAAAACCAATAAACGTTCTGTCCGCGCAGCTTCTTTTTCTTCACGAGCCTTAAGAGTTCCGTTCTTTTCGGCTTTGGCGCGTAACATGGCAATTTGCGCCGTACGCAGATCGGCGTGCTCTTGGCTATTAGCTTCGGTATTACTGATTAACCCCCCCATGGCACGACGGAACAGCGCCGGATCTTTACTATAAGCCTCAACCAAGGCAATGCGCGTATCGGTTTGTTGCTGCTTTTCGGCATCATCAAGCGTGGCACCGCCGGCTTCTTTTTTAGCCAACTCAACTTGCGTTTGCAAATGGTCTTGAATTTTGATAAAGCTGTCGGCTTTACCTTTCAAAAAGACAGCATCTTTGTCTTCAATATCTGCTAGAGGTTCTGCCGTTTCCGGTGTGGAATAAGAATATTTGCCATCAGCAGGGTTATAATCCATTTGGAAAGTTGGTTTATTTTCTTTATTTAAGCCTTCAATCACCACATGCCCGTCATCGTTTTTGGTAATGGTATAATTATTATCTTCGGCCATTTGTTTAATTTCCGGACGTGTCGGCATATTTTCGGCGCCGCGTGCGTCGCTGTCGGCCTCTTTGCCTTCGTGCGTATCGTAATAATCTTTTACTTTTTTAATTTCGGCATCACCATAACCGGCGGCACGAAGTTGTTGCTCAATCAAGTCCATTTTAATTTTTTCTTTATCAACGCCAAGCATTTCATGCGGTTTGCCTTCACCGGTTTCGTTCAAAATGCTGGCAGCATAAAGCATACTGGTCAGGTGCTCGGAAGCGTTGGCCGGAAATTGCACCGGACGGTCTTTGTTGTGGTCTTCACGCAACAATGCTTCATAAACCTTATACGAAGCCCCCGGCGAAATGGCAACGTTTTCTTTGCTTTCATAGGTAATAGTGCCGCCTTCAAATTTTACCTCAAATTGGTTATCCGCGCGCGTGATGTTAAAATCGGTCAGATGTTTTTCATCATTATATTTGGTATACCATTCTGCCTTTTCTTTAACCCAGTCGGCCTGTTCGTTGGTAGGCGGTGCCGGCGGATTTGGCGTGTTTTCACGCGGCTTGAGCGGATTACGATCAAGTGCAGCTTTTTTCTGTTCAAAAATCTCTTTTGAAGTAATGTCCGCCCATTCTTCTTCCGGAATACCGGCTTCACGGAATTTATCGCGGTTTTTATGTGCGTAAAGTGCACCGGATAAAGTGTTTTTGAATTCATCATCTGCGGTCAATTTATCATCTTTGACGGCGGTGTTTATGTCCTCATCTTTGGCAGCCAAAATCAAATCATAGCCCGGTTTATTTTCGGCCTCTAATTTTTTCAATGCTTTTGCCCATTTCTTTTCCGGTTTCTCATCAGTTTCGCTGTCATAGGCATAAGCTAATCCGTTTAGTGCGGTTACTAAATCATCTTTTTCAGCCATTTTTGTATCTCCTTTATCTTCAGGTTTTTTGCCGCGTGTGTCATCCTTTTTGCGGTCATCTTTATCACGCGTCAAACCGTTTTCTTTTTTATAGTCGCCGATTGTTTCGCGCACTGCTTTTAATATATTACCGTTACCACCCCAAAGCGCGTAGCCCTGTTCTTTGACAAATGATGTTTGTAGTTCTTTAACAAATGCTTTCTGCGCTTCTTTGCGCTTGGATATTTCATCGTCCGAAAGCGTAATCGTTTTGCCTTTGACGCGCGGTCTTATGTCAAACGCGCGCATTTGTTGCTCAACTTCCTTCACTTTTTCCGGTGTCAGTGCGGCTTTATAGCTTTCTTTGAATGTTTGTAAGCTTTTTTCTTCAACGGCTTTACGACAAGTCAGCAAAATTTCCTCGGCCGATATTCCGTCTAAATTAACACCCGCGCCAACAACCAAACTGCGAATTTGTTTGCCATAATCCTTTTCAGATTTGTTAAGCGGTTTGTCTGCAAAAACACGGTCATGCCGGACATTTTTCAGTTCGCGTTGCTGATTTTTAATGGTCTCCGGAGCATTTAACGCTTCGGCATAAACCTGTTGCAAAGCAGCCAGCTTTTGCATTCTTTCATCATCAGCCAGCGTTGTTTCCGGCGAATCTTTCTTTTTCGGTTTAGTCGTATCGTTCTCTCCCGTACTCTGCGGATCTTTTTTTCCGGAGTTCTGTGTTTTCTTAGGGGATGATACCGTATTTTCATCTTTTTTCGGAGGATTATCTGTTTGATTTTCTGCCGTATTTTTGGCAAAATCCTCTAAAGCTGTTGTAAAAGAGCGATAAAAACGTCTGTCACCGGCTTTTATAATATCACCAAGAACTTTTTTTCTACTTTCCGCATCAGTAGGCAACAAATCGGCAAACTCCTGTAATTGCTCATTTGCGGGCATTTTTTTAGTGCTCTTAAAAGCCTCAAGCAAACGTTGATAAGCCTGCTCAATTTGCTTAAATTCTGCCATTTTTACCTCCAAGGCGTCATATTATGGATATATCATAGCACGCTTTTGGCGTTTTGTCTAGTAATTTTTGCCATATTTTCGCCTGTTTCGGCAATAAAAAATACCGAATGAGGAAAGCCCATTCGGTATTCAAATTTTTAAAGTCCGTTTAAACTATTTTGCGGCTTTTTTGGCCGTTGATTTTTTAGCAGCGGTCTTTTTGGTTGCTGTTTTCTTTGCGGTCGTTTTTTTAGCTGCGGTTTTCTTAACCGGTGCTTTTTTTACCGAAGCTTTCTTAGCAACGGTTTTCTTAGGAGCCGCTTTCTTTGCCGCTACGGTTTTGGTCGCAGACTTTTTAGTTGTCGTCTTTTTCGTTGCAGTTTTCTTGGTCGCCGTCTTTTTAACGGTGGCTTTCTTAGCGGCAGTTTTCTTAGCCGGCGCTTTTTTAGCCGCAGTTTTTACCGAGGCTTTTTTAGTTGCAGTCTTTTTCGTGGCAACTTTGGCCGTTGATTTTTTAGCGGCGGTTTTCTTTGCCGTAGCCTTTTTCGTTGCAGTTTTCTTGGCTGCGGTTTTAGCGGAGGCTTTTTTGGCTGTTGTTTTTTTAGCCGCAGCCTTCTTGGTTGTTGTTTTCTTGGCTGCTGTCTTAGTTGCAGTCTTTTTAGCGGCGGTTTTCTTAACCGTGGCTTTTTTAGCTTTTCTTTTCTTGGTTTTCTTTTTCGGCTTTGGTGCCAAACGTGCTTTAGAAACCTCTAAGGCATATTCCAAATCTTTTTCTTCGCACAAACCGATGGTAATCGGGTTCTTCGGCTTAATGTTAGCCATGTCGGTATGCTCGCCGTTTCTGATTTTGGCAATCGTCGGCTTTGTGGTGCCGATTAATTTGCAAATTTGCGAATCCATAATGTCCGGAAAGTTTTTGAGTATCCATAAAATAGCCGCCGGCTTTTCGCTACGCTGTGTCGGTGACAGCATTCTCTTAGCTTTGGCATTGCGCTCTTTAACGTTGGTTTCAAACACGTTGGCTTGCAAATCTGCATGCGAATCGGCTTCGCAACGATGAATTTCTTCCCAAGTCAATTGGTTATTGTTAATCGGGCTTAAACCAACAATGTTATAAGCCACATCGCCATCGGCAATGGCCTGAATTTCCAGTTCGTGAATTTCACAGAACTTAGCAATTTGGCGAAAAGTCAGAGTTGTGTTTTCCACCAGCCACACCGCGGTAGCTTTCGGCATTAAAGGAGCAGTCATGTTATTTTCCTTTCATTTTAATTTTTCAGATGTATCTACAATAGCGCTTTGGTGCCAAGATACAAGCAATTTTTGCACTTTATAAACGCAAATAGCCCGCAAAAGCGCAGGCTATCACGATAAAACGAATCCGAATTAGCCTTTTTTCAGACCAAAAGCGGCAAACTTGTTGTTAAATTTGCCAACCTGACCGCCGTTATCAACAATACGGCGCACGCCGGTCCAAGCCGGATGCGATTTCGGGTCAATTTCCAAAAGCATTTTGTCGCCTTCTTTGCCCCAGGTTGACTTTGTTTTAACTTCAGTTCCATCTGTCATCACATATGTAATCTCGTGATAATCAGGGTGTATACCTTTTTTCATTTATATTCTCCAATTTCAATACTGCGATATTTTTTAGCCTTTATACATTAAGCAAATTAAATACGCAAGCATTATTTTTATCATTTTTTAATTTTTTATGTCTTTTTGACTTTATTATCCGATTCAGCCGTATAATAAAGTCAAAAAAAACTAGGCCATGGTCTCGGCGATTTTTTGGCGCAACGCTTCATTAGTGGCAATCAAATTGCCATTGCTCAGCACTTTACCTAAATCTTCACTGCGCACATCGGTTTGACCGATTTCCACAATATAGCCGCCGGCCTCTTTAACCAACAAAAGGCCTGCCGCCAAAACATTGCTCGGCACGCCGCTGGCAATAACGGCATCGGTTTTACCGGCGGCAACATAAGCCAAATCTAATGCGGTGGTTCCGCTGATACGCAGATTTGAACTCAGCTCAAAAGCTTTGCGTAAAGTATCGGTATCGGCCGTGCAGTTAAGCAATGCGCCGGAAACGTTCTTGGTGCCGGCAACACGCAAGCGCTCGTGGCTTCTAAAGCCTTCTTTGAAAGCACCGGTGCCTTTTTCGGCAAAAAACATTTCATCGGCAATCGGGTTATAGACCACAGATGCAACAACGCCGTTTTCGCTGACCATTGCAACGGAAAGGGCAAATTTGTTATTGCCGTGCATAAAATTGGCAATGCCATCAATGGCGCAAACCGCAAAATAGTTGCCGCTTGTCGGCAGCGAATCGGTAGCCTCACTGATAAAAGCATAATTTGGCTTAAGCTTTAAGAGCTCTTCGCGCAAAATACTTTTAGCTTTTTCTACCGAGCGGGAAGCAAATCCGCTGTTGCTATGCACCGATGATTGCAGATGTTCCAGCTCGTTAAAGTCGCGCGCAACGGCAGTTGATGCCTTTTTAACTGCTGCAATCAGCAACGTTAAAGTCGGGGATAAATAAGCCATTATTTTGCTCTTTCAACATAGTTTGCTTCAGAAGTGCCGACCACGATTTTATCGCCTACGTTAATAAACGGAGGCACGTTGGTGCGCACGCCGTTGTCCAAGATAGCCGGTTTGTAAGACGAAGAAACGGTTTGGCCTTTGAGTGCCGGTTCGGTTTCTACAACAGTGCAGACAACTTGTAACGGTAAATCTACCGAAATCGGGCGACCGTCAATGTATGAAACACGCACTTGCATACCATCGGTCAAGAACGGACGCGAATCGCCCAAAATATCGGCCGGCATGTTGAATTGTTCAAAGGTTTCGTTTTCCATAAAGGTTAAGCCCGAAGCATCTTCAAACAAAAATTGGCAGTCTTTGTCTTCTACCATCAGTTTTTCAATTGTATCTTCGGTGCGGAAGCGTTCGTTGGTTTTTGTGCCGGCTTCAACTTCTTTCATTTCTACCTGCATAAAAGCACCGCCTTTTCCCGGTTTAATGTGAACGGCTTTGGTAATGGTCCACGGTTTACCTTTATATTCAATAACCCAACCAATTCTGATGGCGCCTGCGAGTTGTTTCATAATTTTATCTCCTATTTACAATGTTAAAATGTGATTTTATGGCGGTTTTATAGCCGAATTTTTTTAATTTGGCAAGTAAAAAATGCGAGGAACTTTGTGATATATTATTTTGGCAATGCCGTATCATCTAAAATGATAAAATCGGTCGGCAAAGCGGTATAATCGCAGGGTTCTTCCACCTGTGCGGCACTTTGAATTAAAAACAGCTCATTATACCATGCCAACAGCTCTTTATTGGCATCAAATCCTTCGGCCCAAACCTTGAAAATCAAAAAATCAGGCTCACATTCACTAACCAACATGGCTTCATGGCGACGATTGCGGCAAATGGCACCTAAAATGGCTTTAGGGGCTTTTTTTTGAATTTCTTTGAGCAATTTTTGCGGCTTGTCTTCTTTTGATGTGTCAATAATCAGCCCGTCAGTGTGGTGCGCCAAATAAAAATCAATCGCTTTTAAGCCTTCTGCCAAAACTAATTTATTTTGGGTATGCGCCTGTTTGATAAATTCATCGGCAAAGCTGTTATCGGTTGTATCCGCTAAAATAAAACAGCCGATTTCCGAGCCGCTGAGTAGGGAAAAATTTTTCTGCGTAATTCTAATGATAAAGTTTTGCATTTTGATTATCTTTATGTTACTTATTTTAATAAGGCAATTATATAACAATTTTTAATAAAAGGAAGAGTTTTTATGACGGATACGCAAAATTTGGAAAAAAGCCACGCTTCACTGGGGCGCTTAAATGCGGCAGTGGAAGAACTGATCGGTGTGATAAAACAACAACGCAATCAATTTCAGACAACTTTGGAACAGCAAAAAAAGTTGACCGGAGATGCGCAAAGTAAAGCCGCCTTATTAGAATCGCAGGTGCAATCTTTGACAGCCGAAAAAAATAAAATAGCGGCTGATTTGACTGCGGCGCAAAATAATACCGAAGCAGCCGATAAAATTAAAAATTTGGAAGCACAAGTGGAAGAACGCAATACGCGAATCGATAGTTTACAAGTAGAAATACAAAATTTAAATGCGACGCTGTCTAATCATAAAACTCAGCTTGAGGAAGCTGAAAACCAAAAAACGAGCCTGATGCAAAAATTGTCGGATGTTGAGGCAAAATTGACTACAACTGAAGCAAAATTGGCAGAATCGGAGCGCTCGTCGGCGTCAAACAATTCGGCAATGGCGGAAATTCAATCGCGTTTAGATGAACAAATTAAGCAAAAAGAAGAATTGTCGCAAAAATATCAGGCTTCTGAGCAGAAAATCAGCGAAATGCAACAAACAATTTCACAAACAACCGAAAATATTGACGGTGTCGTGGCCAGATTAGAAAAGGTGTTACAAGAAAATGGGACAAGTGACAATAACAATTGATAAACGCGAATATGCCATTTCTTGCGAAGACGGGCAAGAGGCGCATATTTTGCAGCTCTCTAAAATTTTGGACGAACGAGCACGCCAATTGACCGGCGGTTCGCGCGGCATTAACGAAAATATGGTGTTGGCGCTGTTGGCGCTGACTTTGGCCGATGAACTGCAAGATGTTAAAGACGGCTTATTTTGTGTGCGACCGGAAGATATTGCGCGTGATGATGCGGCGTTGGCGCAAAAAATAGATACGACAACATCTAAAATTGCACAAATTGTTCGTGATATTAAAGAAATTGCCTAGCTGATTTTGGCTTGTTGCTTTTTTCCGGCGTAGCTTTATCTGCGCGTCATCACATCGTATAAGCATAAAAAAATGCCCGATTTTATCGGGCATTGTGTGTCATTTTACGGCTTTACTTGCCGGCCAAAATGGCCTTAAACAGCTCATGCACGCTTGGAATATGATTGTGTGCATAAAGCGGATCTTGCGAAAAACGATAAACGTTATGTCCGGCAAAGGCCAAATTGTTTTGTATATCGCCGCCGTGACCAATGTTCATCAAAGTTTGGTGAATGCAATAGGTGCGCGGATCAGGCAATTTGCCGGTAGAACCGGTGGCGCGTGACCAACCGGAGAACTGGCACTGCGACAAGCAACCAACACATTCGGCGCGCTCTTTTTGAATTTCCAGCCATTCATTCGGCGTTAAAAATACCAATGTTGAATCCGGTGTTTCTTTAATCATGCTATAACCGAGTTTGCGTTGTTCTTCAACTTTGGTCTTATCTTCCGGCCGAATATATACTGCTTTGTGCGGCGAAATCGGCAACAGTTGAGTCATTTCTTCGGTTTGCGTGTCACTGTATCCAATCTCGGCCTTTTTACGGCGTATTAAGTTGCTTAAAAAATTATTCTTAATCGCCGATGAGAAAAAGCCGGTCGGGCTGAATTTTTGCAAAATCACATCGCCTTTTTGGGCGTGCATCATCAGCATTTTCCATGCGTCACTGATTGGGCTTTCTTTAGTAATCATCGGTCGTGTGCCAAATTGGAATGCCACATTACCCAGTTCCGGATTGTCAATATAATCCTGCCAATCGCTTAAGCTCCAAACGCCGCCGGCAATAATAATCGGCAATTCCGGCAGGCCGATTTGTTTTAAGGTTTGGCGCAGAGCAATTAAACGCTCATACGGGCGTTCCGGTGCTAATGGGTTTTCGGCGTTTGACAAGCCGTTATGGCCGCCGGCCAGCCATGGATCTTCATACACCACACCGCCTAAATATTCGGCAAATTTGCAAAACGAACGTTTCCATAAAATAGCCATGGCGCGTGCCGATGAAACAATCGGATAATAATAAACTTTGTGTTCAGATGCAATTTTGCCGAGATTATAGGGTAATCCGGCACCACAGGTTACGCCGTGAATCAGGCCTTTGGCACCATCTAAAACACGCGCAATAACTTCTTCGGAATCAGCCATTTCCCACAACATGTTGATATGAATGCGCCCGTTGTTGCCGGCAATGTCGTGCGCAATCTGTGCTTGTGAAATGCCGCCGCGCACGGCATATTCTACCATTTCACGGTGTCTTTTAGCACGAATTTTTTCATGAAAAATTTCCGGAATAATCGTTCCTTGCAGCGAAATTTCGGTCGGACTGACCATGGAAATAGTGCCGACGCCCCCCTCTTTGGCCCATGCTCCCGAACTTTTGCCGTCGGTGCCGTTAATACCTTTGCCGCCTTCAATCAGCGGGTAAACCATAGCTCCCGAAATATTTAACTTGTTTAATGCTTTCATCTGTTTTATGCCTCATGATAAAAAATTGTCTTTTATGTATAATACTTATATATAATCACTTTTATCGGGTTTGAAAAGTAGGCACTTTTTTGCACCATAGTTTCCCAAAGGATACTAAAAGCGGTCGCATAGGCTTAATATGACAGTTTTATCTATTGTTTCGTGGTTCTTAAAGATTATTTTTAGCCTATGAAAAAATCAAAATATGATATGAAAGAGATACTTGATATTGCCGAAAGCGTAGTGACAATCATTATGTTTTTTATGGCAGTGTGGGGAACGGTGGTTTCTTTTGAAGAAGGGTTTTGGCGCAAGCTTGACCATGTGGTTAATCATTACCATCAGCAAATATCGGCGATGGAGAAAAAAGATAAAATTGATTTTGCCGGCAAAATAAAAAACCGCCATTTTTAGGCGGCTTTTTGATTTTATTATATTTAATTTTAGATTTTTTCAACCTGTGAAAATTCTAATTCTACCGGTGTATAGCGTCCGAAGATTGAAACCGAAACTTTTAAGCGCGAGCGCTCAATATCAACATCTTCAACCACACCGACAAATGAAGCAAACGGTCCGTCAATAACACGGATTTGCTCGCCGGTTTCAAAGTTAACATTGGTTTGCGGACGTTCAATACCTTCTTTCATTTGGTTGATAATTTTTTCAACTTCGGCATCGCTGATTGGTTGCGGTTTGTTGCGGCTGCCTAAAAATCCGCTGACGCGCGGTGTGTTTTTAACCACCAACCATGTTTCATCGGTTAATTCCATTTTGACCAGAATATAACCCGGAAAGAACTTATGTTCCGCATCAACCTTTTTGCCCTTGCGGATTTCCACCACATTTTCAGTCGGCACCAAAACTTCTAAAATTTTATCTTCCATTTTTTTCAAAACGGATTGTTCTCTGATTGATTCGGCGGCCTTTTTTTCAGAACCGGAATAAACATTTACAACATACCAACGCGCTGTCATCTTTTTTTGTTCCTAACCTAATTTTAAAATTTTATCAACACCCCAGCCTAAGATCATATCAACCACAAAGAAAAAAGCGGTTGCCGCACTGACCAGCAAAATGACCATAATGCAGGAAGGCACAACTTCTTTTCTGGTCGGCCAAGTTACTTTTTTGGCTTCTTGCTTGACCTGTCTTAAAAACTGAATCGGACTAATACTCATTTTCAATCCTTGCTCTAAAATTATGATGGCTGAAACAGCCATCGCGAAATACTATTGTGTATATAAATGTTTTTATAGTTAAATGTCAAGCATTTATTTGCAAGCACGGCAATTTATCAACATTGATTTATGATTTTGTTGCAATGCCGGTATTACAGATAAAAGATTTTTTCAATTTGCCTGATATCCAGCGGTGAAACATACATGATAATTTTGTCATCGGCCGCTAAGCGATGATTGGCAATATTGTAAATCAAACGGTCATTGTTCATAATCAGCATGGCGGCACTTTCCGAAGGAATGTTGAGCTCATTTACGGTTTTGCCCAAAAGAGAACTATCGTTGCCAAGCCGAATTTCCCATATTTCACCCAAACCGCGACCAAGAGCATAAGCTTCTTCAATGCGCGCTTTACGCAAATATTTCAAAATAGCGGAAATGGTAATGACCGAACGATCAACAATGACGTTATTGCGGATATTGGCAGCCAAAACGTTATAATCGCGCGAGTTAATCAGCGAAATGGCTTGAGTATCGCGGTTTTTGGCAGCAAGCAGTGAAATCAGCAGATTATCTTTATCGCGATCGGTAACGGCAATACTGACATCGGCATTATTAAAACCGGCCTCGTCTAAAATGACGTCACTCATCATCTCACCGACCATCACTGCCGAACGATTTAAAACGGATGCTAATTTTTGAGCGCGTGCCGAATTATCTTCAATGATTTTACAATTAGCGCCGTTATCGGTATTTTCTATGTTGCTTGCCAAATATTGCGAAATAGCGTTGGCGCCGAACATAACGATTTTTTCAAACGGATTATGGTCAACACCGAATTGCCGCATAACGTCCATATTTTGCGACGATGTGCAACTGATGTAAAGCACATCGTTGCGTTGTAAATACAGTTCATCATCAAAATGAATAAATTGGCGATTACCGCGTAAAATCAAAACAATGCGCGCATTTAGTTCGGCCAATTTGTGATTGATATGCGCAACCGAAAATTTCATAAACGGAATGTCGGTATCAAAGTGACGAAAAGCCAAAATGTTCATTTGCCGGTTCATAAACGGATAAATAGCCGAACTTCCCGGAAAATCAAGCACATCAGAGATAAAACGGGCAATTTCAATATCCGGTGTTATCACTAAATCTATCGGCAGGCTTTTTTCATTATATAGTGTATTCCATAGCGGGTTCAAAAAATATTTAGAATCAACGCGAGCAATTTTTTTTGGCACGTTAAACAATGTATAGGCTACCTGACATGCCACCATATTGATTTCGTCGCTGTCGGTAACAGCAATCAGCATATCCGTATTTTTGATACCGATGGCTTCCTGCACATCGGGGTGCGAAATAGAGCCCAAAAACGGTTGCACGTCAAATTCTTTGGCAATTTCATCAAGTTTGGCAGCATCTTCATCTACCACGACAATGTCGTTATCACCTAAACTTAAATATCCGATTATGCTTTTGCCGACACTTGTTGCGCCGCCCACTACAATTTTCATTGTTTTATCCTCGCAAAATAAGTTTCAATTAAATCATTTATTTCCGACAAAGTGTTTAAGCGCGTGTATTGTTCGCGAAAAGCTTTGGCTTCATACAGGCCTTTGACATACCAGCTGATGTGTTTGCGCGAAATGGCAATACCGCTTCTTTCACCGTAATATTGCGCCAAAAGTTCAATGTGATGCCGCAACATTTGCTTAATATCAGTCGGCGACGGTATAAACGGTGCGGCGCCGGTTGTTAAATATTGGTGCACATTATTTAAAAGCCACGGATTGCCGAGCAAAGCACGGCCGATCATAATGCCGTCAACGCCGCTTTCGGATAAGCGTTGAGCCGCTTTTTGCGGGCTGTCAATATCGCCGTTGCCGATGACCGGAATTTTAACTGCCTCTTTTACTTCTTTAATGATTTTCCAATCTGCTTCGCCACTATAGCCTTGCGCGCGCGTGCGGCCGTGCACGGTTAAGCGCTTGGCACCACTATTTTCGCACATTAAGGCAAATTCCACGGCGTTGATGTGTGCATTATCCCAGCCTTTGCGAAATTTAACACTGACCGGCAGAGAAGTGGCTTTGGCCGTTGCCTCTATGATTGCGGCGGCGCGCGGTAAATCTTTCATTAGCGCGGAACCGGAGTTGTTATTGACGATTTTTTTAACCGGACAACCCATGTTAATGTCTATACGGACAGCACCTAAATCGGCGGCTAATTTTGCCGCATCGGCAAACATTTGCGGATCGTAACCGACAAGTTGCACCGTGACAGGATAGGGCTCACCGTGCACATCGGCAATGGCATAGCTTTTGGGGTTTTTATATTGTATGGCGTTAACTGCCACCATTTCGGAAATCAGATTTCCGGCGCCGCATTCATGAACGATGGTGCGAAAGGCTTGGTCGGTAATACCGGCCATCGGCGCCATAAAAACTTTGCATGCATCGCCGGAAGTCGCCATTAATTAATCTTTCCTAAGGCACGCGCCAGAACATAATAAACTTTGCCGATATCCGAGCCGGAAATCAAAGCCAAAAGCGTGCCGGCACGATTGTTTTTGCGAGCCGCCGAAATCAAGCTGTTAAAGTCATCAAGATATTTATCAACCACCACGCGGAAGTCCGGTTTGCTTTCATAATCCTCGCGAATGGAGATGATTTCTTTTTTGGTCATATTCTTAGCTAAGTTACGGACAAATACACCATGGTCACCGGCATAATATTGCTTCCACAAATCTTCGTCGGTATCGGTTTTGTTGAAAATACCGTTGATATCAATGGAAATGGCTTCAAGTTCGGCCAAAATATCGGCTGAGCTCTTCATGAATGTATCAATGCTTGAAGTTTTATATTTCTGGTCAAGCAAATCAATTTGCTTTTTGGCCTTGTCGTAGTTGGCGCTCAAATCTTCAAGATGGCGATTGACGGTGCGGCTGAAACCGCCCATTTTGGTTTCATATAATGCCAAAGTTTCCCCGATTTTACTGCCGGTTTCGGACAAAGTATCGTTAATGCTTAAAATGCGACCGGACATTTGTTTTAAGTTGCCGAGTGCTTTGCCCATGTAGTCGTCTTGAGCCATCAGTAAATCGGCATTTTTACGACTTTGTTCGGTGAACAAATTGGCATTTTCAGCCATTTTATCAATATTGCCGCCAATGTTTTTATTGACACTGTCAAATTGGTCAAGGATGGCGTTGGTTTTGGTGCTGAAATTGCCCAAGCTTTGTGCCATGCCGCTTTCAATTTGACGCAGGCTGTCGGCCACAGTGGCAAACACTTTGCTGAGTTCACCGTTTTTGGTGTGGGTGTTTTCATAATATTCACGTAAACGTTTAAGCTCTTCGTCTAAAGCTCTGACAGTGCCGTTAATGTTGCGCATAACTTCAGTTGTTTCATTTTCAAGCTGTTTGCGTTTGGCGACAATATCATTACCGACGCCATTAAACAGATCGGTTATTTCATCGGCGGTGCTACGAATGGTTTTCAGTTGAGCTTGAACGTTTTGTTCCAGTGTGCCCGAGCGCTTGACCATGGCTTCAACTTCTAAACTGATGAGTTTGCCGTATTCGCCAAGCTTGTTATCCAGATAAGCCGAATTTTTATCAAGCATTGCCGATTGGGTATCCACCACTTTTTTCTGTTCGGCAATACTATTTTCAATGTGTGAAATGCTGGAATCTAGTTTTTGGAACATTTCCTGACAATTTTCGGCAGTGCGCAAAAAAGTGCGCTCTAAATTTTCGCCTTTTTCAGCCCATGCATCAATGATTTGGCTGATGGAAGCTTTACTGGTTTCGGAATATTGTTGGAGCTGTTCTTGAGCACGGGCAATATTGTCGTTATTGACATTTACCACTTCTTTAACGTGTTCTGCCGCGGTTACCATTTGATTAACCATCGGTGTTAGCAAATTGACCATGTTTTCGCTGTCTTCGCGCATTTTAATGGTGTTAACGCGAAAATCCGACGTGGTTGTTGAGGCTGTTTCGGCGACCTCTTGGAAATTGGCGGTCAGTTGTTGAATTTGTTCGGCCAAACTCGGCAATGCCTGTGTGGCGTATGAGGTAATGGCTTCGGAAAGCTGACGCATATCATCAACGCGCTCTACCAAATCGCGGCGAATCACATCGCTTTGGGCAAAAACATCGCGGGTGGCTTCTTTAAGGTCAATTACTTGTGATTTAATAGCGTCGGCAATCATTTTTGTGACCGCATCGCCGTTAGAATCGGGAAAAAATACCTGATTGATGGAATTTTGCAATAATTCGGTTTCATGTCGGAAGTTATTGCCGCGGTCAATATAGGCCATAATTACCCAAATAATGGCCAGCGGCAAGGTAATGCTGCCCAAAAAAGCGCCAAATTCATTAGGTACCATTGAAAACAGGTTGCTCCAGCCAAAAAATTGGGTGATATAAACAGCAACCACGGCAAACCATGCCACGCTGAAAAGAATAATAAATAAGTGCAAACCGGAGGTGGAAGATTTTTTTGGCTCCGGTAAAGATATTGATTTTACGGTGTTTTTTTCTGTTTTACGTGCAGACATATTGACCTCATTTCATAAAGATTTATCCACTGTTTTGTAATATAATATTCATAAAAAGTAAAAATTTTACATAAATTTTGCGAATATCAAAAAAAATAGGTTGATTTTTAAAAAGTTCTATGTATTTTGGGAGAAGGTGATGTGAAAAACATCGCCGTGAATGTAAAGATTATGCCGTTGTAGCTCAGTGGTAGAGCACGTCATTGGTAGCTGCTAAGCAAAAACAACCTCTAAATGTTGTTTTTGTCTGCAAAGCCCGAAGGCGTCCGGCAAGCAAGGGAAGGAAACTGACCGAAGCGCGCCGAAGACGACGAGGCGGGGGCGTCGACCCCGTCATTACAAGTAAGGATTATGTGTAAAGTAAAGATTATGCCGTTGTAGCTCAGTGGTAGAGCACGTCATTGGTAATGACGGGGTCGTAAGTCCGATTCTTATCAGCGGCACCAGTAATAAAAAAGAGCACCTTCGGGTGCCCTTTTTTATTACTGATATCGGTGGAAGAAGCGGAAATTGAGGGCGTGTAATTACCAATGACGGGGTCGTAAGTCCGGAGCTGAGGTCGCCGAGCGAATTTATGCGAGGTCGGCCGGAAGCCGTGACGAGGCGTAAAGAACGCCGAGGAACAATCGTTCAGCGGCACCAATGCAAGAAACCCGCCCTTGAGGCGGGTTTTTGCTTTTGTTGGAACGTGCTCTTATCAAGTCCGATTGTGCCATTCCCACAAATGCTAATTTTTCATCAACTATCGGACAATTGTTGTAATTTTTCTATTTTTCTTCTTATTTGAGCGCGATTCTTTGCATTAATATTTATCCCCATTCTGTTAGTAATAGCGTAATCTTCAAGCCTTATTATTTTTTCTAAAGTGCAGGCCAACCGGGAGGAATCTTTATCATCTGATTTTTCATACTCAGTAATAGCTTCTTGGTACATCTGCCAAAAGAAATCTGTTAAGACTTCAGATAATATTTCTTTTGTTTGAATAAAGTGTATGCTGTATGTCCATGTGACAAAACGCATCATCGCATCTAAAAGATGTCCGCCCTTGATATTTAGATAATTTCCGTTGATTGCCTTTACAAAATATTCATCCGTAAGAGCATAATCTTGAAGATAATGCGGATCAAAAAACTCAGCACATTTTTTTATACCGAATTTTGAACGTTCCAACAAATTGGCGGTTTTATCCATGTCTTGCAATAAACGAATATAAAATTGTGCTATCGTTTTATTTTTTTCTGGTAAACTTTTGTAAATTTCATCATTTTTTGCCTCTTCAACGTCGGCGAACTCGTGATATTTTATGGCAAGCAGAATTTCCGGTTTAATGTTTGCATATTCTAAAATATCAAAGCTTATAGCAGCATGATTCTTGTTTAGCCCACTGTGTTTCATACAAACAGCGCCTTGTGTAATATCTACTTCAGATAATCTGCCGATATCGTGCAAAATTGCTACGATTGAAACATCATTGTATATTTCTTTATACGACAACGGAAAAGACGTAAATGTTTTGGCTTTTTTCATTTTATATAAAGCTTTGCGCGTACATCTTTCAACTAACGCAGGGTGCCAAACAGCTTTTTTATAAACCCACGCTTTTGTTTTTAATATTTGTGCTGATTTTTCTTGATTTTTTGTGCTTTTTAATAAATTTTCCAGCAAAGGAAAAAACTTTTTTCCCATTTTTTTCGCCAATATTTTTGCGGCTAATATACTTGAAATATCAACCTTTTTACTATCAAAACATATAAACTTACGGTTAATTTTTCCGTTCTCTGTTTCCTCTTTTGTTTGGACGTATTTCACATTTATCTGCGGATTGAAAATTTGAAAAAACGATTTTATAAAAAGCATAATTAATCTCCTAAAACTTTTGTTTAGAATACAAAACTACAAATTTTCTTTCAATATGCTTTTATATATTTTCCAATACTTTCTCTATTTTATATCCCAGTTCTTTATATTCTTGCGCATTTTCAGTCCGATAGTCGCAAAGCAAAAGCGCACCAATAAAAAAGAGCACCTTCGGGTGCCCTTTTTTATTACTGATATCGGTGGAAGAAGCGGACTTTTGACAAGATTGCGATGAGCAATCCAAAAGTCCGGAGCCGAGATGGCGGCGAGATTTGATTTGCCGCCGACGAGGCGTCGCCGGAGCTTTAGCGAAGGGGACAATCTTTTCAGCGGCACCATTTTTGAAAAAGCACCTTTTGAGGTGCTTTTTTGCTTTTGTGGGGTTGGACTTCTAACAGTCCGATTGTTTTGTTCCCCAAAATAGCATTTTTTCCTAAATTATCGGACTTTTTATTTTTTTATGTCATTCCTTGACCTGCGCTGCGCGTCAGGTCATCAAGGAATCTGGTCTTTGCGAAGCACTAATTTTTTTAATTTGTAGATGCCTTGAATTTTGCCTGTCGGCAAAACAGGCATGACACTATTTATTTTTTTCTTTTTTGTAAAAAAAACTTGACAAAAAAATTGGGGAGGGTAAAATGAAAGTACCATAAACGATTCTAACAAGGAGACGAAAAATGGGACAAATCACGGAAGAATTAAAAGATTTTGCAGGCTTTATGTATCATGATACTAAAGAAAAGTTGTATAAAAATGTAATGAAAAAAAAGTATGAAAACGACAAGGTAAAGTTTGATGAAATACAGAAAAATGAGGAATTTAAAACAGATAATCCTAATCTTGTGGCAAAATTGAAAACAATGGACGGCTTTGAGCCGCTTCTTATGAGTGCCGCGACGGTTTTGGGTAAATATATGCAACACGAAATGAAAGAAAAAAATAAAGACAAGCCATCGGGTAAAATGCTCGAAAAAGCAATTCTGATGGGTAAAAGATATGGCGAAGGTTATTGCGACACCGAGGCTATTTACAGAGGTTTGTCGGCAACGGTTAAGACTCTACTCAACACATGGAAACACGGTAAGGATTTAGCTACCGAAATGGGAATTGACGAGAAAGCATTTACCGAAATGCGCAAAAATGTAAATAACAATTATTTGGATAAAGCGCCAGATAGTTCAAAAAACGATCAAATGGAGCATTAATGTTAAGAGTTTTATGCGCACGAGATAAAAAAGCACCTCAAGAGGTGCTTTTTGCTTTTGTGGGGTTGGATCACAAAAAGTTCGATTAGTTGATTTCCAAAAACAGCATTTTTTCATTTACTATCGGAGTTTTTATATTTTAAAAATGAAAACAGATTACTTAAAATAACCAGTATTTCAAGTAATCCTGCCCAATTTTTTATACTTATTTGATAAGCCAGATATGTGAAGCAATTTAATCCGCCGACAATACGCATTTGTTGAGGAGGTAGCCACCAAATACAAAACAGCGTGATTGATACAGTTGTTACAACTAAAATTGATGAAATTCCGGCGTAAGTATAAAACAAAATGGCAAGATATAAACTCTGAAAAAAGATATATCCAAAAAGCCATCTTTTATTTAATCGTTCTTTTATGTTGGCAATTATCAACATAAAGAATACTGCCATAAAAATATATGCACCGCTTAATGAATCTAAAAAATATAGTCCAAGTGCCGTAAAAACCTTTGCTAATAAATCCAGCAACAGCATCATTTTTTTGTGTTTCATAAAACGACTTAAGCAATAGCAGGCGTAATTAAGAATAGTAAAAAAATATCCAAGCCAAGTCATATAATTTCTCCTAAATGCAGAAATTATAAAAAATAATAATTAAGAAATTCATAAATTAAGGGCATTAATCTTTGCTCTTAATTCTTTACATTATTGCTTGTGATTATTCCGATAGTCGCAAAGCAAAAGCGCACCAGTAAAAAAAGAGCACCTTCGGGTGCCCTTTTTTATTACTGCTATCGGTGGCAGAAATGGAAATTGGGGGCGCTACAAATAAGCAATGATAGGGAAATATGCGTCAATTTACTCTGGTAAGTTAAAAAGAAAAAGGTTTAAAAAGTTAAAAGACCGGTCACAAAGGAGCGGTCTTTTGTGTAAGAGGTTAAAAACTGTAATCATACTATCAGCATTCAGATGATAAATACTGATTGATGACCTTCAAGAATGTGCCGACGGTGTTGTCTTCGCGGGTGCGGAGCACCTCCCACGGCAGGGTGAAATTGTGGGTGCGTTGCAGTTCGGTTGCCACGTTAACAAGTCGAACATTGCCGATGTTCAAGTCCTTAACAAGGTCCAGCTGAGCAAGCTTCTCATCGCTGATGTCCTGCAGATGAAGCCCGTCATTTTGGCACACATACACAATCGCGTTTCTGATGTCTTTAAGGGAAATCTTGTCCATAATAAAACTTAATTAAATGTAACTAATAGAAAAATTTAACTTAGGATACGATATTTTGCATTTTTGTCAAGTGTTTTTATCGCTATCAGACAATTAGCGAAATATTTACCATTCAATCAGTATTTTAAATGTAGCAACGAATACAAAAAATAGGTGTTATGTTTTCGGTTGTGATAATTTTAATTATACGCGGACTAAAAATGCAGCAAAAGCTCATTCAATATAATGCTGATTTTACACAAAATATGGGGCAGGGTGATGTTAATTGCGCCGAAGTCTTTTCATATTTTGAAAAGAACAGCTATGTTTGTTTGTCGGCACCGCATGCCACGCAGACTTTTACAAATAAACATGTTAAGAAAAGTGACTTGTTTACGGGCGCAATTGTGCGTTGTTTGGCTGAATCAGGCGGTTTTTCTTATATTGTGCGTAATAAATTTGTGCCGCGCAAAGTTTTAATTAACGAGTTTATTTTAGCGCAAGGAATAGAAAATCATTTCTTTTTGGATTTTCACGGCATGAAAGACGGTAACTGGTTTGATTTGGCGGTCGGCACCGGTTATTTATCAGCGCAAGAATATCAGTTGCAGTTGGATTATATTGATGCGTTGTGCCGTAAATACGGTATTAGATATGTTGTGAATGATGAAAATTATATGGGACGAGCCGGTTTGGTCGGGCGACTGCAAAAAGTGACGAGGCAGGCCAATGTGTTGCAACTTGAATGGCGTAAAGGGTATAGAGATTTTTTGACACAACCGGAAAATGTGATTGGTGTAACACTGCCGTTTATGCAGGAATTGGCGCAATATATTGATGCGCAGAAAGGAACTTTAACTTCAGCCGTGTAAAAATTTTTTGTGAAACGCGGGTATTTTTTTGCTTGCAAAATATGAAAAAGTGGGTTATGTATGTTTTTGCTATGCCGGTTTAGCTCAGTTGGTAGAGCAACGCATTCGTAATGCGTGGGTCGGGCGTTCGAATCTCCTAACCGGCACCAATAAGAAATCCGCTCTGAAAGGGGCGGTTTTTTTTATTGGTTATCGGAAGGGGAGAAGAATGCCCGACGGGCGTCGGAATCGAGTAGCATTGCGGCTGGTGTCGCAATGCAGAGAAGATCCGCAAGCGAAAGCGCAGCGCCATCTCCTAACCGGCACCAATAAGAAATCCGCTCTGAAAGGGGCGGTTTTTTTATTGGTTATCGGAAGGGGAGAAGAACGCCCGACGGGCTTATACATTTTCCCCAATAGGTATTGTTTTTTCCGTATTGGCGTCGCCGTTGTGAACTACCACTTGCGGGAACGGAATTTCAATACCTTCCTCAATAAAGCGCTTGTTTATCATATAGCGCAAATCGCTCGGCGCCGTCCAACCGGAGTTAATGTCTTTTACATAAAAACGTAATTCAAAATCCAGGCTGCTGGCACCGAAATCCTTAAACAACACATACGGTGCCGGATTTTTCATCACCAATTTATGCTCAGCGGCGCATTCTAATAAAATTTTGCTGACTTTTTCTACGTCCGAGCCGTAAGCCACGCCAACCGTAACACTTTGTCGCGACATATTGTCATCATGTGTTTTATTGGTTACGGTTGAAGAAATCAGCGTAGCATTCGGAATAATTACGCTGGTTTTATCAAAGCTCAACAGTTCGGTAGAGCGAATGTTTATTTGCTGAATTTTTCCTTCAACGCCGCCTAAAACCACCCAGTCGCCGACACGGAACGGGCGTTCAAATAAAATAATGATACCGGCAACTAAGTTTTTAATTACATCTTGCAGGCCGAAACCGATACCGACTGATAAAGCACCGGCGATGAATGCGAGGCTGGTTAAGTCAATACCGACGGATATAATCGCCAGAAGCGCCGCCATAATAAAGCCGATAAAGCTGAAACCGGAAATCAGCGAGTGACGAATACCGTCATCCATATCTATTTTAGCCAAAACATTGGTGGCCAGTTTGTTTTTGATGATGCGCATTAAGGCAAGCGAGCCAAAAAAGACACCGATGCCGAGCATAATGGCAATCAATGAAATTTGGATGCCGCCGATTTTGAAACCGAACAGCAATTTTTTAAGTGCGGCCAGCATAAAGTCACCCGGTAAACCCCAAAAGGTTAACAGCACAAAAATCAGCACTAAAATCATAGTTGGGTTAATAATTGCGCGTAGCCAAAAATCAACCTTTTCGGCCGTTTTTTTATAGTGATGAAAGCCCTTAGCCCAAGGGCCGGAAAGTATGAGCTTGCGCAAAATATCAATGAAAGAACGGCGCAGAACTTCAAATAAACCGCATAAAATCAGTGATAAGATGATATGATTAAAGATAAACAGCGATAATTCCGGATAACCGATTAAAGACAGTAAAAAAGCACCGCTACAAAAGATATGACTGAAAATAATCATCTTTAAGCCGCGATCTTCATTTTCCTCATTTTCTCCGTTTTCATCAACGGTTTCCGATTTGTAAGTATCAAAAGCGATTTTAGCAAACCACATCAGGAAAATGGCTTTGACGGCGCAAGCAATAATCATGGCAAAATGAATAGCGTCTATCGGATATTCGGCGTATTGTGCCACAAGAAGTTGAATTGTTGCCATGGCATTGAGTAAAATGAACGTGAAAATCATGCGTGTAAAGCGAGCGGCTTTTTCACTGGCAATATTAACTAAGCGCCATTGCGGATAATGCGGAGCAAAAGTCACTCGCGAAACTGTGGTTTCTACAATGGCCAACATGGTGATATATGCAGTGGTCATCAGAATTTTTTCCAAAAGGCTGTTTTCAAAAATTTTGGTGCTGACCATCCACAAAATACAGCCGCCGACCAAGAACATGGAAATCAAACCGCGTGCCACGGCCACGGCAATGGCGGCAACAACTTTGCGGTTAAAGCTCGGTTCGGCAATATCTTCTTTATAGCCCCAGTTGCGCAAAATCAGGCGGCGCAAAAATATGGCCAGTCCAACCGCTAGCATTAAAATGATAAACATTACAACAATGCTGAAAAGTGCATAGGAACGCTGCTCTTGTGGCAAATTCTGATACCACTCAACCGGCGATTTGGTAACATCCCAAAAATAAACGACATAAGCTTTAATACCGTTAAAAAAGACCAACGGGTTTATAAATGCCGAATGTTTGGTAATCAATTCTCCGTATATTTTCTGATTACGGACATTTAAAATGTGCACGGTTAGGTCTTCTATTTGCACAATCATCAAATCAGCTTCTTTAAGCACACGATCTTGTGCTGCTAGTTTTTGAATTAAGTCCTCGCGCTGCTTAGTGATAAAAGCGTCTTCCGTTTCGCCGCCTTCACCTAGGGCGTCAATTTGTTTTTGCAGAGATTTCACCTGCTTTTCCATTTCACGCCGATTTTCCATAATAGCGGCTTCGGTGCGGGTCAGATAAGAAGTGTATTCCTCAATTTTTTCCTTAGAAACAGACGGTTTTGCCAGGCTTTTGCGGATTTTTTCAATTTGCGTGGTTACGGTATTAAAATCTGCCGATTGCGGCAAAATACTTGTTTTAGCCGGTGATGGTTGTGGAGCGGCTTTGGTTGCATCGGCCGCAAAAACCGTTGAACTGCTAAACAAAACGGCAACAGTTAAAAATAGTGCAAAGATTTTAGAAAACAGATGGAGCATTAGTTTTTCCTATTCAGATAGAGTTGCAGAATATTATAAGCATTTAAGGCTGTGCCGGCGCGCAAATCATCTGCCGCACACCAAAAACTAAAGCCGTTGTTAACTGAAACATCTTGACGCAGACGGCTGACATAAACATCGCTTTCGCTTTGCGCATCGTTTAATGATACATAGCCGCAATCAACGTGCTTATCAAACACCACAACACCTTTGGTTTCGCGCATAATGTTACGCACATCGTCAACATCAACGGCGCGGGCACATTCCACATTAACAAACGCACCGATACCGATAAATGCCGGCACAAAAGCACAGTTGGCGTGAATTTTAATATTCGGGTCTAAGATTTTTTTGATTTCAACATTCATTGCCCATTCATACTTGGTTTCATCACCGATAAATTCTCCGACTTGCGGTAAAACGTTAAAAGCAATTTGCTTGTGAAAAATGTTTTCGTCGTCTACCAACGGCTCATTCATAAAAATTTTGCGGGTTTGATTAAACAATTCGTCCATGGCTTCTTTGCCGTAAAGTGATACGGCCATATAAGTGTTAATGACCATGCGTTTGATTTTGTTTTTGGCAGCCACGTTTTTGAGCGGCAATAAAATTTGTGTAACCTGTGGTGATGGCAAAGCTACCACTTTGGCGTTATCATTGATTTGCTCATCATTTAAGCCGCAAATAATAAGCGGCACTTCGGCTTCTAAGGCATAAGCACCGGTGCCGTCAATGACACGAGCTCCTTTGGCCAGTGCGCGCGGCACATAGTGTTTGGTCAGTTCCGGTGTGGTCATGAAAACGGCAATTTCTGCCGATGCAAAGTCAAAATCTTTGAGATTATATACATCCATATCCACATCTTCGCCGTATGAAATTTGCGTGCCGAGCGGGCTATCCGTTTCAACGGCAAAAATGTTATCTGCGGCAAAACCGTTTTCTTCCAACATGTTTAAGAGTTCGCGGCCGGCGCTGGTTGTAACGCCGATAATGGCAATTTTTTTCATTTTTATCCTCACAAAAAATCTAATTTGCGTCATCATAACGCAAAAAAATTTAAAATGATACAATTTTTTAGCAATAAAATGCAAAATATTGGTGGTTTAAGATTCAATAATAACAACGGCTTCGGCAAAAGGATAATCGTCGCTCAAGCTGATATGGGTTTGCAAAGAGGCAGACATTTTTTGCAGATATTGTAAGGCATTACCGGAAATATGCAACTCCGGTTTGCCGCGTTTATCATGCAAAATTTGAATATCTTTTAAGAAAATGCCGTCAATGAATCCGGTGCCGAGTGCTTTGGCAAAGGCTTCTTTACCGGCATAATATTTGGCGAGCAGACAGGCCAGTTCTTTTTCGGTTTTGATGTTTTTTTTTGCCACTTCGGCCTGTTCTTCAGGACCGAGAATTTTGTTTTGAAATTGCGTCAAAAAAGCCGCAGATTTTTCAATTCGCCGAATATTAACAATGTCGCAACCCATTCCTGCAATCATTTTTTTATTCCTTATTTGGTGGCGCGTGCCACATAGCTGATGAGTTTAGATGATTTGAGTGCCAAAATCAGTGCGTTTAACTGGTCAACATTTTTAACTTCCAAGTCCAGCAAAATTTCATAATAGCTCATGGTGCGATATGTGATGTTCAGATTCATAATGTTGGCTTCGGCTTTGGCAACAATGTTAGCTACATCGGCGAGGGCCCCCGGTTCGTTGCTGAGCATTAATTTTAAGCGCGCCACGTGCTTTTCATTTTCGGCTTCATCACCCCAATCCACATCAAGCCAGCGTTCCGGTTCCTGTTCATAATTTTTGAGTGACGGACAATCGGCCGTGTGAATTGTTACCCCTTTACCGGTGGTTACAATGCCAACGATTTTATCACCCGGCAACGGGTGGCAACAGCCGGCAAAATGCACAGCCATGCCTTCAATCAAGCCTTTAATCTTAAGCGAATCGCGTTTGGTGTTTTTCTTGAATACCGGTAACTTGATGGAGTTGACCATTTTTTCAAGCTTGTTCTGTTTATAAGCCGGATGCACGGCACGCAAAACGTCCCAACCGGTAATCAGCCCTTCGCCGACTTTGGCATAAATGTCATCAATGGTTTCGGCTTCAAAATTCGGAATAACCGCCACCAGCTCTTTTTCGGTAAAGCTCTGATCCTCCGATTTAAACAATTTTTCCAAAATTTCTTTGCCCAAAGCAATAAATTGTTCGCGCTTGTTAATACGCACATAGCGACGGATGGCGGCTTTGGCCTTGCCGGTAACGACAAATCTGTCCCATTCCAACGAAGGATGCTGATTTTTGGCGGTTAAAACTTCAACTTGATCACCGTTTTGCAATATGGTGCGCAGCGGTTTGATTTCGCCGTTGATTTTTGCACCGACGCAGGTATCGCCCACATTTGAGTGCACGGCATAAGCAAAGTCAACCGGCGTTGAGCCGACCGGCAGGCCGATTAAATCGCCTTTCGGCGTAAAGCAAAACACCTGATCATTATACATCTCAAGTTTGGTGTTTTCCAAAAATTCGTCCGGATTTTGCGCCTGATCCAAAATTTCCAAAAGTTCGCGAATCCAGCGAAAGTTTTTGCCCTCGGTGCGTTGCGACTGCTTATAAGCCCAGTGGGCGGCCACACCTTTTTCATTCACTTCGTGCATTTCAAAGGTGCGAATTTGCACTTCAATACGCACATCTTCAGGACCGATAACGCCGGTGTGCAACGATTGATAACCGTTTGGTTTCGGTGTGGAAATATAGTCTTTAAAACGGCGTGGTACCATGTGATATTTGCTGTGAATGATACCCAAAGCCTGATAACAATCGGCAACCGTATCAACGCAAATGCGAAAGGCCATAATATCGGAAAGCTGTTCAAACGAAGCGTTTTTGAGCTGCATTTTGCGCCAAATTGAATACGGCGTTTTTTCGCGGCCGGTAACAGTGCAGTTAATGCCATTATCAGACATATCTTTTTCAAGCTGAGCAATAATTTTCGGCACAACGTTACTGCCTTGTTCGCGTAAAAAGTTAAGGCGTGCCACAATAGAATCGTGTGCTTCTTTGTAAAGTTCGGCAAAGGCAATTTCATCCATTTCCGATTTAACTTCTTCCATACCGATGCGCTCGGCCAGAGGCGCATAAATGTCCAATGTTTCGCGGGCAATACGAGCGCGTTTGTCGGCCGGACAAAAGTGCAGGGTGCGCATGTTGTGCAGGCGGTCGGCCAGTTTTATCAGTAATACGCGAATATCTTCCGACATTGCCAGCAAAAGTTTGCGAAAGTTTTCGGCTTGCTTGCTGGAGCCTGATTTATGCTCAATCATGGCAAGTTTGGTTAAGCCGTCAACCAACTGTGCCACTTGCTCGCCAAACAAATCTTTAATTTCTTCCAGAGTGGTGTCGGTATCTTCTACCGTATCATGTAACAGTGCGGCAATTATGGACGCACAATCCAATTTGTATTTGGTTAAAATACCGGCAACTTCAATCGGATGCGAATAATACGGGTCGCCCGAAGTGCGCAACTGAGAACCATGTTTTTTTAGGGCAAATACATAGGCACGATTTAAGGCATCTTCGTCCGCGTAAGGATCGTAAGACTTTACCAAATCTACCAGTTCGTATTGTCGTAACATTTATTTTCCTTAATTTAGCGATAAAAAAAGCAAAACACTTGTCTATTATATAAGATGTTTTGCTTTAATAAAAGTTAATTTTATAATTTTTAATCTAAATCATCATCGCTGTCAAAATCATCGCCCAAATCGGTATCATCATCAAAGCCGAAATCAGTGTCGGAATCTAAATCCAAAGCATCTTCGTCTTCATCTTCACCGTGAATTTGCATGGTGCTTGACAAATCTTCATCGCTAATCATATCGCTGGAGAAAGTTTCATCCAAATCAGCCAATTCTTTCGCGGCCGAAACGATTTCAACTTCTTCATCTTCCGGCTCTTCCGTTTCAACGTATTTTTGCAGTCCCATCACTAAAGAGCGTTGTAAATCTTCAATGCTGACGCGATTTTCGGCAATTTCACGTAACGCCACAACCGAATTTTTATCATTATCACGGTCAACGCACAAATGGGCACCGGCCGAAATATCGCGCGCACGTTGCGCCGCAATTAAAACCAAGTCATAGCGGTTAGGAATTTTATCAATACAGTCTTCAACAGTAACTCTTGCCATTTTTATTACCCTTATAAGTGTTAATTTTAAAAAGGTTATACAGATTCTATTTATAAAATGCAACAGTTTTTTTCAAAAATTACGGAATAATCAGCGGTGTGCCGCCGTAATGGTCGCCAAGCTCAATCCATGCTTTTTGTAATTCGCGGCGGAAAGGGGTAACGGCATTGACGTTTTCAACCGTAGAATCGTATAAATGAATTGACGCTTCAATGAAGTATTTTTGAATTTGCCGTTCTTCTTCGGTAAAATCCATATATTTCCACATTTCATACAAATAGCCTTTTTTGAGCATTCTCAGCCCCGTAATGTAGGCATTGGGCATGGTGGCCACGCGATAGGCCTTTAAGGTTTTGTCACAGGTATAAGCCCAATCGTCCAGACCAAAGCCCTGCTTGCCGATATATTCTTGAAATTCGGAGCGCATACCTTTCCATTTAATCTTACGGGCAATGGTTTGACATGGATTAACCGCTCCTTTTAAAAAAGAGACATAGCGATGTGTGCCGTTTTTTTCATCCCAGTAATTTAATAACGAATCTATCAAAATCAGCTGAATTTCATTATCATTTTGATGTAAAAAGTCTTTCAGACCGTCAATAGTGCCTAAAAAAGCTTTAACATCAGCTCCCGATAACGGTGTGTTTTTGTCGGCATAAAAGTGACGAACACCCATATCCGGTTTAGGCGGGCGATGACCGTTGGTATAATTTTCTATCGGCACATTCTTTTTAAGTGCCTCAATAAATTTCGGGTTAATGCGCATTCTAAGCGGCAATTTTTTTTGGCGTTTGATTTTGGGATATTCAATCGCCGAGGCACCTTCTCCCCATAATTCCGGCATCAGAAAAATATATAATTCCGGAGAAGCATATTCAATATAAGGCTTATCCTTAAACACCGAAGCAATGTGTGCCGGAAATTGGTTTTTGGTTTCTTTAATCCCCGGCAAATTCAAAATTTTGCCCGACAGACCGCGCACGGTGTGCAACATCGGTCCGATATAAGGATAAAACTCTTTAGGCATGCGTTTGATGTCACGCAAAAGGCTTTCTTCATCCGGATTTTCCAAACGTTTTTCAATGGCACCGAAATCGGTAATGTTTTGTTGAAAATCGGTATCAAATTGTTTGGGCATTGCCCAATTAAAATCATATCGCCAATCATAAAGCGAATGTTTTTGCTTATATTCTTTTTCCAAGCGCCAAACGAGCGGAATTTTTTCATCTGCGTCCACATCATACAAATGATTATACTCACTGAGTTGTGCCGCACACGGTCTTGTCAGCAAAAACAGACAAAGTAAAATCAATAAACGCATGGTTTAATCTCCTTCGCCCCATTATATATTTAAAAGATAAAAAAAAATTAAAAAGTTTGCAAAATATTGCTGGACTTGCCATAAATATTTTTGTAAACTTGCATAAATTTTTAATAGCAGGAGTTTGAAATGGCTTGGACCGAAAAAATGGTGGAAGATTTACGCCAAATGTGGATAGAGGGCTTAACCGCCAACGAAATTGCAAAAAAATTGGGCGTTTCTAAAAATTCTATTGTCGGAAAAGTGCACCGTCTGTGTTTGACGGCACGTCCGTCGCCGATTAAAAAGAAAGAAGAAATTGAGACAGAAAAAGAAGCCGCGCCGGTTCAAGAATTGTTGCCGGTGCGTGAAATTAAACCGGTTAAAAGTGCTGCGGCATCCGTTACATCAGATGCCACCGATAAGGTTCGTTTGGTTGATTTAGATAGCCATACCTGCAGATGGCCGCTTGGCGATCCGCGTGATGATGACTTTTCTTTTTGCGGCAAGAAAGTGCGTTCCGGTCAAACATATTGTGATGAGCATGCGATGATGGCCTATGTCAAAGCCACTCGCAAATAAAAACCTCGTCTATCTGGTGCTTACTTGTATCCCTCTTCACTTATGTACCTTTTATTGTACACGGCGTGAAGAGTGATACTGCGTATCTACGCACGCTATCCGAGGTTTTAAGCTTAAATGAGCTGGTTCTGACTTGTAAATTTCTCGCTCGTGTAGCATTATCTACACGTCGCTCTACTGCTTAAAGCAGCGCCGAAGGCTCTAAAATGACGGCGTAATCACGCACGCTAGCCGAGGTTTAGGCCTGAACAGGTGTTGGAAAAATATATCCTTTTTTCTGCCCCTTTTATTTTGTTTTTTCGGTTATATATATCATATCCGTAAGCATAAAAACGAAAGGATATGAAAATGAAAAAATGGTTGTATATTTTAATCGGTTTATTGGGGCCGATTTCGGCGGTGCAAGCGGAATCGCGCACTTTGGGTGATGAATACACAGCATTCAAAAATTATCTCAGTAATCGTTACGGTTTTAGTTATAATTTGACTTATTCCGCTTTATTGCAACGCACTTCGCCGAGTGGAGACGCCAATGCCTTTCAATCATATTTGGCACCGTCAATCACATGGACAACCTTTGATAACGAATACGGTACCGGCGTTTTAAATGCATCATATTACAGTATTTATTATGGTAATCACAATGCCAATGATATTCAAGCCAATTCGGGTTTTGTTACGCCAATTAACGATTTTGGCGGTGATGAGCAGGAATTTGCCGATTTGTATTACACATATCAATTACCGGCCAAATATAATTGGCTGACATTGGGCGTCGGACAATACAGTTTATATAATTTTGACGGCACAGATTATGATAACAATCAGCAGGTTAATTTTTTGAACTATGCTTCGGCGCAAAATGCCAGTGCCACATATTCTGATGCCGGCTTAGGTGCTTATGTGCAAGCCGAGCCGGGAAATTGGCAATTTATTGCCGGCTTTTTGGATGCCACCAATATCAATGCGCCGAGCATTCGCTTTAATCGCTTAGATGACGGGCATTTTACCACATTCGGACAAATCGGCTACAATCCGACAATCAAAAGACTCGGGCAGGGGCAATATTCAGTGTTGGTCTATAACCAACCGTATGTCAGTTTGCAACCGCAATCAACGACCGGTTGGTCGCTCAATATGCAGCAAAACATCGGACAAAAATGGGCTCTTTTCGGACGCGTAAACGGGGTAAACGGCCACATAGCAGAAATTAACCGCTCGTATGTGTTAGGCAGTGTTATCAATAATCCGCTTGACCGCAACGAACTTGACCAAATCGGTTTTTCATATTCATATAATGAAATAGATGAAGACGCGGTCGGCGCACCGATTTATCACAGTGCCGAGCAGGTTTTGGAAGCTTATTGGGCATGGGGCATTTCAAAATGGGCCACATTAACGCCGGATTTACAATTTTACATTCATCCGGCACAAAATCAAAAATCCGATTACGGCACGGCAACCTCCTTGCGTTTGACCGTATTTTTCTAAAAAAATCTGTTTTACCATCCGTCGGCAATAAAAAAATTGTCGGCGGATATTTTTTTTGCTGGACTTTATTTAAAAAAAGTAGATTATGAGACATAACTGAAATTAAACAAAGCGAAAGGTTAAAAATGCGCAAATTGTTAAATTTGTTATGTTTTTTGGGTTTAGCGGCGTGCGCAAAGGAAAATACGCAAATTGTGCCGGCTATTGCGCCGCATTCAGCACAAGAACCCAAAGTGGTTACCGTTATGCCTAATAACGTGATCGGTGCGGTGGAACGCATTTATTTGCCGCCGATGAAGTCGGCTTTTATGTCGCGCATAGATACCGGTGCTACCACGTCCTCATTGGATGCCGAAGATATTAAGCGCTTTGAGCGTGACGGGGAAAGTTGGGTGTCTTTCACGATTGTCAACCGCGAAACCAAGGAAAAATTTACGTTTGAAAAGCCGATTGTCAAGCGTATTCGTGTTAAACGCATTATTGAAGACGAGCGTCGGCCGATGGTGGAAATGGATGTGAAAATGGGCGGCAAAACGTTTAAGGCTGATTTTACGATTGCCGAGCGGGAAAAGTTTGAATATCAAACCTTGGTTGGGCGCAATATTTTGGCCGGTCGCTTCATTGTTGACGTTTCGCTTTCAAACACTTTAAAATAATTATCGGGACTGTTGTAAATGAAAAAGATTTTTTCCGTCAGAGGTTTGTTAACGCTGTTTTTGCTGTTAACAACAATTTTTGCCGTTTGGGCAACGTATTATAAGATAACGGTTTGGGGTTTCAGTTTTAAGCCGACTGAAAAATCAGATGTGTGGACTATTGATGCCCATGTTTCTTTTCAGCCGACCGGTGAACCGATAGAAGTTTCACTTTCTACGCCAAGTATTGCCAAGGAATATAAAATTTTGAGCGAAGATACCGTGGCTAAAGGTTATGAAGTGCAAAAAGACGATAAAAATCATCGTATTACCATGCGTTCTAAAGGGCGTAAAAACAAACAGAATGTCTATTATCGCATTATGATTTACGATAACGAAGATGTGACCGGTAAGGTTTGGGAAAAAACACCGCCGAAAATTAAAAAGCCGGCGTTTAATGATGAATTGCAAGAGGCGATGATTAACGAAATTTGGACGCTGGCCGATGCCAAAGAAGGCAGTTCCGCCAAACGTATTATAGAACTGCTTAATGAGGAGCAGTTAGCCCCGCAGGTAGATGCTTTTTTGCCGGTAAAAAAATCGCCGAAAATTATGGCGGATAAGATTATTTATTTGCTTTCGGTAAAAGGTATTCCGGCGCGTATTGTGCGCGGTGTGAAATTAGCGGAAAAGAAACATTCATCGCGAGCCGACTTGATGCTGGAAGTATATGAAGGCAGTAAATGGAAGATTTATGATTTGGTTAGCGGCGAAGACGGATTGCCTAAAAACTTTGTGGTGTTTCAGCGCGGCGGCGTTTCGCTTTTGGACGTAGTCGGCGGAATCAATTCGGAAGTTAAGTTTTCGGTGGTTAAATCGGTGATTTCATCGTTTAAAATGGCTGGTCGTCGTGCTAAGTATGAAAACAGTCGTTTGTTTAATTGGACTATTTATGATTTGCCGTCATTGGAACAAAATGCCCTTAAATGGTTGATGATTTTTCCGCTGGGTATTTTATTGGTGGTGTTGTTGCGTAACGTGGTCGGTATTTCCACTATGGGAACATTTACACCGATGCTGATTGCCATGTCGCTGATTAAAACCGGATTTTGGGCAGGATTTATTTGTTTTAGCGTTATTGTTATGCTCGGTCTTTTAATCCGCACTTTGTTAACACGGCTTAATTTGTTGTTGGTGCCGAGAATTTCTGCAGTGGTTATTTTTGTAATTATCATCATGCAGGTGCTGACTGTGTTCGGTTATCAGGCTGATTGGCGTGTTATTGCATCGGCGGCATTTTTCCCGATTATTATTACGGCATGGATTATTGAACGTGCCTGCATTACATGGGAAGAAGACGGCGCCAGAAATGCGATTAAGCAAATTGTCAACACGTTATTTGTGGCGGTTGCAACATATTTGGTCGTCAGCAGCTCATATATTCGCCATATTATGTTTGCGTTTAATGAGTGGAACTTTGTGATTTTGGCGATTGTGATGTTGCTTGGCACATATACGGGCTATCGTTTAACCGAAATTAAACGTTTTTCCGCACTTGTAAAGGATAAATAAAGATGTTTGAGTGGCTGCACTATTTTTCGTATGCGCGCAAATTTCATCAGGCCGGTGTCTTGGGTATGAATGCACGTAATTATAAAATCATTGCACATTATAATAAGCGTTCATTGTATCCGTTGGTGGATGACAAGGTTAAAACCAAGCAACTGGCCAACAGCATAGATATTAACACACCACACATGATTGGGGTCATAGAACACCAATATGAAGTGATTGATTTGCCGAAAATTGTGCGCGGACATAAAGAGTTTGTGGTTAAGCCGGCGCACGGCAGTCAGGGTAAAGGTGTTTTGGTAATTAAAAAATATCAAGATGGGCATTATACAACCGCTTCTGGCAAAGAGTTGCGTTTTCGCGAGGTTTATCAGCACGTTTCAAATATTTTGAGCGGCTTATACAGTTTAGGCGGCCAATATGATGTGGCGTTGGTGGAAGAATTAGTGCATTTCAGTGATGTGTTTAAGGATTACAGCTTTCAGGGTATTCCGGATGTGCGCGTAATTGTCTATAAGGGCTATCCGGCACTGGCAATGATGAGGCTGGCTACCAAAGAATCGGGCGGCCGTGCCAATTTGCACCAAGGCGCAGTAGGTGTTGGTCTGGATATTCGCACAGGTAATACACTGCAAGCGGTGTGCCACAATCAACCGATTACCCATCATCCGGATACAGGCGCTGATTTGATGGGCTTAAAAGTGCCGTTTTGGCGCGAACATCTGCTGATTGGAGCTCAAGCATACGAGCTGACGGGATTGGGGTATTTAGGTGCCGATATTGTGCTTGATAAAGACCGCGGTCCGATGATGTTGGAATTAAATGCACGTCCCGGACTGGCTATTCAAATTGCCAACGGTCGCGGCTTAATAAATGCCATCAAAAAAATTGATAAAGATTATCCGAAAAATCTTTCGGCCGAAGAAAGAGTGGATTATGTCTTGAATCACGATTAAATATTTCCTAAATAAATAAAAAAAGATAACGAAAGGAATTGAAAATGACTGATTTATTGCAAAAATCCGAAACTAAAAATATTTCAAAACCGAGCACACAAAAACTTGAAAATAAGGAAACCAAAAAAATAGGCATGAGCCAGAGCCGTGCCAAGAAAATTAAACATTCGTATGCGGTGAAAGATGCTGAAAATGCTCTGCTGCTGAAAACTAAAGACGGCGATGTGATTATTGAATTGTTGCCGGATGCGGCACCAAAGCATGTGGCGCGTATTAAAGAGCTGGTTCGGCAAGGTTTTTATAACGGTTTGAAGTTTCATCGCGTGATTGACGGTTTTATGGCACAAACCGGTTGTCCGCGCGGTGACGGCACCGGCGGTAGCGGTAAAAAACTCAAAGCTGAGTTTAATCGTTTGCAGCACAAGCGTGGCACAGTATCTATGGCACGGGCAATGGATCCGGATTCTGCCGACAGCCAATTCTTTATTTGCTTTGCCGATTGTCCGTGGCTTGACGGTCAATATACTATTTGGGGACAAGTTATTGAGGGCATGGAATTTGTGGATTTGATTAAGCGCGGCAGCGGTTCAAACGGGATGGTGTCGTCGCCGGATAGGATTATTTCAATAGAAGTCATTGCCGATATCTAAAAACCTCGTCTAGCTGGTTCTGACTTGTAAATTTCTCGCTCGTGTAGCATTATCTACACGTCGCTCAAAATTTACTGCGTCATAACGCACGCTAGCCGAGGTTTTGAAAAATAACCTGTCATGCTGAGCGAGTGTAACGAGCGTGAGCATCCCCGAACGAAGTGCGGAATAAAAACTGTCATCCCTCAAGGTGCGCTGCGCGTCACCTTGTTTAGGGATCTCATTTTTCAGTGCGACAGCACTGCTTCCTTATAAAATAATCCTTGCCAAGGCGAGGGTTATTATTTTTTTAAATTCCGATTCGCATGAAATTGGTCGCTTCATAGAAGTAAATGCTTAAATAATCCTTAGCACTGTGAATTTTTTATAAAAAATTTTAATTTCAACTTAACTATATGATTTTACGTTAAAAAACATATTTATTTTGTATTGTTAAAACAGAACATTGCAAGAACAGTTAATAAAATCCTAAAAAATACCATTGAATCCCATAAAATACCATGATATACCATAAATAATAAAACGAATCCAAAGGAACCCAAAATGCGCAAAATCTTTCTGTTTATGGATACGATTTTCAACAAAGTAGACGCCAAAGGTCGCGTTTCTTTGCCGTCAGATTACCGCGCAATTGTTAAAGAATTATCAACAGAGATTGTTTGTTATCGCAGCTTATCGGCGCCGTGCATAGAGGGATGTTTGGAGGAAACGTTGGATAAACTGGCAACCGACATTGAAAATGCCACCGACTTTTTTTCAGAAACCCAAGACAATTTGACCAACTTGATTTTCGGAGATGCCAAGCGTTTTACGTTTGACAGCACCGGGCGCATTGTTTTGACCGAAAAATTATTGCAGCATGCACAAATTAGTGATACGGCGGTGTTTGTCGGAAAAGGTCGTAAATTTCAAATTTGGAATCCGGAAAATTGGGCTAAGGAAGAAGCACGCATCAGAGCCGAAGTTATGGCACATCGGCCGGTTCTTAAAGCAGCAAAGGACGAACAATAATGGCACAAAGAGAGCGACATATTCCGGTGATGCTTTCTGAGGTTTTGCAATATTTAAAACCGCAAAAAGGCGAGATTTATGTTGATGCCACATTTGGTAACGGCGGTTATACCCAAGCCATTTTAGATGCGGCAGATTGCAAAGTAATCGCACTTGATCGTGATCCGAATGTGCGGATTCGCGCCAATGAATTGAAAAATATGTATGGTGCGCGATTTGAATTCAGAGCCGGTCAATTCGGCGATTTTACCGATTTGGTCAACGAAAAAATCAACGGCGCAGTGTTTGATATTGGTGTTTCTTCAATGCAATTTGATGATACCGAACGCGGTTTTTCGTTTGCCAAAGAGGCGGCTTTAGATATGCGTATGTCGTGCGAAGGTTTGAGTGCGGCCGATATTGTTAATACATACGCTGAAAAAGATTTGGCTGATTTAATTTATCAATACGGCGAAGAACGTAAATCGCGGCAAATTGCGCAAAAAATTGTTGAATATCGGCGCAAAAAAACGATTGAAACCACAACCGAGTTGGCGGAAATCATTTATACGGTTTTGCATAAGCATGGCGGTGAAATTGATCCGGCAACACGGACTTTTCAGGCGCTCAGAATTGCCGTGAATGATGAACTCGGTGAATTAGAACGTGGTTTGCAAGGTGCCGCAGGTCGTTTGCTTTCGGGCGGGCGATTGGTGGTCGTGGACTTTCACTCACTAGAAGATCGCATTGTCAAAACATTTATGAAAGAAAACGGTTCGCAAAAAGTTCGGGTTTCTAAATATGCCCCGGCTTTAGTGGCCGATGACAGCTTGTTTGCGGAAACATCTAAAGCAATAATGCCGACAGCAGAAGAATGTGCACGCAATCCGCGTTCGCGTTCGGCAAAACTCAGATATGCAATAAGGAGGTAATAAATTGAGCAACATTAAAACAGCGATGGTCATTTTATGGTTGACACTGACTCTTACAGTTGCACTGGGTTCTTCGGTGCTGAAAAATAAGGTGCAACGTTTGGAGCGCCGTTTGGCAACTATTAATACAAATATACAGAAAGATATTGAAAATATTCACGTTTTAAAGGCAGAGTGGAGCCATTATAATACGCCAGAACGCCTACGCAAATTGGCATATGAACAATTATCGCTGGAAAATGCCAAGCCTGAACAAATTATTAACTATTCTGTATTACAGTTTAACTACGAGGACGGAAACGCCGCACAACCGCGTAAAACCGATAATAAGGGTTTAACAACATTTGTTAAAGCTGTTAAGAGATAGAAATGGGTTTGAAGATAGGTTTTTCAAAGAAAAATGCAGACAGATTTTATCTGCCGGGGCAAGAGGTGAAAATCTCTTGCGGTCTGACGCACAAAACCTATACCACAGAAAGCGATAATGTTCTAATTTGTCGTCAGCGCATTATTTTTTCGTTATGTTGTTTTGTTTTGGCATATATTATATTGTGCGCGCGCGTCAGTTATGTATGTTTAAGTAAGGGTATCAATATTGATACGGCAATTGCTTCCGAACAGTTGGCCGAAGAAGAATTTTTGCATTTGAAGAATCCAGTGAAGCGTGCCGACATTTTGGATCGTAACGGCGAAATTATAGCCACATCGTTGCCGACGGTTAATCTTTATGCCAACGCCAAAAAGATAAAAAATCCGCGTAACGTGGCAGAAAAACTCAATTACATTTTTCCGGAAGTGTCGTTTGAACGATTTTATGATTTACTGACCCGTAAAACCACATTTGTGTATTTAAAGCGTAATTTGTCGCCGGCGCAGCAATCGCAAGTCAATAATTTAGGAATTCCGGCTCTGGAATTTGAAAATTTTGAAAAGCGTATTTATCCGCATAAAAATTTGTTTGCGCATGTGCTTGGCAATACTAATATTGATAATGTCGGAATTTCCGGTTTGGAAAAATATATGAACGAACGACTGACAACCTCAACCAAGCCGCTGTATTTATCAGTGGATTTAGGTATTCAAAATACGATTCGCGATGCTTTAATTGAGGGGGTTAAGCAATTTAATGCCGAAGGTGCAGCAGCAATTTTGATGGACGTGAAATCCGGTCAAATTGTAGCTTTGACTTCGGTGCCTGATTTTGATCCGAATGAAAATATTAAAGTCGGCGAGCGCGAAATGTTTAATTTTGCCACTAAAGGCGTATATGAAGCCGGCTCGGTATTTAAGGTGTTTAATACCGCCTTATGCTTGGAAAGCGGCAAAGTGAAAGTAACTGACAGATTTGATACATCAAGACCGGTTTATTTTGGAAAGGCGCGCGTTTCCGATCCGCACGGCTCGCATAAAATGTTAACGCCGGAAGATATTTTGGTAGAATCGTCAAATATCGGTTCAACGCTAGAAGTTATGCAGGTGGGTAAAAAGTTTCAACGTCAATTTTTTCAGCGCATCAATATGGATAAGGAACTTTCGGCGCTTGAACTGCCGGAAGTGGCTCGGCCGTTGTTTTTGAACGCCAATCGCTGGACCAATCATACCATGGCGACAATCAGCTACGGATATGGTATTTCAACAACGCCGATGCATATTATCAGCGCATTTGCGGCGGTGGTTAACGGCGGTATGTATTTTGAGCCGAGTCTTTTGCTGCAAAAGCATCGTGAAGGGCGACGCGTGGTATCGGAAAAAACCTCCGAATCCATGCGGCATTTGTTGCGTGCAGTGGTGGTGCGCGGCACCGGACGACGTGCTAATGTTGAGGGCTATCAGGTGTTCGGCAAAACCGGCACGGCCGATAAATTGGAAAACGGACGCTATAATCATAAAAAGAGTATTTCCACATTTATCTCCGGTTTTCCGGAATCTAATCCGCAGTATGCACTTTTGGTGGTGGTTGATGATCCGAAAGGCAGTAAAGAAACGTTCGGTCATACCGAAGCCGGCTGGAATGCCGTGCCGATTACCAAAAATATTATCACTTCGGTGGCGCCACAACTTAATGTGCAGGTAGATTTTGATATTGAAAAACAAAAAAATATTGTTAAAGCCGCTTATAAAAACCAATAAAAACACCTTTGCAGGTATTTTCCCAAATTTAAAAAAACAATGTATATTCTGTTATTTATAACTAAAAGATAAAAAATAATGCACAATTTTTAACTTTATTGCTATTTTTTTTATTTTTCTTATTGAAAAATTTACAAATATTTCTTAATTTAAGACTGTATTAGTTGAAATACATAAATGTAAAAAACCATATGGAGAAAATAAAATGAAAAAACTTTTAAGTTTGTTCGTAGCTTTAGTTGCTTTGTCAGGCTGCTCTATGTTCGGTATGGACGGCGGTTTGTTCAGCGGTGCTGACTGCGAATCCAGATTAGCTCGCAACTTTGCTGAAAATTCTACAGATACTGTATTCTTTGCTTTTGACAGCTCTGCTTTGTCTGCTGAAGCTGTTGCCGCTTTGGATACCCAAGTTAACTGGTTGAAGAATCACGAAGATGCTAACGTAATCGTTCAAGGTTATTGCGATGAACGCGGTACTCGTGAATACAACTTAGCATTAGGTGAACGCCGTGCTAACGCCGTTAAACAATACTTGGTATCTCAAGGTATTGCAGAACACAGAATTTCTACAATTTCTTACGGTAAAGAAAGACCGGCTGTATTCGGCAGCAACGAAGCAGCTTGGGCTCAAAACCGTCGTGCCGTTACAGTGTTGAGCACTGTTGAATAATTTTTGGCACAAGTCGGAAATTTGGAAAAACGCATCTGTTATTTCAGATGCGTTTTTTTTGCGCTTGTGATTTATAAAAAAATATTCTATATTTAACGCAAATTAATCTAAGGAGAAATAAATGAAGCGTGTATTAGTTTTATCGGCCTTGTTGTGGGGATTATCCGGAATGCCGGTGCAGGCCGCCGGTGCCGGTATGGAAAGCGAGTTGGCCAATATCAGAGAAGAATTACAAGTTTTACAGCGACAAATGTATCGCAATAATGATAATGCCGAACAACAAAAATCTGATGCAACGGCAGATATACAAAAGAAATTGACGGCGTGGGAAGAAACTATGCGTCAATATAACGGTCGTCAGGATGAAATTGAGCACAAAATGCGTCAGCTTGAACAAAAATTGGATAAGCTGAATCGTGATATTGAAATTCGCTTTAAAATTTTAGAAGGCCGACCGATTCCGAGCAATCTGACAAATTCAACCGTGACCATTCCGCAAACTTATAATGCACCGGTGGCAACAGGTGGCGCAAAAGCCGTGGTGGGCGATAATATTAAAACTGATGAGTTAAAGCCGTTACAAAGCGAGTCTGAGAAATCGGACGAAGCGGCCGAGCCTGAAAAAACTGAGGTAAAAGCCGCGTCAACGGCGCAAAATATTAAGGCAGATGAAATGTATGCTGCAGCCATGCAAGCCTATAACGGCGGCTATTTTGACGAAGCCGAGCTCGCATTTGAACGCATTTTAAAAGAAGCGCCAAAGCATAAATTGGCCGGTAATGCTCAATATTGGTTAGGTGAAGTATATGTCAAACAAGGGCATCCGCAAAAAGCCAAAGTAGCATTTAAGAACGGTTACGAAAAATATAAAAACGGCAATAAAGCGGCTGACAGTTTATATCGTTTGGGTGTGATTTTAGCTAATTTAAAAGAAACCAAGAATGCGTGCATTGTGTTTAACAGTTTTGATGAAGAATTTCCAAAAGCAGAGGCCGATTTGAAGAAAAAAGCCGCTAATGAGGCTAAGCGATTGGGTTGTTAACCGTGCAGGCATTTTTGCAAAAACATCATCTTGAAGACAATGTCTTAGCCGTCGGAGTTTCCGGCGGTGCTGATTCTATGGCACTGGCGTTGATGCTTCAAGAGCAATTAGCTGTTTTCGGCCGGCGCATTGTGGCGCTGACGGTAGATCATCATTTGCGCCCTAATTCATCGCAAGAAGCGCAATATGTGGCTGAAGTTATGCAAAAATTCGGTATTGAACATCATATTTTGGAGTGGTTTGGTGCCAAACCGCAAGCCAATGTGGAAGCGGCCGCGCGAGAGGCGCGCTATGGTTTGCTTAAAGATTGGTGTGAAGCGCATCAAATCAGGTGTTTATTTGTGGCTCATCACAGTCAGGATCAAGCCGAAACCTTTTTGCTCAGATTGCGGCGAGGCAGTGGTTTAGAGGGATTATGTGCTATGCGTGAGCTTAGTGAGTGGCAGGGGTTGAAAATTTTGCGTCCGCTTTTAAGTTGGCGACCGCAAGAATTGCAAGCATATTTACAGGCCAAAAATGTGGCATGGATTACGGACGAATCCAATAGAGATAAACGCTTTGAGCGCAATAAAATGCGGGCATTTTTGCCCCTTTTGCAACAAAAAAGCGGCATTTCTGTTGAAAAAATTTGCACTGCCACGCGTTGTTTACAAAGTGCCGAAGATTATATTGAAACGCAGGTTGAAGCGATTATGGAATCATCGGTGCATTGCTATGGTCGCCATGTTTTTTATTTTAGATTCAGCGATTTTTTGAGTTGGCATGCGGAAATACAATTTCGGATTTTGGCGCGTTTAAGTCGGCAAAAATATATGCCGCGTGCCGAAAGGGTTTTGCGTTTGATTGAAAAATTGCACCATCTGCCCTTTACAAGCGCGACCCTTGGGCAAAAAGAGTTTATTTTGGCCGGTCAAACGGTTTGGGTGGTTCCGGAAATACGGCAAAAGATGTATTTTAAAGCCAAAGATTGGGCCGATTTTACAGCGCAGAATCCGGCCTATCAAAAAATAAAGTTGCCGTATCAGGTGCGGCACACTTTAATGATGGAGGCAAAAGGTGATTTATAACGGTTTGCGTGCCGTGGCAGAGGCGTATGATATTTTTATTTTTGATGCGTATGGCGTGTTTTGGGAGGGTAACGGATTTTACGCCGGCAGTCGTGAAATGATGGCGGAATTGGTTGCTAAAGGAAAAACCGTGGCGGTGGTATCAAATTCTTCGGCTTTAAGCTCTGATTTGGTTGTTTCATACGACAAACGCGGTCTTAAACAGGGGGTTCATTATCAATATTTGATAAGTTCCGGTGATTTGCTCAAACAGCGCTTGCAAAGCGGTCAAATCAGTTTTTCTTCATCTCCGAATCCGCAAAAATATTATGTTATCGGAAAACCGCACAGCAAGGCTTTTGCTAATACGAAATATATGCAGGTGCCAACGTTAGATGAGGCCGATTTTGTTTATATCGGTGTGCCGTATATGTTTGCTGCCGATGTGGCGCAATATCCGCAATATATGAGCGAATATTGGCCGGTAGCGCAAGATGAAAACGGGCAGATTACGGTGTGGGATACATTAACGCCGGCGCCGTTTGAACAAATTGTTGATGAAGCGGTGCGGCGCAAACTACCGGCACTTAACGCTAATCCGGATTGGACCGCTAAAGAAGGCCATCCGCTGGTGGCAAATTCCGGGGCCGTATTTGTGGTGCGTAACGGTATGATTGCCGAAATGTTGCGGCAAAAAGGAAGCGAGGTTTTGGAGTTTGGCAAGCCGCATCGTAATATTTATGATTATGTGTTTGAAATTTTACATCAAAACGGTATCACGGTTGAAAAAAACAAAACATGTATGATTGGCGATACAGTGCGCACCGATATTAAAGGCGGTATAAATGCCGGAATTGCACCGATTTTGTGCGTTGAAACCGGTGTAACGGCAGAGGCAATTAGCGGTGGGCAGACGGTTGAAAGTCTTTGCGCAAAAGAAAATATTGATGTAAAACAAGTCATACAGATTAAAAGCGTGGGAGGAATATAAATGGCTTTTGAATTGGTGGCAGGATTGGCGGCTAAAGATTTTGTGCTTGATTTGAAATTGTGCCGCGTATTGTTTGAAGACAATAAGTATTATCCGTGGATTTTTTTGGTGCCGATGAAAGAGGGTGTTAAAAATATGACTAACCTGACCATGGACGAGCGCTTGCAGCTCATGCGTGAAATTGCGCTGGCTGAAAGTGTGATGTTTAAGCTGTTTCCGTGCGACCAAGACAATGTGGCAATGATCGGCAATATGACACCGCAACTGCATGTGCACGTGGTGTGCCGCAAGGCCGGCGATCCGGATTGGCCGACAACGGTGTGGAATAATGCCACGGCCAAGTATACACCGGCGGAAAAAGCGCAAACCATTGCCAAAATCAAAGCCGAATTTTTAATTCAGATGAAAAATCCGCAATATCAAATTGACTAATTAAAAGGAGACTAAAATGAGCAGAGTTATTACTTTAATGCCGGTGCGTTTAGCCGCTACACGTTTGCCGAATAAACCACTGCGCGTGATAAACGGCAAAACCATGGTGCAACGCGTATATGAAAACGTAAAGGCTGCGTTAAATACCGATATTGCGATTGCGGCCGGCGATCAAGCCATTGTTGATGAGTGCCAAAAATTTGGCGCAACGGCGATTCTGACCGATCCGAACTTGCCGAGCGGCACAGATCGTATTGCCGCGGCGCTTAAAATTTTGGATCCGGACGGCACAAAATATGATATTGTCGTTGATTTTCAGGGCGACAACATCAATGTGGACCCGAAAGTAACGCTGCCTCTGATTGAAATGGTGGAACGCACCGGTTGCGATATTGCCACTTGTGGTATGCTGATTACTTCGGAAGAAGATAAAAACAACCCGAATGTGGTTAAAATTATTATGGGTTTGAAAGAGGGCGAAAAAGAAGCGCGTTGTTTGTATTTTACCCGCGCCACGGCGCCATATACCCGCAATCCGGAAAAGTGCCCGAATCAGGATTTATATTATCACATCGGTATTTATGTTTTCAAAGCGGCGTCGTTACAAAAAATGGTTTCACTGCCGACCGGTGTTTTGGAAAAGCGTGAGGCTTTAGAGCAGTTGCGTGCTTTGGAAAACGGCATGGAGGTGCGTGCGATGTTGGTTGATAATATTAAGCTGGTTAAAGAAGCTCCGGCAGACATTAACACGGAAGAGGATTTGGTTAATTCTCTGCCATACATCAAATAAAAAACCTCGTCTAGCTGGTGCTTACTTGTAATTTTTTTCCTTGCGTAGCATTATCTACGCGGCGTCTAAAAATTACGGCGTAATCACGCACGCTAGACGAGGTTTTAACCTTGAACGAACAGGCATAATTACTTGCAATTTCTCACTTGCGTAGCATTATCTACGCGGCGTCCACTGCTTAAAGCAGCGCCGAAGGCTCTAAAATTACGGCGTAATCACGCACGCTAGACGAGGTTTTAACCTTGAACTGATAGGTGGTTATTTAATAAAAGCTTTCTCTCTTATGTAGCATTATCTACACCGCGTGAGAAAACTTTCTTCGTATTAAGCTCATTATCCGAGGTTTTACAACCTCGTCATTATAATAATAAACTGTCATTACCCGATTTAATCGGGTAATCTCAGCAATTTCATTAGCCGAATCTTGTCAATAGGGATAAGCTTGCGTTTGAGCTTGATTCGCTACAGAAAATCGTTATACTGTCAACAGATTACGGTTATCCGAAAACCATGGAGAAAAAAATGGATAAAAATGAAACCGGTCGTTCAACACTTGAAATTTTAAGCATTTTGGCGATTGCCATTTTGCTGACGCTCGGTGCATTTGCCGGTTATTCAAAGGCGGTGGTGCGTTATAAAGCCAATCAGGTGATTGAGCAGGTTTTGGCTTTGTCAGACAATATTCGCCGGCATTATGCCGAGCAGACCTCTTATGCCGAGCTGAACAATCAGTCGCTGATTGAGCAAAAATCACTTTTGCCGAAAGATATTACGATTGACACTGAAAATCAGCAGATTCGTAATCCGTTTAACGGGCAAATTACGGTGGCGGCCGGTCAAATTGGTTACAGTGTTTCGGGCATAAAAAATGACCAAAAGGCGTTTTTAATTAAATATGCGGGATTGCCGCGTGCAGCATGCGTGACAGTGGCGACTTATGATTGGAATGCCGGCCCGTCATCAGGGCTTATCGGTTTAAGAGTGAGCGGTAAACCAACCGAGCAGGATTCGGCTAACGCAGATGAACTGACCGATATTATCGGTTCGGACGGCTTAGAATTTCAGGAAAACGGTATTGCCTGCACCGGCGCACAAGCAACAGCCGGCTCAGTGACGGCGTGTGTCGGCGGTATAACCGGCGTGCCGTTGCCAATGGCACAGGCAAATGTGGCGTGCAACTGCGATTCGGCCAACGATTGCGCAATTGTTTGGAAATATTACTGATTTTTTCACATAAATAATAAAAAAAATTCATTTTAACTGTTGACAAAAAGAAAACAGTGTGCTATATTTTAGACAAATATTAATTATTAACTTTATTCTTATTATGATGGATTTGTATACTGCAGAAGCAGTGCTTGCACTTCTCAAAGAAACAGCAAGCAAGAGAACATTGAATAGTGATGAACAGAAGCTCGGCCGTATTGCGGCTAAGATTTTTGGCCAGCATGTGCATGAAGGAGCTGTTGAGTCTAAGAAAGCCTACGACAGGCAAGTCTTTGAGCACTTGACGAAGGAACAAGGATACACTGCTCAGGAAGCTCGTACGGAGATTGCCACGGAGGAGTTCAACGGACAGATTGCTCGTGGCTTCGGGACAAGCAAGAGGTGCCGCATCGGTGCTCCCAATTGCACCCCACAGCGCAGCCACTGTGCATTCAAGCCACTGGACTATGCCCCTGCCTACCAGCTTCTCGGCCTGGCTTAAGAAAAAATTATTTATTAACCCTTTAACCCGACATTCACCAGAATGTCGGTTTTTTTTGTGCCAAAATTTATATTGACAAAAGTTGGCAAAGGGCGTATTCTTAATACAGTAAAACAACAAAAGGAGATTTTAAGATGGCAAATAATGCAATTAAACATGTTAAAGAGCAAAAAGCTTTACTTGAAGAAAAGAAAGGTATGTCTGTTCAAGATGCGGCAGTGCTTGCAACACCGAAAGATGATAAAAATGCGTTTAAAACCACAGATGAAAAAGCCGGTGAAAAAAGCGGTGAACGCACAACTTATGATCAACGCGTTAATGCCGCTTATCAAAATATGATATATGGTGTTCGTAGCGATTAGTGGATATGCTTTTTGTTTAAGCCTCCTTTTCAGGAGGCTTTTTTTGTTGGGTATATTGCAAAAAGTAAAAATATTTTAACAAATAAATAAAAAATAGTTGACAAAAGAACAAAAATAGGATATAAGTTAAGCCAAATCATTAATTTTTTAAATATTTTTTTGCCTATGACACAGAAAGTTTTAAACACCGATAAGGTTGTCAATCTTGTTTTCTACGGTCCAATTACCAGTTTTAACGCTATTCCTGCAGTGCTGGACTATGGTCATAAAAACATCCAAGAGATTGTGCCCTGTTGTGTGAGAAACGGTAAGTATTTCAATCTTCGTACCGGCGAGTCTGTGCAGAAGAGTGGAAATGTTCAGGAATGGCCAGTGTTGGTGGGTTCAGTATTCCAGTATGAAAAAGAGAACACGATGTTCTTGCTGAGCCGCCGGATTGCAAACCGCAAGCTCATGTTGATTGAGATCATGCCGAGCGAGTTCCATCCTGAAACCATGTTTAAGATCCGCGTTCGTAAGCGCAAAACAAAAATTTCTAACTAGCTTGTAACCCTTTTGGTATGTCGCACCCTGAAAATGCCGCATGTTCAAAAGGGTTATCGCTTTTTAAAAACAAATTTCCTTCTATAAAGAGGTATTTAAAGCCATATAAAGTATTATTTCTTATATTTTGCACGTAAAAATATACACAATTTTTTTTATCAAACTTTTTTATATAAATCAAATGGTTATATGCATATTTCCTTTTAATCTTTGTTTTTGAAGCACGAAACAATTGAAATTATATAAATCCTTAGTAAAGTAATGTATAAAAATACAATCAAAAATGGAGGTAATATGACGATACTAACGAGTAGGGTGATTTCTATTTACGATCGTAAGACGACCATGCGATTGGCTAAGGCTGAATGGACTGTTTTGGATAATATTTGCTATTTGGAAAAGATTAAGCGTAAAAATCTGTTGGAACTGATTGATCAAAATCGCGACAAAAAAATCGGCTTGACGCCTTCCGTGCGTTTGTTTACCTTACTTTATTTATACGAAATGTCGGCGCAATTTGCAACACAGAATGCGTTTTTGCCAAATCATGATAATTTGCAAAAAACTTTAGAGGTGTTGCATTTGTAATGCGTGGTGCGGATAAAGCACTTGCCGGTGCAAATAAAGGGTATAAAAAAACCACCATAAGGGTGGCTTTTTTATATTGGCGCGCTCTGGGCGATTCGAACGCCCGACCCACAGCTTAGAAGGCTGTTGCTCTATCCTGCTGAGCTAAGAGCGCCTTGACTTTTATGTTAAATGGCACAAAAAACTGCGCTTGTCAACGAATATTTTTGCTTTTTTGTCATTTTTTGCTTGCAATGTGTGGTAAAAACAGTTATATTAAATGAAGTTTTTTTATCATTAATTTTTAATATCATTAAGTTTACAATTATGGCTGATTTGAAATTAGACCACAATTTTTGTGTGGATTTTCGCGAAGAGATTTCTCGCCACGGAATCTCAGGTGTTATTACAGAGTTATTAGATTCCAAAAGTGTCAATGTGCCCAACAAGAAGAAGTATCTGGCACGTGAGTGCGGGAAGAAAGGAGCTTTCAAGGCACAGCTTGAAAATGCTTTCAGTACACTCATCACTTCGCAACCGCACAAGAAAGCTGCCCTGAAGGGATTGAAAGACGAAATTTTCTTGCTTATCCCCGCAAAGAAATAAGTGGTCGCAAAGTTTTGCAAAAAGGCTCTTGGTTGTTTCTGATTAGAAACCCCAAGAGCTTTTTTATTTGTCTTTTATAAAAGGGCATAAAAAAAACCTGCCGGATGGCAGGTTCAAAAAAAACTGACTCAAAAAATTAACCCTGACGCGCTTTGAGCTTCGGATTCTTTTTGTTAATCACATACACGCGACCTTTACGACGCACGATTTTGCAGTTCAAGTCGCGAATTTTTTTAGATTTTAACGAACTATAGCACTTCATTTTCTTATCCTTTTACTTTAATGTTGAGCGCAAAATAAGCTATTTCAAAGCATTTGTCAACCTCTTTTTTTAATATCGGCGCAAAAATTAAGAGATATTTTATTTTTATGGCGTATAGCTGAGAGTATCTATGGGAGAAAAATAAATGAAAAAGTTTTTGAGTGTTGTTTGGGTTTTAACGGCGTGGTTTTCTGCAGCGCAGGCCGCACGTGTTGTTTCGTATTATGAAGAAATCTACAGTTTGGGCACGGTTGCCGGCCAAGGATTGGCTTGTCGGGCCGGCAAATATGACGATTTTGAAATGTTGGCGCGGGCTATTTTAATCGGCAAAGCTAAAGATGCAGATATGCAAAATGAAGGCCTGCAAGCCTATAATCGCGGCAAAGTAGATGCCTTTATGGCCTTAGAAGACGAAAAATTTGCCAGTTGTGCCGAAATCAATCAATCTTTCGGCAGTCAAAAAATTTTTAGCAGCACTTTATATTCCGACGGGCGCATAAAGCTTTATGACGGCACCGTCATTACGCCACGTAAGCCTTATGATGTTAAAAAATTATACCAAAAAGATCCGTATGCATTTGCCAAAGCTGATGCGGCATATAAAAAATCTCTTGCAGAAGCGGAAAAAAACAGTAAAAATGCTAAAAAGATTCCGCTGAAAGATGCGAATTACAGTAAATATGCCAATCAGTTTGAATAAAGGAGTTACAAATTTATGCCAGCTTATCAATATGTTTTTGTGATGCAGAACTTGACTAAAGTTTTGCCGGGTGGGCGCGAGCTTTTTAAGGATATCACATTGTCATTTTTACCGGGAGCAAAAATCGGCGTTTTGGGTGTGAATGGTGCCGGAAAATCAACGCTTTTGAAAATTATGGCCGGTGTTGACAAGGAATTTAACGGCGAGGCCTGGGCGGCCGAAGGAGTAAAAGTCGGCTATCTGGAACAGGAACCAAAGCTGGATCCTTCCAAAAACGTGATGGAAAATGTGATGTCCGGTTTGAGCGAGACGCAGGCTCTTTTGCAGCGTTTTGAGGAAGTTTCAGCCAAATTCGCCGAGCCGATGAGCGACGATGAAATGAATGATTTGATTGCCGAGCAAGCTGAATTGCAGGAAAAAATTGACGCTTGTAACGGTTGGGATTTGGAACGCACAATTCAAATTGCGCTTGATGCTTTACGTTGTCCGCCGGCCGATGCTGATGTAACCAAACTTTCCGGCGGAGAAAAACGCCGCGTGGCATTGTGTCGTTTGTTATTACAACAACCGGACATGTTGCTTTTAGATGAGCCGACCAACCACTTAGATGCCGAATCGGTGGCGTGGCTGGAACATCATCTGCGCGATTATAAGGGCACGGTGGTAATGGTAACGCACGACCGCTATTTCTTGGATAATGTCACCGGCTGGATTTTGGAGCTTGACCGCGGGCAAGGCATTCCGTATGAGGGCAATTACACATCATGGTTAGAGCAGAAATCTAAGCGCTTGGAACAAGAAGCGCGTGAAGAAAGCGCCCGTCAGCGCACGCTTGCCAATGAGTTGGAGTGGATTAGAAAGAATCCGAAAGCGCGTCAGGCAAAATCTAAGGCACGTATTAACGCTTATGATGAACTTTTGTCACAAGCCACGCGTGAAAAAATTTCTACGGCACATATCAATATTCCGATGACCGAGCGTTTGGGTGATTTGGTTATTGAAGCCGAACACATCAGCAAAGCATTCGGTGATCGTGTGCTTATTGATGATTTGTCGTTCAAAATTCCGAAGGGCGCAATTGTCGGTATTATCGGCCCGAACGGCGCCGGTAAAACCACATTATTTCGCATGATTACCGGTCAGGAAAAACCGGATTCCGGCACTATCCGAATCGGCGAGACGGTAGATTTAGGCTATGTAGATCAGTCGCGTGATGAATTGAATCCGGATAAAAATGTGTGGGAGGAAATTTCCGACGGCATGGATATGATTCAACTCGGTAAAAACGAAGTTTCGTCGCGCGCTTATGTCGGTCAGTTCAATTTTAAAGGTGCCGACCAGCAAAAGAAAGTCGGGCAGCTTTCGGGTGGTGAGCGTAATCGCGTGCATTTGGCAAAAATGCTCAGAAAGGGTGCTAATGTTATTCTTTTGGACGAACCGACCAATGATTTGGATGTTGATACGCTGCGTTCTTTGGAAGAAGGCATTAACAACTATCCGGGCTGTGTATTGGTTACCTCACACGACCGCTGGTTTTTAGACCGTTTGGCAACCCATATTTTGGCCTATGAAGATGACGGACATGTGGAGTGGTTTGAGGGCAATTTTGAGGACTATGAAAAAGACAAAAAGGCGCGGCTGGGAGAGGATGCGTGTAATCCGCACCGCATCCGGTATAAGAAACTCGTCTAATGGCTTACTACTTGTTGTTTTTCTCCTCGTGTAGCAGTTTCTACACGTCGTCTAAAAACAACGGCGTATTAAGCTCATCATCCGAGTTTCTAAATGTCGGCGAAAAATTGCGGCGCATATGATTTGTTTTTCAAGGTTCTCACAATAAAACCTAAATTCATATAACTTAAAAAACAGTTGCAAAACAAGCAAAAAAGAATTATACTCCGCGCAGTTTAAAGTGGGCATAAAATTCCACAATAAAAAATTATTTCACGAATCTGGCTGAGATGGCGTAATTACCGATGGTGTGGCCGATTCATATAACAAAAAAGTGTTGTTTAACCTTCTGTTGACGGGATTGAGTTTATTTCATAAGAATTGTCGCAGAATCAATGTTTTAGAAGGAAAAAATCAATGAAAGAGACTTATACGAGCAAAAAACGTGTAAGGAAAAATTTCGGCCGAATCGAGGCCGTGATGGATATGCCGAATTTAATTGATATTCAAACAGGTTCTTATTCCGGATTTATCAATAACATAGATGCTTATGGTGAGCATTGTGAATTTGGTTTGGAAGAAGTTTTCCGCTCCATTTTTCCGATTAAAGACTTTTCGGATAACGGTGAGTTGGAATTTGTAAAATATGTGTTGGAAACCCCGAAATATGATGAAGAAGAGTGCATCAGACGCGATATGACCTATGCCGCGCCTATTCGTGCGACTTTGCGTTTGGTGGTTTTTGATACCGATGAAACGACCGGAGCCAAATCTATTCATGACATTAAAGAACAAGATGTGTATATGGGTGACATTCCGCTTATGACGGAAAAAGGCACATTTATTTTCAACGGCACGGAGCGTGTGGTGGTTTCGCAAATGCACCGTTCGCCGGGCGTATTTTATGACAGCGATGGCGGCAAGACCGTTTCTTCCGGCAAAAAGCTGTTTTCGGCACGCGTTATTCCGTATCGCGGTTCGTGGCTTGATTTTGAATTTGATGCCAAAGATTTGTTGTATGCACGCATTGACCGTCGTCGTAAATTGCCGGTAACATCTATTTTATATTCACTGCCTTCTAAAGAAACAGAAGAAAAACTGGCAAAAAATCCGGATTTAGCACCGGAAGAAATTGAAGGTATGAGCAAAGAAGAAATTCTTAATTACTTCTATGATACCGAAATTTATTTGGCAGACAAAAAAGCTTGGAAGATGAAGTTTGAACCGAGCCGTATGCGCGGCGTAAAGTTTGACTTTGCTTTGGTTAATGCCAAAACCGGCGAAACGGTTTGGGATGCCGGCAAAAAATTAACGCCGAGAAGCGCGCAAAAACTGGCTGATGAGGGTTTGGAATATTTTGTGGTATCCAAAGACCAAATGTATGGCAAATTCTTGGCGAAAAACATTGTTATTGCCAAAACAGGAGAAGTGATTGCCGAAGCCGGTGATGAAATTAACGAAGAGTTGCTTGATAAATTGACTGAGAATAAAATCAAAACCGTTGAAACGTTATATATTGACGGTTTGAATGTCGGTCCGTATATGCGCAACACTTTGGCTGCCGATAAAAACAGCAATCGCCAAGAAGCACTGTTTGATATTTATCGTGTAATGAGACCGGGCGAACCGGCTACGTTAGAAGCGGCTGATGCTTTGTTTAAGCAATTGTTCTTTGATTCGGAACGCTACGATTTATCGGCTGTCGGTCGTGTGAAGATGAATGCGTCTTTAGACATATCATTTGAAGAAGCGCCTGATACCATGCGCGTTTTACGCAAAGACGATATCTTAAGAATTATCAAGAAATTGATTAACATTCGTGACGGTAAAGGTATGGTGGACGATATTGACCACCTTGGCAACCGTCGTGTGCGTTCGGTTGGTGAATTGATGGAAAACCAATATCGTATGGGCTTGCTCAGAATGGAACGCGCCATCAGAGAAAAAATGAGTGCCGAAATTTTGAACAATGTGAAGCCGCAAGATTTGGTAAACGCTAAACCGATTGCTTCGGTTATCAGAGAATTCTTCGGTTCTTCACAGTTGTCACAATTTATGGATCAGAACAACCCGTTATCAGAAATTACGCACAAGCGTCGTTTGTCGGCATTAGGTCCGGGTGGTTTGAGCCGTGACAGAGCCGGTTTTGAGGTGCGTGACGTGCACCCGACGCACTATGGTCGTATCTGCCCGATTGAATCGCCGGAAGGTCCGAACATCGGTTTGATTAACTCACTTTCTACGTATGCGCGCGTAAATAAATATGGCTTTATTGAATGCCCGTATCGTAAGGTTGTTAATGGTGTTGTAACCGATGAAGTAAAATATTTGACGGCTGATGACGAAGGTAAGGTGGTTATTGCCGAAGCAAACGCCAAGGTTGATGAAAAAGGTCATTTTGAAAATGATTTGATTACCTGCCGTCGCGGTGGCGAAGTGGAATTTGACAAACCGGAAGACATTAACTACATTGACGTTTCGCCGAAACAGTTGGTTTCGGTGGCGGCTGCTTTGATTCCGTTTTTGGAAAACGATGACGCAAACCGCGCGTTGATGGGGTCAAACATGCAACGCCAAGGTGTGCCGTTGTTGCGTTCTGAAGCTCCGCTGGTCGGTACCGGTATTGAAGCAACGGTGGCTAAAGATTCCGGCGCAACATTGGTGGCTAAGTATGACGGTGTGGTGAACGCGGTTGATGCTAACCGAATCGTTATTCGTTCGGATGACAGCACGGCGCATGATGTTGGTGTTGAAATTTACAAACTTTCTAAATTCCGCCGTTCTAACCAAAATACGTGCATTAACCAAGTGCCGCTCGTTAAAGTGGGGGACCATATTAAAAAGGGCGATATTATTGCCGACGGTCCGTGCACAAACTTGGGCGAGTTGGCTTTGGGTAAAAACTTACTCGTGGCATTTATGCCGTGGAACGGTTTGAACTACGAAGATGCTATTTTGCTTTCGGAACGTATTTCGCGCGAAGATGTGTTGACATCATTGCATATTGAAGAATTTGAAGTGATGGCGCGCGATACCAAGCTTGGTCAAGAAGAAATTACACGCGATATTCCGAACGTTGGTGAAGATGCTTTGCGCAACTTGGATGAAGCAGGCATTGTTTATGTGGGTGCCCATGTGAAAGCGGGCGACATTCTGGTTGGTAAAGTTACGCCAAAAGGCGAGTCACCGGTGACACCGGAAGAAAAATTGCTGCGTGCCATTTTCGGCGAGAAAGCCAGCGATGTGCGTGATACATCGTTACGCGCTCAGCCGGGTATTGATGGTATTGTGGTTGATGTGCGTATTTTCTCTCGTCGCGGTGTAGAAAAAGATGAGCGTGCATTAGCCATTGAACAAGAAGAAATCTCAACTTTGGCAAAAGACCGTGATGATGAAATTGCCATTATTCGCGGCAGCTATGAAGCTCGTTTGCAGAATATGTTGATTGGTCAGACCGTGGTTGATGCGCCGAAAGGCATTGCGAAGAACAGCAAAATTACGGCCGAGGCTTTGGCTGGTGTGCCGTCATCACAATGGCGTAAAATCGTGGTTAAAAAAGACGATGTGATGTCGCAAATTGAAGAACTTAATGCCGCATTTGATGCACGTATGGAAAACATTCAAAAGCACTATGCCGACAAAGTTGAAAAGGTTCAACGCGGCGATGATTTATTGCCGGGCGTTTTGAAATTGGTGAAGGTATTTATTGCAACCAAACGTAAGATGCAAACCGGCGATAAGATGGCCGGTCGTCATGGTAACAAGGGTACGGTTTCACGCGTGTTACCGTTGGCCGATATGCCGTATATGGAAGACGGAACGCCGGTTGATGTGGTGTTAAACCCGCTCGGTGTGCCTTCTCGTATGAACGTGGGACAAATTTTGGAAACACACCTCGGTTGGGCCGCTAAAGAATTGGGTGCACAACTCAATGAAATGTGCGAGCAATATAAACGCGGTGAAAAAACTGCAGCCGAACTCAATAAGCGCCTGAAAGAAATTTACGGTGCCAAACAATACAAAAATCAGGTAGAAACATTGAATGAAGATGAAAAGATGGAAATGATTTCTAACCTGAAAAACGGTGTGCCGATGGCAACACCGGTATTTGATGGTGCTTCGGGCGATGATATTAACAATATGCTCTCGTTGGCAGGTTTACCGACATCGGGTCAGATTGATTTGTATGACGGCAGAACCGGAGAGAAGTTTGACCGCAAAGTGACGGTTGGTGTGATGTATATGATTAAGCTGCACCACATTGTTGATGAAAAGATGCACGCTCGTTCGGTTGGTCCTTACGGTTTGGTAACACAACAACCGTTAGGCGGTAAGGCACAATTCGGCGGTCAGCGCTTCGGTGAAATGGAAGTGTGGGCATTGCAGGCTTACGGCGCGGCTTATACATTGCAAGAAATGTTGACGATTAAGTCCGATGACGTCGCCGGCAGAACCAAGGTTTATGAAGCGATTGTTCGCGGTGAAGACAGCTTTGATACCGGTATTCCGGAATCATTCAACGTTTTGGTTAAAGAAATTAAGTCTTTGTGCTTGAACGTTGAAATGTTGGGCGAAGAATAAGTTTAGGAGTGATAGAGAATGAATAATGAAATAATGAATATGTTTGATCAGCAACAAGTCGCTGCGGATAATTTTGATGCACTCAAAATTTCCATTGCGTCTCCTGAACAAATTCGTTCGTGGTCGTATGGTGAGGTGAAAAAGCCTGAAACCATTAACTATCGCACGTTTAAGCCGGAAAAAGACGGTTTGTTCTGTGCGCGTATTTTTGGCCCGATTAAAGACTATGAATGCTTGTGCGGCAAATATAAACGTATGAAATATCGCGGTATTGTCTGCGAGAAGTGCGGTGTGGAAGTAACACTTTCCAAAGTGCGTCGTGAACGTATGGGGCACATTGAATTGGCCGCACCGGTGGCACACATTTGGTTTTTGAAATCATTGCCGTCACGTATTGCAACGCTGACCGATATTCAGGAAAAGGCTTTGGAACGCGTGCTGTATTTTGAAAGCTATATTGTGATTGAACCGGGTTTGACCGATTTGCAAATCAATCAGCTTTTGAGCGAAGACGAATATCAAGATGCCATTGATAAATACGGCGAAGATTCATTCAGAGCCGGCATCGGAGCTGAGGCTTTGCGCGAAATTTTGGCCGGCATTGATTTGGAAGCAGAAGCTAAGACAATGCGTGCCGAACTTAAAGAAACAACTTCGGAAGCTAAGCGCAAAAAGTTAGTGAAACGTTTGAAATTGGTAGAAGCGTTTATTTCATCTCAGGCTAAGCCGGAATGGATGATTTTGACGGTTTTACCGGTTATTCCGCCTGATTTGCGTCCGTTAGTACCGTTAGACGGTGGCCGTTTTGCCACATCTGATTTGAACGATTTGTATCGTCGTGTGATTAACCGTAACAATCGTTTGAAGAGATTGTTGGAATTGCATGCGCCGGATATCATTATCCGCAATGAAAAACGTATGTTGCAAGAATCGGTTGATGCGTTGTTTGATAACGGTCGCCGCGGCAGAGCCATTACCGGCACAAATAAGCGTCCGCTTAAATCTTTGGCCGATATGTTAAAAGGTAAGCAAGGTCGTTTCCGTCAGAACTTACTTGGTAAACGTGTGGACTACTCCGGTCGTTCGGTGATTACAGTTGGTCCGGAACTGAAAATGCAACAATGCGGTTTGCCGAAGAAAATGGCGCTTGAATTGTTTAAGCCGTTTGTGTATGCCAAACTGGAAATGTATGGTATGGCAACCACGATTAAGCAAGCCAAACGTATGGTGGAAAAAGAGCGTCCGGAAGTTTGGGATATTTTGGAAGAGGTTATTCGTGAGCATCCGGTATTGCTGAACCGTGCTCCGACGTTGCACCGCTTAGGTATTCAAGCCTATGAGCCGGTGTTGGTAGAAGGTAAAGCCATTCACTTGCACCCGCTGGCCTGCACGGCTTTCAACGCCGACTTTGACGGTGACCAAATGGCTGTTCACGTGCCGCTTTCTATTGAAGCACAATTGGAAGCACGTATTTTGATGATGTCATCAAACAACGTGTTGTCGCCGGCTTCGGGTAAGCCGATTATTGTGCCGTCGCAAGATATGGTGCTCGGTATTTATTACTTAACCTATGATGCGGAAGATATGACCGGTGAGGGCAGTATTTATGCCAATCCGGAAGAATGTATGCTGGCTTTGAACGCCAAAGCGGTTGATTTGCATGCACGCATTAAATGCCGTATGGAATATGTGGGTGAAGACGGCAAATGGACCAAAGGCATTGTGGACACCACACCGGGTCGTTTGATTGTTTCCGAAGTTTTGCCGAAGCACGAAGGCGTGCCGTTTGCACTTGTTAACCGTTTGGTGAAGAAAAAGCAAATTTCGCAAATTATTGATGAAGTTTATCGTGTTTGCGGCGGTAAAGAAACTTGTATCATGGCCGATCGCATTATGAGCCTCGGTTATAAATATGCATGTTTGTCGGGCATTTCGTTTGGTAAAGATGATTTGATTGTGCCGGCTGCAAAACAAAAGTTGATTGATGAAACTTCAGCGCAAGTGAAGGAATTTGAACAGCAATATCAAAACGGTTTGATTACCAAGGGCGAAAAATACAACAAAGTGGTTGATATTTGGGCATCTTGCACCGATAAAGTTGCCGATGAGATGATGAAAAACATTTCTAAGCCGGATCACGGGGTTTATAACTCGGTATTTATGATGGCTGACTCGGGCGCCCGCGGTAGTGCGGCACAAATGCGTCAGTTGGCCGGTATGCGCGGCTTGATGGCTAAGCCGTCGGGCGAAATTATTGAGCAACCGATTATTTCAAACTTTAAAGAAGGTTTGACAGTGTCGGAATACTTTAACTCAACCCACGGTGCGCGTAAAGGTTTGGCCGATACGGCTTTGAAAACGGCAAACGCCGGTTACTTAACACGTCGTTTGGTTGACGTGGGACAAGATGTGGTGATTAACGAAACCGATTGCGGCACTGAACGTGGTATTATCGTGCGTCCGGTAGTTGACGGCGGTAACGTTATTGCCTCTATCGGCGAGCGTATTTTAGGCCGCACGGCACAAGAAGATATTTTGAATCCGGAAACAGGCGAAGTTCTTGTTCATAAAGGTAAATTGATTGACGAAGACGATGTGGCAGTGGTTGAAAAAGCCGGCGTTGAACAGGTTAAAATTCGTTCGGTATTGACTTGCGAGAGCGAACACGGTGTTTGCGCCGCTTGTTACGGTCGTGACTTGGCCAGAGGAACACCGGTCAGCATCGGTGAAGCTGTGGGTGTGATTGCGGCTCAATCCATTGGTGAACCGGGCACACAGTTAACACTTAGAACCTTCCACATCGGTGGTGCGGCTTCTAAATCGGCCGAACAATCAAACATTGAAGTGCCGTTTGCCGGTATTTTGAAGTTAGAGAACGGTCATACAGTTACCAATTCGGATGGTCATTTGATTATTTTATCGCGTAACTGCGATATTGTGATTGCTGACAACCAAGGGCGTGAAAAGTCGCGTCACCATGTGCCGTATGGCGCCAAAGTTTTGGTTAACGAAGGCGCGGAAGTGACCAAAGGGCAGAAGATTGCCGAGTGGGACCCGTTCATGAATCCGGTGATTTCGGAAAAAGCCGGTAAGGCTCAACTGATTGATCTCATTCAAAACGTTTCGGTTAAAGAATCAATTGATGAAACAACCGGTATCAGCTCAAAGACGGTGATTGACTGGCAATCCGGTCCGACGGCAAATGCCAGCTTGAAGCCGAGCATTACGCTGAAAGACGCTAAAGGCAAGCCGGTTACCTATGACGGCACGGATAAAGAAGTTCGTTATTATCTGTCGCCGGACGCAGTGTTGAACGTTGATAACGGTGATGAAATCAAAGTCGGTGATATTATTGCTCGTATTCCGGTGGAAAGCACCAAAACAAAAGATATTACCGGTGGTTTGCCGCGTGTGGCCGAGCTGTTTGAAGCCCGTCGTCCGAAAGATCCGGCAATTATTGCCGATATTGACGGTATGGTGGAATTCGGCAAAGACTATAAGGCAAAACAACGTATTACGGTTATTCCGGCCGAAGGCAATCCGGTAGAATACCTTATTCCGAAGGGACGTCGTTTGGTGGTTCAAGACGGCGACCAAGTTAAAAAGGGTGATTTGCTGGTTGACGGCACACCGGCACCGCATGATATTTTGCGCGTGTTAGGCGTGGAAAAATTGGCCGAATACTTAGTGCAAGAAGTGCAAGCCGTGTATCGCCTGCAAGGTGTGAACATCAACGATAAGCACATTGAAGTTGTGGTTTCGCAAATGCTGAAAAAGGTTGAAATTACCTCGGCCGGCGATACGACATTCTTGGTGGGCGAACAGGTTGACCGCGATGTCTTTGAAGCTGAAAACGAAAAAACGTTCAAAGAAGGCGGACAAACTGCAACAGCCGATCCGGTTCTGCTGGGTATTACAAAGGCCAGCTTGCAGACCAAGTCGTTTATTTCAGCCGCGTCGTTCCAAGAAACAACTCGCGTGTTGACTGAAGCGGCGGTTGAAGGCAAAGTTGACGATTTGCGCGGTCTTAAAGAAAACGTGATTGTCGGTCGTCTGATTCCGGCCGGAACAGGTAACGTTTTGCGTGCTTTGCGTCGTGTGGCTGCTCAAAATGATAAAGAAATCATGGAGATGAAGCAACAGGCGCAAGAGCAGAAGGCTTTGGCGGCAGGCAGCGAGGTTGAAGAATAAGAAACCTCGTCTAGCTGATATCTACTTGTATCCCTCTTCACTTATGTACCCTTTTTGTACACCGCGTGAAGAGGGATACTGCGTATCTACACACGCTATCCGAGGTTTACAGCTTGAATGAGCTGGTATCTACTTGAAAGTTTTCTCACTTATGTAGTATTATCTACACCGCGTGAGAAAACTTTCTTCGTATTAGCCTCATTATCCGAGGTTTTAGTAAAAAGTACTTATCTCATAAAAAAACACCCCAAAAGGGGTGCGTTTTCTTATTGGAGCGAGTGAGGGGAATCGAACCCCCGTTATAAGCTTGGGAAGCTTCTATTCTACCATTGAATTACACTCGCATGGTAATCATTATATATCGCACCCCAAAATAAAAAGCAAGTTTATTTTTTAGCCTGCACAGGTTTTGATGTGTTGCTGATACTGCATTTTTGATAATCGGTCTGCCAGCGGCGGCAATGCTCAGCGTTCCACAGTGGCACAAACCGCATTTTATCTGCATTATCATAAATATATCCGCCGGCACGCCAATCTATGGTTTGTCCGTCAATTTTGAGTTCCTTTTGCGGCTCAAAGGTTACTTTATCGCGATACCGATAAATTCCTTTTTGGCAGGATATCTTCATTGTTTCCGGCAGTTGCAAACATCCATCAGCAGACTTTTTAAAGTCTTTTTTGCGCAAAAAGCGGACCTGCCAACGTTCCTGCCAAACTTTTTTGAGCCAACTGTCAGTTGCCAGCGGCACAAGAACCATATTTTGCGCCTTATCCCGCACGGCAAACCCGGCACCGTGCGGCGCCACCAATGCCACCGGATTTTGTGCTGTCAGCAATGACAATAAACCGCCCGCAATCGGCGCTAATCCCCATAGACGCCATTTTTTTTGCCATGCGCAAAGCCAATAAGCGCCGCATATTATCAGCAAAAATCCCCATAACGGCATATCCGGCACGGTCAGCAAACTGTTTGGCAATGCCGAAACTTCGGCGGTAATTTTGTTTAAGATTTCCAATCCCCAACCCAACGCTTTGAGTGGCAGAGCGGCGGCATTAAACGGCAACGTCGCCAAGCACACCAAAATCATCGGCATTAAATATAATCCGATTAGCGGGCCGGCCAACAAATTGCCCAAGCTGGTGTATATTGCGAGCTGCTGAAAATGATACATAGCCATCGGCGCTGTGGCTAAACTGGCCACAAAATCGGCAACAACAATACCAACCAGATAGCGCATAATGCGTCCGAGCCAGCCGATTTGTTGTTTTTGTTGCGCCATCAATCCGGCAAATTTTTCATAAAACGCCACAAGAGCATAAACCGCGGCAAATGACATCTGAAAACTTACCGATATCAGCGCTTGCGGTATCAAAATCAGAATAACCAAAGCGGCAAAGCAGACCATGCGCATAGAAATGGCTTGGCGGTCAAACAAAACACCGATTAACACCACAACTGTCATAATGAAAGCGCGTTCGGCCGGCACAGCCATGCCGGATATCAGCAGATAAAGCGCGCTGAACAAAATGGCGGCAACTGCGGCCGGTTTTTTGCTGTCATAACGCAATGCAACGGCAGGAAACAGAGCTAAAATCCAACGCACCAAAAAGAATATTAAACCGGCAATACAACCCAAATGCAAACCGGAAACCGCCAAAAAATGTGCTAATCCGGCGCCGCGGTAGTTATCGGTTATTTGAGGCGAGATATTTGATTTTTCGCCGATAATCAGAGCTTCGGCAATACCGGCGGTTGTCGGCGGTAAAACAGTGCTGATTTGCGCGCCGATTTTGTGACGCAAATTGTTCAATCGTGCCGTAAAATTTAATTTATTGCCACCGTGCGGACATTTGATTTTAAAAACTTCACTGTTGGCATAGCCGATAGCGCTGATGCCTTCATAAAAATATTTGCGGTCAAGTTGATAACCGTTCAGCAACGGCACACGCGACGGAGGAAATACGGTGCCAACCAGCTCCACGCATTCACCGATGTTAAAGTCTTCTTGAACGCCGGTATTAGTTATGCGGTATTGCCCGATAAGCGGTTTATCCCAATCGGTAACATGGTCTAACATAAAACGCTGTTTGCCTTTTTCAGAAGTCGTAATATCGGTGATTTGACCGCTTAAATAAGTGATGTGTTGCGGTGCAAATTGCACATTTCGCGCCTGATAAATCGTGTGCATTTGAATGTTTACAAAGCCGCAAATTATGATTAAGCCGCTGATAAAAAGTATATTCAAATTTTTGAAACGGCAAAAATAAAATGCCAGTAACCATGCTTCCACAATAGCCAGAGTCAGCCACAAATTCGGCTCAAACGGCAAGCTGAAATAAAGTGCGATACCTATGCCGAACAAAAACGGCACAAAAGCAAACCATCGGTTTTGTTCGGCAAATACATTTTCTTTTATGGTATGAAAAAATCGCCTAATCAACTTTTTCATGTTTAATCAGCTTTAAAATGGCTTTTGCAGCGTTGGCGCTAGGGGTTTGTTTGCCCATACCGAGCAATTGGCGCACCTTTTCAAAGCCCTCCATTTGTCGGCCGTAAGGCTGCTGTTTGGCAATAAATTTTTTAATATATGATAAAATGTTATGCGGTTCACAATCTTGTTGCAACAGTTCGGGCACCACTTCGCGTCCGAGCAAAATGTTGGTTAAATTTACATATTGAATATGCAAGAAACGCCGTGCCAACCATTCGGTAAGTTTCGGCACCTTATAAGCAATGATATGCGGCACATTAACAATGGCCAGCTCAAGCGCCACCGTGCCGGAAGCGGCGATGGCCACGTCGGCGTCCAAAAATGCCAGATGGCGTGCTTCTTGCCCCTCAATAATTTTTATCGGTAAGCCCGATTCATCTACCATACGCTTAACATGTGCCGCCACCGTGCTGACCGTCGGAATAACGTAAGTCCAATTGCTGTGTTCTTGTTGCATCAGGCGCACGGTTTGCAAAAAATCAGGCAACAAGCGCTCTACTTCATTATGGCGTGACCCCGGCAGCACCAACATCAAATTGTTTTTAATTTTATGTTGCGCCTTAAACTTGCCTTTATCTTGCGCCCCGTTAACAATCATGCTTTCAATGACCGGATGCCCGACAAACACGGCATTTAAATGATACGGCGTGAAATAGCGCGGTTCGTTCGGAAATAATGTCAGCAACAGGTCAATATATTTATACATGGTGCGAGCACGTTTTTTCTTCCAAGCCCACACTTGTGGTGCCACATAATGCACTTGCGGAATACCTAATTGCAAACGGCGAATTTTTTTATGAATGCGCGCGGAAAAGCTCCAAGAATCAATGGTAACAATTACGTCCGGTGACACATCTTGAATATTTTGCACTGTTTCTCTGATGCGGCGCAAAATTTTCGGAATGCTCGGAATAACCTCGGCTAAGCCCATAACGGAAAGCTCGCTGATATTAAACAGCGATTTGAGACCTTGAGCCTGCATAATGTCGCCGCCGATACCGAAAAATTGTGCTTTTTTATCTTGTGCCTTTAAGGCTTCCATTAAACGACCGCCCAATGCGTCGCCGGAAGGTTCGCCGGCAATTAAATAATATTTCATCTATTTGCCTCCTTGGGGCACAATGCCCATAATGAACATACCATATTTATCAGCTAAGGCAAGCACTTCGGGTTCGTTTACCATCAAAGCGTTGCCGGCGTGAATTGCAATGCCGCGCATGCCGGCTTGATGTAAAGCTTCAATGGTGCGGGTGCCGATGGTTGGCAAGTCAATACGCATATCTTGCTGCGGTTTGCGCAGTTTGACCAAAACACCGCCCACCCCCTTACGCTGATAGGCACCGCAACGCTTGATCAGCTCGTCGGTGCCTTCTATGCCTTCAACGCCCAAAACAAGACCTTGCTGCACAATGACCGATTGCCCGACATCAAGCCGGCCCAGCTCATAAGCTACTTCGGCGCCACGTTTGATATCGGCCAGAGCTTGTTTATCGGGTTTGCTTTTGGTTAAAAGTCCTTCTTTAGCGAGCAAATCCGGCATCACTTCATGAATACCGACCACACGCATATTTTCAGATTCAATTTCTTTAACAACGGCGCGCAGTATACCGTCATCGCCGAGCGATTTCATGCCGATACGGGCAAAAAACGCCGCAGTGCGCAAATCGGGCACTAAATCGGCCAACGTCGGGCGATGAATAGTGCCTATAAGCACCACTTCGGTCACTTGTTCTTCGGCAAAACGTTTGAAGCCGGTGCCGGCTTGACCGATTCTAATCCATTGATGCGGAATATCGGGTGTAAAAATGGCGCGATCGGCGTTATTTTCAATCGCCAACACAAAGAACGGCCGATTTTGCGCAATACAATGTTTAATCAGAAGTTGCGGCAAAATACCGCCGCCGGCGACAATGCCGAGTTTGTTATTTATTTCAGTCATATTTATACCATAAAAGTTACAACTGAACGCATTTTAACAAATTTGGCAAAAAAAACAAGTTATATATGTCATTTGCTATCAAGGAAATGTGTTCGGTCGGCGGCTATATTTTTTTTCTGTAAAATTTTGTGGGCGCACCCCATAAATAAAGGCCTAAGCCGATTTCTTCAAAACCGAATTTTTCATATAAGCCGATGTGTTCGGTGGCCAAATATAAATGATTATATCCCATATTTTTAACGCGCCGACACGCATCTTCAATCAATATCGGACTATAGTGGTTACCGCGATATTTTGCGCAGACAAACAGAGTGCCTAACCATGGCGTGTAGTCATGATTGTCCTGAACCAGTTCTTTGGTAATAAGCGAATAATAGCCGATAATTTCATTGTTTTCGGTGGCGACAACAATTTGCGGAAAATCGGTTAAAGACCAACCGTCCATAACATCTGTCAGCCAGCCATAGGCTTCCGGCCATTCGTTTTGCAAAATATTCAATAATTCCGGTGTCAGCTTTGAATTTTTGGTAATTACTTCAAAATGCATATATTTTCTCCTAATTTACATCTCCCAACACAACCGTTTCTTTGATGTCTTTGATGTTTTGCAAATATGGAATAATCGCCTTGGGATAAAAATCGGAAGCCGCCAATTGATCTAATTCTATCCATTTTATCTTTTGAGCGTCACTATCCGGCTCGCTACCGTTACCAAGCGGAGTAAAATCAGTTACCTCACATTCAAACATCAATTCTGCTAGATGAAAACAGTCTAAATCGTAGGACTGATTATGATTTTTTGCAATATAATCACGTGCCAAAACCAAACGTAACGGGGTCACATCAAGATTTAATTCTTCCTTGCATTCGCGGATAATCGTTTGTTGCATGGTTTCGCCCCATTCTTGCCCGCCGCCCGGCAATTTACAATAACGGCCGCGCCCATAGTCCACACTTTCTACCAGCAATTTTCCGTCTTTAATGATAATGGCTTTAACCGAGTGCTTAAAAAATTTATCCATGAGTTTTCCTTTTGTTGAATATGATAAAACTAGCATATTTTCAGATAAAGTAAATATAAAAAAATGAGGACAGATAATGACAATACAGGATAGAATTAATAAATTAAAAAGCCAGATTATTAAAGGTATGATTATTGCTTCTCCTTTATTGCCGGTACAAGGAAATGCTCAAACGCAAAAGGGGCTTGATAAAATTAAGGAAAAAATGCCATTTCTGACGGGCTATGACGGGATTACTTCGCTACACTACGAGCTCGGCGCTCATCGGCTATGCCGACTGGCGCACCCGCGTGCGCCTTTCGCTTGAGTGCGAACCAGCTTCTTGCCGGTTCAATCCGTCACCCGCCATAAACACATAAAACCCGCCATATAGGCGGGTTTTATGTGTTTGGTCGGAGTGACGGGATTCGAACCAGCGACTTCTACGTCCCGAACGTAGCGCTCTACCAGGCTGAGCTACACTCCGTTTTGTTACCTCTCTTTTAATACAAAAAAAATTTAAAGCAACAAAAATCTTGCAAAAAAGCGAAAAAAATCAATGAAATTGCGAAAACAACGCTAAATCAATAGCTTTGCAAATTATATTGTCGTTCATACCATGTGCGCAAATTGTCAAATTTTTTGCGTTGCTCCGGCGTTAATATTGCGCGAAAGTCCTGTAAACTCTTTTCTTCCAGCGATTTTGCCTGTTCTTTGAGCAAATAAACACTCTTTAATAATTGCTCTTGTTTTAAGCGACTGTCATCACTGATATATTTAGCTAAATCAATTTGTTCAGATGTCAAATTCAGCTCTTTAACATACATGCTCATCTGATCAACGGCTGATAAAGTTTCCACTTCGGTTTCAATTTCCGGCATTTGCGCACCGTCAGAATAGCGTGCCAACGGAATTAAACGTGCCTTTTTTGTGTTGCTGTTCGCGTTTATATCTTCCAAAGCGGCTGTGGCATCACTGTTGGCAGAAACTGCAACTTCGCTTTCTTCTGTCGTGCGAATCGGCTCATCTTCTGCCTGCACGGCCGGCGCCAATAAAATAATACTGCTTAGCACTGCAAACCATAATTTTATTTTCATTTTAATCTCCTCTTATTTGAAACCTATCTTATCTGCTCGCCATATCTTTGGCAAGACCATTTTGCATTTTATCACTGTTTAATCTTAAAAGTATGCTTGTCGGGCGGGGGTGGCGTTTTGCGATATTGCCTGTCTATGCGTGCGCGATATTTATCAAATTTTGCTTTTTGCTTATCGTTTAATATTTGCCGAATATTTTCTTCTTCGGTTTGACGCACTTCATTTAACTTTTGATGTAAATTTTCAATTTGTTGCATAATTTCATAAGTTTGCGGCTTGCTCTGATCATATATTTTTTGCAACTGAATTTTTTGGCCGTCATCTAATTTAAGCTTTTTGGCCCAATCAATTTTTTCCCATTTCATTTCCGGAAAATTCTTTTTATGTAAGCCGGCCTGACGCATTTGTTCCCAATTCATATTGTTCGGACGAATTTGAGCATTCACCGGCTCGCTAGGATAAATAAAAAATGCCGTCAGCAACAAAAAAATATACCGTTGTTTTTTCATCAAAACCTCCTTATTTAGGCGTAATATATCACATAATTTTCCGATTGCCACATTTTTTGCACGAATACGGACATAAAAAGATTGCATAAATCGGCAAATCTGTTAATCTGTGGCCGAGGTGAACAAATGCGAATTTTTTATTGCGGAGATATTGTGGCGCGGCCGGGACGAGATGTTGTGACGGCAAATTTGGCGCGCATTCGTCAAGAATATAAGGTTGATGTGATGTTGCTTAATGTGGAAAATGCAGCGCACGGTTTTGGTGTGACACCGGCGATTTGTCGCGGTTTTTTAGAGCAGGGCGCCGATGTTTTGCTGACCGGCAATCATTTTCTTAACCAAGCTGAAATTACATCGTTTTTGAACGATAACAAATATATCATTCGTCCGGCCAATATTCCGGAAGCTAATGCCGGTCGCGGATGGACGGTTTTTGAGTTGGCCGACGGACGTAATATTTTAGTTATTCAGGTGCTCGGCCGTTTGTTTATGGAAGCCGTAGATTGTCCGGTGCAGGCGATTGATGCTATTTTGCAAAAATTTACATTGAGTAAAAATATCAGCGCCGTTTTTGTAGATATTCATGCCGAAGCTACTTCGGAAAAATTGGCTTTGGGATATTATTTGGATGGTCGCGTCTCGTGTGTGGCCGGCACGCACACTCATGTGCCGACGGCAGATGCTCGCGTTTTACCAAGTGGCACGGCATATATTACCGATGTTGGTATGTGTGGCGACTACAATTCGGTTTTGGGTTTTGATATAGAAGCTCCGATTAACCGTTTGCGTCGGCATTATGTGGCCGATAGACTTACGCCGGCCAAAGGTGTTGGCACATTATACGGCATTTTGGTAGAAACCGACGATAAAACCGGTTTGGCACAAAATATTACACAAATAAAAATAGAAGGCCGCGATAATTGACGGCCTTCAAAGTTTTAATGAATTGAAACGTTTTTAAAACAATTTCATTACAAATACACATGCATTACCGGAACATGAACACCCCTGAACAGCTGATGACGGATCAAGTGGAATTAGCGGTTTGGTTGCCGTAGAGCCTGTGCAGGCAACAACCCCTCCGGTAGAATCTTTGCAGCCGTTCGGGCAGGCAACTACTTCTCCGTTAGTGATTTTGCCTTCGCAATTTAAAAACAAACTTGATGAAATATCACTCAATTTATCTGCACCGGAACCGACGCCTATACCAATCATATTACTGTTTCGGCCGTTTTGCCAATCTTGCGTGGCAAGCGTCATACAGGCAGCTTGCGGCAGGTTGGTATATTGAATAACATAGGCCATATCGGTATCAGTTGCTGTCAAATTTGAATTTTGAATAGTTACATTGCCGCCATAAATGTTAATCAGATCGTTGCCGGAAATCAGCTCATTCGGTGCAACTCCCATTTTGATTGCGGAAACATTTGATAATCCTTCATAAGAAGATGTTTGATCGCCAATAACCGACAGGCGTGACGATATTTCCGTAATTTGCGTGAGCGTCTTATTGATTCGGTATTGATTCATTGCCTGATTATAGCCAGATAAACCGCCGACAGATAAAACACCGACGATTGCCAAAACGCCGAGCATTTCAATCATAGAACGACCGCATTGGTTATTTTGCATTATTATACGCTCCGCTGTTAATTTTTTTCGTCAGGATCGCGCAAAAGGTAGCCGCGGCCCCATACCGTTTCAATATAATTTTTGCCACCGGAAGCTTTTTCTAATTTTTTGCGTAATTTGCAAATGAATACGTCAATAATTTTCAATTCCGGCTCATCAATGCCACCATACAGATGGTTTAAAAATTGATCTTTGTTTAAGGTAGCGCCTTTACGCAAAGATAACAGTTCCATGATGCCGTATTCCTTGCCGGTTAAATGCAGAGCTTTGCCTTTAACGGTAACGGTTTGTGTGTCCAAGTCAATTTCTACATCGCCGGTTTTGATAACCGAATTAGAGTGGCCTTTTGAGCGGCGCACCACAGCTTGAATGCGTGCCAACAATTCAGCGCGGTCAAAAGGTTTGGTTAAATAATCATCAGCACCGAAACCAAGCCCCTTAACTTTGTCATCCGGCTTTGTTAAACCAGACAAAATCAGCACCGGCGTGTTTACCTTAGCTCCACGCAGATTTTTAAGCACTTCATAGCCGTTCATATCCGGCAAAAGCAAATCCAAAATGATAATGTCATAATCATATAATTTAGCAATATCCAATCCGTCTTCGCCTAAATCTGTCGTATCAACTACCATACCTTCTTTTTTGAGTATAGCTTCAATACTTTGCGACATATTGTAATCATCTTCAACTAAAAGAACTCTCATATTTCCGCCTTTCTTAAAAAAACTTCTATGATGATAATATTAACCGGATTATTTGAAATAGGAAGTCTTTGTTAATAATTATTAACAACATTCTGTAGCGATATTTATAATTATAACTTATTGAATTTGCTGAAAATATATAAAAAAGTGATAATTTGATGAAAAAAAGGCTTGATTTCTGAAATTTTAGTGTGTATAAGAGCTTTACGAAAACGGGATGGGCGCTTAGCTCAGCTGGAAGAGCATCTCGTTTACACCGAGAGGGTCGGGAGTTCGAACCTCTCAGCGCCCACCAATAAAGACCACCCGAGAGGGTGGTTTTTTTGTGGTAAGCGCTGAGGCGCGAGAACGCCCGAGAAAGGGAGTTCGGAATCAAGCGAAAGGCACACGGCAGTGTGCCGGTGAGCACAAGCGAATGAGCGCCGATGGAACGAAGTTTTTTTGAATTTATCCACATTGGTTTTGAGTGTAACATATTGAAAGAGCGATATTTTATTTTACAGATAATATTTTTATTATTTTAGAATTGATTTTTCTTATCTTGTATAATATATTTATTATATAGATGAGTTTCAGATATAAAGGAATAATAAAGATGAAAAAAGTCA